>ENA-OWNT01005471-OWNT01005471.1-seawater-metagenome-genome-assembly--contig:-NODE-5471-length-10461-cov-4.379334_pt1 | contig 10461 bp, 9 predicted proteins | sample MGYA00238136_ERZ651165 | MGnify/ENA primary metagenome ERZ651165 (study PRJEB26861, sample SAMN08777766) | seawater metagenome | isolation source: coastal seawater | place: USA: Florida | collected...
CACCGCGTCCGGGGCTTGAAGGGGTGCTGATGCGTGTGAACTCGCCGAGCCAGCCGAGCGGCGCATCGATGATGCCGTCGTCAGCGAACGCGGCGGCGTTGATATCGAGCCCAAACGGGATGACCGGGCTGGCATCGCCCGAGCGATCACCGATCGTGAGGTACGAGTCGAACGGTACGTTCTGGGCGAGATAAATTGATTCCCATATCGGGAAAATGGTTCCGCCGCTGCCTGATGTGGCTGTGTCGATGAACGCGCGGCCGCCGTTGTTGTCGAGTTGGGCGCTGGTGACACTGATGACTTCAGCATCACCGCTCGGCAGCGGGACGAGGATCTCGTAGGCCGTGCTATGCGTGAAAAACACACCACGGGCGCGGGTGATGACGCGGGCGCCTTCCTTGCCAAGCGCCGTGTTGGCGGAAAACGGGTGCACATGGTGGGCCGCATCAAGCGCTTGCAGTTCGGCGGTCGGCATGTGGTTGCTGATCATGTTCATGGTCTTGTTTCTCCCATCAGACCGTCAGACGTTCAGCAACAGGTGCTGGCGTTCCCACGGTGAAATCTCGCGTTGATATTCTTCATTCTCGGCGCGCTTGATGTCGCCATAGAGCTGGCAGAACTCCTCGCCCAACACGGCGCGGATCTCCTCGGCCTCTGCGAAGATGTCCAGCGCCTCGCCCAGGCTGGCGGGCAGCGCATCTTCGGTTTCCCAGACCTCGACCTCTACCGCGGCGCGCGGCTGGGTGCGGTTCATCATCCCCAGATAGCCCGCCGCCAGCGATGCGGCGATGGCCAGATAGGGGTTGCAATCCATGCCGATCACCCGGTTTTCTACCCGGCGGCCTTCGGTCCCGGAATGGGGAATGCGCAGCCCGGTGGTGCGATTGTCGCTGGCCCATTCCAGGTTGGATGGGGCGCTTTGGCCTTCCACCGTGATCCGGCGATAGGAATTCACGTACGGGGCCAGCAGCGGCACCAGCTCCATCAGGTATTTTTGCGAGCCGCCGATGAAATGATGAAAGGCGTCAGAGGGGCTGCCATCCTTGTTCGAGAAGATGTTCTTGCCGGTTTTGATGTCCACCACGCTTTGATGCAGATGCATGGCGCTGCCCGGTTCGTCCCGGATGGGCTTGGCCATGAAGGTGGCGAAAATGCCGTTCTTCAGGGCCGCCTCGCGGATCGAGCGTTTGAAATAGAACACCTGATCGGCCAGCCACAGCGGATCGCCATGCAGCAGGTTGATTTCGATCTGGCCGGCACCGCCTTCCTGGATCACCGTGTCGATGCGAAACCCCTGATCCTCGGCATAGTCATAAATCGTGTCTATGACCGGCCCGTATTCATCCACCGCAGCCATGGAATACACCTGACGGCTGGCCCCCTTGCGCCCGGTCCGGCCAAGCGGTGGCTGAATTTCCTCATTCGGGTCGGTGTTGGGCTTGGTCAGGTAAAATTCCAGCTCTGGTGCGACCACGGGCTTCCAGCCTTGCGCCTTGTAAAGGCCCAGAACCCGGCGCAGTACGTTGCGCGGCGCAATGGCCAGCGGATCGCCCTCACGCGTGCCCAGATCGCAGACGATCTGCAAGGTGGGGTCGTCGGCCCAGGGTACGGCGGTGGCAGTGGACATATCAGGGGTCAGAACCACGTCGCGTTCCAGCCACTGGTTCTCGATCTCCATATCCACGTACTCGCCGGAAATCGTCTGGTAAAAGAGCGAGATCGGCAGGAAGAAGGTTTCATCGGGGCGGAACTTGTAGGACGGCATCGCCTTGCCGCGCGAGGTGCCCGCGAGATCGGGGATGATGCATTCCACCTCTTCCAGACGGCGACCGTCCAGGAAGTCGAGAAAGGCTTCGGGCAGATTGGCAATCCAATCCGCCTCGGATTTCGCTTTGCGGGGCGTTCTCATGGGGTCCTGCCGCGGTGTTTGGTCGGTAAAGGCCCGGTTCGGGCGCATCCGCATGGGTGCGGGCCCCGTTCGGTCGCCTGTTGAAAGAATATGATCAAAAAATTGAGTCTGTCAATCGGGCTGTCGGATGGTTTTGCCGTGCCTTTGGCACGCCGACCCGCGGGGGGATCCTCCCCCCCCGGCAGCCCCCTGGAGTATTTTCACCAAGAAGAAGGGCTTTGTTCAGGACAGGGGGCTTTGGCGGCGGAGCCGTATGTACGGGGGGTGTACGTCCGGTGCACGGGGGGTGAGGGGTATTTCAGGCTCAGCTGCCCAGGGCCTGGGTCATCAGATCGAGCCCCTGCTGGATATCCTCCTCGATGGCGCGGGCAGCGGCGGCGGCGTCGCCACGGCGCAGGGCTTCGATGGTTTCGGAATGCATGTCGGGCAGGTTCGAGGTGCCGAACCGGCCGCTGACGACGCGCAGCGAGGGGCCAAATTGCAGCCAGAGCGAGGTCACGATCTTGCGCAGGATGGGCGTGCCGGCCATGTCGTAAAGCGCGAAGTGGAAGCGGAAATTGCTTTCCAGATAGGCCTCGATATTGCCGGTTTCGATGGCTTGATCCACCTTTGCATCAAGGGCTTCGAGCAGGGCGATCCCGTCTTCGGTGATCTGTTCGGCGGCCAGTTGCGCCATCTTGGGTTCCAGCGCGAAGCGGGCGAAGTAAATCTCGTCGATGCGCTGCGGCGACAGTTCAGGCACGCAGACCCGGCGATTGCCAAGTGCCTCCAGCGCGCCCTCGGCGGTTAGCCTGCGGATCGCCTCGCGCACCGGTGTCACCCCCGCCCCGACCGCATCCTTAAGCCCCAAAATCGTGACCCCCTGGCCCGGCAGCACCTCGCCAAACAGAATCATGTTACGGATCTTTTTATAGATCGCCTCATGTTCAGGCAGCTTCGGGTCGCTTGCGGTCACGGCATGGGCCTTTCATGATCGATTTCGGGTCATGGATACCCGATTGCGCGGGCTTGGGGAGTGATTCTCACAAAATTCTTGCGCCGAATCGGGATTTTGATCAAATAAAAAAGAAATCACTCAGTCCAACGGGAGAACTGCGGATGACTAACAGGGTAGCAATGCTGGCGGCGGCGGGGTCGATGATCGCGCTTTCTGCGGCAGCGGAAGAGGTGCGGGTCTATAACTGGTCCGACTATATCGACGAGGCGCTGTTGGCGCAGTTCGAGGAAGAGACTGGCTATGATCTGGTCTATGACGTGTTCGATTCCAACGAGCTGCTGGAAACACGGATGCTGGCTGGTGGCTCGGGCTATGACGTGGTGGTTCCCTCGGGCACCTTCCTGCAGCGCCAGATCGAGGCGGGTGCATTCCAGCCGCTGGACTACGATCTGTTGCCGAACGCGGCCAATATGTGGGACGTGATCAGCTCGCGCACCGCGCAGTACGATCCCGGCAACGTCTATGCCATTAACTACATGTGGGGCACCACCGGGCTTGGCGTGAACGTGGACCGTGTGCGCGAGATCTTGGGCGAAGATGCGCCGCTTGCCTCGCTCGATCTGATCTTCAACCCCGAGAATATGGCGCAGCTGGCCGAATGCGGCGTCTATTTCCTGGACGCCCCGACCGAGATGATCCCGGCCGCGCTGGCCTATATCGGTGAAAACCCCGACAGCCACGACCCGGACGTTCTGGAACTGGCGGAACCGGTTCTGTCCGCCGTGCGCCCCTATGTGCAGAACTTCCACAGCTCGGAATATATCAATGCGCTGGCCAATGGCGACATCTGCGTTGCCTTCGGCTGGTCGGGTGACGTGTTGCAGGCGCAGGCCCGCGCAATCGAGGCCGAGAATGGCGTGAATATCGCCTACAATGCCCCGAATGAAGGCGCGATGATGTGGTTCGACATGATGGCCATTCCGGTCGACGCGCCGAACCCGGCGGGGGCCCATGCGTTCCTGAACTTCATCATGGATGCCCAGAACATGGCCGCCGCATCGAACTATGTCTTCTATGCAAACGGCAACCTCGCCAGCCAGGAGTTTCTGCTGGAAGAGGTGATCAGCGATCCGGCGATCTACCCCGATGAGGCAACGCTGGCGAACCTTTATAGCACCCGTCCTTATGATGCCCGCGTGCAGCGTCTGGTGACCCGCATGTGGACCCGGATCAAGTCGGGCACCTGATCGGCCCCTCCTGAACCAAGAGATTGCCGCGCCCGAGTGTTCTGTTCTCGGGCGCGGTGCCATGCACGGGCCAAGGAGCCATCATGAAACCCGCCGTCAAACCCGCTGAATTCGCCCCCTGGCTGGACCAGAACGAAACGCCGCTGATCCGATTTGACGGGGTCACCAAGCGCTTTGGTGATTTCACCGCCATCGACAACATCGACCTCAAGATCTACCGCAAAGAATTCTATGCGCTGCTTGGGCCGTCGGGATGTGGCAAGACCACCCTGATGCGGATGCTGGCAGGGTTCGAGACCCCGACCGAGGGCACGATCACCATCGGCGGGCAGGACATGAAGGGCATCCCGCCCAATCGGCGCGAGGTGAACATGATGTTCCAATCCTATGCGCTGTTCCCGCATTTGTCGGTCTGGGACAATATTGCCTTTGGGTTGAAGCGGTCCGATATGCCGAAGGACCAGATCCCAGAACGGGTGAAGGAAATGCTGCGCCTGACACGGCTGGACAAATTCGCCCGCCGCAAGCCGCACCAGATTTCCGGCGGTCAGCGGCAGCGTGTGGCGCTGGCCCGCGCGCTGGCCAAGGCGCCCAAGCTGCTGCTGCTGGATGAACCGCTCGGTGCGCTCGATGCGAAGCTGCGCCAGGACACCCAGTTCGAACTGATGGATATCCAGGAAAAGACCGAGACAACCTTTGTGATTGTGACCCATGACCAGGAAGAGGCGATGACCGTGGCCAGCCGCGTGGCGGTGATGGACAATGGCAAGGTCATCCAGGTCGATACCCCCGCCCGCATTTATGAGACGCCCAATTCTGTCTATGTGGCCGATTTCATCGGCGACGTGAACCTGATCACCGGCAATGCGACGCTGAAAGACGGGGGCCTTGCCGCGCTGTCCTGGGCGGAAGGTCAGCCCGATATCATCGGAACAGCGGGCGAGGGGGGGGGCTCTGGCGCAGCCACCTTCGCGATCCGGCCCGAGAAAGTGGCGATCAGCGCCGAGCGCCCTGAAGGCATGAATAATGTCGTCCAAGGCCGCATCCACGACATCGCCTATCTGGGGAACCTGTCCACCTATCACGTAGAGCTGTCGGACGGCACGATCATCAAGGCGCAGACCGCCAATAACCGGCGTCTGTCGCGGCGCAGCTTTACCTGGGAAGACGAGGTATGGCTGTCCTGGACGGATACTGCCGGCCTCGTGCTGGCCGGGTAGGGGGGTATCATGAACCTCGCCCGCCGCACCCTGATCGGGATACCGTATCTCTGGCTTCTGCTGCTGTTTCTCGTGCCCTTCGGGATCATCTTTAAGATCTCCCTGTCGGACTATGCGGTCTCGATCCCGCCCTATACACCAACGCTGGACCTGTCCGAAGGCTGGCAGGGTATCCGCGACTTCTTTGGCGCGCTCGACTGGGAAAACTACGTCTTCCTGACCGAGGATGACCTCTATTGGCGGGCCTATCTGTCGTCGCTCAAGATCGCGGCGATCTCGACCTTCCTGACGCTCTGCGTGGGCTATCCGATCGCCTATGGCATGGCGAAGTCGGCGCCGGAATGGCGCCCGATGCTGATGATGCTGGTGATCCTGCCGTTCTGGACCAGCTTTCTGATCCGCGTTTATGCATGGATCGGTATCCTGTCGACCGAGGGCTATCTGAACCAGTTCCTGCTATGGGTCGGCATCATCTCCGACCCGCTACAGATCATGAACACCCCCACGGCGGTCTATATCGGCATCGTCTACACCTATCTGCCCTTCATGATCCTGCCCATCTACGCGACGCTGGAACGCATGGATGAAAGCCTGTTGGAAGCGGCCGAGGATCTGGGCTGTTCGCGCCTGTCGGCCTTCTGGATCGTGACCTTTCCGTTGTCGCGGTCGGGCATTATCGCGGGCAGTTTCCTTGTCTTCATCCCGGCATTGGGTGAGTTCGTGATCCCCTCGCTTCTGGGTGGCTCCTCGACGCTGATGATCGGCAAGGTGCTGTGGGAAGAATTCTTCTCGAACCGCGACTGGCCGGTGGCCTCCGCCGTGGCGATCATCCTTCTGCTGATCCTCGTGATCCCAATCATCCTGTTCCAGAAGAACCAGGAAAAGAACCAGGAGGCCGACACATGAGACGCTTTTCCTGGTTCAACGCAACCGCCCTGACCATGGGCTTTGCCTTCCTCTATATCCCGATGGTCATTCTGGTGATCTACAGCTTCAACTCGTCGCGGCTGGTGACGGTCTGGGCGGGCTTCTCGACCCATTGGTATGGAGAGCTGTTCCGCGATCAGGCCTTCCTTGATGCGGCCTGGGTCACCTTGCGTGTGGCCTTCGTTTCCTCGACCTTTGCAACGGTTCTGGGCACCATGGCAGCCTATGTGATGGTGCGCGGCGGCAAGTTCATGGGGCGGACGCTGTTTTCCGGCATGATCTACGCGCCGCTGGTGATGCCAGAGGTGATCACCGGTCTGTCGCTGTTGCTGCTGTTCATCTCGATTGGGCTGGATCGCGGGATCGTCACCATCATCCTCGCGCATACGACCTTTTCGATGTGCTACGTGTCGGTGGTGGTGTCCTCGCGGCTGGTCAGCTTTGACCGGTCGGTTGAGGAAGCGGCGCTCGACCTTGGCTGTACGCCCTTCGATGCGTTCAAATCGGTGACCCTGCCGCTGATCGCCCCTGCCGTCATCGCGGGCTGGTTGCTGGCCTTCACCCTGTCACTGGACGATCTGGTGATCGCCTCGTTCACCGCCGGGCCATCGGCCACAACCTTGCCGATCAAGATCTTTTCGTCGGTGCGCCTTGGCGTCAGCCCAGAGATCAACGCGCTGTCGACGATCCTTCTCCTTTTGGTGACCATCGGGGTGGTGACCGCCTCGCTGGTCAGCAAGCGGCGGATCATTCAGCAAAAACGTGACGAACAACTGGCGGAACAGGCACCACAATGAACAAGGAATACGAGGCCTATTGCGCAGCGCACGGGCGGCCCGAGCGCATCGAGCTGATGCTGTGCGATATCAACGCGGTCTTGCGCGGCAAGTGGCTGCCCGGCGACGCCATCGGCAAGCTGGAGGCAGGCACCGTGCGGCTGCCCTATTCCACCTACGCCCCCGCGATCATGGGTAACGAGGTAGAGGCGACCGGCCTTGGCATCGTCGTGGGGGACCCTGACGGGGTGCTGGTGCCCGTTCCCGGCACGCTGTGCCCGGTGCCGTGGATGCCCGGCAATGTGGCGCAGCTTCAGGTGGAAATGCTGACGCCAGAGGGTGAAGCCAGCCCAATCTCGCCGCGCGAAATCCTCAAATCCATGCTGGCCCGCTATGCCGAACGCGGCTGGCACCCGGTCGTGGCGACTGAATTGGAATTCTACATCCTGCGCCCGCGCGAACGCGGTGACGATCCGCCCGAACCGCCCGCGCGCACGCCGATGGCGCAGAACTACGATCTGGAGGTCGTGGCAAGGCAAGAGGCGATCCTGACCGAAATCCTTAGTGCCTGCGAAGCGCAAGGGTTGGAGACCGACACGTTGATCGCCGAATATGGCCCCGGCCAATTCGAAGTGAATTTCCACCACACCGACGATGTGCTGCGCGCGGCTGAGACCGCGATTTTCTTCCGTCGTCTTGTGCGCGGTGTCGTGGCCCGGCACGGGATGGAAGCGACCTTCATGGCCAAACCCTATGCGGATGCGCCGGGGAACGGAATGCATGTGCATTGTTCGGTCCTGGACGCAGACGGCAACAATGTCTTCACGCCTGAACCGGGGCAAACCGGCCCGTCGCCGGTGTTGAAACAGGCGGTGGCTGGCGTGCTGGACACCATGGCCGACCTACAGGTGATCTTTGCGCCGCACATGAATTCCTACCGCCGGTTTCAGAGGATGAGCTTTGCGCCCTCGGGCCCTGATTGGGGGCTCGATAACCGGTCCGCCGGGGTGCGGTTGCCAGAGATTGCAGGCAAGGGCGCGCGGCTGGAACACCGGATCGCGGGGGCGGATGTGAACCCGTATCTGGTTTTGACGGCAATTCTGGGTGGCATCCTGCATGGCATGGATACCGACCCGGATCTGCCGCAGCCTTTGGACGAACCGGGCGCGCAGCCGGCTGATCCCTTGGGCCATGACTGGTATGATGCGGTGGAACGGTTTGCGGAGTCCGACCATGCGGCCGAGATCTTCGGAGAGAACTACCGCTTCGTCTATACGGCCGTGAAAAATGACGAGGTGCAGATGTTGACCAGCCTGATCACGCCCGTGGAATACCGCTACTATCTCAGCCGTCTCTGACCTCATGCGCCGCCTTTATGAACCAATGGCCTACGGGCCCGAACCGATTGAGCAAAGCTTTTGGCCGACCACGGTACAGGGGGCGACGGATTATGCCCCGGTTGATGGCCCGCAGGAGGCGGAGGTGGCCATCGTCGGCGCAGGGTTCACCGGCCTGAACGCGGCGCTGGCACTGGCCGAGGCGGGGCGCGACGTGGTGGTGCTGGAGGCCGAGCAACCGGGCTGGGGCGCCTCGGGGCGCAATGGCGGGTTCTGTTGTCTTGGCGGGGCGAAGGCCGGGCCAGCCACATTGCTGAAACGTTTTGGCGAGGTCGAGACGCGCGCCTACTACCACGCGGAGCGCGCTGCGGTGGACCATGTGGCGGCGCTGCTGGATCGGCACGGGATTGCGGCTGATACCCATTCAGAGGGCGAAACCCTGCTGGCCTTTCGGCCCAGGGATATCGCCGTGCTGGAAGCGCTGTCCGAGGAAATGCGCCGGTTCCAGCAGGTCGAGTGCACATTGATCCCGCGCGACGCGCTGGCCGGGCAGGGTTTTGCCAGCCCCGAGTTCCACGGCGCACTGACGACGCCCATTGGCTTTGCGCTTAACCCGATGAAATACGCGCTTGGCCTGGCCCGTGCCGTGATCGGGGCGGGGGGGCGAATTTTCGGTCAATCCCCTGTTACAGGCATCAGGTCGCAAGATGGGTGTCATGTGCTGACAACCGCGCAGGGCCAGGTCATGGCGAAGACCTTGATCGTGGCCACCAACGGCTATAGCTCTGATGACTTGCCGGGCTGGATGGCGGGACGCTACCTGCCGGTGCAGTCCAATGTGCTGGTGACCCGGCCGCTGACCGACGAGGAACTGGCCGCGCAGGGCTGGGCCAGCCATCAGATGTGCTATGACACGCGGCATTTGCTGCATTACTTCAGGCTGATGCCTGACAAGCGGATGCTGTTTGGCTTGCGCGGCGCGATGAAGACGACACCCCGCGCCCACGACCAGACCCGGGCCATAGCACGCGCTGATTTCGACCGGATTTTCCCCCATTGGCAGCATGTGGAAACGCCGCATTTCTGGTCGGGCCTTCTGGCCCTGTCGCGCGATCTGGTGCCTTTTGCCGGGCCTATCGACGGCCTGGACAACGCCTGGGCCGCCATGTGCTACCACGGCAATGGCGTTGCCATGGGCAGCTATGCCGGGCGGTTGCTGGCCGCGCAGATCCTGGGCAATGGGCCCGCGACACCCGCCCCCTTGCGTTCTGTTCCCAGACGGTTTGAACTGGGCCGCTGGCGGCGCGCATTGCTGCCTTTCGCTTACACATATTACGGCCTTCAGGACCGGGGATAGACCATGACCAAACCACCCGTGATCGGCATTCTGGAAACCGGCCGCCCGCCCGAGGACCTGGCCCCGGAGCATGGCAATTACCCGATGATGGTGCAGGACTGGCTGGACCTGCCAGAGGCGAAATTCATCAGCTTCGCCGCGCTGGATGGCGAACTGCCCAAGGATCCGCGCATGGCCGACCTGTGGGTCATCACCGGGTCTCGGTTCGGGGTCTATGAAGGGCATCCGTGGATTGCCCCGTTGGAAGGTTTCGTGCGCGCCTGCCGCGACGCGGGCGTGCCGATGGTGGGCATCTGCTTCGGCCATCAGGTGATTGCGCAGGCGCTTGGCGGCGATGTGGGCGTTGATCGCCAGACCCTCGCCGAGGTTCACGGTCGGGATCTCGCCCTTGTTCAGCGCACGCAGCACATCCGCCGGGACGTTCTTCGGGCTGCTGGATCCCTTGCGGCTCGGGTTGATCTTCTTCGCCATGGCCCGAGTGTACGGCCCACGCCGGGTGCCACGGCTTGTCCGACTTCTGCAAGCCGTACTTTGAACGCTCCAACCCGCACGGCTTGCAAGACAAGCCGTGGCACCTGAGGACGATCTAGAACGGGCGCTTGGTCGGGTTGATCTGCACGTTGTCGCGCCCGGGGATGATGACGTCTGCCACCTCGATCGCCTCGGCGAAGCGCGCCGGATCCGCCGGGGCGGGCACCACCGCCACCTCGGGCAGCGCGCTGGCCACCAGCCCGCGCTCGACCGGGTTGTC
>ENA-OWNT01005474-OWNT01005474.1-seawater-metagenome-genome-assembly--contig:-NODE-5474-length-10453-cov-3.640227_pt1 | contig 10453 bp, 8 predicted proteins | sample MGYA00238136_ERZ651165 | MGnify/ENA primary metagenome ERZ651165 (study PRJEB26861, sample SAMN08777766) | seawater metagenome | isolation source: coastal seawater | place: USA: Florida | collected...
CCGCGGGCCTGCAGCACGGCCAACGTTCCCCGGGCCTCACCGATGGCCGAGCGCGTCTCTGCCATCAGCGGGTCGAGCTCGGCCGAGGCCCGTGCGGCGTTGTCGAGCACCACCTCGGCGTCGCGGAGCATCCGGGCCAGCATCTCCGGGTCGTCTTCGAGGGTAGCCGCCAGCACGTCGGTGGCCCGGGCGAGGGTCTCGGGGTCGATGGCCTGCAGCAGCGGCGTGATCACCGCCACCAGCTCGTCGACCTCGTATTGCTCGCCGATGGGGTCGAGCTGGGAGCCCCCCGGCAGTGGCGAGCCGTCGCCGAGCTGCAGGGCCAGGTATTTCTCCCCCAGCAGCGAGCGCGCGCGCACCTGGGCGTAGGCGCAGTCGCGCAGCACCACGTCGCTGTCGACCTCGAAGTGCACCACCGCCGACGGCCCGTCGAGCTGCAGGTCGGTGACCCTGCCCACCTCGACGCCGTGCACCGACACCAGCGCCCCACGGTCGAGGCCCGCGGCATCCGAGATGGGCGCCTGGAAGTCGGTGCTGCCGCCCAGCCCACGCACGCCGCCGAGGGTGACGGCGAGCCCCGCGGTGACCACCGCGGCCACGACCATCAGGCACCCCACGCCGATCTGCTGGCGTCGGCTCACCCGTCGTCTCCGTCGTCGGTGGACCTCTTCGCGCGATCGCCCACCGCCTCGGCGGCATGGGCCAGAGGCTTGAGCGAGATGGAGATCTCGAGGGAGTGGCTGGTGGCCAGCTCGATGAGGTCTTCTTTGAGCTTGAGCTCCGACAGGTAAGAGCGGACCTCACGGGCGGCGAGGCGCACCGCCTCGGTCTTCGCCTTGTCGCTGGTGGACAGCACCGCGTAGAGGAGGTCTTTGGTGTCTTCGGCCAGCTCGCGACGATCCATCAGCCGCCGGGCGAGCCGCACCACGCGGTTGCCGGAGCGCTCCAGCTCTTCGGTGGTCTGCGGCTCGAGGTCGTCCTCGGGCTCGCTGTCGTGGGGCACGTCGTCTCTGCTCGACATGGCTGCACCTCGGCGCCGGTGTCTGTCGGGTAACTGACCGGATAGGAGCCGGCGATGGTAGAGCGCCTCGCCCGCATCGGACACTTCGGCACCTTCGCGGGCCAGGTGCTCTGGCGTTCGGTCACGCCGGCGTGGGAGGTCGACGCCTTCCTCTCGCAGCTGTGGGCGCTGTGGTGGCGCTGCCTGCTGCCCGTGCTCGCCACCACCACCCCCCTGGGCATGGTGATGGCGCTGCAGGGGCTGCAGATCTTCGACCTGTACGGCGCGCAGCGCCTGCTGTCGCCGCTGGTGAGCGTCGCCACCTTCCGCGAGCTGTCGCCCGTGCTCGCGTCGGTCCTGGTGGCGGCCCAGGGGGGCAGCAGCTTCGCCGCCGAGCTCGGCGCCATGCGCATCCGCGAGGAGCTCGACGCCACCGAGGTGATGGGCATCGACAGCATCCGGGTGCACGTCGTGCCGCGGTTCCTCGCCGCGGTCGTCGCCACGCCGTTGCTCAACCTGGCGGGGTCCCTCGGGGGAATCGTCGGCGGCTACGTCTCGGCGGTCCTGCTCAAGGGCGAGACCGCCGGCGTCTACTGGTCGAACCTCTGGGTCATGACCCGCCCGATGGATCTGCTCGGCGGCTACGTCAAGGCCATCACCTTCGGCGCGATCATCGGCATGGTCGCCTGCTACTTCGGCTTCTACGCCCGCGGCGGAGCGCCCGGCGTGGGCCGGGCCGTCAACGACACCGTGGTGGTGTCGGCCACCACCTTCATCGTGGTCAACTACTTCCTCACCTCCGCCTTGTTCGGAGCGATCGGATGATCGGCGATCTGCTCGCAAAACTCGGCGAGTTCGGCCAGTTCGTAGCCGCGTTTTCGGTCGCTAGCGTGCGGAACCCTCCGCCGGTCGTCCGCACCATCGAGGAGGCCTACCGCATCGGCGTGCAGAGCCTCCCCATCCTGCTCATCGTCAGTGTCTTCGTGGGCACCAACCTCTCCGTGCAGGGGCACAACGCCTTCGAGCAGCTGGGCGGCCAGGCCATGGTCGGCACCTTCGTCGCCCTCGCCGGCGTGCGGGAGATGGCGCCCATCATGGTGGCCAGCATGGTCGCGGCCAAGGCGGGCACCGAGATGGCCTCCCAGATCGCCGTGATGCGCATCCAGGAGCAGATCGACGCGCTGGAGGTCATGGCCATCGACCCCCTCTGGTTCCTCGTGACCCCGCGCCTGCTGGGCATCCTCGTCGTGCTGCCCGCCCTCACCATGATCAGCGTCGCCACCCTGCTGGTCGCTGCCTGGGTGGTGGCGGTGTCCCAGCTGGGGCTCAACGGGGCCGACTTCATCGCCCAGTGCGCCGACACCACCCGCGGTGCCGACCTCGTCTATGGGCAGGTGAAGGCCTTCGTGTTCGCCATCATCATCTGCCTGGTGTCGTGCTTCTACGGCTACACCAGCCCCAAGGGCGCCAAGGGCGTGGGCCAAGCCACCAACGCCGCCGTCGTGGTGTCCGCCGTCGTCTGCGCCGTCCTCAACTACCTCCTGTCGGAGCTTCTCTACGGATGAGCCAGCCTGTCGTCCCCGACCCCATCATCCGCCTCGTCGACGTGCACAAGCGCTTCGGCGACCTCATCGTGCTCGACGGCGTGAACATGGAGATCGCCCGCGGCAAGACCACCACCATCCTGGGGGCATCGGGCAGCGGCAAGTCCGTCATGATCAAGCACGTGGTCGGCCTGCTCGCCCCGGACGCGGGTGAGGTCTGGGTCGGCGACGTGAACATGGCCGTGGCCAAGCCCCGACAGAAGCTCGACGTGCGGAAGCGCTTCGGCATGCTGTTCCAGCACGGTGCCTTGTTCGACAACCTCACCGCCGGCGAGAACGTCGCCTTCCCGCTCCAGTACCACACCAAGCTCAGCGCCGCCGAGCGTCAGAAGGTGGCCCAGGAGAAGCTCGAGCTGGTGGAGCTCGAGAAGTTCTACGACGCCCCCACCGCGTCGCTCTCCGGCGGCCAGCGCAAGCGCGTCGGCCTCGCCCGCGCCATCGTGATGGAGCCCGAGGTCGTGGTGTTCGACGAGCCCAACAGCGGCCTCGACCCCATCACCTCGGCCACCATCGACCAGCTCATCCGGCGCATGCAGCAGCAGCTGGGCATCACCTTCGTGATCATCACCCACGACATCGTGCAGGCCGTGGAGGTCTCCGACTGGATCGGCTTCCTGCACAAGGGCGAGCTGCTCGAGTACGCCCCTACCGAGCAGTTCCTCGCCACCCGTCACCGCGTCGTGCGGGAGTTCATGAAGCGCTACGTCGACGTGCCCGACGTCGACGAGGCCGAGCTGGTCGACCCCTGACCCCGTGTCGGTGCATTGTCAGCGCCGACTGACGAATCCGCTACAGAGCGCAGAGCTCCCACCGACCATCATGTTCGCCACAAGGAGCCCGCCATGTCCCTCGTCCTCCTCTCGGTCGCGCTGGCCGCCGACATCAGCGTCACCACCACCGACGACGTCAGCGCCGACGATGGCCTGTGCAGCCTGCGTGAGGCCGTGGAGGCCGCCAACACCGACACCGCCTCGGGCTCGTCGGCCGGGGAGTGCGGAGCCGGAGGCGTCGCCGACACCATCACGCTGCCCGCGGGCACCTACCTGCTCGACAACGGCGAGCTCGATCTCGACGAGCCGACCACCATCCTCGGGGACGGCTCGGGCACCACGATCATCGACGCCCAGGATCTGTCGCGGTGCATCGCCTCGATCGTCGGCGGCAGCATCCACATCGAGGGGCTCACCTGTCGCAACGGCAACTCCACAGGGGGCGCGGGCGGCGGCATGAACTTCCGCGACCTCATCAGCCAGGTGTCCCAGGGCAACACGCTCACGCTGCGCGACGTGGTGGTCGAGGACTGTGCGACCAACGAGGACGGCGGCGGCATCGCCACCAAGGGCTACGCGCTCACCACCTTCGAAGACGTGGTGCTCCAGCGCAACTACGCCGACGACGATGGTGGCGGCCTGTCGATCCCCGACACCGCCGACCCCAACGCCGTCGCCTACGACATCGACGGCCTGCAGCTGCTCGACAACGAGGCGGGTGACGACGGTGGCGGGTTCGAGGGCTACCTCGGCCCCGACGCCACGTTCTCCGGCTGGGTGGTCTCCGGCAACGTCGCCGCCGACCGAGCGGGGGGCCTCTACCTGTGGGGAGGCAGCAACAACGTTCGGCTCGAGAACAGCAGCATCGTCGACAACACCGCCGGGGGCGAAGGCGGTGCCATCTGGAACGACATCACCCTCGAGCTGTCGAACCTGCTGATCACCGGCAACCAGGCCGCGGCCGGCGGCGTGTTGAACACCGAGAGCTCCGTGGAGTTCGACCACGTCACCGCCGTGGGCAACACCGCGACCGTCGTAGGGGCGGGCATCATCGTCAACGACTTCCTGACCATCCGCATGCGCAACAGCATCTTCACCGACAACTCCGACGGCGGCTCCTACGCCGAGGGCTGCGGCGCCTACAGCTACTACTTCTCTGCAGGCTACGGGATCATCTTCGACAGCCAGGGCGGCAATGTGCTCCCCACCACCGGGTGGGACTGCGACATCGACGGCACCGACGTGCTCTCCGACGACCCCGATCTCGGCACGCTCACCGTGAACGCCGACGGTCAGTACGAATACCCGACGAACCTCACCTCGCCGGCGCGGGGACTGTCCACCTGCGACGACCCCGACGGCCTGACGGTGGCCACCGACCTTCTCGGCGAGGCGCGCCCCTCGACAGCGTGCACCGCAGGCGCCTACCAGGCCGCCATCTGCGGCGACGGCGTGGTCACCGACGACGAGGAGTGCGACGACGGCGGAACGGCCGACGACGACGGCTGCTCCTCGGTGTGCGCCATCGAGGAGGGGTATGTGTGCAGCGGCACGCCGTCCGACTGCCTCCTCGCTAACGACACCGACCAGGACGGCTGGTCCGACGAGTCCGAAGACCTCTGCGGAACCGATCCCCTCGACGACACCAGCGTTCCGGTCGACGAAGACATCGACGGCGTCTGCGATCTGCTCGACGAGGACCGCGACGGCGACGGCTGGGACAACGGCGTCGAAGACCTCTGCGGCACCGACGACAACGACGTGGGCGACGTGCCCGCCGACAACGACGGCGACGGGGTGTGCGACGACCTCGACGGCGACGACGACGACGACGGCTGGGCCGACGACCTCGAGCTCCTCTGCGGCACCGACGAGACCGACGACACCTCTGTCCCCACCGACACCGACAGCGACGACGTCTGCGACGTGCTCGACGACGATGCCGACGGCGACGGCGTGCACGCGCTGACGGAGGCTGCCTGCGGCAGCGACGACCTCGACGCGGCGGATGTGCCTGGCGACAGCGACGGCGACGGAGCCTGCGACGCCCTCGACCCCTGCCCCGACGACGTCCTCGACGACAGCGACAGCGACGGAACCTGCGACAGCGTCGACCTGTGCACCGGCGACGACACCACCGGCGACGCCGACGGCGACGGAACCTGCGCCGACGGCGACTGCGACGACGACGACGACACCCGATACCCCGGCGCCATGGACGCGTGCGACGGCGTCGACAGCGACTGCGACGGCAGCGACGAGGTCGACGGCGACAACGACGGCGCCCTGTCCTGCATCGACTGCGACGACGACGACGACACCCGCTACCCCGGAGCCTTCGAGGCCGACGGCGACGGCATCGACAGCAACTGCGACGGCTTCGAGCGCTGCTTCACCGACGAAGACGACGACGGCGCCCGCACCACCACCGTCGTCATCAGCACCGACACCACCTGCGCCACCGCAGGCCTCGCCCTGGCCGACGCCCCCTACGACTGCGACGACGACGACGACACCCTCGAGCAGATCGACCTCGACGCCGACGGCTGGTCGACCTGTGCCGGCGACTGCGACGACGACGACGACACCCTCGTCAGCTGCGACGACCTGCACCTGTCCGACGCCTCCCTGCCCGTCGCCTCCCAGGCCACCGAGTTCACCCTGTTCGGCGCCGACCCCCTCGCCGAGGTCGTGCTGGTGCGCGGACGCCTCGGAGAGGTCACGAGCCTCACCAAGTGCGCCATGGACATCCCCCTCGGCGACGCCGTCATCGCCCGCCGCTGGGACGCCGACGCCGCCGGAGAGGCCGTCATCCCCAAGCAGATGCCGCCCAACCCCGGCCTCAACGGCTACATGGCCGTCGATCCCGTCGCCTGCACCGTGTCGAACGTCATCACCCAGCAGGTGCACGACGACGGCCTGTGAGGCAGGCTCCTCTTCGACCCGCCGCCGGTTGTTGCGGCGCCGCGACGACGCCCCCTCCCCGCTGATGCGGCGCGGTGGTCCTGGTGGACCTCCACCCAGCACCGCCCTTGGGGTCGCCCGAGATTGAGCGTGAATGTCGTTCCTCCGCCAGGCTACTCGTCGACGTGGATGCCGCTGGCTGCAATCACGACTCGCGCACAACGGTGGCGACCACTCAAGTCGGGTGTGACGTCGCCCTGCAGCCGTCCGCGATGTCCATGCGCGACGCTGGGGCTTCGGCCACCAATCCCTCGCTCGACGGCACAGGTTACGACTGCGTCTGTCTCGAGGCGGGACCCATTGTTGGCGACATAGCGCCCAGAGGAACTGGCAGATCCGTCCGACGTCCGGCGGGCGGGAGACGTTTGTCGGGTGGGCGGCCCCATCAGGCGCCGCGATGGCTGACGCCGACGTGGGAGGCCTCCGCAGGCTCATGTCGGCTGGCAGCCCCCCCACAACGCCAACAACGGTCCTTACAACGCCAACCATCGGGCTTCGCGTATTGGTCCTCGTCCGACTCCACCGCCTGCATCACGGTCGCACTGACGCCACCTGACCTGCCAGGGTGGTCGAAGCTGCCCAGCCATGTAATGACGGCTCGACCACGAGGAGTCAACGATGGCTGCATTGCAGATGGAGAAGCTGCTGGCTGAACTTGATGCCCGAATCGCGCTGATGGCGGACGGAGCGTTGGCGCCAGGACAGGCCGTGGAGGTGGGGGGAAAGTCCGTGCTCCCCGCACGACATTTCGTAGAAAGGGCAGAGTTGGGCTTCCGCCTTGTGCGTCTCTTCAGCCTTCCCAACGGCGACGAGTGGGTTGCCATCCAGGGTGGCGGTAGCGCTGACGGAGTCTACCTCCTGAACCACGAGGCCGGCCTGTTCAGCGCAGAGAGCCTCGACGAGGAGCTCGACCTCATCGAATCCCTCGACGACATCGATACGCTTGAGGACTACACGAACCTGTCAGCAGACGAGAAGATCGCATGCTTCGAAGAGACATTCGAGTTCGAGAGGGTCTATCCCTCGAACGAGGCGTTCCTCGAAGCCCTGGAGGTTCGGACCTGGGAGACGACGCAAGCCCAGGTCGCCGTGGCGGTCCATCAGCTCGCCGCAGCGGGTAGCGACAATCCCAACCCGTCGCGCATCCTGACTGTCCAGGACACGGCCTGGCTTCTCGGCTTCTCCGAGGTGCATGTTCTCGACGAGGAAGGAATCCACAAGCGCCTTGACGGACCCTGGATCGATGGCTGCGTCCACGACGATGCGCTCTGGTGGATCTCGAGCAAGGCGCTGTTCCGGTGCTCCTTCGAAGGCGAAGTGGAGGAGGTCCCGCGCATGCACACCGAGGAGGGGATGCGGTACCGCTGCATCCAATCAGGTCACGGGCAAATCTGGATCGGTGGGAAGAACGGTCACCTCTTCGAGGCCGACGGCGAGGGCGTGCGCTACCACAGCAAGGCTGCGGCTGCCGACATCCATGGTGTGGCGCCCGACGCAGAAGGCCTGTGGATCGCGCCATGGTCAAGGGGGCTGAAGTACCTCGACCTGGGGAAGAACAAGGTGCGCTCGGGCGGCGTCCGAGCAGGGAAGCTGCGTCAGGTGCTCGTGTCTCAGACGGGTGCCGTGTTGGTGGTCTGCCAGGGCAAGGACAACGAGCCCGGCTCCGTCTACCGCCGTCCACCGGGCGAGAAGGAGTTCACAGCGCACGTGTTGCCGGAGGGCTGCATCATCACCGAGCTCGCCCAGTTGCCGGACGGGCGCTTGGTCGGCGCAGCCATGTGGAACAAACTCCTGGCCAGCGATGATGACGGCTGCACCTTCGCCGACGTCGAGCACGACTTCATGGGCTCGGCAGGCGGCAAGCCACGAAAGCGAGACTTCGTCGCCGCGGCGGCCGTGGGCGATCGGGTTGTCCTCGGCGGTCCGTTCGCTCCACTGCTGTCCGTGCGATGACATAGCCGTGGCGTTCACGCAGCCGTTGCAGGCTTGTCCAAAGGGACATGACCGGTCATGGATGTCGACCCTTTCGCTACAGCACGACGAGGCGATCCTGTCCGCCGCCTTCGCGCTTGATCCGCGCATCGTCACCGGCAATGTGGCCGGTGACGGTGCGCCTTGAGACGGGCGAGCCTTCGGTAAGGCGACAAAAGCTCTGTGGGCGTCATCCGAGCCTCCGCGACGTGCGCCCCCACAATGTGATCCCGTCTGCCGTCTGCCGCCTGACCGAGCGCGACTTCGACGGCTTCAGCGCGCCGCTGACTTCCCAGGTATGGCTCAGTAAGCTCCTATATCGCTGCCCAAACATGCTGAGAAGGCATGCGTTGGGTGGTCCAGAGCCAGCCGCCGCGTTCCGACGCCGGCCGGCACGGGCCGCCATCCGGCCCTCCTGGAGGTGTGTCCCCGCGGTGTGCCCCCACGTGCGGGGTCACCGAGCGCGCTCTCAAGGGTTCGAGCGAGCATCTCCGCTCCCCTGTGCTCGGCTAGAAGCTCGAATATCGTGCGGCATGCCTGCTTTGGGAGCGGGCGCTCGGGGACTCGGCCCATCTCAGACAGGCTGTGTCAGCCGGGTCGCTCTCGACTGTCCAATCGCGATGAAAGACAAGGTTGAACCCGCATTGCATAGTTCTGCTCGCAGAAGCTAACGGACGGTGGCGCGTGAAGGCTCCGCCCGCGGTCGGTCGAGTCCATCGCTCGAGCGCTCAAGCCCCGCCGATAGGGCGATGCTGCCGACCCAACCGTCACTTCTTGGCGGCCATCACTCCCCTCCCCCTGAGCACACCGCGACCGTGACCTCGGCTCGCTCCGTCCCGTCGAGGATCCCGCCCTGGGGATTCACGACCCACAGGGTGTCTCCGGTCGCCGGCACGTCGCAGTCCAGGACGTGGCTCCTGCTGGCAGGGCTGATCCCATCACCTAGCGAAGCGCCGTTCGCAGCACACCGCATCGCGTCCCAGCGCAGCAGCACCCCGCTGCCATCCACGCCACCTCCGGTGGACAAGACCCGCAGGCGCCAGTGACCTGCCGAGATCGCCTGCGTCTGCTTGGCGCTGCCGTCGAGCACGAACTGTGTCTCGGTGCACGGTTCCGGCTCGGGAGCCACTGGCTCTGGCTCAGCGGAGGGTACGGCCTCGGGCTCGGCCAGCTGACGGGCGCGCTCCAGGGAGTCGAGCAGCTCCGGAGCGGACTTCGCCTGCTCGAGCCCGATGAGCAACTCGGGCATCTCGCGCAGGTAGTCGTCCTTGACGGTGCACGGCGCGGTCATCATGCCGATGCAGAGAGCCGAAGCCTGCGTGCGCAGGGCCTTGGCGACCTCGCTCGACAGCTCGACGGCATTGCTGCCAGCCTCTACACCGCCCTCCATGGTCGCGACGTTGGCCTGCACCGACACCTCGACGTTGCGGGCCCACACCTTGAAGGGCTTCTCGCACACCTTCACCTTCTTCGGTGCCCGCACGGGCTCGCCGTCCGGGCACATCACCTGCTCGGTCTGGCCCGCCAGGGCCACCGCCATCCACAACCACATGTCGCTCTCCATCTCCGAGTGCCGACCAAGTCAACAACACGGCTCCTTGTCTCATTCCGTGTTTTTACCACGACCCTGCCCACAAATCCGTAGCAGCACTGCGTGGAGATGTCGTTCGCTCACTGCTCCACTACGGGCATGGAGAAGACCGACATCGATGCCTTCCGCCGCCGCCTCGGCGACGCCGTACAGGTCCGCCGGAAGTCCGCGGGCCTGACCCAGGAGCAGCTCGCAGAGGCCACGGACAGCTCGACGGAGTGGATCTCGCAGGTCGAGCGAGGGATCGGGATGCCCTCAGTCGAGCTGCTGCTGCGGCTGGCCGAGGCGCTCGGCGCCAGCCTCGTCGACCTGATGCAGGCGGCCTCCAGCCCCTCGATGGGCCGGCCCATCCAGCAAGAGATGCTGGCGACGCTCGACGGGCTCGGGGAGCGCGACCTGGCCATCCTGCTCGCCACCGCGAAGGCGATGGCGGCCGCCCCTTCTTGATCTACCGGAGCCGCTCAGGCCAGCCCTGAGGACCCGGGTGGCCGCATCCAGATGGCGGTAGCGGGATATCCTGGCGAATGCCGCGCATTCTCATCATCGACGACGA
>ENA-OWNT01005475-OWNT01005475.1-seawater-metagenome-genome-assembly--contig:-NODE-5475-length-10452-cov-3.950458_pt1 | contig 10452 bp, 9 predicted proteins | sample MGYA00238136_ERZ651165 | MGnify/ENA primary metagenome ERZ651165 (study PRJEB26861, sample SAMN08777766) | seawater metagenome | isolation source: coastal seawater | place: USA: Florida | collected...
CCCACCCACTCACTCACTCACTCACTCACTCACTCACTCACTCATCACTCTGTGCTCTCTGCGGCTCTCCGCGGCTTCCAACTAACTGTGAGTGAGGCTGTGAGTGAGGCTGTGAGGCTGAGAGTGAGTGATTGGGTGATTGTGGGTCGACAGAGTCTATTCCATATTTTAGCGTACACTGAGTACGAGAAGCAGTACTGAGTACGGTCATTTACGGGATTATTGTATGTATGACCGTCGATCGTTGATCGTCGTCGAAAGTCAAAAGTCACGCAGTCAGTCAGTCACTCACTCCCAGTCAGTCAGTCAGTCAGTCAGGTTCAAAGTTCGAATCAATCTGTGAGTAAGTGAGTGACAGTGAGTGAGTGACGGTGACCAAGGAAGGAAGGAAGGAAGGAACAAATGAACAAACGAACAAACGAACGAACGGTTTGGATTTGGATTTGGGTGTGGATTTGAGTTTGGTTCGTTCGTTCGGTAGAGTTCGTTTGAGTTTGGATTTTCGAGTTTCGAGCTTTGGTTGTTGGTCGTTTGGTCGTTTGGTCGTTGGGTCGTTTTGGTCGTTCGCTTGGTTTCGGTTGGTTGGTTGGTGGTTGGTTGGTTGGTTGGTTGGTTGGTTGGTGGTTGGTGTGTTGGTGTGTCAGTGTGTTGCTCTTGTGTTTCGCGGTCAGTTGGAACTCTTCGTACTTTCAATTCCTCCAAACGCAAACGTTTGCGTGTCGGTCGGCATCAACACAACAGTTGTTGGTACAACAGTCACGCAGGTGTTGCACTTCAGGCCGTTGAGCTGTGAAGATCTATCCATCGTGTGGCATTCGTCCGGCCGTCCGGTCCGTCAGTTGCTTGCTGGATGGGTTGTGACATGTCACAGACACACAGAGACGATAGAAGGGCTGGTTGGCGAACGCGGAGGATTGTTTTGCGGTCGTCCACTTATCCGTTTGTTGTCTTCACTGAACCTGGGGAGGTAAAGGTGGCTTTGAGGAAATCGCAAAGTCTGACAAGTCTTGAGGTTTTTGTCTGCACAGCGGGGGCTGGTCAAAGGGTGCACAAATGGTGTTGTAACGGGTTTCGCGGTCCCACGCTCATGATTGCTCATGGAGGCCGGGTCGCTACAGTCTCCGGAAGGGCGTGACTTGATGGATCGTGCAGTTGCTGAGAGGTACAATGGACTGCTGCAAAAGCTCTACTGCCTGCGGAGCGCACTCTTCGCTATCCATTCGCAAGTGGCGGACGAACCAGCGTCGTGGGTGGTCACAGTCCAAAACTCTCTCTCGCTGGTGTTTCCACATTGTGCGATTTATATTACACTGCCGCCCAGCGGTCCTGTGGGCAACAATGTGTTCACCGACAGAATGGTCAAGATAGTGAAACGCACAATGGCCTGCAAGCAGCTGGTCGTGGACAACGCCGATGAAGATGAAGAAACGGGCGAGCTTAGCAACGACAGCGAAGGCGGACACTGCCTATGCGCTCCCATTAAAGACGCGCAAGACGCGGCATGTGGCGTGGTGCTGGTGTGCAGTGCGACTAGCGCGTTCGAAATGGACGACGAAGAGTTTATGCTGCTACTGTCGGATCAAATCAACCTGTCTTTCCAATGGCTGCAGCGAGACCAAGACTACATGCGCCTGCAACGTGCTGAAAACGCCTCACAGAACCGACCCACAGAGGCTGTTGACATGGATGATTCGCGGGCGAACGGCACGCCGCTCGATCTACTGAAAAGCTCCAGCACGTCACGTTCAGGCCCTGCCGAAGTACCATTCATTGGAACCCCGCTGCTTCGTCGTTCGAAAACTACTCCAGCGTCCCGAGACACGACAGGAAGCAGTCGCCGTTGTATCAGCAATGTTCGTGCAAACACGACATACGACAGTCACCTCAGTCATTTACTGCACTCTTCGGCCGCGGGTGTGTCAAGCACTTCGCTCCGAAGTAGCCAGGTGTCGGTGGCGCGACACTCAACTAAAGCTGCGCCCCCCAGCGATTCCAAATCAAAAACTCCAATGCCAGCCAACAGCAGTGGAGTTCGCAGCACCAAGACCGCGGCTCGCTCGCCTGACCTCCGACTGTCCGACTTTCTGTCCCCGGAAAGGGTCGCAGACGATTCGCGAGAAGAGCAAAACGACAGCCAGAGAAAACACACCAGCCCGTGGCACGGCACCACGCGGAACACACCCAACACATCCCGGCAGAACATTGCGGTGGCGACACCAACAAGTAGTGGGGCCGACGCTGCACCAACCGCCGCATCGGCGGAAGGGCGAAGGAAATCTGCTGGTGGTCGCGGAAGCCGAAACATCACAAGCACTGGCAGTCAGCCACTGCAACCAGACCCTCTTGCAGAACCTGCTGATGCCAGCACCGGAAGGGTTGAGGGCGATTTTTCCAGTGGGGCTCAAAAGGAAAATGACGCCAGCCAAGACAGTAACGCGAGAAGCTCGACGTCACCGCACTCGAAATCCGCGCGCATGTCAATCGATGAAGGTGCGAATAACGTCGCCATCCGTGCCGGCGCATCGCGTGGAAGGAAATGCACGCAGTGCTCAACGGCGCGCAGGCGAGCGAAGCTGCTGGAGCAACGATGGCAGCTGGAAAAGGAAGACCTTGAACAGAAACTCGCTGAGCTCTCCACGGAGTCCAATAGATGGCAGTTAAAGAATGGAGTGCCACAGCAAGATCACGATAGCGATTTCGTCATCGGAACGTCAAATGTGGGTGGGACTTTTGCCAGAGCGCTGGAAGCTTGTCTGTATGGTGGGAAGTGCTTCTCGTCGCAATCCCACGAGCCGACATTGACAAGCGCACTCGAGGACGATGGGATTGAAAGCCAGCTATTTGCTTTTCGAAAGTTCCTTGCCACCGTGCGCGCTTGGTCCAGCAAACTCGGGTTTCCTTCTGTTCGTGTGTACCGCATCATTGGATGTGACGAGAACGCCGGCGCCGCTGTCAAGACAACAGCCACGCAGGCACAGTTTTACGAGATTACCGCCTCCCCGCAGACCGAGTGCGAAGAAGATGCCGACGTGCTTGGTCGGCAACCGGTCCGTTGGGACGGCTTGGTGGGCGACGCAATAAACATTCTGAGGCAATCGGGCCAGCACCGGTTGAGATATCAACGGCATGTGTTCTTTCCGATTCGGGCAACAAAGAACGGAGCTCACTTTCAAGTCTCGAATGATGGAGCTCTGCGTGCAATCCTCAGGATAGAAGACACATCGTTGCTCGGGCATGGGATACGTCGGCGTCGTCAACTGTTTGAACGGTGGCTGTATTTCGTAAAGCAACACGCAGCGACGGTATTGTCATTGCTGGGTGATGGTGCCGGAGCTTCGTCTCCGTCGACAAATGCCAACGCCCTGCAATACCCCATCCCTCAGCCGAAGCTTCAGATTCGAGCACATAAGCGTGTCTTTGAGTTTGCGAAGGCTGCACTGCAGCTTGCCCCGCGTGTTGCCAGTCAGGGAGTGGCGCAAGCACTTCGTCGGCTCTCAGAGCACGTGTTAGAGCTGGCGTCCAACATGGGAATCGCCAGCACTGTAGGCGACGTCAATGGTGCACATATCGTTGTCTGGTGGTTGTCTCGCCGCGGGAAGTTGTGGACCAACAGCTGGCATCCTGCATTTCCGACACAAAACAACGTCACGGCCTCCCGTGGCTCCAGCAATGACAAAGAAAAGTTGACGAGCGCCAGTTCACAGGTGTCTCGTCGCTTGAAGCGTGCATACGCAAGGCAGATCAGCGAATGGGCAGCCAATGTCGTCAAAGGTTCAAAGCGAACCCACGTCGCCTTCCGTGGCAACCCTTGCTTCGAGTACGGCACAGATGTCATTACTGTTGGACATTTTATCGGGGAACATCGCGCTGGCAGTTCTTTGGCTGGGATCGTGGAAATGGTGATTCCAGCTCATATGGCCCAGCAAAAGTCAAATCGTTTGTGGTGGAAAAATATGCTGCAGTTTCTGACATACGTCAGCGGGGTGCTGTCGGCGTGGTGTGCCCATTTTGGGCAGGATAGAAGCACGGTTGCACATGGTGAATAGAAGTAGTAGTATCCGCGTCAGTGCGAGCAGTGAGCAATAGTGTTTGCAAAGAAATAATTATTTTAACATTCTACCCGGGCAATTCTTGAGTGCGTCGCGCATTAATAACGCAGCTTTCGCATCAATCCGCCACTGCGTGCTGCGCGACCCACGAAGCGTTATTGTGCCGTCCACCCACCGTCAACTGACAAAATTGCACCGTTCACGGAGCGGGCCTCGTTTGTGCAGAGGAACTCGACCAATCCGCTCAACTCTTCAATGCCCACGAACTCGCCCGTGGGTTGATTCCCTAGCATGACATTTTGTACAACTTCTTCCTCAGTGATGCCTCGTGCTTCTGCCGTAATGGGAATCTGCTTCTCCACTAGCTCTGTCAACACATATCCTGGGCACACGGCATTCGATGTAATGCTGTGGGGTCCCATTTCTAAGGCAACTGTCTTGGTGAGTCCCGCTACACCATGTTTGGCAGCAACATATGCTGACTTGAACTTGCTGGCGCGTTTCGCGTGCGCGGATGCTATGTTGATAATTCTTCCCCAACCGTGCTTTTTCATGTGCGGGATGCTGTACTTGGTTGTGTAAAAGCAAGAACTAAGGTTGATGGCGATGATTTTCTCGTAGGCGTCTTCCGGGAAATCTTCAATGGGTGACACCACCTGTATGCCAGCATTGTTGACTAACACGTCAACGCCACCGAAAACTGTTGCAGCTTCCGATATCAAATCCTTGATTTCGGCGGGCTTGGACATGTCGGCGCCATGATAACGGACGTCGACGCCATGGTCGTTCTCCATCGAACTGCGCAGCTCTTCGATTTGTTCAGGGTCTCCAAATCCGTTGAGAACCACGTTGTAGCCTGCTCGAGCCAGCCGCTCTGCGATGCCCCGACCAATGCCACTAGTGGACCCGGTTACGACGGCGCAGCGGCGGCGTTCGGCTGTAGACATGCATCTTTTCACCAACGACGCGCCCAGAGGTGTACTTTTGGTAAACCGGAAGAGACTCATTGTACCACTGGAAGTGCGGCGTGCCCGTGCCCGTGTTGATGGATTGCTGATACCCGTTCAAAATTGTGTTCTTATTATTTATTGAACCACAGAGATCTGCAACACAGTCGGGGAACCCGTGCGAATCTCCGCTAACGGAAGCTGTGTTACAGCTCGTGACTGAAGTCCAAACACTCTTCCACACCACGACCTTGCGCTCACCCACTCTATCGACAACGGCCGCAGCCACAACCACGACATCAGCCGACAGCACATGACCCGCGTCTCAATGTGTCATGCTGCCGTCATGCTGCCCCCGTGTGGTGTCGCTCTGTCTCTCAGTTTGCGTTGGTTGGCTCTTCTCGACCACTCCCTGGTCACTGCCGACTCAAGTCTATCTGATACAAGCGCGTGCTACATCCACAGCGCCAAACGAGCGCGTTCACGCCGTACGCCACGCAACTCCCAGAAGTTATTGTGTAAGTGAAGGGGGTCACATCAACGCCAAGCCTCCATTGGCAGCACACATTCACCTTCTGCACACGCTTCCAACAATTGTAGCGCTGACTTTTTGAAAAAAGAGAGCTAAGCTTCCCACCAACATGGACAACAACGCCACAACAACGCCACAACACGAACATACGAACGCACGAACGCACGAACACAAGAACACAAGAACACAAGAACGTCACAACAGAGAACAGAGCTCTGCTTCAGACTTTATAGACACTGTGACATCGAATGAAGATTTGAGTGCAATGAGCAAGCAAAAGCGAACGAAAGCAGCAAGGAAGGCCACTCACACACGCTCACACGCTCACACTCCGTCACGCTCACACTCCCGTCACGCTCCTGTCACGCTCCTGTCACGCTGGCGCGAGCGTGAGGCGCCAACAAAACGTCACTGTGTCAACTGCGGGCGCCGGCACCCACACTCACTCACTCGTTTTAACGCGTCTGTGTTGTTGGTGTTGGTGTTTGTTGTTGTTGACGCTTCACGTATCACGCCTCGCTTACTCTTCACGCCGATGTTGGCTGTTGGTTGTTGGCTGCTGTCTTCTGACTGCGGACAACACATGGTCAAACTGGGACGGGACGGGTGGGATGGGATGGGATGGGATGTGTCGCGTGTCACGTGTTGCGTGTTGCGTGTGACGAAGGTGGCTGTGGCGAACAAACGTCGTGTGGGATGTCATGCAGCGCATGCCACTGCTGTGCTTGGCCTGAACACCAGTTGGCGAAGTCGTTGGTTGAGCAAGTTGTTGTCGAGACGGCAGGAAACTGCGGAGTGTTTTGTACTTTGTGCGAATTCTTTTTGTTTTGCGTGTGTGTGTGTGTGTGTGTGTGTGTGTGTGTGTTTTTCGTAATAACCATTGTGGTGGCATGATTTGCTGGCGGTCACTCAACGTTCCGAAAAGCGGTGCTCGTGTTTCACTTGCAGATACTCGGCTGCAAGAACCATGAGCTCGTGGGAGCGTATCTGAACAGACACCCAAATAACTGCACATTACATAACGACAGCACAATGCCACGAAACAATTCCAAAAAGAAGAAGCAAAATCGTGGGAAGAAGGGACCTCCGTGGAAGGGCCCGGAGCTTGCACTGAAAGTCCAAGAGATACTCGGAGACACAGCGGTGTCCACCAGCGATCGCGCTAAGTCGTTGTTGACAGTCCACGCAAAGAATGGCGGGCAGAATTTTCAAGCCGTACTGCGAGCTGGATGGGCCTTACAGAACAGTGCAATATCCGCGGCTGCAGATGCAGCCATCGTCCATGTCCTCGCGAATGCTAGTGACCCTCAGAGTTGGAAGTATCCGTTCACGAACTGGGTTGTGATCGTTTTCAAATCCATTCCCACGCACAGCCAGGCCCCGCGCACCATCGAATGGATCCATCGCAACTACGAGCGACTGTCACTGACAACCAAAGCCTTGGTGTTTGAACAGCGCCTTTGTGACTATTCACGGTCCAACGAGTCGGAAGGGGGAGCCGAGTTGCCCGCGAGCGCCGGGGGTTCACTGAGGGCTGTCATGCAAGACCTGCTGTCGCTGGCCCTCCGAAAGCCCGATTATCGAGCCGCGAGTGCCATCATTGTGGCGGGCCTCCTGCGCTGCCCACCGATATCCGAGCTACCGGTAGACCAAATCGAGGCGGTGATCGTCGGGGCAATTGGAGCGGATCAGAGTAGTCATTTGCGGGTTCGTTCTCCTGGGTGCTTGTTCGGACCACAACATGCCTGTCAATGCCATGTTGCGGATGTGTTCACTCAGTGTTCTACGTTGTTTTGTCGTGGGCGGATCGATACTTGTGGATCAGATATTTGGAGAAAAACGGCTTCTTGAAGCTTCGAAGTGCAGTGCCGATTTGAAGGCGTTTGTGGAGCAACAGCAAATTCGTATTGTGGACAAATTGGTCGGGCGGCACGATTCAAAGAGCGCATTCAAGTTGTTCCGTCATTTCGAGCTGCAGGAGTCAGACTGTCCAGGGCTTCGTGGTCTTTGTGAAGAAAAGTCCTTGAGCTGGCATGTTAGTGCCGGGCACTACGATATTCTTGAAGGAAGGCTGGAGCGAAGGTATGGTATAAGAGGCAGACTTCTTTGTCAATTGTGCGGACTGTTTTCGTTTTGGGTTTTTCGAGTTTGAAATGTTGAGGACTTCGCGTGTGTGTTTGTGTGCTGATAATGCGCAGACCTGAGTTGGTCCCGATCATTCAAAATCTTTGGAAACGGAAGCATGCTGGTGAAAGTCTCGAGAACTTTCTGGCGGCTCAGTTGCAACGAACTCCTAGAAGTTTTCAGTCGCGTGCTGGTCTCATTGACGGTTGGTTGTTTTTTAGAACATCATGATGATTATGTTGCGTGTCCTCCATGTGGATTGTCTTCACCCCTATCTGCTGCGGCCACGTCACAGGTCTCCGGTGCATGGTCGATAGAGAATGGGAGTTGGCTCAGCAGGTTGATGCTGCTGCCGACTCGACTCCTCCGTATCAACGAAGGTGTAAGACGGTTGAAATGGTGGACAGTATCGATGGAGTCCGCAACATGGTACAAAGCGCCCCGTGTTGACGTGACTTGGAACCTCTGGTGACGGCATTGCTTTCGCATACGCACAGGTCGACCACATTCTTCTTGAAAGTGAAGGGTTATTCGCATTTGATTGTGAGTGGACACCGACATTGTCCAACTTTGACAAGCAATATTGCGCGATTTTGACCATTGCCACTCGACAACGAGGGTTTCTGGTGGACTGTGTGAAATTGCGCCCGATTCAAAGTAAAATCCCTTTTGAAGGAGGAAAATCGGTCGCCCAATTACTGGACACCGTGTTTGGGTCCGACACTATTCACAACATCGGTGCGTGCGAACTGACCTGTCTCACTCTCCCCGTATTCTCTCGCGATGGGCCAACGACCTCAATTGTGTTGTTGTGTGATCTTGCTACCGCCTCGCATCAGGATACTCTTCGGATGGCGACCGCCGCGCATTGAGGGTCACTTTCCCAGACGCAAAAAGTTTCACCCGGAACCATAGGCATATTGATGTCAGTCACGGAAACTACTTGCGAGCTCTCGTTGCAAAGTTTGGTCATGGTCAACACCAACCGTTGCCGGAGGGACTTGCGAGCCTAGTCAAAGCTGTGTTGCAAGTGAGACTGCCAAAAGGATCACAAATATCTGATTGGGAGCGACGGCCCCTGCGCCCAGCCCAGGTATGCATCGACCCATCTTGTATTATACTGCCGTCCCACGCCAAATGTCAAAGTTCCTTGTGTGTGTTTACCAACAGTTTGGGTATGCCATCAACGACGCTGATTGTCTAATCGCGTTGTGGGATGCTGGTGAGTTGGGCAACATGATCAAGGGTGGTTCAAGTGCGAAAAAGCGCCACAGTGCGAAGTAAAAAGCGCACATTATCGTGCCTGGACTTGCCACTGCTCGTGCTGCGACCGTGGCTCTGTTGCCATTCGCCACTGAGCGCCTATTTTGTGGTGGTTCTCTATGAAGCCACAATGTTCGCGTACGGCCTCGGTGATTGTATTGGTTGGATTTCGTTTAGATAAAATAAATTGATACGAACAGAGTGACCGCCACAAGTCTGTATCTGCGATAGCTGACGATCTACGCTTCACACATAATGTCAGTGTTGGCTTGATCGAGGAATATCCCGTTATCATCCGGGAGCGCGTGCGCAGTGACGGTAGTGGTTCCGCCAGTCTCATCTTCCCACGCACAGGTTTGAAACAGATAGCCCTAGAAAGCAACAGCAACATTGCGCAACAACGGCCTTGTGAAAACGGTTGCTGTGACGTACAACATCATGATGCCGGAACTACCACAGCACCTGGCTATTTTGCCGTTCAAGATACACGCATAGACTGAGTCCACACTCCATTACATTGGACGGCCCGCCGATATAATACTTGTACCCGGCTTCCAGTTCACACGAGCACCTGTGCAACGAGCCACATCCCGCATCGAACCGACATGCGCAGCGTGAGCCTTTTTGTCGGCACGTCAGTACTAACGATGGTTACGGTCAGCACTTACTGGGCCCTGTTCGATAAATACAAGTCACTCAGAGAGAAGTTGGACTGGTTGATGCAAGGCAGGTTGTGCCATTCCCAGCGATCGGTCGTGTAACAAGTTGGGACGGCGACTGTGACACAACCGAGAAAGTCAGTGGCGGTTGCGCTAACCAGGCAAGCAGAAGAAATTGCAGTACTTAGCGAGAGCGGTAGCCTACCTGGGTCTACGATGGCAGCCAGTGCCACAAACAGCACAATGGGGATCCAAAACGCCAGGCACAACGTAGCTTGTCCCGGACTGCCAAACTTCCTAGTCTGCACACCGAACACATGTGCATCTGACAATCTGGCGTTTTTCGGCATAGCAACGCCGTTCCACGCCAATGACTACATCATAACCACGACAAAGCCAACCGCGCTCAAAATTTCGTTAGAATATGGTCAATTTCTGACTTTGTTGTTGTCCAAGTTGGCAAGGCACCGGGTAGTTCTAGCATTCGCTTGGAGCTGACGCACCCATATCGCTGTTATACCAAGTTCCATTCCTGGCTCACCCGGCCGCCGAACTTTGCTCAAGCACTGTCCACAACACCAAGCCGTTCTCACAGGTATGCCTTACATCACTTCGCGCTTGTCCATGCCTATCGTCACTCCCACTGCCAGTTCGTCTATTGAACAATTCGTCTTTCCCTTCTCTTCCGGCTGCATGCATACTGTGTGTTCTGTCCTTCCTCGTGCGTCGTTCGTCGTTTGGCTGTTCGTCTGTTCGTTCGTTCGTTCATCACTTCGTTCGTCATTTCGTTCGCCAGTTATACAGGCTATCTCAATGAGAAAGTGAGTTGACAAGTTGACGCATGCACACTACAGTGCATTTCCCAATATTGTAGTTTC
>ENA-OWNT01005476-OWNT01005476.1-seawater-metagenome-genome-assembly--contig:-NODE-5476-length-10452-cov-2.877687_pt1 | contig 10452 bp, 13 predicted proteins | sample MGYA00238136_ERZ651165 | MGnify/ENA primary metagenome ERZ651165 (study PRJEB26861, sample SAMN08777766) | seawater metagenome | isolation source: coastal seawater | place: USA: Florida | collected...
CTGTATAATAGGCTCAACAAGTACTCCATCCGAAACTCAATCATATAAGCAATTTGATCTGCCAAAACCTCAAATAAAGCTTCCTCTGAAAGTGGCTCGTCAGGTACTTCCAGTTCAAAATTTCGAATTAATACGTCTTGATTGTTCTGTGTCAATGGTTTCAGTATCATTTGAAATGGTCCTTCTTATGGTCATAACCCCCTGGTGAGAACCAGAATCCAGGTGGCTAAGCAACGTGTCAAAGGCCAGCATCTGCACGTCTTCATCAATCCAGGTATGTATTGAGTCTGCCTTTGCCTGAAAGCCAACCGCCGTACTGATGTCCTTCACCATACTGTCAGCAGCTGCCTTGAGTTCTGCAATTTCCTTCTCTTTTCTTTTTACAACAGTTAGATAAGGAATGTTGGTTGTTTTTAAGCCGTGATGGATAAAGCGTTCTGTTTCCCGTTCATCCAGTTCATCGGTGGTGGCTGCAAGTGCTGACCTCACTTTTTGATCAAACTCCAGGTTTTTGGTTGTCGCCGTTTCACGAACCCAATACCATTGCAATCCGCCAATGCCCAGCAGACTGATACTCATTAAAACAACTATATAGGTAAGGGCTTTTTTAGTCATTGATATTGCCTCATAAGCGAACTCAAAAATATGGAGCCTTAAAAGCCACTCAAAAATTATAACTTTTCTTTAACCTACTTTGACCCACCTTTAACCTGAGCGGCTATACTGGCCTGATAGTTTTGATCTCACAATGAATTAACTCCAAAACCTTAAAACAATTCAGATGAAGATTAAACTACTTATTTCTGCCGTATTGCTGTCAGCTATTCTATTTGCGTTTAAGAGCAAAGAAGGTGACCCTGTCAGGGTTCACGTGGTACACCACTCAAGTGAGGGATTGAAAATCTATGATACCACCTTTACCATTTCAAAAAGCTATGATGTCAATAGCTTTTTGGTTGAAAAGGGTCTTAACCCTGAAACTGTTGATATTATTGATGTGGATGCTAAAAAATCCATGATTTGCTCAGCCAATATTGATCAGGATGACCTGTGGATTATGCAGGGAGACGGAATAAGGCAATTTGAGGCCAAAAAAATCCTTATCAAACAGATCAAGGACGATGAGACTACTGAAGGTGATGGTGTAAAGGAAATAAGGGTTGTAAAAATGATTGATGATGATGGCAATGTGACTGTAAGTAAAACTGTCAACGGAGAAGAGCAGGAGTCTATTGATATAGATATGGAGAATCTCAAAATAAGGCTGGACTCTGTGGTTGATGCACAGAACATTGATATTGACATTCAGGACATGGGGCACAGTTTAGAAATGCTCAAGGAGCGCTTAGGTGATTCAACCTCACTGAGTGAAGACTTCATGTGGACTGACTCAGCAGATGGAAAGAAGATGGTTGGTCATATGAAGGTAAAAGTGATACATGCCGATGATATGTCTCAAGATGCCAAACAAGGAGTTTTTGTAGTCAAAAAGCAAATTGAAACAGACTTGGCCAATTCAAAGGATGCGCACAAGAAGATAGTGATGATGAAACATCCTGATACCGGCCAGGAGTTTGCCATTGCCGTGGTATCAAGGGTGAATAAAAATTCAGAAAATGAGAAGGTTGAAGCCAGCAACTCATCATTGCCCATTGAGAACCTTGACTTTTTCCCAAAGCCCAACGACGGAAGGTTTACGCTGGCCTTTGACCTGCCTGAAAAGGGAGATACTGAAATTCTGATTCTTGATATGAACGGCAAGGAGATTTATCAGGATGAATTAAGCGAGTTCAGCGGGCACTACCAGCAGCAAATAGATATTTCAAATCAGCCATCAGGAACTTATATTCTGAGTATCACTCAAAATGGTAAGCGCCTGGCAGATAAGGTAATCATTCACTAAATCGGTTTTCTCATTCTGACTGATTGAAGCCATCGCATAAGTGCGGTGGCTTTTTTTTGGCACAAACGCCCCTTGGGTTGTCGGGAATACACCAATTATAAGTGTATCCTATTGGGCACTTTTGCTTCAACCAACCTAAACCAATTGAATCAAATCAGCCGTAGCGCAGTGATGATGTGCCTACAATTGATTTATTTGAAACCACCAAATTGACAAAGTATGATTGCTCAGGAGTTCTCTACATTTTTTGCCGGATTATCTCAAAACAATAGCAAGGCCTGGTTTGACGAGCACCGCAAGGACTATGAAAACCATGCAAAAAAGCCCTTTATAGCCCTTCTTGATAAGATCATTCCACAGCTTTCAGCCATTGAGCCGGGCATTTCAATGAATCCAAAAGATGCTTTGTTCAGGATAAATCGAGACATCAGGTTTTCTGCTGACAAGACGCCTTATAATACCCTCATGAAGGCTGGCTTTTCGCCGGGAGGTAAAAAGTCATTTCTGCCGGGCTATTACCTGGGTATAGGTGCAGAGTCATTGCATATGGGTGGTGGTCTGTTTAATGTAAAGCCGCCTGAAGTAAAGGCCGTGCGCGATTTGATTGCTGACGAAATGGACGAATTCAATGGCATCATCAAAAGTGCCAGCTTCAAGTCGGCCTTTGGTGAGCTAAGCGGAGACAAGGCTAAGCGATTGGATAAAAGGCATCAGGAAGTTTTAGAGCGATGTCCTGAAATAGCCAATAAGCAATTCTATGCCATGACTAAAGTGCCACTAAAAGGCTGGTTGGGTAAAGAAGGGCTTGACAAAGAGGTGATGAAATATTTCCTTGAAATAAGCAAACTCAATAAATTCTTAAATCAGGCATTTTAAACTCAGTAATATGGAAAGTATTGAAACAAAGGCCCTGATTCGCAACACGAGCGCGGCGCAGATTTACAATGACTGGTTGAACAGCCAGGGACATGAAGCAATGACGGGTGGCGAGGCAAAAGCGCAGGCCATTGTAGGAACCGAGCATTCTGCCTGGGACGGGTACATCAGCGGTAAGCAACTTGAGTTGGATAAGGCCAGATACATTAAGCAAAGCTGGAGAAGTACTGAGTTTGGTGACCAGGATCCCGACTCCATTTTAGAAGTGTTCCTGTCTGATACCGATGATGGATGTGAAGTGCGTCTGGTTCATTCAGATATACCCGATGGCCAGGGCAAGAGCTATAAAAGTGGTTGGCATGAGCATTACTTCGATCCAATGAACAAGTACTACAATTCTAAATAGAAAGCATTATGGCAGTTCAGGAGAGTTACCTCAATTACATCGTTGATCAACTGGAAGCTTTTGGCAACTATGAGTCAAAGAAGATGTTTGGGGGAGTAGGTTTTTTTCGTGATGGAATAATGTTTGGCATGATTGGACCTGATGTTTTCAGGCTTCGTGTTGATGACAAAACACGGGCCCGATATGAAGCCCATGGTATGGAGCCTTATTATTCAGGAGCAAAGAAAAAGGGAATGCCCTATTGGCAGGTGCCTGAAGGGGTGCTGGCTGATAAAAACGAGTTGAAGGAATGGGCTGAAGAAGCCTTTCAGGTAGCATTGCGTGCTAAGAAGTAGGTATCAAGAACCCTTTTAATGCATCGCGCGTTCAAAAGGCCATGCATATTACCGACGGTACTACTTCGGGATATTTTGGCCTTAAGTCATTAGACTATTTCGCCACAGATAAGTTTGCCTTTGAGCTACCATACTATTGCATTTTGGTGCAATGGCAGGGCTATACTGAAATTGAGATGGATGGTAGTGCGGTTACCATAAACGCAAACGAAGTATACTGCCTAAGCCCAAACGCTCGTATTGTGGTTTTGAATGCTGAGGGTAGTCACAGTCTTTATTTATTTAATAAGCAGTTTTACTGTGTTGAATTGCACGATGCTGAAGCCAGTTGTAACGGACTGTTGTTTAATGCAGCGTTTCCGGGGCCAAAAATATCGCTAAACGAAACAGAACAGAGGGCATTTGCATTACTGCATCAGGTATTTATTGATGAGCTGAAAACGAATGATAGCATTCAGGCAGAAATGATCAGGGTGTTGCTCAAAAGACTCATTATTAAATGTGCCCGTTTGGTAAAAGAGCAGTTGCTGGCTGAGAAAAGTCTTGATCTGGGTCAAACCGATACTATTAGAGAATTCAACGCCATGGTAGAAAAGAAATTCAGAGAATGGCATCAGGTGCAACAATATGCCGATGCCTTGTTTAAGTCTCCCAAAACCCTTAGCAATCTGTTTGGTCGCTATGCCAATGAAACTCCTTTAGCAGTAATTCATGGCAGAATTGCCATTGAAGCCCGCCGTCTTTTGCACTACACAGACAAAAGTGCCAAGGAAATAGCCTTTGACCTGGGTTTTGAAGATGCTGCAGCCTTTAGCAAGCTCTTTAAGAAACAGGTTGGGCTCAGGCCATCACAATTCAGGGAAAAGAAACCTGGCAAGGGAAAAATTGACAACAAGTAGGGAAATACCGCCTCTTTAGGCACGGGGTGCTCAGTGAACCTTTGAACCATCAAAAAAAACACAAAAAAATGAGCACATTCAAAGTACCTGCCAAAGATGAAGTAAGCGAAAACAATCAAGCCATATTCGATAGTCTTCAAAAGAAAGTTGGCTTTGTTCCCAACCTATACGCCTACTACGCAAAAAATGAAACCGCACTGGGCGATTACCTTACTTTTCAAAATAGAAAGAGTACACTCAAGGCCAAGGAGCGTGAAATAGTAAATCTGGTAACCAGCCAAATCAATGGATGCCGCTATTGCCAAAGCGCTCACACTGCCATTGGCAAGATGAACGGATTTACCGATGATCAGGTGCTGGAAATAAGAACCGGAAAGGCCACCTTCAATGCCAAATTTGATGCTCTGGCCAGGTTTACCGCCAGCGTAGTGGAAAACCGTGGAAGAGCCAGCCAGAGTGCTCTCGATACTTTCTTTGAAGCAGGGTATGATGAGGCGAATATGATTGACGTACTCATTGTGGTGGGCGACAAAACCATCAGCAACTACATTCACAACATTGCACAGTTTGACATTGATTTTCCTGTTGCTATAGAACTTGAAGAAGCCTTAGTATAATAACCCTAACCGTAGAGGCCGGGCAAAAACGGAGAACAAATCTGCCCGGCCCTTTTTAGTACTTTTCAGAAACTGTTTGGGCAGTCATTTCTGTATGGTCATTATAAAATTTTCTTCTCCATTTGGTGTAAGTAAACAGATAAGCAAAAGCAAACAACCATGAAACACTTTCTCATTATTGCCACCCTACTTTCAATATTTGTAGCCTGTGAAAAGGAACCCCTGGAAGAAGAACTACCTGAGCCCACTGAGCAGACATCTATGGATGAAGGTACTATGATTCGAATGGCCAGTTTTGAGGACCGGGTACACCCCACCTCAGGCGAGGCCAGAATACTGAAAATTGATGAAAGCTACTTTCTTGAGCTAAAGGATTTCCAAACAGATAATGGCCCTGCTTTAAAAGTGTATTTGTCAAGCGAAGAGAACCCCAGAGATTTTATTGATCTAGGCGACTTGAAAGCTACTTCAGGTACTTTTAATTATGAAATAGGAGCCGATCTTGATTTAGAAACTTACCCCTTGGTACTCATTTGGTGTGAGCGCTTTTCAGTTCTGTTTGGCGTGGCCGAATTTGAATAGCTCTATGCGTGTTGCCTGATCACCAACTGGTGCTCTGGTATAGCCCAAAAATGCGCCATTGGTACCTGAGAGCTACCCAATAAGCGCCATATCTTACCGGACTTGACTGGCGGGTAAAGGGAGTAACAAACATTCCATAAGCCAAACCAATGCCGTGTCCGTTCCAGGCATTGGGCATCCACTTTAATCCTCCCTCCAGGGGAACAGATAAACTCCTGAACAGTGGTACCGGTTCACGAATCTCAGTCACGTCACTTATCCAAAACAGACTGTCTGGCCGCCCAAATCTTCTGTTTCGCCACCGCTCTCCATAAGCTCGGTTAATCACATTATAATTCAGTCCTGATTTTACATAAATCTTAAGTGGAAAGCGGTCATTGTTCAACAGATACCACTTTAACGGAATAGCTACACTCAGCATCCCCACCTTATATTCTGTTTCTCTTTTTACGCGTTCGCCATCAAAAGTGTATGATACATTTTGCCTGTGAAAGTGTACTTCTACGCCTGAATGGATAATAATGTTTCCAAAATACAGAGCTCTGAAATTGCCTCCTAAACTCAATCCACCAGAAGGCAGGTCTGAATAGGCTGATGCATAGCCCTCATCATGCTGGCCCGGAGTGAACTGCAAAGCATTGATACCCATAAATACTTCAGAGCCGTAAGACTGTGCCCAAACTCTGGCCGTACTAAAGGAAAGGAGCAATAGCAGTATAATCCTATTCATAGGGCGATTAAAGAGCCGCCAAAATACGTATTTAAAGCCTTTTGAGGTGGTATCCTGCAATGGCAGTATATGTGAGTTATGCAACAATTGTCGCCGGGCATTAAGCAACGCCTTGTGAACAAGGTCTGAAAGTCACAAAATAGAGGACTGCCCGATTTTTGCTTGCAGTGCGCCGTGTTGACTCAAAATTGAAAGGTTGTCAAAAGCAATAGTTAAGAATCTGTCTTCTTTTCACCGTCACTTTATCATCTATAAGCCCTTTGGTATGGTGAGTCAGTTTGTGAGGAATGAACCCAAACGCACAAAAGTACTTTTGGGTGAACTTCATCCCTTTCCCGAAGGTACCATGGCCATTGGCCGTCTTGATGAGAAATCAGAGGGTTTACTTCTGCTCACCACTGATGGTAAAACCAGTGAGCAGGTGAGAAGCAGTTGTGTGGAAAAGGAGTATCTGGTGCAGGTAGATGGACAAGTAACTCAGGAAGCCATTAAAACACTTGAAAATGGAGTGGAAATTGGCCTTGAAGGCAAGAAGTACCTAACCAATCCATGTAAAGCCAGAATACTCACTACTCCACCTGATTTGCCTAAGCGTCAAAGAAAGATCAGAGATGCCCGTCATGGCCCAACCAGCTGGATATCAATTACCATTAATGAGGGTAAAAACAGGCAGGTAAGAAAAATGACTGCCGCAGTGGGCCATCCAACCCTGAGGCTGGTTAGAGTGAGAGTTGGCCAGATAGAGCTTGGGAATATGCAACCGGGCGAAGTGAAAGAAGTAACGGCCCTGCTTTGAAATGTGTCTATATGGCCGCCAGGCACTCTGGAGTACCTGACGGCTGGGTTAGACGGTGGAAGGGTCGTGTTTTGCCGCGCAAAAGGCATGCACAAAGCCCACTGGAAACGAGCATCTGCAAAATGAGATAGGCGTAGCCAATGGGCGTTGTAGGAAATAAAAAAGAGCCTAAGCGGCTTCGTTTCTGTTTATCAGATTATCAACCCAATACAATCCCTGATTGCGGGCGTGGTCCAGAGCTGTAAGCCCGCTCAAATCCTCATGATCTGGCTCTGCTCCGTGCTCAAGCAACAGTTGAGCTATTGCGGGTTGGTTGAAAGTACAGGCATAAATAAGAGCCGTAGCGCCATTGAAATTAACTGCATTGGGCGATGCTCCCTTTTTAAGCAGCAGAGCTGCAATTTCATGGTAGCCCTTAAAGCAGGCTCCCATCAATGCTGTATTGCCAGAGCCGTCTTTGGCATCAATATCTGCGCCCTGGTCAATGAGCCATTCTACTATAGGTTTATGGTCATAATATGCAGCGATCACAATGGGAGCAAATCCTCGTTGGTCTTTTTCATTGAGCCAGTCTTCATGCATAAAAATGGCTCCTTTTATGCCGTTCAAATCTCCTGACCTAAGTGCTTGTTCAAATAGTGTTCTTTCCATGATGTTGTCTTTTAGGCGTTTTTTGATTTGGCAATGGCATCTCTTATACCCATGCCATATGCTGGGTCAGCTTTGTCAAAATGGGCCAGCTGCTTTTCGATAATATGCTTTGATACTCCCTGCATGGCCTCGGTAATATTTTGAAAGAGTCTTGTCTTTTGCCCATCATCAAAAAGCCTGAACAGGTCACCAGCCTGCTGATAATCACCCAACTGATCCTGGTCTTCATAGCGGCCAATGTTGCCACTTATGCGCATGGGCGGTTCTTCTACACTATGGTCCTCAGCTGGACCATTGAATGAGTTAGGCTCATAATAGGCATCAGGATTACTATTGCCATTTTCAAAGAAGCGCATACTGCCATCTTTATGGTAGTGGTTTACTTCAGTTTTAGGAGCATTTGCCGGCAGGGCTTCATAATGGGTTCCCAGTCTATAGCGATGGGCATCTGCATAAGAGAATATCCTGGCCTGCAACATCTTGTCAGGTGAGAAGCCAATGCCTGGTACCACATTAGATGGTGAGAAGGCTGCATTCTCAATGTATTGGAAATAGTTGTCGGGGTTTTTGTTCAGCTCCATTACACCCACATCAATCAAAGGGTAATCCTTGTGTGGCCAGACCTTGGTCATATCAAAAGGGTTGTAAGCTGTGTTTTCAGCATCGGCCTCGGGCATTACCTGTACCTTCAGCGTCCATTTAGGAAAGTCGCCGTTTTCAATGGCTCCATATAATTCTTCCTGATACTTCTCACGTGTTTGTCCGGTGATTTGAGCACCTTCTGTATTGGTATAATGTTGATGGCCCTGCTGTGTTTTGAAGTGAAATTTTACCCAAAACCTTTCGCCATCCTTATTCCAGAATGAGAAGGTATGTGAGCCATAACCATTCATATGCATAGGTGTAGTGGGTAGTCCGCGGTCTGACATCAGGATGGTAATCTGATGAAGTGACTCAGGTGTTTGTGACCAGAAATCCCACATGGCTTCAGGTGATCTCAAATTGGTTTTTGGATGCCGCTTTTGAGTATGTATGAAGTCGGGAAACTTATACCCGTCTCTTAAGAAGAATACAGGCGTGTTATTACCCACCATGTCCCAGTTTCCTTCTTCAGTGTAGAACTTAACCGCAAAGCCTCTCACATCTCGCTCCGTGTCTGAAGCGCCCATTTCTCCTGCCACGGTTGAGAAACGAGCCAGAAGTGGTGTTTGCTTACCCACTTCAGAAAACAATTGGGCCCTGGTATATTTCGTGATATCGTTGGTTACCGTAAAAGTCCCCAGTGCACCCCAGCCTTTGGCATGTACAACCCTTTCAGGAATTCGTTCGCGGTTTTGGTGTGCCAGCTTTTCAATGAGTTTATAATCCTGCATCAACACTGGCCCTCTGCCGCCCGCGGTTTGTGACTTCTGGTTATTTGACACTGGTGCTCCGGCTGAGGTAGTGAGCTGTCTTTTCTTCATGTTCTTTTCTTTTTTTGACAGGACAAAGGTTTTTCACGTATTTGCATAGATCAAATAAATAGTGTAAATACAGTATTTAAAATATAAATGACGCTACAGCAACTACATTACATTCTGGCGCTTGACGAATACCGGCATTTTGTGCGGGCGGCCGAGAGCTGCAGAGTAGCCCAGCCAACGCTTACATTGCAAGTGAAAAAGCTGGAAACGGAGGTGGGGTTCAATATTTTTGACAGATCGTCAAAGCCTCTTAAGCCCACGGCTACTGGTGAGCGCTTCCTTGCACGGTCAAGACAGATTATTCGCGAAGTAGACGCCCTCAAAAACTTTGTGAATGAGGAGAAACACCAATTAAGCGGCACTTTTAAGATTGGTATAATTCCTACACTGGCCCCTTATCTGCTACCCTTATTTCTCAAGAATTTTATTGACGAGCATCCCATGGTGAACCTTGAGATCAAAGAGATGCAAAGCAATCTGGTAATGGAAAAACTCAGGAATGCCACCATAGACATTGGGCTTATGGCGACCCCCACTGAAGACAGAAAACTCAGGGAAGTTCCTCTGTTCAATGAGCCCTTTCATGTCTATGCCCATCCAAACCATCGCCTGCTCAGAAATGAGTATCTGGTAGCTGATAACCTGCGTGAGGAAGGGCTTTGGATACTTGACCAGGGGCATTGTTTTAGAAATCAGGTATTGAACATTTGCCAGAATGAGTCTGAGCATGCCCTTGAGAGAACTTCATTTGACAGCGGCTCTATAGAGACTTTGAAGAACATGATTAAGAGCTATAATGGCTATACCCTTGTTCCTGAATTGGCTATTGATGAAATGGATATTGATTATATCAAGAGTTTTGCGCAACCCCAACCAAGCCGCGAAATAAGCCTGGTGGTGAATAAAGGATTCTCCAAGGAGCTCCTTCTGCAGGAACTCAAAAAGGCTATTCTGAAGACCATTCCAGGACATTTTTCCCGGAACAATAAAATGGTAACTATTAAGTGGCGCTGAGCCTGAAAACAATGGGATATATTGATTTAATAATGCATCCTTTTCAACTTCACTGCATCTTATCCTTAAAAGCCAATCCTTTATCGCAAACTGATATTTAGCTATTGCGAGACATTGAGCACTGGTTAGATTTGGCTTGTTAATGCTAAAAAGAAAAAACACCACATCATGAAAATTTCT
>ENA-OWNT01005478-OWNT01005478.1-seawater-metagenome-genome-assembly--contig:-NODE-5478-length-10449-cov-4.614443_pt1 | contig 10449 bp, 7 predicted proteins | sample MGYA00238136_ERZ651165 | MGnify/ENA primary metagenome ERZ651165 (study PRJEB26861, sample SAMN08777766) | seawater metagenome | isolation source: coastal seawater | place: USA: Florida | collected...
AAACGTCAGCGGTGACTGTGGACTGTGGACTGTGGACTGTGGTGGTTGGCGGCTCACTGACTGATCGTCGCAGTGGTGCCCAGTCGATTGACATACCGACGTCGCCGTTTCTTCCTCCGACGGTGGTTGCTCTCTCCCTCTCTCACTCACTCACTCACTCACTCACTCACTCACTCACTCACTCCATCGAACTTCGTTGTTGTTCGTCGTTCGTTTTGTCGTTCGTTCGTTCGTTTGTTCGTCGTTCGGTCGTTCGTCGTTCGTCGTCCGTCGTTCGTCGTTCGTCGTTTGTTGTCGTTTGTTGTCGTCGTTCGTCGTTCTTCGTTTGTTGTTGTTGTTATTGTTGTCGTCGTGGACAGCTTTGGTGATTTCACCGCCACGTTGGCGTGGCAGTGGTGGCTTGCGAATGTGAGAATGGAGTGGAGTTCGCGATGCTGAGCCCAAACAACACATTGATTGGTTGCAAGTCTTGAAAAGGAAGAGAAGAGCTCTTCCCACTACTAGCTGACTCGTAAGATGACTGTCTACGGTCTTGATCCCTGCCACCAATTCTAGGTCGTACTCACACCTTGACGGCGTAGGAGATCACAGTCACACGCTCCGGCGAGCTGAAATATTGGTAGCCGTGCAGTCTCCGGTGCGCTTTTCCAGTTTTTTTCTTTTATAGCGTCTGGCAGCGGTTTCTTCCTGCTGATATCGTCTGAATCGCTGTGGGTGCTTGGTGTGTGGGTGACGCATTTGTTGCGTCTGTTTGTCAAAGCACCGCTCCCGCTTCCTGCTACATTGATTGCAGCGCGATGTCGTGGTTCAAGCAACACCAAAGCGCACGCGCTGCGCAGGACCGCAAAGAAGAGTACGCCCGCAGTCACGCCGCCGAGGTTAAAGAACTGCGTAAGGCCAACTGGGAGCAGAACTCCACCAAGCTCATTGCTCAGAATGAGCTGAAACGTCGAATGGCGAAAGCCAACCAGGAAGAGGAGAAAAAGCTGCTGATTCGCCGACAGCGTTTGGCGGCACTCCTGCAGGCTGAGCACGAGGCTTACACACGAGAAATTCAAGACAGCATCGAGACCGACGAACAACGACGTGATCGCATGATACGTGACGCCCGCAGGCTGCAGAGAGAGCGCGAACAGCGCCGCAAGGAGGAGGTCGCTGCAATCCAAGAGGAGCAATTCCGCGAGTCGCTGGACACTTTTCGGACGCGGAAGAGCCGCGCCATCCGCCTCCAATGTGCCCAGGAACGGTTGACGCAACTAGAGCTGAAGAAGCAGATTGAGGAACAGCAGAAAGCTGAATCCGAACGCCTTCATCACGAGTACATGAAGACAGCAGACCGTATGCTTGCACGAGAGCTCAAGGAAGCTGAAATTGCGAAGCGGAAGAACGACGAAGTGGTCGACATGATCGGCGAGCAGCTGAGACTGAAAAAGAAGTTCCAGGAGGAAGAGCAGGAGGAAGAGGCCGTCGCCATTGCAGAATGGAAGGAGCGACTCAAGCAGCAAGAGCTGGCGGAAGAGCGCAAGGAAGCCGCAAAGATGGCCCGTCGGATTAAAATGGATGCAGAGGTTGCCGAGCAGAACAGATCTCGACTTGGACGCTACGCCAAAATTGAAGAGGAGGAGAAGGCACTTGACATGGCCCTTTTGAAGCAAGCGCTCGCAGAGGAAGAGGCCAAGAAGAAACGCGAGGCCGCGCAAAAGGCTGCAGCCGCGGACGAAAACCGTCGTTTCCAAGAGTTCCTCAAGCAGCAAATGGTGAAGGAGGCACAGGATTCCTCCCACCTGGACAACATCTTGGCCCGCGAGAACGATCTCGCCTGGGCAAAGCGTGAGGAGAAGTGGAACCGTGAAGCCGCAGCGCGCGAAAAGCTAAGGCAAGAGGTTGAAAAGTCGCGGCAGGTGCAGCTCGCAGTTGGGCATGAAAGGAACGAGGAAGAAGAGGCTGCCAAAAAAGCAGAAGTAGCCCGCCTCAGGCGATTGCACGAGGAAGGCCTCCGGGACGACCGCATGAAGAGAGAGCAGCGCGACGAAGAGCTAGCGCGATACCGTGCCCAACTCACGCAGCAAGTCGCCATGAGAGAAAACGCCGCCAAGGCTGTGCGAGACGAAGAATACCAAGAAAAGGTTGCACTTAAGGCGCAGTATGAAGCGTTCGACAGAAAAGTTGAGGAAGTGTTTCAAAGCGATTACCAACCTCCGACCAATTACCGTCGAAAGAAGGTTGATTGGTACAGTTAAGGGTGTGGTGATGCCGTCGCAATTGTAGCTGTCGGCCTCATCGGTTCATTTAGGTGTTGGGGGTGCACAGAACGTCCCCACGTAATGTTTACAAACAAAAAGTTCACTACACTTCGTTATTGGAGACTCTGGTCAGTCTCTCAACACGCAACCATTCTATCTAAGTTGTGGTTGGTGCATCTCTCGATAATTAAGCACCTGAGGTGTCCAAAGAAACTACCACAAAATCACTCCTCTTTGGGCTTTTCAGCCTCGCTCTTGCTGGCAGCTTTCGTGGATTCAGTCTTTGCGTCAGCCTTCTTCGATGTTGGTTTTGATGGTGGCACGGCATCGGCATCGCTTGACAGAATACTCCAAAAGACTATTCCAAGAACGATCACAACTGATCCCATCATGAGGCTGAAGCGTGGAAGAGCATTTAAAGGGCGCAAAAATGGCAAATATGCCACTAGCTTGTCCCATCGCATATCAAATGTGGCCATCAGAGTCAATCCTTGTTCAGGAATCTTGCCGCTGTCAATATCTTTAAGGAACGCTGACACTCCTTCCCGAGTAGCCTGCCATATGTCATTCACAACATGCATATCCTTGTTAGACGTCAAAGGTGGATATTGATGCTCTCAAACACGCAGCAACAATTGACGTACGGCGTAGCCCGCCTCGTGATAAAATCTTTCCCTTTCGTAGTCAACTGCGACAAGCTGGGGCAAAGCGTCCACCGACACTCCAAAGGTACTCATGTACTTGATGGCGCGGTCGTCATCCAACACAAATGTCCCGAAGTTGAATTCTTGTAGGTGGGAGACAATGTCCTTGTTCGCAGTCACCGGGTGGACTGCCGGATACACTCGTGCTTTGATTTCTTGCGCCATATTTTCGTCGGCACATGGGATCAACACTGTGATTTTTCCAGCGTGCGTCACCTGTGCAAAGTTCCGCCCGACAACTTCGGTGACCAAAGGTAAATGAAATCTGTCCATCCATTTTGTAACAACATCACCCAAGTGCTCTTGTTTGATAGGCACCGTGCCGTCGAGGGGCAGAATAATTGGGTCCGCTTCCTCAGCTTTTCCGTGGACCTTGAATGTTTCGTGTCGCACCGCCGCCACAGAGAGCCCATTGGGAATCTTGCTGCGAGGTAGATTTGCAACAGCAATGCAGTCAGTAATATCCTGCAAAGCAGCACATGCCGACGTAAACGCCTCAAGTCCAGACGCAGCTAAAACATTGTCAGAGTCGTCGCTGGCGTAGTACACATAGCTGATAGGATTTGCAGCTCTGAACTGGGCAACATCTGCATCACTCCGAGCTGCCTCCACGGGATCCGATACCAGAGAATGAACCAAATGGCCGATACCTTCAAGCGTCTGAGGTCCAGAGTATTTTCGGAAATTTTGTCCGCCCTTATTGAACCACAAAACAGTTGGGTACCCTTTGACATGATGCTCTACTGCGATGTCACGGTGTGATGTGGCGTCAATTGCGCCAAAATGGGCGTCGTCAGAGAACTTAGTTGCTGCCTTGTCGAACGTAGGGGCAAAAGCTTTGCAGTGTCCGCACCACGGAGCATAGAACTCAACAATAGCTGGCTTATCGTAACTCTTTTGAACGAAGGCATAAAAGTTGTCATCATTTAATGTTTCGACCTTCGTGTCAGGGTTCTGAAAGGCTGCAGAAGCAGTGTTCGCAGCAACAGCCAGCGTCACGCAAATAAAGAAGCGTGACAAACCCATGTTTAATTTGGCGTGGTGACGCGTGATCTATTGATTCAAACAAAAGGATTCTGAGCTAGTTTCTTTGTTATTTCGTCGAAAAGTGGGCACCGTGTCCGCCACAGCCACGCCGAGGCGAACCTTCTCGTGTACATCGCCAACGTTCCCTCTGCTGAACGAACCCGAAGCGTCGTACACGGAGAATCAATCCCGTCGCTCTTTGACCTTTACGATACGTGTGCACACGAGCCGATCGATTAGTTACTGGGGAGTGCCGTTCGATCCTAAACTTGGTGTCACGTCCGACGACGACGACGACGACAACAACAACAACCAACGAACGGACGACGGACGACGAACGACGATCGAACGACGAACGGACAACGCGGCCACTTGCAGAGCAGGTCCTCATTCAGGATTCAGGATTCAGGATTGGTTTTTGACAAAATCCACGTAGTTCTGATAATAGAGTACATCACTGTACTCACATTACCTACTGAGACATATCCTTTATTGACATTGTACGGCAAATCATGTGAGGCTGTGCAGCCATTGCAGCGTACAGCAGTAAAGTCCTAATTATAGATAACTATATATTCTCATAAAAAGACTGTATTGTGTTAATCCTCTTTTGGTAATTCAATGTGTTCCTGCTGAGATAGTATATTTCCCGTATGAAGGTACATTAAATTGGCTTATTGTAGGGTACAAAGTACTCATGTTTCGGGATTTCATTGAATTTGGTGGGCGCGTCACAAAGGCTTGACGACGCAGACCAACAACAACACGCTGGACAAGAAAAAACGTTCACAACACGTTCGTACGTTCAACACGTTCACACGGTAGGTCAGGTCAACACAGCCACCAGACAACAAGAGTCGAGTCGACAACACCGAACACGCGGAGCAGCAGACGGAGGCAACAAGCAACAAGCAACCGACACCCAATCAACAGGCAATCAACACTCGATGCCAATGCATAGAAAGATAGAAACCAACTAACCATACGTGCGGTTGTATTCGAAAACATGCGATAGCCTGCGATTGTATCCGACAGTATCGTTGGCATGCGATTGCCTGAACAATCACGTAGCAGCGTGGAAACACCGAACACCACGATGATGGAAGTGATGGTGGCGATGCTGATGACACACACCACACACTATTCGTGCCACCTACGCCGTTCTATGGCACAATAAAGTTTGCTGAGGGCACGTTGGCGTGGCTGGTGTCCGGTATGAACACATGACCACGAGGGTAGTATGGAGGTGACGCTCTCCCGTCTTCGTCTTTCTCCTCTGTCCTCGGTACTCTAATCATTTAAACCTTTGTATGAGTTCAAACCTGAATTCCAGAACATTTGGCTGTGTTCGTTCAAGACAATGTAGCGCCCTTTCATGCACACGCGTCGTCAACGGGTGAATTCACCAATGACAATTTCAAGGTTGATATTTTCAATTTTCTTCCTGCTGTCCGTCCTTACCGCAAGTGTATCGGACGCGGAAACGGCCACTGAACGCCCAAAGTTACATCTTGAGACGCAAACCGCCACCGCGCGAGCCAAGTTACGCCTTGCGAGCCGAGCTTCGCACAATGTGGAACCTTCTTTCTTTGCTGGACTCACGTCCGGGGGTCAACGTGGGCCTGAATGCGACGAAACACGTCGGCCCATCTACGTCTTCTTGCACGCCTTGAAGAGCGGAGGTACGTTGATGTCGACCATTCTCAGAGCTCTAAATGTGTCAACAGCATGTCTTGGGAGCAGCTCCATTGGCAAATTGCAACCCAACTCAAAATCAAACTGGGACGACGAAGATCACTGCCGTTTCGCGTACTTCCACGAAGACGTCTCCGTAGCCAATGTAATTGCCAAGAAGACGCAAAGATGTCTGCAGTTTATGACTTTGGTACGTGACCCAGTGGAACTGAGACAAGCGCTGTTCAGAACCTACACTGTTGGGTTAAAACAGGTGCGACTTCACAACATGACGGAAGAAGAATCTGATCAATGGGTACACCGGCACTTTCCTGAATACATTCAGAACCACACCAAAGCTGCCGCAATGGAAGCTGCTGCTGCTGCTGCTCACGTCGTTAAAGTTGTTGCGGGTGAATCATTGAGCAAGAACGAAAAGATTGCAGTTGCGCAGGCGGAGAAGCGTGCAGCTGTTTGGGGGCCAAATGCGGAAGTTAAGTTCTGGAATGAATGGAAGGATTCTTACCCACCGCAAACTACATACCTGCAAAATATGTTGCTTGGTCTGGGAGTTGGTGGCGGGGGTCGAGATTCACCGTTTCGTAGCCACTTCGCAGTCACGGAGCGCAAGGCACTCTACGATATGTCGCCCGCAGAGCGGTTGTCGAGGGCCTCCGCAAAAGCCAGTTCGTTTTTCTTCGTTGGTCTCACCACTCGATACACTGACGCTATGTGTCTATTGGCGTATTGTCTCCGCGAACCAGAACTACCATATTTGCAGCATGTATCGCGACACCATCCAGACGATACCGCAAGGTTATCAACAGAATGGGCAATCCCAGCAGATCTGTACCGTGCAACATTACGACTGGCGGGTCCCGATGCGGCACTCTACGACCACATTGAGAAGCTGTTTGAAACACGGTTGTCCGCCATGCAGCTAGAGGTTCAGCAAGCCTTGCTTCGTCTGACCACACTTCGTGATGGTACAGCGTCATGGCGCGGGTCTGCTGGCACTTTCGCAGCCAACGCAACCAATGATTTGCTTCTGCGGCGAATCACGCGCAACCAGTGGTGCATCAACTCGAAACTCTTTGAAGGCTTCGGATGACGTGTTCATCTCAAGCAGCAGCTTCTGCAGAGCACATTCCTCCCTTTGCTAGGTACAGGGGGCGTTGTTCAATTAATTTCAAACCAAACAACAAACAAATATCGACTATAAAACCAAACATTAGCTAGATCAAAAGCACAGCACTTCGTTTTGTGTCGACAGGCGAGACGAGGGAAAAAATAAATATACTATACTCGAGTACTGGGGTCCGAACTGGAACTCGTTTGTTTTGTTTTGAAAAGAGACAGGACGTCGCTGAGCTTTGGGGGTACGTTCTCACGATGTACAACCTGTTCTGCATTCTCCCGCCCCGCACTGCATCATTCCTAATGCCTGCTCCCTACCCCTGCCTCCGGATCGCCGTCGCGAAGCTGCCTGTATTTGCTAGTTGCCGTCGCGAGACTACGTAATCGTCGTCTCCACGACACAACCAAAGAACAAACTTCAAAATTCAAAATTCAAAATGAGTTAGTACTTTTGGTATTCTAACAGTACAATTGGTACAGACGGAGTCAAGTTGTTGTTGGCGCGCGCCAAATTCGGCACTGCGACACGCTCGTTGACACGCTCGTTGACACGCTCGTTGACACGCTTCGTTGTTGGCGCGCAAGCCCCTGGGCAATCAATCGTCTTGGCGGGCAGTGACCGGGCAGCCACGGTGATGTGATGTGGTGTGGTGTGGCTTGGCTTGGTGTAGCTTTGCATGGGGTGCGGTGCGCTTGGTCGGTGACGAGAAATTTCGCAGGGTATTCTTGGTGTTGTGGTTGTCGGTTGGCTTTTTCTGCAATGATGTGGGCATGCGTCACGTGAACAACGAGACTAAGTGATCCTTGATACAACAACTTTGATTTTCTTTTATGATTTTGCGTTGTGTTGCACTTGTTGCCATAACTACGGACAATGATTGTGGACCGTGAAGAAACTCCCAGCTCAGCAATTGAGAGAATTTCCAAAGCCTTGCACGCAGTTCACAAATGCTGCAAGCGACAAGAGGACTACTTGAACAATTTGGAACTATTTTGCAACAATCTTCGACGGAATTATCCAATTGAGTTCGAAATCACAAAAACTGCGACAGCACTACAAACAACCGGCATACAGTGGGAATCGCTTCCTTGGCCAAGCATTCTCCAGTATCTTGATCCGTTGACGTTGGTGCGACTGCGTCGACTTTCTTCCAGCGCGAATTGGTCAAAACTTCTTGAACACGCTATTTGTTGGTTGCCAATAGTGATACAAGTCCACAATGATGCAAAACTTCCTGTTCAACGTCTAGTCGGCCAGTGTACTGGTGAGTATCACTTAATTCATAGCAGTCATTTTCGGAAGTACAGCCTTCAAAATGGCAAGATTGGGAAGAACAGAGTGTTTCTCTTCTTGCACGGCCGCCGGTGGAGCATTGGTGCTCTTTGTGGCCTATGCCGTTCCAAGTCTGCAAAAACCGTCTGCAGTCAATGCGCCAAAAAATACATTGCAACTGCCACGATGATGACGACACGCTTTCCGCCGTACAACTTGGAGTGGACTGTGAGAAAACTATTAAACATTGGCCATGCATTGAACGTGAAAAGCATCGTTGCTGCAGTAGACCATCAACCGCTCAGTGTACAAAGCAAACTCGTGGAGGGAGTGCAGCTGTCCAATTGTCCACGCTATTGCAACACCCTCAATGGAACATTCCTGAAGCATGAAGTGTGTTCATTCAACGGCCTTCCTGTTTTCTATCATTGCGATGGAACGACATTGGTTTTGCATGGTCGTGACAATGACTCTCAAGAAAATTGCTCCGCTATGATCTTCCGCGATCGTGCAGGCTTTTGGAATGTTCAGATGGGTTCAGCCAACGCCGATTCGGCACACAAATTCATTCGTTCGACTCGAAACGTCGTCGTACTACGAACAAGAAACTGTGGAAACTTATTTCCGTGCAAAACAACGAGTGCAATCGAAGCGTCGACGTTGGAATGGATGGAAAATTTGCAGAATCGTCCCAACGCTGCACAAAACATGGAAGAAGTGTGGGTTCCAGCTCCGAAAATTAAATGCCTTCGTGGAGCTTTCAGCCATCCCGTGCAAGTCCGTGTTCGTGGACAGAAAATCCGAGGATCCGAGTTTGAGGGTGACTATACTTTGGAACGATGGCATGTTTTCCGTGTGTTGTGTTTGCTTGCTTGCGTCGATCGTTCTTACCACGGCTGACATTTCAAAATTTCGTTTGCAGCCAACTTGGTGCAACCCCGAAGTATACATTTCAACCGTCCAATGCTATTACTGCGCCAAGTGAGGCTGCTCGCCGGTATCGCCAGACTCATGACGTGTACCCAGTCATCATTTTGGAACGAGAAGCTCAAGTTGGAAGATGGGTTCGTGGCTGGTACTTTAAAACGATTGCGCAAGTGTCAAATCTTCGCAGCGTAACAGTCCGCTCTCCGCACCGCATGTGACAATTTACATGGGTACTTGATGGTAGGTTTTCACTTTTGAACACCTGCAACCAACGAACCAAGCGTTCATATCATCTATAGAGATTGGTGCAACATGTCCATTGAAACTGAAGTGGAGAGTGAGCGACGCTAAAAAAGGGAAGTGGAGATTAGACTCAACTCTTGAGGTTACTGTAATGTGAACCACATCAGAAGTAATGCATTACGAAGGACCAGAGCGATTGATTATCATGACTACTGCCGTCGCCAAACTATTGGCAATGAAGGCGACTGTCCCTACATTCAACATCCATGTACGCATACGTACACGAACAGCTGTTCGCTCAGGCTCTGTATCTAAAATGCTCGTCGACGTTTGGCGCTTGTCGATTGCCATTGGCGCAACAACAAGCGCGACAGTCAAAACATGAGCTCCATCAAAAGCCCAAATTGGAAGCACATTAAGAAACGCCACACCTGCGCTCACAGATATAGTGTACGAGCAAAGTGCCGGGAACACTCGCTGCGGCAAATCCAACAAGAGCCACCGAGATAGACGACGAGGAAGTGTCCTAAACAAAGCACGTATCCATGACGCTGGTGCGCCCTGAAGAAGGCGCATCGACGCAACAAGTTCTTCGGGGCGACCTAGATATAACGTATGCTTTGGTCTAGTGGACGACGTTGACGCTAAATGTCTTGAGGTGAGCCGCGCCATGATTTCATTGGTATGGAGAACGGGAAAGAAACAGTCATGGTTGATGGGACAATCGTGGCTGTGTGCTTTGTCGGAGTGTCCTTGACACATACGAAGCGCAAGCCCATGCAAATCTTTGTAAGTAGCACACTTGAACCCGTTGCGAGGTAGCTTTGCCGTGACCGCATCATCACTGGTGTTTCCAAACCACAGTGGACTTAGTCCAGCTTGATGAGATGTGAAGCATTGCCGGCTTGTATCATCAGAATGGGCTTGGCAACAGCGCAAGTCTCCTGCGCTAGCGTCGGGGTGAAACTTTGGATGTTCGCGATTGGGAATGCAAAAACCGGGCTGTCGGTCTCGGTGATAAGTGATGTCATCAATATGTGTCACAAAATCTTGCGTCATCTCGATGGCCATCCCATTGATTGCTTCCAAAATATCTCCTCTGAATATGCTACCCGAAACTGCCGAACGGGGGTGCACGCTTGAGACGAGAATGGAATCGCGGGTCAAGCACAAGCTTCCCAAACATGCGACAGTTACTTTCCAGAATACGAACACCACTGCG
>ENA-OWNT01005479-OWNT01005479.1-seawater-metagenome-genome-assembly--contig:-NODE-5479-length-10449-cov-3.179715_pt1 | contig 10449 bp, 11 predicted proteins | sample MGYA00238136_ERZ651165 | MGnify/ENA primary metagenome ERZ651165 (study PRJEB26861, sample SAMN08777766) | seawater metagenome | isolation source: coastal seawater | place: USA: Florida | collected...
GCGCTTCGAGCAGTTGCCAGCTGTTGCCGGCGCCGGGCGACAGGAACAGCGACAGCCGATCCAGGCCCAGTTCCGCGATATCGCTGCCGTCGCTACGGCGCAGGCGCAGGCGGATCGCGGCGCGGGCCTGGGTCTGGCCGGTGACACCGGCGGCGACCAGTTCGCCTCGCCCGTCGATGTATTCGGCCTGTGCGATCTCGATCGGCCACATGGTCATGTCGGCGGCGGTGCGGAATTCGCAGGGCGTCTGTTCGCCCTCCATCAGGCGCGAGCGCAGCACCGAATGGCGCGGCAGGGTGTAGCCGTCCTTGAGCGCGGCATTTGCGATGTCCGGTTCCAGCGCCGCGATCAGCATCGAGGGCGTCGGCGCGAGGTAATGCGGGTAGACGATTTCGAGCAGGTTGGAGGTGAAGTTCGGGTACTGCAGCTCAAGCTCGAGCTGCACCCGCGCCGACAGGAAGGCCACGCCTTCGAGCAGCCGTTCGACGTAAGGATCGAGAACCTCGATCCCTTCCATCCCCAGACGCGAGGCGATCTTGGGGTAGGCGGCAGCGAATTCCGCGCCCATGTCCCGCAGGTACATCAACTCGTTCTCGTAATGCTTCATCAGCCGGGTATCCATGGCGGTCAGATACTCCGTTCGACGGCGACTTCGCCGGTGGTCAGGTCCACGTGGCTGCGCAGGTACAGTTCAAGCGGCAGCGGCTGCGCCCACATGTCGGCGCGGATGTCGAGCGACACGGTCATCTCGGCGCCGTCCTCTTCGGGGTGCAAGGAGACATCGACGGACCCCTCGATGATGCGCGGTTCAAAGGTGGCAATCGCACTCTCGATGGATCGGCGGATCAGTTCGGCGCGCTCCTCGGAGGAGTATTCTCCGCTGACCTCGGTCAGGCCAAAGTTCAAAACCGACCGGGCGACATTCGGATAGACCTCGGTGTCGAAGCTGCTTTCGATGTTGTTGGTGTTCAATAGCCAGCTCAGGTCGCGCTGGATGATCTCGCGCAGACGCACGATGTCGATCACGCGGGCGTCGCGGGTTTCCTTGGCGGCGCCGGGGTTGTGGTCGGTCAGTCGGTCCAGAAGCGACGGCTGCAACCTCTCGGCAAGGGTCTTGTCAGCCATCGCCTGCTGCGCTTTCGGTCGTGGGAACATCCATCTTGAGGCTGCGGATATCCATCAGCGCGATGTCGGCCTGATCGGTGGTCAGTAGCCGCTGGCCGCTACCGACAAAGGTTTCACCGCCGCAATCAGTCCAGCTGGTGGCGCGCGCCAGAAGCGCCGCAGGATCGCCCGCACCGGTGGTCCCGACATAACGGGTGGGGATCAGCGCTACGACCTCTCCGCCGTTTGCCAGGGTCAGCGTGGCGGCGGTCCAGACCGCGTCGCGAAGGTCGCTGGGCGGTTCGATGTCGAGCGCGGCAATCGAACTGAAGGGCAGCCAAAAATAGCGTCCGTTGACGATAATCTCGAGCACCGGACCCAGCCGCATGTCGGCGTCGGCGATCCAGTTGAACCGCTCGCCGTTGACCTCGCCGGAGCAGGCCGGGGCGGCATCAAAGGCGCGGGCGCGCAGGTCGGCGGCCTTGGCGGCATCCCCGCGGGCGAGCGTTTTCTGCGCCTCGATCAGCAGCGCCAGCCATTCCTGCGGCTCGCCAAAGATCAGCGGGTCCTTTTCGCCGGCGAACACCTTTTCGCGGTAGACTTCGCAGATGATCGCCTCGCGGTAGGTCTTGGCCATCATGGTGGCCAGTTCATCCAGTTCAGCGCTGAGCTTTAGCTGTGCGATCGCACGTTTCCAGTCGCCCAGCACGCAGAGCAGCTGAAACAGGAACACCCGCAGGCGGGAGTCGGCGGGGTCTGCACGCACCTTGTCCTGCAGAGCCTTGAGCGCCGCTGCGGGATCGCCGGCTTTGAGATGCTCTTCGGGGGTCATGGGTCGGGCTCCGGTCAGCTGCGATCAAGGGACGCAACCGCCGGGCATCGTTCGATGCCCGGCGGTCGGTTCTGACAGGGTTATTCGACCTTGCCGGTCTGCACGTTCCAGGTGAAGTTCGGCTTCTTGGTCGCCAGTTTGCCGGTTTTCTGATCGGTCGCCTTGTACTCGTGCTCAAGCGCGACATAGGCCAGCGACCAGGTTTCCTCGGGGATGCCATCCTCGGAAGCCGAGATCGCGTAGCTGTCGATCACGACGTGTTTCATCGTCCAGATCGAATAGACCAGAAGGCCCGCCGACGCGCTGTCGCCGGACCGGCACCAGTGCATCTTGATCGACGGACGGACGGTGCCGTTGGCCACCGACAGGGCGATATCGTTCGACGCCTTGCCCATTTGCGAGGTCACTTCGATCTTGCCGAAGTTGGAGTTGGCGTGGCCACGCTGGGTCGAACCGAGATCGGTCATCTCGACCGCGCGTTCGACGTTCCAGTTGGCGGACTGGATAACGATCCATTTCTTGTGCTGATCCTCCGTCGCATCGCCTTCGATGTCGGAGATGTGAATGAACATATTCGCAGCCATTAAACTATCCTTTCATAAGCATCTGTTTCAGTCAGCTTGGGGGTGGTCGGGCCGGGAAAACGGCCCGACCTGTTAGGCTTCTTTCTCGGACGGCAGTTTCGACACCAGACGCAGCGAAACGGTCAGCCCTTCGAGCTGGTAATGCGGGCGCAGGAAGAATTTCGAGGTGTAATAGCCGGGGTTGCCCTCGACGTCCTCGACAACCACCTCGGCCGAAGCCAGCGGTTTCCGCGCCTTCTGGTTTTCCGACGAAATGTCGGCATTGAAATCCACGTACTGATTGATCCAGTCCTGCAGCCAGCCTTCCATATCCCCACGGCTCTTGAACGAGCCGATTTTGTCGCGAACCATGCATTTGAGGTAATGCGCGAACCGGCAAGTGGCGAAGAGATAGGGCAGCCGCGCGCCGAGGTTGGCGTTGGCCGTGGCATCCGGGTCATCGTATTCCGCAGGCTTGTGCAGCGATTGCGCGCCGATAAAGGCGGCGATGTCCGAATTCTTGCGATGGATCAGCGGCATCATGCCATTCTTGGCCAGTTCCGCCTCGCGCCGGTCCGAAATCGCGATCTCGGTCGGGCATTTCTGATCCACGCCACCGTCATCGGTGGGGAAGGTATGCGACGGCAGGTTGGTCAGCGCACCGCCCGATTCCACGCCACGGATCCGCGAACACCAGCCGTAGGTCTTGAACGAGCGGGTGATGTTGGTGGCCATGCCGTAGGCGGCGTTGACCCAGCCGTACTTGCTGCTGTCGGCGCCTTCGGTGTCTTCCTCGAAGGCAAAGGCCTCGACCGGGTCGGTTTTCGACCCATAGGGCAGACGGCCGAGGAAGCGGGGCATCGCGAGACCCACGTATTTGGCGTCTTCGCTTTCCCGCAGGGACCGCCAGGCGGCATATTCGGGTGTCTGGAAGATCTTGGTCAGATCGCGCGGGTTGGCCAGCTCGGACCAGCTGTCCATCTGGAACAGGCTGGGCTTGGCCCCGGTGATCAGCGGCGCATGGGCGGCCGCCGCGATCTTGGACATCTCGCCCAGCAGCTCGATGTCGGGCGGGCTGTGGTCAAAGTGGTAATCCGCCACCAGCGAGCCATAAGGTTCGCCACCGAACTGGCCAAATTCCTCTTCGTAGAGCTTTTTGAAGATCGGCGACTGGTCCCAGGCGGTGCCTTTGAACTTGCGCAGGGTCTTGTGCATGTCCTTCTTGGAGATGTTCAGGACCCGGATTTTCAACTGCTCATCGGTTTCGGTGTTGTTCACCAGATAATGCAACCCGCGCCACGCGCTTTCCATTTGCTGGAATTCTTCGTGGTGCAGGATCAGGTTGACCTGTTCGGTCAGCTTTTTGTCGATCTCGGCGACGATGCTTTCGATCGATTTCAGCGCGTCGTCCGAAATCAGGCTGGTATTGGCCAATGCCTGTTCGGCCAGCGTCTTGACCGCGGTTTCCACCGCTGTCTTGGCGGTGTCGGATTTCGGGCGGAACTCCTTTTGCAGCAGGTTGGCGAATTCGGTCGAGCCAAAGGCTGTCGCCTCTGCACCGGCTTCCGTCTGGGCTTGTTCTTCGGCCATCGGGCGCTCTCCTTATTCGTCTTCGCTGTCGGTTATGGGCGCCGGCTGTGCGGCTAGCGTTTTCAGCAGGGCGGGGTCCTGGATGATCTTGGTGATCAGATCCTCGGCGCCGGTCTTGCCGTCCATGTAGGTCATCAGGTTCGAAAGCTGGGTGCGGGCATCCAGCAGCTCCTTGAGCGGTTCGACCTTGGCTGCGATCGCGGCGGGCGAGAAGTCGTCCATGCTCTCGAAGGTGATGTCGACGGCCATATTGCCTTCGCCGGTCAGCGTGTTTGGCACGGTAAATGCGGCGCGGGGGGCGATGGCCTTCATCCTGTCGTCGAAATTGTCGACGTCGATCTCAAGGAACTTGCGGTCCGCGACGGCGGGCTGTTCGACCTCGGACTTGCCGGCCAGGTCGCTCATCACCCCCATGACAAAGGGAAGCTGCACCTTCTTCTCGGCGCCGTAGAGCTCGACGTCATATTCGATCTGCACCCGCGGCGCCCGGTTGCGCGCGATGAATTTCTGTGAACTGTCCGCCATCTAGTGCTCCTTAATCGCTCTTAAGTCCGGTGATAGACGACCTGAAAAGGCCGATCAGTAATCTTCTTCACTTTCGATGCCGCCAATCAGCTGAACGTTTTCGACACCCGCCGGGGCCATATCGGCCATGATCGTCAGGAAGTCGGCATTGACCAGCCGTTTGGCCCGCTCCAGCAGGATGGGGATTGGGCTGGAGGGTTCGTTGCGTTGATAGTAGGCAATGATGCGGTCCAGCGTGTTGGACACGTCCGACGGCGAGTTGATCGCGCCCGGCGCGCCGCCGCCACGGGCGGCGGGGGCTGCGGGCTCTGCGGCATCGGTTTCGGCCCCCGCCTCTTCGGCGGCGCCGGCGTCCTCGGGGGCACCGGCGTAATCGGCCAGCCGTCTGGCAATCTGCTCCAGCAGCTTGACCAGCGCATCGAGCTTGGGCCCCTGCCCCGGTGTCTGGATGTCGAACACGTCCGAAATCGCCTGCACGTCGGCGGCCGCGCGTTTGGCGGCGTCCAGCCGGGCGGCCAGGACCTCGTCATCGGAATCTCGGAACGCGGCGTTGACGGTGGCCGGATCCGGCACGCTGTCCATGCTTGCAGGCGCGGTCATCAGACCTTCGGCGATTTCGATGTCGCGCAGGGAGAACCGGCCAAAACCGCGGCTGTCGGACAGCGCGGTGCGACGCAGCGAGCGATAGACCGGCGACGGGCCGCCCATTCCGTCGGGCTGACCGCACAGATCCTGCACGGCGTTGATCCGCATCGTCGGGTCGCCGTCGTCTTCGTCCAGTTCCGGATGGCAGGTCGCCCAGAAATCTTCGAGACAGCCCCGGAGATAGGCGGTCACATCGGCAAAGCCGGTCAGCCCCTCGGAATGCAGGACCGCATCGGCCAGGAACACGGCCGCGCGCAGGTCGTGGCTCTGCTCCATCACTTCGAGCGCTTTTTTCTGGACTTCGCCATAATCCGGGTCCGAACCGGCCAGAACCTCGTCTCCGACCTGGCGTTCCTCGCCGGGTTGGGCGGCGAGCTCCATCTCGGTAAAGGTCGGGTCGTATTCGAGGTTCTCGCCGCTGGGCGAGTCCTCTCCCTTGGACTGCAAGTGTACAGCCAGATCCATTGCGACCTCCCCAAGCCAAAAAATTGCGATCTCGCGGCTTTTGTTGGGACCGCCATCTTGTCAGACCCGCCGCCGTGTCGCTCAACAATAGAAAACAATAGCTTGACCGTAAGTCAGCCTTATCGTTTTCTCAAAGTCAATTGTATTTCGTTCCGGTTTGGGGAGTTTGCGATCATGGCCGAAGTAAAAGTCGAAGGCGAAGCACTCAAGAAGCTGGTGAAGTTGGGCAGGAAGAAACGCCTGTCGTTTGCATTTTGCCCCGGTCCGAAGAATGACCACGTGATGGTGGTCGACAAGCGCAAGAAACCCGAAATCATCGGCAAGCTGGCCAAGAAGGAGGGCGCCGGGGTCAAGGTGGCGTTCGGCACCTTTGTTCTGAACCAGAAGACCATGGAGTTGACTTGTGAGCGGGTGGTCCCCGCGATGGCAAAGACGCTGAAAAAATACCTCAAGACCCAGAAAGTCATGGTCAACATTCTGGTCATGGACGAGAACGGCAATGTTCTGGAAAGCGACATCGAGGAACTGCCGGACGATCCGGACATGGATGCCGACATCGCCGACGACGATATCGACGATGACGAGGATCAGGACACCGCGGAAGCTGCGCAGGAAGACATCCCGCAAGAGGAGGACCTTCCCGAGGCGCAGGGCAACGCAGAGGAACTGGTGGCCCGCCTGAAAGCGGTGCAGCCGGTGCTGGCGACGGCAGCGGGCGATGCGGCGGAGAAGCTGAAAAAGGCCATGGCGCTGGCGGTGGCCAATATCAAGTCCGCCGAGCTGGAGGCCGCCGACCGGACCATCACCGCGCTGGAAGCCGCAGCCGCCCGGCTGAGCGGCAGCGCCGCCCAAGCGGTGCAGGACGGCAAGCAAACCCTTCAGGACCAGCCCGATATCCGGGCGCTGGCGGCACGGGCGCAGGCGCTGAAAGGCGCAATCGCGGAACTGGGCGAGCAGGCGCAGGACAAGCTGATGGCGGCCCTGGCCAACGCGGCCAAGATGCTGAAGGCCGCCGATCTGGAGGGCGCAGATGCGCTGCTGGGCCGGATCGAGGCGGCCGTGAACAAGGCGGTGGACACCGCCAAGGCGGCCGCAGGGGCCGAAGCGGAGAAATGGATCGCCGTGCGCGACCGGCTGCAGCCGCGCGTCGATCAGCTGATGCAAGAGAAGCGGGGCGATCTGGCAGGGATCAACCGGTTCTTCAACTATGCCAAGGAACAGGCCGAGGCGGGTGTCTATGACAAGGCGCTGGCCGCCGCCACCCGCGCCGCCGAACTGATCAAGGCCGCCGGCCCTGCGCAGACCACCTCCGCCGCGCAGGAGGCGCAGGACGCCGCGCCCAAGAACGTCGTGGCCTACACCAGATCGCGGTTGGCCTGGGTCAACACCCGCACGGGGCTGCGCAAAGAGCTGGAGGGGCTGAAGGCCGAGATCGACAAGGCCACCGCCGGAATCGAGGGACTGGAAGAGGTGCCGCAGAAATCGGCCGTGCTGTTCGATTATCTCGAAGGGATCGACACGTCGCTGGAGGATACGCTGGAGCGGCTGGTTGAAACTCCCGACGGCGACCGGCGGGAAAGCCTAAAGAAGGCGGCGCAGAAGATCATCGAGGAATACCAGGGCGTGCTGGACACCGATTTTTTCAAGGCGGTGGACAACAACGGGTTTGTCAAAACCAACATCCGCGCCAATGCGCTGGACTCGCTGCAGAAGGTCAGCGCGGCGCTGAGCGTTTGAACCGCCCGAAGCGGGCGACAGAGTGCAACAGGAGGGCGCGGTGAAACGGCTCACATCAATGATTGGCGCCCTGCTGGGGGCGTTTCTGGCGACGGCGGCTGTCGCCGATGACGGCAAACTGGGCGTCGAGCTGAACAAGTTCGAAGAGATCGACGGCGGCGGATGCCGGGCGTTTTTCCTGTTTCGCAATCGCACCGGCAAGAGCTTTGACGGGTTCGAGATGTCGCTGGCCATTCTGGACGCCAACGGGGTGATCGACCGGCTGTTGTCGATTGACGCGGCCCCGCTGCCGGTGGCGCGCACGACGCTGAAGCTGTTCGAGATTCCCGAGCTGTCCTGCGGCGCGATCTCGGAAATCCTGCTGCATGACGTGACATCGTGCCAGCCGCAGAACGAGGATCAGATGGATTGCTTTCCGATCCTGGATCTGAACAGCAAGACCGCCGCCGCGCTGGTGAAATAGGCCATGTCCGAGGTTTGGGACAGGCTGGGCAGCGGCGGGCCGATTATCGCGGTCCTCGTGGTGCTGTCGGTGATTTCGCTGACCGTGATCGTGGTGAAAGTGGTGCAGCTGTGGTCGGTGCGGTCCGGAGATGCGGCCCGCGCAGCGGCCTTTGACCAGTGGCGCGAGGGAGACAAGCACGCGGCGCAGCAGGCGGTTGCCAAGGGGCGTTCGCCGGCAGACCGGGTCACAGCCTACGCGATGACGGCGCTGGCTAAGGGGTTCAGGGGACCACGGCTTGAGGGCGAGCTGTTGCGGCGCGGCAACGAAGAGGTCGCGCAGATGAACAGCCTGATCCGGGTGCTGGAGCTGATCGCGATGATTTCGCCCCTGCTGGGGTTGCTGGGCACCGTGCTGGGGATGATCCAGTCGTTCCAGGAGCTGGAGCTGGCCGAGGGGGCGGCCAATGCATCCGTGCTGGCGGGCGGCATCTGGCAGGCGTTGCTGACCACGGCAGCCGGGCTGCTGGTGGCGATCCCCGCCGCCGTGGGCGCGGCCCTGCTTGCTGCGCGAACGGAAAGCGCGGCGCAGAAGATCGAGAGCGCGGTCGGCCAGCTGTTCCTGGCGGACGAGAACCCGCCGGTCTGACGGCAAGGAGGGCGCGGCGATGTCATCAGTTACCCTGACCCGTCCTGCCCGGCCCGGCGCGCTGATCTCGCTGGTGCCGATGATCGACGTCATGCTGATCCTGCTGGTGTTTTTCATGGTCACCTCGACCTACCTGAACCTGGACATGATCCCCGCCGTGCAGCAGCGCGATGGCGGCGGGGCAGCGGCGGGTCCAGAGGCGGGTGGCGAGACTGTCATGATCCGGCTCGGGGCCGACGGCGTGCCCATGCTGCGCGGCCGGCCCCTGCCCGGCGCGGCGCTGACCGAGGCGTTGCGCGGCCTTCTGGACCAGCAGCCGTTGACGCAGGTGATCGTGCTGCCCTCGGGGGCGGCGCAGACTCAGGCGCTGATCTCGGTCATGGATGCGGCGGCGCGGGCGGGCGCGGTGCGGCTGCGGGTGATCCGGCTTGAGGCGCGGCCATGAGGTTGACCCGCCCATCCCGCAGGCCGCATTCGGAAACCATCATCGCGCTGATCGACGTGGTGTTCTTTCTGCTGGTGTTCTTCATGCTGATCGGCCGGATGGATGCCACCGCGCCATTCGAGGTGCTGCCGCCCGTGGCGCTGTCGGGCCGGGATATGCCGGCGGGCGGTGCGACACTATCGGTATCGGGGGACGGCGCGCTGGCGCTGGACGGGGTGCCGATGGCGCGCGACGGGTTGGAAAGCGCCCTGACCGGGTTGCTGGACCGGGACGCCGAGACGCTGCTGCGGATCAATGCCCACCGTGGGGCCGAGTTGCGGCATGTGTTGCCGCTGGTCGGTCTGGCCGAGGCGCTGGGGGTCAGGGATGTGGTTCTTGTGGTCACCCCTGAAACCGGGCAATGACCCCGCGCCTGCCGGTCTGGGCGGTCGGGGTCGCAGGCTCCGTTCTGGCGCATGGGGCGCTGCTGGCGCTGCTGGCGCTGGCCATCTGGCCCGAACCGGTGACCCGTCAGCCGATGCCGGACAGCGAGCTGGAGGTGCAGGCTCATGTGCTGGAGCGCAGTACCGCGCGCGAGCAGCCGGCGCGCGGTGATCCCGCCGCCGAGGCCCGCGCCACCGGTTCGAGCCTGGCACAGGGGACGGTGCAAACCAGCCGCGCACAGACCGTGGAGCGCCCGCCGGCGGTGGACCTGCCGGCGACCCGCACGACGCCCGGCACGGTGCCCCCCGGCACACCCGAAGCCGCGCGTCTGACGGCGGACCCGCCGCAGCCACAGGCCGCCACGCCCGTGACGCAGGACGGGAACCGGGTGCCGCCGTCGTCCCCCACGGCGGAACCCGTGGCCGCCTCTGCCACCCCGGAACCGGCCCCCGTGGCACTCGCGGATCCCGAGACCGCGCCGGTGTCCGCGCCCCCCGCCACCGGGACCGTGCCCCTGAACCTCGCGGAGCTTGATGTGCACGTGGATAACCCTCCGGATTTCTCCACGCAGCTCAAGGCGTTTTCGTTCCAGACACTCATGGGTCGCCCCGAAACGTGTCGCGTGATTGAAAAGGTGAGTGACTCTTGTGCGGGCATTCTGGACGCCAGTCTGTACAACGTGGAGTTTTCCCAGCCGCAGCGGGTGGAGGAGTTCCGCAACCAACAGGCAGCAAGTCTCAAGGACGTATTGGCGCTGTTGAACGACCGCTGGTGCGCAGACATCAAGAAGCACTTTGAGGTGGAGCTCAGCCAGGTGACGAAAGGGTGGTTTAAGCTGGACGAAACTAACCGTGACCTGTACAACATGTCCAAGTTGAAGAACCTGTTTGCGTTGGCCAACTTCAAGATGGAAGACGCCCTGCGCACGCTCGTGGAGGCCAGCATCAACAAGTACCGTGAACTGGTGCTCAGCCGCAACATCGACACTCCACTGTTCATCGTGGACTTGCAGATCAACCAGGAGGCCGGC
>ENA-OWNT01005480-OWNT01005480.1-seawater-metagenome-genome-assembly--contig:-NODE-5480-length-10448-cov-4.569087_pt1 | contig 10448 bp, 6 predicted proteins | sample MGYA00238136_ERZ651165 | MGnify/ENA primary metagenome ERZ651165 (study PRJEB26861, sample SAMN08777766) | seawater metagenome | isolation source: coastal seawater | place: USA: Florida | collected...
TCGTTCGTTCGTTCGTTCGTTCGTTCGTTCGTTCGTTCGTTCGTTCGTTCGTTCGTTCGTTCGTTCGTTCGTTCACTGCCGTCAATGTTCGCTCGTTATTTTCAAGGTTCTGGTTGTCGTCGTCGTCGTCGTCGTCGTCGTTGTTGTTGTTGCCGCCGTCAAAGCTGCTCTCGCCCTCGTTGGTTATTCGTTGTTCATGGCGCTCGTGGTCATCGTAACCATCGTAGCTGTCGGTGTTGGAGTCACGTTGTCTGTGTCGTCGTCACAGTTGTTCGTTGTCGTCAAAGAAGGCCGTTGCCACTGTCGCCATCATGCCCTCAAAGTTCCTGGCCAGCTGGGTTGGCATCTTAGCCGTCAGTGGCGTGGAGCTCGGTGTCGTGGAAACGCACCGGAAACAACATCCAATAAAGATCAACAACAAAATATTTTGCATTTTGTTCGTGGTCCTCCTCAAGTGTTGTGTCCTGCAATGATCTGATACAGTTATGCAGAAGTCGGCGATTATGACGAGGCGCTTTGAACTGTGAGGCGCACGGTTACAGGAACTGCTACACGTTGATCATTGGAAGATGCGCGTGGGACCTCGATGTGCGCGACCGCTCGTGTTCGTGACCGTCTCGCTGCTGTGGGCGACCCACCTCACATCGTCTGCCTTGGATTATGAGTTGTCCCAAACCATTGATAGTAGATACACTGAGGTACGGATACCTGTTGTGCACGACGGCGTGTTACATGCCCTCCCAGTACCATTGGCAAACGCCGTTGGCGGCGATGCTGCTCTTTTCTCGCAGCACACGTGTGCGTTGCGTGACGGCCAAGAGGCCGATGACTGCCACGCCAGACCTCTTTGCCACAAGCTTTGCGAATTATTCCGCAATACCTCTGCCGCTACGCCGCCGGAGTTCCGTGCACGTAGTCAAAGTGCATTGGTGTGGCTAGAACGCCAAGGGTCTACGAGCGCGAAGTCGTCGCCGACTCAACTTCACCGCAACGAGATAGCTCAGTGGAAACCAACTTTGTCACCTGCGTTGGGAAACCACCTGCTCGCAGCTCTTGTGAGAAGCAGGAAACCATTTCTGGTCGCACGCATGGGATTGGGAACCGAGCCAATTGCGGGGTTTGAGTATTTAAGCGGCCGGCGCCACTACGGGGATGCGCTGCGCTCGATTCTTCGGCGAGATGTTGGAGTGTATCCACCAACTGACACACAAATTGACATTTTTGCCGCCGAGTACACGAGGGCGGTGGCTCATGCGGACGTCGTCGCGAAGTGGGGAGACGTGAGAATGCCAGGCCACGACGCAGAGGAGTTCATTCTCCGATCCCAAGCTTTGAGCAAGCCATTGATTCACCCACGAGCACTTGAGCCATACTATCACGGCTCAAACGGTCCGTGGACGAGTTGGTTGAAGAATCGCACGGTGCTGGTAGTGCACCCATTTACAGAATCCATTGCGACGCAATACTCTGAACACCGCACGGACATCTTTCCGGGAACTGATATTCTGCCCACATTCAAGGAGCTTAAAGTGGTACAATGCGTGCAGTCCGCAGTTAATGAGACTCCACATCAGAATTGGACGGAGTCCTTGGAATTCATGAAGCAGCAAATTGAGGGCGTGGGTGGCTTCGATGTTGCGTTGCTTGGATGCGGAGGGTACGGACTGCCGTTGGCGGCACACATAAAGACACAACTGAATCGTTCAGCTGTGTACTTGGGGGGCGCTGTCCAAGTCCTCTTTGGGATCCGCGGACGCCGCTGGGACAACCACGATGTGATTTCCCGTTTGTACAACGAGCACTGGACAAGACCTCGGCCATCCGAAACTCCTCCAAACGCTCAAGCAGTGGAAGGTGGATGTTACTGGTAATTTGTGGGCAACCCTTATTATGCTGTCACACTTTGTAATAGCGCACTGGGTACCAGCACACAGGGCTTCCAATGCCAACGTGGTGATGCAGTTGAGTTCACATTTAAATTAAGAACCACTTGCGGTGCGATTTTCTTACGATGTATTTAGAGTGGACCTGAGTTAGTCCTCTGTCTGCTTTTCTTCCACCTCTGCATCACCAGTATGCAATTCGTCAAGCTCCTCAAGATCAAATGGTTCGCTGTTGCCTGTAGCTTCTGTTTCTTCAAGCTGTTGGTCGGCATTTTTGTCAGCACGCCCGTTTTCGTTAATGGGAACGTCCTCGACGAGTGGTTGTGAGTCTGGCACTACTGTATCGGTTGGCCCCTTCTGTTCTTCTAGTTGCTGTGTCAAATTGACCTGAACGGTGCCACTCCACTCGCCGAATCGTGGTTTCGGTTGAGCAGTGGTCGGCAAGCTCTGAAATCGAGCCCTAACCAGATACATGGAACCCGAGGACAGGGGCGGGAGCGATATTGTTAATTGTGGGACATGTGGAGCGTTGTTCTGATCCTCAACGCTGCCCTTTGCACCCTGGGCACGATAGTTGTCAATGAAGTTGGACAATTCGACCATGGCACTGTCGAACGAGATTGAGCCATCTCGTCCCTTGCCGACGATGGGAGCCTCGGTCGAAGTGCCGCTTGTTGGACTTGAAACGTCCAGTGTCTTCCAAAACCCTAGCCGCGAGTCCACACAATACTGCACCTCACAGTTCCCAATGGGCGCCAAACTCGGACGCCAGGATTTCGAATGAATATCTGGTAGACGTACTGATGCTGTGAGTGTCACCAGATTGGTTGACTTTGTGTCGGTTGACTTTGTGTCGGTTGAATTTGTGTCGGTTGACTTTGTGTCGCTGGCCTTGGCTTGTTCAGATTTCTCTGCGCTAATATCATCGGTGTCACTTGCATCAGATTCGGCGACGGATCCGGCCGTCGGTGGCCCTGCCGAGCGCGGGGCTTCGTCAATGGAAGCCAACGACAATGAAAGGATCGGGACAGCAGGAGAAGCGAGCGTCGATACCGCCATCTCCGAGCTCCACGTGCTCTTGGCGAGGTACCCAACGACGCCAATCGGCCCATTGCGCTCGGGGTGATGGAGCAGTCCGTCAAACGCCGACTGGTATTCGGGATTGGAGAATTTTGAGCTCACGTTGGCAAGCCATTGCGGTTTCTCTGTGGTTCCTTCGTCGCTAAGAACACAACAAATGCCGTCCTCTGCGGTCTCGACCAAGGCAGTTGTGAGGCCCGCGCCATCTGTATCAAACGTCTGCACCTCATCCGCCTGGATTTGGAATTTTTGAAGCTCCAGCATCCGGCACCGCACCCGATAAGACGCTGCTGGCAACAGGTCTTGCACGACGAATGCAAAACTTAGAGTTTGCAGTTTGGAGGAAGTGGCCATTGGTTGTCCTTCAGCAGTAGCCGAATTTTCGTCCATCTGATCTTCGGCAGCGACAGCGTCATTGGTGACGCGAGGAAGCGCAGACAACGCAAACACCCTTGTCTGGCAAACTTTGCCACCCCGCAAAAAGCCGCTGCGCTTTGTGACCTCAACTTCAATGCCGTAGTTCTCCATGGCACTGTCACGTGCCACTTGAACAGCCACAACGCCCTCCATGCCCTCTGTACCCAGTGTCGCCATCCGCAAGCTCTCGACGCTGTTGGAGTCATCAACTCCCGGCGTGCGAAAATTTTGCATGAACCATGGGCCGTTCGTCGGAGAGCTAGCGCTACCTTGAGGCTCCAAAACGGCGCGCACGCGAAGGCAGTAATCAGTCTGTGGCGAGAGAGACTTTACAAGCGTTGACGCCAACATATTATCCCGCGAGATGCAAGTGTGGCTCGACATGTGCGGAAGTGACGACCATCGAGAAAATCGGCTTGTTGTGCTCATTTGCACTTCGAAGTAACTGACCCCGAGCGCGTCTGCCGGTTTCGACACGTCCTCTTCAACCTCCGCATTCTGCTGGCATCCAGATCCTTTCTTGATACCGACCGTCACCAAGGCACAGTGACTTCGAATACTTGGTACATGCACTTGGAACTCAACGTTCGGTAGCATGGGTGGTTTGCCGTCGCCATCTGGACGCGCAGAAGTCGATTTTGCTCCAGTGGTCGACAACAATCGATCGGGGGACTCGGTGCCGTCTGTGAGCGCGAGAGGGGTGGCCTGATTCTTCAGAAACTCAATGCTTTCATTGATGTTGCTGAGAGCGTCACTCTCAAAGACAAATGTCGCACTCTTCGACCACTTCGACGTCATGCCGCGTTTTGGATCGTGAAACCGCACTTGAACAACATATTTTGCGCCCACTGTCAATTGGTCGCCAGGAATTGCGCAGCAGACAACACGCTGATCTTCACACAACCCATCCGACCAACGTTCCTCCTCTTCCTCGTCGCTAAGATCACTTTCTGGACTCTGTTGCAACACTTGGCGCGATCCGTGGATTGGCGTGGTATCGTCGAGTTTTGCTCCGGTGAGAACACCCACAGAACAAGACGTGACTTCCGAGGCTGGAATGTCAATCCATTTTCCGACCAATTTGGACAACAGGGATCCAGATGGAGAGTATCTGAATTGAATGCAACCATCAAAATCTTTATTGGCATGAACGAACTCGCTCACTCGGTCATTGGATGTCAAATGGCAACTGGAGTCAGATGAGCCCCTCAGAGACGGCGCGGCGCCCACGCTCCCATCATTTGTCGATTCGGTACTGTCGCCCACCCCAGTCGGAAGACACATCGGTTCCCAGACTGCGAATAAGGTGACCGATGCAGCCCGCGCGACCCTCGCAATTGCGCGATCTTGTTGAGACCCTGTTGGCGTGGACGGATCTGGTGACTGCATCAGCAGATGCCTGTGATCAACAGAAATTTCCGTGCGGACCGACAAAGGTCGAATGGCAAATTGCCGACTTCGGGCAAGCACCATACCATCGGCTGCAATGTAACGAAACTCGTAAAGTCCAACACGAGAGACGTTAGGATTGGGATCTGAGTTGCTTCTCGGCGGCGTGCCGTCCTCCAAGGCCAAAACTTCTTCATCGAAATCGCTAGCGGCCAACTCATCGAAATCGATCAATGATTCGCTGTCAGATCTCTGACCGCTGATATTCTTTACCGGATCATCTTCGTCCACCACAGGTGCCGTTGGCACTAACGCCGAGGAAGTTGGCAGTTGTTCCCCAAGAAACTTGATAGCGTGCCACACTGAGTTGTTGACGTCATCATCGGCACTACCCTCTTTATTCCGACGTGGAAATGACAGCTGCGATTGTTGACGCGCGGATGAGTGGCGACTTTTCCGCCGACTGCGTGCCTCGTGAAACGGGGTTGCCCTCTTCGCTGATTGCATATACTGCCACGACCAGTTTTTCAAATTTGTAGTTAGCCCGCGCTTCGCATAATGTGTCGTCTTGTCCAGATCGGTAGTGCTTTCAAAAATGCCGACGATGTCATTTGGGCAGCGGTCTGCTTCATCCCACGGCACCATTGCCCCAGGAATCCCCACTGCCTGGCGAATAAAGACGCGAAACTCATCAAGCCCAGCCGGAACAATGGCGGGGATATCGTGATCACTGAATTCAACTGCACCAGCGCAGTGCCGTCCCCAAACGATCTTGCTCCACGGACTCCATGCACCAGCAAGTTTTACGCCCGTTCGTGTCGATACGCCGCGCACCCTAAACACAAGATCATGTGCCACGGAGCGAGACGAGTTCTTGTCGCGTTTGGTTGGCTTTGTAGTTTTGGAACTCTTCGCGTCGGCTTGGGAGGATGAAAATGAATTTGTTCGTAACGACACAAGCTCTTCAAACGAATACGCGCAGCGTGCCTCCCACGCTGGCTTCGTCGCCAACGAATACTGCAGAAGTTCCTTTTGCTGCGCCTCGTCAGAAGGACGCAGCAGTTGCGCAACGAGTGTTTCGCGGTCGGCCTTTGCCTGAACAAAACTCCATGGCACAACTGCAATCTCGTAGCACTCTGCGCCATCAGCTGGATTCCACAGAAGCTCGATTCCTGGTCGAGCTGTAGCACCAGCGGTGTCCGGCAGCCAAGGCTGAACGAACACTTCACTGACTGGTCCGGGTGAATTCATAAGGTCATCCAGACTCTCTAGAAATCTGTCAATCGACTCTGGAGCCATTCCAGGGGGCAAAATTCGAAGCAGTCGTCGCCAATGCCCCTTGGGTCTGACACGAATTATGTCTCCTTCAGCACCTGCCCCAAGTTGACGCCGGTGTCGTCGATACGCAAACCAAACATATGCCACCAACGCACAGAGCGGCATCCCCTTCATCAGAATTGTAACAACAGCCGGGCTAACGCCAGCCCCAACTATGGCTTGTTGCAGAACTGACGGTAACTTCCAGTGACTGCTTGTCAAAAGTGCCAGCAAAACTCCAGCGCCGAATGCAACGTGCCTGGACACGACAATGGCACTGCACTGCCACGACACTGGTGTCAGCGATTCAATGAGCTGTTTCAACGATACGTGGGAGTCTTGGGCTAAGTAGAATATGTACCTGCGAGCCACACAGTCATATACGTCATGTTAGAAAGTGTCTGTGCCACAGGTGCACAGCAACAGCTAGGCCACTGACCAAAATGCTCCAACTGAGGCGAACAGTCCTTGTACAACGTTTTTCGTCGTCAATATTTGAGCCAGAAAGTCTGCCGACATCAAGGTTTTCCACAGCGGTCCTTCCACGGACACGGCAATGATTTTGGCTGCATACTTGACCAACCACCACACTTTCCCTTCACGTAGCACCAATTCACTTGGATCCAAATCTTCAAACCAAAAATACTCCACCGCCATCATGACTGGCCACAACAGAGTAGCAACCAAGAAGATCCGTTCGGCTTTGGAAGCGGCCTTCAGCCATTTCTTGCGCCGCGCTTCTGGAGAACTCGACTGCGCTTTCAAAGATGCTTTGAGAACAGTTTTGGCAAACGAGCACGAACAGATGGCCAACACATGCATGGACTGCAATAGTCGCGCATGGAACGGAGAAAATGTAAGCACCACCGTCAGTGTTTGAACGGCGCCGTCGACCGTCACGGTATTGTTGCCAACAGGAGAAAATAGGCTCGGAAGTAACCCAAACGTTTCCACAGCGGCGACACCAAAACGGTGCGCGTTCGTGATGTGCAGAACTCCAGGCACACACACGAGCACTCCGAAGACAACCGTGGACGGGTAGTTTGTGAGCAGCGTCAGTGGGTGCCACTGTGCCAACTTGGCTTGCAGTGACGGGTTCCTGCGGAACAAAACGATGACCAGTCCCACTAGTCCAACAACCACAGATATGGCAGCTGTTGCATGGTGCTTCGCTAAGAAGCGCCAAAGCTTTGTGACATTCTCACTGATTCCACAAAGCACGGGCAACAGCCACAGAAAACACAGCAGTACGACCTGGGTTCAAAACAGAGCATTTACACACAGTGACAGGCAATGGCACAGTGTCAGAACATGTTCTCGTTGCACGAAATGCAAGCGGGTGGAGGACTAACCTCTGCCATGACGTATTGCTTTCTCGGTGAAAAGAGAACGTTGGCCTTTTCGAGCACCATCCGCTGCCATTGAGTGGAGTCTTCGGGAAACAATGCCCGTATTTTGTCCATGGCCCCTTTTTCTGCACCGACCGCGGTCGAAATTTTGCCGACGAGCGTTTCCAGGTTGGACTGCTGCGTCGAAGTGTCTGCTGGAGCTCGCTGAAGGAAACACCACAGGAGTAGGTCTTGCACATTCTTGTCGTCCAAGCGCTGTCCACGAAGCAGCGCAATCAACGCGACGTTACGAAGCGTTCCCCAGAAAGTCGTTTTCAGCCACACGAAAAGCTCCACGAGCTCGAGGCCTTGCTTTCGGAGCGACAGTAGGTACGCGACAGCCTCCGCATAGGACACGACGTTGCCAGGAAGCACGAACCCGAGAACTTGCTTCGTCACGAAACCAGCCATGCTAAGGCCATTGGAGGAGTAGAACTTGTCAATGAAAGAGCTCACCTTGGACGGGGCGGCTTTCTTGTGGTCTGGCTGTGGGGACGCTTCGAAGTGCCCCTCCACAACCTTTCGAACTGCAACTTCGCGGTTGCCGTTACTCATGTTGAGGAGAGTATCGCACTGCACTTGGAGGGGAAGATCGTTGACGATCATAGGGATTTTCTGCCACACCTTTTGATTTTTTGGGAAAATGTCAGCAAAATTCACTTTCCCTGACTCAACACTGCGAAGCATGGTCTGGATGACTGAACGCGACAGTCGGTCGGCTCCATCGCCGATTGCATTCAGCTGCTCCATGGCGGACATGTTGGGTGGCGACACAGGCTTTCCAACCGCAGAGCACTTGTTTGACGATTCACCACTTGTATGATTTGGTCGACAGAAAAGACACAGTACCGATCACATCCATTGTTCCCGCAATCCACGGTGCTAAATTCTTTTTGTGCTTCGCAAACTGAGCCACCAAGTCAGAACTTCCTGTTCACGACAAATGGCGTGTAGACCCTCGACGCCACACGCGAGGGTGCTTTGTGGTTCACAAATGAACGCAACAAAATACCTTCAAGCTAAATTTGACTGACAACAAGCACGTTGCACGTTGCACATTGCACGAGTATGTTGCCTCTCAGCGCAAGAAACCTCGGCGTCCTCGCGTCGGCGCAGCTTGCGTGAGGACCTCCTCCGTTCTGCTTGCCGCGACCATTGTTTCCACACGCACCCTCCCTAATCGACTCTTTACCAAACCAAAGGAAGTGCAGCTGCACAACCGAGGCACTGCTCTCCACCGTATGCCTCGTCTCCAAGCTGTTCCACACCTGAAGAACTGGTTCGTCAGCGCAGCAGTTCGTGCGTGCACGGACGTCGGCTCCGTTGTTTCAGCAGTTCGATCCCACCATGTCGCCAGTGCACCTCGCACCCTGGTACTCCCGCCTTCAATCCAGTTCGTTGAGTAACAAAGTCTTCTGCCTCGGCTTTAACGCAGAGAGGAGAGAGCAATGTCGTCGTCAGCTGTGAGCTGTCGTCAGCTGTCGTTAGTCGCCGTCATTGCGCGCTGCTGCGTGACGCCGAACGAAGTCGAAAAGTCGATCAACGGCGACAGCGACAGCGACAGCGACGACAACGGACAACGAACGAACAACGAACAACGAACGCTCCCTCCGCCAGCGCGAACGAACTTCGCTGGCGTCGCTGACGATAAATGTAATTACACGTCATGAAACGTGTAATTACACGTCTGAACGTGTAATTACACGTTTTGATGAATGACTTTTGAGTTTTTTACACTTTGAGGAATCGGCTGATTAGTTGATTTATTCTGAACTGCTGTATTCTGAAAATTAAGAGTTTTGGATTTGGTAGTGTGGTAATGGCATGTTGAATAGAAATTTAGTGAATATATGTTATTAGGCGCACATTGCGTTGGATTAATCAGGTATACAGCAAGTACGGTTGCTTGATACATATGTTTACAAAACATAATTTGTACTGGATAACTGATTTTATCACGCACTCACGCCGTCCACAATGAAGTGAGAATGGAGAATGACGAAGACGAAAACCGATCACAAAATCCAAAATCACAAAATCACAAATTCACAAATCACAAATCACAAAATCACTAAAATAAAATCACAGAATTTCAGAATTTACATTTCAGTCAGGCGGTCAGGCAGTGAGGCAGTTTGGTCATTTCTTTCGTTCGGGCGGTTAGTTGATTACAGTATAGTACTAGAGTACAGAGCTCGGTTGGTTTGAACTTGGCTTCCTCAGTTCCTCACTCACTCACTCATTCATTGCTCTTTGATCTTTGAGCCTGCAAATGTAAATTTTGCCAGTCAATCAATTATATTATTAACTTTCGTGGGCGTTCCGTCACTGTACGCAATGTTCAGCAAAGTACTGTACATGATATTGACTTCGATGCAACCGCGAAACCCATTGAGAGCATTGAACAACGAACGAACGAACGAACGAACCTTCAAAAGTCAAAAGTCGAAGCCAAACACTCACTAAATTCACTTCAATCACTCAAATATATTACTAAAGCCACTCTGCCTTAATTCAGTGACACAAAAGATTACAAAACTACAGTACACTAACATTTCAACTATTCCTCTATTCCTTACTTCAAACCGAGTGAGTGAGTGAAGCGAAGCGATCGATCAATCGATCAATCGATCGATCGAACGAATTCGGCGCTGTTCGCGGAGTGCCCAGTACACAGTGCACTACGTCGTGAGGACGGTTGGATCTACCGCACTTGCGCCCAGCACTGGAAGGCTCTGTTGCGTTGGCACTGTCAGTGGCTTGGACTGGATATTGTAGAGAGACTCCATACTCTCTCAGTGAGGAGTGGGAGTGGGAGTGGGAGCGACGGTGGAGGAGGCTGAACAGCGCTTTTTGAAGTTCGTTCGTTCGTTCGTTCGTTCGTTGTCTCGAAGTTCGTTTTCGTTCGTTCGTTCGTTCGTTCGTTCGTTCGTTCGTTCGTTCGTTCGTTCGTTCGTTCGTTCGTTCGTTCGTT
>ENA-OWNT01005483-OWNT01005483.1-seawater-metagenome-genome-assembly--contig:-NODE-5483-length-10447-cov-4.409836_pt1 | contig 10447 bp, 17 predicted proteins | sample MGYA00238136_ERZ651165 | MGnify/ENA primary metagenome ERZ651165 (study PRJEB26861, sample SAMN08777766) | seawater metagenome | isolation source: coastal seawater | place: USA: Florida | collected...
CGTGCATGTGTGTGTGCATGCATGCATGCATCCAAGCGTGAAATTTGTTGTTCGCCCATCCATCATCCGGCCACCCACCACCGTGACTACTTACTTGGTTCGTCACGACGACCTATGCCACCTATGCGAAAGAATGCTCGTAGCTACGCCATCTTCAGCGTTGGGCGGGCAGCTTGTGCGCCTATATCATGCGTTGCGTGCGCGTCGCGTGCGTGGCCGCGGGGCGTGCTGGAGGAGATTGTCGCAGCGATGTGATCTAAAAGTTGTGCCAAGGAAGAACTACGCGCACCGCGTTTTTCGACGTTATGTCGCTCTTTTGCTGCGGCAACGTAGACTGTTTTACGTGTGTGCATCCGTGGCGCTTCTTTCGTCGTCATGTAGGTACAGTTGAGCCCGTTGTTGCGCTGTTTGAAGAGAAAAAGAAATGAGCGACGCCGCCGGACATTGCACCACTGGCAATGAGCGTTTGTCCAAGAATGCGCGCAAGCGCCTTGCCAAGGCAGCGCGAAGGGCTGCTCGAAAGCAGGTGAGTCGGCCTTTGTCAAAAGCCAGGAACACGACGGCGTCATCACTTTTCGTCGTCCACGGCGTTCCTGCGTTTGCTTTTCGTCGGCATTGCAACTACAATCAATCCGCTTGCATGTGCATTTATTTATTATGTATGTTGTTTGAACATCCCAGGCCGCGCGCGACGCAGCAGCGAAGCAGTTGAGCACGGTGCGCGACACGAAGCCCCCCGCGCCCGTGAAGTTCATGCAGCCTCGTCACCGCGATCTCGCCGCGCAGACGAGCGAGGTGCTGTACCTCACCGGCGTGCCCAAGTCTTTGCCCGACGATACCGTGCGCGAAATCCTCTCGGCGTCGCGCAAGCCCGTCGAAGTCGACACGTCCCTGCGGCGACATCCACGCCACGGTGGCCGCGTGTGGGCTCGGTACGCCAGCCCAGCGGACGCAGCCGCCGCCGCGGAGGTCTGTCGGTGATTTGCTGGTCGTTGCGCGTGTTTACGACGTCGCCGAGGCTACAGACATCGCTCTAAAACCGCTGTGCCGTCACAACTGTTGCCGTTGCTTGCATAGGCTGTCAGGACCGCCGCAGCGTCGCTGCACGGCGCAACCCTCGGTTGTCGTTTTGAATTGGGCCTCGACGAGGCCAGCGGTCACCGAGCCGTCTCGCGTATCAACCACAACACTATAATCCGGCGCATCGACATTCGGCGAGGAAGCAACGGGGTCGCGGCGCCGCGAAAGAGAAAAGCGCCGATCGCTTCGCAAGACGGCCAAAGTCGCTGCGCATCGCAACAATCTACGGCTGCGACGTCGTCGTCCGTGATGTCGTCTCCGGAGTTGTCGTCCACCGCGTCCTACAGCTCGAAGTCCATCTCTGTCGGTGGCGTAGAGTACCCATTTCCGTCCGGGTTGTACCTCAGCAGACTCATTGGGACGCTTCAAGTACGTCGCCGCCGCTGAGATGCCGCCGCGTGCAACGTCAAGCTGGTGTCCGCGCACTTCTTCCGCCTTCCGCCTTCAAACTGGATTGCATTGGTGTAGACGTGGCCGCATGACGACGAACTTGTCAAGATGGTATCCGACGTGCAAGGCATGGGGAACAGATATGCGAAGGAGATGAGTGAGGTACGCATCGCAATGCAACACTGCGCGCATGCGTCTATTTATGCCCGTCCCGTTGGTGACTTTCTGTGGCATTGTCGGCGATCCGAAGGCAATGGCGGTCGTCGACGCCGTGCAGCGGGCCATCAAAAGATGCCTTCACGTGCAATGCGAGTCGTTGCAAGGCCGCACGCGCGTATTCGTCGTCGGAGACGGCAAAGCCCCGCTGGGTGCAGCGACCCTCGCGCTCCATTTCCCGCGAACGAGGTTCGTTCTTCGTGTTGATGTCGACCAAGCCACCGCTTCCGGCGTTCGTTCTCCATTATCTGTTCGGCTGCTTCAGGTTTCCCCGGTGGTCATTCGTGTCCATCGACCCTCTCCTTGGCGACGGCGTTCACATCGAGAAGCAGCGGAAGATTCGCAGTGCGCACAACTTGACACTGTTCAGCGGTGCGTTTCACGCTTTGTAAAGTTGCACGACGCGGTTTTACCCACAAGAAGCTGATGCCGCTGCCTCGTCCGTATCCCCGCCGCCGTCGTCGTCGTTGGTGGTGCGCCCAGGAATGAGCCAGGACTACAACATCACCCGCGACGACTCCGTTCACACCGACATCGTTATTGCATGTCACTCACATGCTCCTCTAGAGGGTACGTTGCCGCAGTAGCCACGCCGACATTGATGTCAAAGTCCGCGAACGTTGGAGTCTCTCCCGCTGTGTTCATGTGCCGTTGGTTGGTTGGTTGGTCCTCGAATGCGTTCGTGTGGTCGTAGAGTTCTGGCAAAGGCTGGACCGGGTCGCCCGTACGCCGCCCATAGCGGTTCGTGTCGTTCGTCGGTTGTCGTCACGCTGCGCGCGATTCACGGCCAACAATACCAACGCCACGTCGGTGTGCGTTCCACAGGTGGTCCTTCCGTGCTGCGCGGACTTTTCAAGCCTGCCTTCCAAGTGCGTGCCGTTTTCCCATACAGCACTAATGCAGCTCTCGAGATTGCGTGGGACACTGCAAGAACTCACACAAGTTGTTGGCTTGATGCGTTTATTCACAGAGACTTGGTGATGGAGTTCGAAGACTTTGAAGTTTATTCCCCGAAGCGGACGGTCAAGATATACCGCCGAGCAAGAGCTCAGTCAGCGACGACTTCATAACTCGGCAACAATAGCATTGAAAGCTCTCTTTACTTAGTTGTTGTCTGACTGTCCACTGTCGACGCTGCGCGTCACATTGCAGTAAACGTAGTTCAAATGAAGGGATTTACAACCGTAACGAAGCTTGTCCACGCCACTGTTCTCTCTGTGCGAAACGCCAGCGTTTCACTGGTTCGTGAGCCATTTGTCGAGGACATCGAGGCTAGCATCCAACCGCGCGAAGCCGTCTTTCAGCTACGGCGCGAACAGTCAACCAAACACACAGTCATCACGCGGCAACATGCAATACAGACACGTCATTCACAGTCAACGTACCTCCTCTTCGGAAATCACAAGCGGGGGCGTGCATAGGACATGGTGTCCCCGCATCAATGTGACGATGCCATTGTCGCGCAGTGCTTGCTTGAGCACAGCGACGCCGTCGGAGGCCTCGTGCATGTGCATCAAAAAGTCGCCGTCCTTGCCCGCAAGGTCGAAGCCGCCGCCGAGGCCGTACGCGCGAGCGCTCTTTACGCTCGGGTGCTTCGCTACAAGCTCCGCAAGGCCCTTGCGCAACACTGGCTCCATCTTTCGAACATTGCCGACAACGTTGGTATCCACGACGTGTTTCACCGTGGCATAGGCAGCAGCGCAGCACATTGGGTGCGCAAAGTAGGTGGAGCCATAGCCCACGGGGTTCTCGCGGAAGTGATCGAACACGTGATCTCGCACGCCCACGCCGGAGAGTGGCAGGTACGACGACGTCACGCCTTTCGCGAAAGTGAACCTGGAACATGCAGCAATGCACGACGACAGCAGAAACATGATGTCAATGAGCATGCAGAACCGACAAGTCAGCGATCTGTTTCGAGAAACTGCTGTAGAGTAACCCGGGAAGCAGTAATAAGTGGAGCGGAAACTCGTGCGAGCGACGACGCGTCGGAGATGCCGCACACAACGACGTCGTCGGAGTCAACGCCATGACGTCCCATCCCACAGAATCAACGCACGCTTGACTTACATGTCTGGGACCACTCCTTCGAAGTGCTCGAATCCGAAGAGGCGTCCGGTGCGTCCGAAGCCCGTCATCACCTCGTCGCAAATCATGAGGATGCCGTAGCGGTCGCACAGTGCGCGGACACCCTGCATGTAAGCTGTTGGCGGGCGCAACCACCCGTTGCCGCCAGTGATAGACTCCAAGAAAACTGCCGCGATCTGGTCGGGGCCCTCGGTTAAGATGACGTCGTGTAGAGCGCCGAGACAACGCTCCACCGCAACGTCGTCCATGTCCTCCTCGTCGCCGTCGACGCCGCCGTTGTCGTTGCCGCTGTCGCTGCTGTTGCCGTTGCTCCACGAGAACGTAAACGGAAACGGTTCCGGGATCTTGACGAAGCCTGGGAGTCCGCCGCCGACGTCAGCGTCGAGGCTCCAGCGTCGCGGGTCGCCGGTTGTTGCGAGCGACGCTGTGCACGCGCCGTGGTAAGATCGCGGGCGCGAGAGCACTTTCGGACGGCCCGTGTAGCGGCGCGCGAGCCGCACAGCGGCTTCCGTGGCCTCAGCACCGCTGCACGCAAACAAGAAGCCGTTCAAGTCCGCCGGCGCGAGCTCCGCGAGCAACTTGCACAGCCGCGCGCGGATCTCAGTGGTGTAGAGGTCGCCGTAGACGAACGGAACGGTGTCCATCTGATGTGAAACGGCTTCGAGGACCGACGCCGGAACATCATGCCCAAGGTTCAACGACACTGCGCCGGCACTCCAGTCGAGAATGCGTTCATCTCCGTCGGCGGTGATGTGGACGCCGTCGCCGCGTCGCGCGAGCACAGCAGCGCGTCGCAACGGTTCCGAAGCGCCCCACGCGAACACGGAGTTGTCACGCACCGCGTTGTCGACCTGCTCGGCGGTCCAAGACGGCTGCGCATGCGCGGACAAGTCTACGGCATCGAGGTCGACGCTGTTGTCGATCGGAGTGAACGGCGGGAGCAGGTTCGGCCCGTGGTTCGGTTCGTATCCGAGCTTTGCGCCCGTCGTATGTTCAGCGACGGAGGAGAAGGGACGGAGGAGTCCGCGCGAAAGCAGTGCTCGACGCGCGTGGGCTAGCATGGACATAGGACACTTTGGTGGTGGCGATGCTGTTGAACCGAAGGAGCGGAGACCGTATGAAAGCGGACGGAGAGGCACGAGCTGTGCGACCGAAGTCGGCCATCGACGTCAGCTTGCTGAGAACTGGTGATGGGCGGACGACAACAACGGCGGCGGAAGAGGCAAGCACGCGAAGACAACACCAAAAAGAGCGACGACAAAGCCGGCGACAAAACGGCGGATTCACATTCATGGACCGCGGTCGACATGCATCAGCAGCTAGCTAGCTCCTCAACCACCTCACAACAAAAGTCCATCGCTGTTCATGAGGACAAGAGAGAGCACGTTAACGTCGAACGGCGCGAATGCCACCAAATGACGGCTTCAACGTCGTAGGCCGCGCACAGAGACGTTGGTGAGCGACGTCAAGTTTGCACGACCATAGGATGAGAGATGCCGTCGTCGCAGCATTCGAAAGGCATCGTTCCATCCCACAACGCCCAACGACGACGACGACAACGACAACGACGAGAGCATCCGTTAACGACGACGACGAATAACAAACGAATGAACGAACGAACGAACGAACGTAGACGAAGCAGTAAAGCGACGAACGAACGAATGAACGAACGAATGTCGTCGTCGTCGTCGTCAGCGTCGTCGTCGTTGGCGGTGAAAGCCGAGCGATGCGTTGGCAGTTCGTGTGGCCGACGTTACGCCAGAACTTTCGTTCGTTCGTTTGTTCGTTCGTTCGTCGTCGTCGTCGTCGTCGTTGCTTTGTCTTTCGTTGTCGTTCGTTGGTTTGTCGTCGTCGTCGTTCGTCCATTCGTTCGTTCGTTTGTCGTAGTCGTTCGTCCATTCGTTGCTTTGTGGTCGTCGATTGTTCGTTGGTCGTCGTTTGTCCATTCGTTCGTTAGTTGGCCGTCGTCGTTCGTCCATTCGTTGCTTTGTGGTCGTCGATTGTTCGTTGGTCGTCGTTTGTCCATTCGTTCGTTAGTTGGTCGTCGTCGTCGTCGTCGTCATCGTCGCTGCTTTGTCGACGTCGTTCGTTGCATTGTCGTCGTCGTCGTCATCACCGTCGTCGTCTTCGTCGTTTGTAGGCCGACGACTACGGTGATGTTGCTCGTGATCGTGGTAGCGAGCGATTGGTTGTTGGGTCGTTGGAGGTGCCGAGTGTTGATTAATCTCAGTTGCGGTGATTGCGCGTCGCTCGCTTTGCTTTGCTTTGTTTCTTCCCCGCGTTTCTTTGTTTCCTTGCCTTCCCCTACATTCGTACGCACACAAAAGTCGGCGTCGCGGAGCACTGAACTACGACGGGAAAATAACGACAAATCAGTAAAAAGGAACGACAAAAGGAAAACGCCGTCCTCACGATGCCATCGCTGACGTTCCTCACTGCTGCAGCGGCCGCCGCCGTCGGCACCATCGGCGTCGCCGCCCAGACCACGCCGCGCGCGGAGATCGAATCATTGCCGGGATGGACTGGTAAGTGCTGCGAAAACGTCGGTGGTCGCTTCGTTGTTGTTCATCCGTTGGCTGATGCGTTCGCTTGGTCGTTGCCGCTCGTTGTCGCGTCGTTGAATTTTGTTGCCGTTCGCCATTCATTTATTTGTTTTCGTGCACTCATTTCATCCTTCGCCGTTGCTTCGTTTGTGCGTCCTCATTTTTTTGCTTGGCTGTTGCGCGCTGCTTCACTCGTGTTGCGTCCTTCCTTCGTTCGTTCGTTTGACGATCACTGCCCCCTTTGTCGATCACCATTCGCTGTTCGGTCGGTCGCTCTTCCGATTCCGTTCACTGCTGATGGTTGTTTTGCCGCGTTCGCTTGATGACTGTTCGATGTCTACTTCTCACCTTTGCGTTACTCTGACAACCCTCGCAGGCTCGCTGCCGACGCGTCACTACGGCGGCTTCGTGGAGACGGACTCTGCGGACGGCGTCAACTTGTTCTACTACCTCGTGGAAAGCGCTTCGGACCCGTCCACGGACCCTCTCTTCCTGTGGATGAACGGCGGCCCTGGCGCTTCTTCGATGGCGGGACTCTTCTCTGAAAACGGCCCGCTGCTCCTCAAAGAAGACAACACGCTCATGGAGGTACGCTGCAGGCCCTCATACAATGTTGCTATGCCGATGAACAAGTACCTCGGTGTCGTAGTCCTTCGCGCTTCACCTGCTTTCGTCTGCGTAGAACCCTTACGCATGGAACGCCGCGGCCAACGTGCTGCAGATCGAGTTCGGACCAGGCATCGGATACAGCTACTGCAGCAACAGCACTTCCAACGCCTCGCTCGCGTTCTGCCCCGCCGACGAACGCAAGGCACGTGGCTTGGCTTCTGTGGCAGCCAGCTTCGTACCTTGTGGCTGTGTGTTTGAAACGGCTTCGTGTATTCTACGTAGGCCGGGCTCTGCGCGCCGTGCTTTTCCAGCGACACCTCCACTGCAGTGAACACGCGCGTCGCTTTGGTACGTCGCACGGTATTTGCCAGCTGCAGTTAAATGGCTTCGTTCCCTGGCGAACGCAGTTGCGATTAACCGATGCACACCGCGTCGCAGGAAACCCTTCTCGGAAGCGCGGACCTGTTCCCGGAACTCGCCGGACGTCCGCTGTACATCCTCGGAGAGTCCTACGCCGGAGTGTACGTGGTGTTGTGCATGCCTGCCTGCTCGTTGTTCGTCCATGACACACCGACAACAACCACGGCGACGCTGCCGACGGCACTGCCGACGTTGCTGCGAATACTCAACATTCATTGTTTGCTGCAGCTATGTCCCGACGTTGGCTGCGGAGATCCTCTCATCACAGACAAACACTTCGTTGCTCAACCTGCACGGCTTGTGGGTTACGTACGTTTCAACAAATTGTATTCATACTTTGACATTGTCTTCGAAACAAATACCTTGACGCTTTGTCTGTCTGCTGCTTTTACATTATAGGGACCCCTGCACAGACAACGACGCGCAGTTTGGATGGCTGGACCTCGGCGTGGACTTTGCGTGGCAGAAAGGCCTCATCGACCAGAATGTGTACGTCCGCGCTTCTGCTTCCGCGTTTTTCCTTCGGCTTGTTCCAAAGGTTACTCTGCTGCCTCTGTCGGCCAGTTACGCGAAGCTTTCCATCCCCGCAGGACAGCCTGGTAGCTGCGCAAGTGGCCGCACCAAGGTTGGCGACCGCGTGCGCAAAGTCGATACGGAAGACTGTCGCACGGCGTGGCGATTATACGACCTCGCGACGGCTGGCATCGGCGACTCGGTGTGGGATGCTGTGCTTCTGCGTAGCGCGATCGTACTCGAGAGCCCTTTGAACTGACCATCGTTTGTGTGTCGCTGTCGTTGTTGCTGTCGTCGTAGGTGCACCCTGGCCCGATTGCCGGCCTCCCGATGTACATCGACCCTCTGAATGCGTACGGCATTGTCGGCGGAGCCGACTTGCCAGGGTACCTGGGCTCCGAAGACTTCCGCAAGGCCGTGCACGCGGACCAGTCCCCGAATGGCGCTCCCGGCGGCGAGTTTCCCTACCAGATCGAAGTCGGCAACAACGGATACCCACAGGTACGTCGCGGTTTCCGTCGGCGTCAACGTTAGGGTGTCCTTCATGAACGTCGAGCATGTATGTGTTGTAGTACCTCAACGAGCACAGCGCGTGCAATGATGATGCCGACGACTCCATGCCGTCTGTCATCGATGTCTACCACTCGCTCGCAAAACAGTCCGCGGCAACGGACGGCGCCGCGAAGAACTTTGATCAGGTGAACGATGCATTTGGTGGCCACCGACCGCTGCGCGACATCCTGTTGATTTTATTTCGCATCGCTATTGTTTGTCTTTAGGTGATTGTGCTGAACGGCGACATTGACCCTGTGGTGGACATGCACGGCACCGAAGCCGCCGTGCTGAAGATCGGCTTCAAGCCCATCGAGGAACAACGCCGTCGTCCGTGGTTCTTCAACGCCACGGCCACCTCGGTACGTTGCGATGCGCCCGACTTTTCATTCCGATACTGTGGTGCTGATAGTGACGTCGTTCGGTGCCGTCTCATCTTTCGCAGGCCTCGGTGGTGACGAACAAGCCTAATGCATGGGGCCCCACGTTGTCCGCAAAGCCCGCTGGTCCGCAAGTGGGTGGTTTTGTGACGGGCTTCAACGCAGCGACGGACGCCAACGCTTCGGCGTTCGAGTTCCGGTTCGTCACCGTCCGCAACAGCGGTCACATGACTCCTGCCTACGCGCCGCAGAAGACGCTGCACACCGTCTACCGCGCGCTCGTCGCGCAGAAGCCATTGAGCCCACCGCTCCCAGAAGCCTTCTCCACGGCAAACCAGGTAGGAGCCATTGCCTTGTAGCTGCATCAAGCGCGCGTGTGCGTCAACGTGCTTACGCTTTCCCCTCCGAAATGCATGTGCCGTAGACGGAGTACTACGGCGCCGCAGACGGCACAGGGGCTCCCGGGTTGTTCGCGCAATGGGTGCAGAGCGCGATGGGCTCAGAGTACATCGGGGCGTGACGGATCAACTGACGAACGATGACAACAAGCGCAAGAGTTTTCACGTAGAGTGTTATCTAACTCAGAAGGGGGTTGTTATGGCTGTTTGTAAAGTGTCCTGCCTTTTAATTATGTGTGCATGTATGTCCAATGCTACTCGTCCGTTCGCATCTACATTCATTCATTTGTTTCTCGCCGTCGCCGCGCTGCAAACAATTATATCGCGGTGGGCTGGCTGTAGGGACTTCTGTTGTGGCAGCTGCAGTTAGTTGTTATACCACCTGCAGCTCTGGCTGCGGTGGCTCCTGCCGCTCCTGCCGCTCTTGTTGCGGCTGTTGCTTGAGCGGGGGCAGCTCAACCGCAGCAGTGTCACGTGCAGCGCCGGCGGCTTGTGCGTGGTGTCGACCAATGAGTATGGTCGAAGTGGTCGCCAAAGCGCCGAGCGTCGCGATCACGGCGGGCACTACGAAGCAGTAGCTACCTCCTTCGCTGCACCACACGTTAAAGTAAAGCACCAGGGCCGCACCTAATGCGCCGCACCACGTGACGTGCCCGAAGGCATAACCCCATTGTGACCGCTTTCGTGTTGCCGCTCCGACGCGCCAGCCGCAGCAGCCATCGAAGACGTTTGCGGTAATCACTCCGACGAGCGCGGCACACACTGACACGAAGCCAACGGCAATGGCGGCAAGCTGCATGTCAAACACGTTCAACGGGACCATTGCACCGGCCAACACGATCGACATGACGCTGCAGACTTGGCACAGCATCAACGTCGTCGCCAATGGCCAGCAGCACTTCTGTCGCGATCGCGACTGCGCGCCCGAAGAATGGTCCAGCTGCTCCGGCATGTCCGCAGGCTCGTGGGTGCGGATGCAGCTACGTGTTGGCTCAATGGAAGGCTGTCAGAACGCGAAGGCCAAACATGGTGAGGAATCAAACCGGCACTTCAGACGAAATAGTAAGCAAAATATTTTTGTCCCCATTGCGCTACAATGAACTGCTGTGACGGCACGTGCCAAAGAGTTGCAGTAGAGTTGTCGACAGGAGACAGCGACATAACTTGTGTGAGCAACGAACGAACGAACGAACGAACTTTGGAACGAACGAACGAACTTTGGAACGAACGAACGAACTTTGGAACGAACGAACGAACG
>ENA-OWNT01005484-OWNT01005484.1-seawater-metagenome-genome-assembly--contig:-NODE-5484-length-10447-cov-3.834330_pt1 | contig 10447 bp, 9 predicted proteins | sample MGYA00238136_ERZ651165 | MGnify/ENA primary metagenome ERZ651165 (study PRJEB26861, sample SAMN08777766) | seawater metagenome | isolation source: coastal seawater | place: USA: Florida | collected...
GACGAGCTCTGGCGCCAGCTCGGCGAACACCTGCTCCACCGGGCGTGGACGGGATCGACGGATGTAGCCGGTGGCCGCACGCGCGATGGGCGCGACCTCGTGGGACAGGTCCCCCGCCTCTGAGCGCCGAACCACCTCGTAGGCACGTCGCCCTCGACGCGATTGAGGCGCTTCCAGCCCACGGACGTGATCCGGTGTGGTCGCGGCGCGAACCACTCGAGCGGCCATCTTCTCCGTCGGACGGCGCGAGCGGTGCGGGGCGACGGAGGCTTCCGCCTCCTGCAAGAGCGGCCCCGCCCGGCCCGAGACCTGCTGCGAACGAGCGGCGTCGCGCGCACGCCCCAGGCCCATCGGACGCCGAGCAGCACGTGGAGCCGCTGCGCGCCGGGTGGTGCGGACCGTGGGGACCTCTTCCACATCGTCGACCGTGTCGGCCGGCTGCTCCAGCACGAGGATCGCCGGCGACGCGCCGAGCACTCGCCGCAGCCCACGACGACGACGCGCCGTGGCTCCTCGGCTCGCCGCGACCTGCGAGGGGCGATCACCGTGGTCGTCGAGAGCTTGAGCCGTCTCGGCCTGCACGACTGCACGCGCCGGGCCGCCGAGACGACGCATGGCCTTTCGCGCCGCATCGATGCGACGAGCTGCTGGCTGGCTGGCGACCTCCTCAAGAATGGCGCGAAGCTCGCGGCGTTCGCGGCCGCGGAATCCCGCCAGCACCCGCTCGAAGACCTTCGTCAGGTCGTCGTCGCTGGTGCCGCCGTCGCGGGCCATGGCCTGCTCCACCGGCCGATACACCACCCGTTCCTTGATCTTGGGCGTGAGTCGGCGGCGGTTGAGACGAGGAATGGTGCGGTAGCTGACCTCTTCCTCTTCTTCTTCCTCAGCCAGCGGATCGGCGAGGACCGTGAAGTCGTCTTCCATGAGGCCGAGCTTGGCCAGCGTGGACGGACGAATGCTCGCAGCGGCAGGACCGATGCGGCGCATGCGGTCTTCGAGGCGCTGCACCCGAGCTCCCGGGCCACCGGAGAGACGCGAGAGCAATCCGAGGCGCGAGCGCCGGAGGTCGCGGTAGTAGGCCGCGCTGGACAGGAAGGTGAACAACCCTCCCGAAGCTTCTTCGCCACCTTCGGGGTCGACCGCGTAGGGATCGGCCACGCCGAGGCGATGGTAGAAGTCGGCGCGAGGCCCGACCGAGGCACGAGTGGAGCCGCGGGTGAACAGTCGCTTCGCGATGCTCGCCCCCGGTGCCGGCCGCTCGGGCGCCTGCGGTTCCGTGGAGTCCTGATTCATGAGCCCATCCAATTGGCTTGGGTCGAACAATGGACGCAGGAGAGCCGACGCGCCGAGAGCGGCGACATCGGCGTCGAGGCCGTGAGGCGATGCTCACGGGACAGGAGGAGCGCAGCGCTGCGCGTCGCAGCCTTCAGCTTCTGGACTCGACCCCGTCCGCGGGAACCGCGCTCACCCCAAGCACATACATCGCCCGTGGGGCGGAAGAGCTGGTGTGAGACATCGGGGGGGGCTTGCGCCATCGAGAGACTCCAGAAGAACCAAAGCGCGTCAAGATCCTAAGCGAAGCTCGACCACAATAAACTCGGCCGTGCTGATGGGTCGCAACATGATCCTGACGTTGATCTGTCCTGCGTTCCTGACCTCCAGAGGATTCAGCTCTTTGTCGCACTGAACCTCGTAATCCAAGCCTGCCCTATCTCCTGTGAGAAGTCCAGCGTTCCAGACCATGTCGAGCCGGTTGCTCACCGTTCGCTCGACGATTCGCCAGAGTTCAGGCCGCTGATTCTCAAAAACGACCCATTCGCTGTCGCGTCGAACCTGCTCAGCGATCATCGACACGATGCGGCGCGAGTTCACGTGCATCCAACGGGGATCTCGCGACAATGTGCGCGCGCCCCACACCACGACGCCACGGGTGGGCTGGGTGAGGATCGGATTGACGTGCGCGGCGATCAAGTGGTCGGACTCACGCCAGCGAATCGGCACGGCTGGGTGGGTGACGCCGCGGAGCACCTGGTTGGCCGGCGGCCACTTCACGCCGAACGGCGCATGCTCGCGCTCGGTGCGGGCGTAGACGCCGGCGATGCTCCCCGACGGCGGGAAGGTGTCGTCGCCGTCCATCAGCCACGGGTAGTAGACCGCGCCGTAGCACGACTTCGGGCCCATGGTCTCCTGCAGCTGCGACACCCATGCGAGCAGGGCTTCGTCGTGGAGATCCTGCGGCGTGTCGAGGATGAGGAACCGGTTGTTCATCTCGCGGCAGTGCTCGAGCAGCAGCTCGATCGTCGGCTGGCACGGCACGGTCGGCCGCCCCAGACGGTCGAACTCGATCGGCAGGTAAGCGAGCACGGGCATCACGAGCAGGCCGAGATCCTCTTCGGCGCGCAGGCGATCGAGCAGGGCGTGGAAGGTGACCTCGAACGGATTGTCCGTCATGAGGTCGTTCTCGTCTTCGACCGCCAGCCCGATCAGCCGGCAGAGCTCTCCGCCGTTGACGAAGAAGCTTCGCACCGCCCGCACGGTGACGGGGTCGATGTACTTCCGCACCGGACTGTCGGCGAGCTCCGCCCACGAGGTGAGCGGTAGCTCGACGAAGTCGCCCTTCCCACAGCCTCGCGGCCACTTGGCCTTGGGGATGATGCCGATGAAGCCAGTGATGTCGCTTCGTACGAGCTCGGTGTCGGGGGACCGCTCTCGTGCGTGCTGAATGGTGATGCCGGGTCGCACGCTACCTAGCCCTCCTACGACGCCGCTGGCGTTCGCCACTTCCAAGACTGCTGCGGGAGCCTAGCGAGCCTTGTTGATCTTCTCGTTGATCTCCGAGACTTCCTTCACCCACTGATGGCGCTCTTTGTGCGACATCAGGAGCAGCTCCTCGCGTGACCAGTGGAAGTGGTAGGCGAGAAACGCTACCTCCTTGAAGACATTTTCAAGGGGGTAGCTAACTATTCCCCCAGGCGGCCAAACTCCTTCTGGAAGCGGGCGCCACACTCGGGGCAGGTGACCGTCACCATCGCGTCGTCTTCGTTGATGCGGTTGTACATCTCCTCGAGGAACCGCAGGTCGCCGGCGAACATGTTCTCGACCACACCAGCGTTGACCTCGGCGAGGTTGCCTAGGCGAGTGATGACGCGCGAGAGGAGCACGATGATGAGGTAGGCGCGGTTGCGCTGCACACGAAGATCGTTGAGGGGGACGATCTCGTCTTTCGCATTGGCGAGGCGCATCACGCCTTCACGATGCACGTTGCCCTCGCTGTCGACATAGCCGCGCGGGAGGGTGAACTCGTACTCGGTCTTGAACTCCATGGACTGCCACCTCGTGTTCCGGGAGAGATACCGGCGATCGGTTGGATGGCGCCGCCAGGAGAGCCCTGGGAAGGCGCCGCGGCTGGCACGATACCACCGGGCTTGTGCGGCCCCGACAGGTAGCGACCAACCCGAGGATTATCATGGTTCCTCGGCTGTTTATCGAAGGGATCGGCCCAAGGAGGCCGGCGGGGCAATGGCGCAAGCCGGATCTTCGGTGCATCCGCTACGCTCGAGGCACCCCCACGCTGCGTCTACCCCCACGACGTCGAACCCCCCGCTCGCCGAAGCGAACGGGGGGCCCGCGGGTCGTATGGGCCCTCACGGGGAGGACCCAGGCGACATCACTTCATGACGCGCTCGACCTTCTCGGTGCAGATTTCCACCTTCTCGATGGCCATCGCGGAGCTGTCGGAGTCCATCTCCGGGACGTACCACTTGCAGGGCCAGCCCTCGTAGAAGTTGTACTGCGCGACAATGGTGTCGAGGTCCTGGTCGAGGGCGGTCACGGTGCCCGAGCGACGGTCGATGATGCCGTCCTCGATGTTCTTCCGCCACTTCCAGAGGTCGTCGGTCGCGGTGTAGCCACGCTCGAGGACGATGTTCGCGTAGGTGGTGCGACCCGGCTTCTTGCGGACGACCTTGTCGTTGCCCTGCTTGAACTCGATGACCTCGGTCTCGGAGTCCATGCCGCTCACAGACTTGAAGCCACCCACGATGGTCTTCTGGTCGGGGGTGATACCCGAAACTTCGAGCAGGAAGTTGTAAGCGCCAAAGAGTTCTTCGGTCGGCATGGTGCCCTCTCATTGTCTTGCAGTTGGGCCCCTCGCTGGTGGCTGACGAGGTGCATTGAAGTGACGGGGTGGTTTCCAGGCCACCGGCCCCGGCACACAGAAACTGTAGACGAGAGCCACGAAGCCGACAAGGGCTGGGCGAAGTTTTTCTTCCGGATGCGTCACGATCCCGTGGTGTGGCCGATCCTAGGCAGATCCTGACCCACCCGAGGATCGTGTAGGATGTCCGCGTCGGGGAGCAAGGAACGAGACAGCCCCCGCCAGGAACACCTGACGGGGGCTGCACGCTGACGCCGAGGCGTCAGGAGATGAGCGACATCACTCCTCGATGAGCGCGCCGCCGTCCCACTGACCGATGGAGAAGACCACGAACTCGGCAGGCTTCACCGGGCAGATGCCCACCTGCACATTCACCTGGCCCGCATCGATGAGGTAGCGGGGGTTCGTCTCGGAGTCACACTTGACGTAGAAGGCCTCTTCGGGCGTGTTGCCGAAGAGCGCGCCGCTGCGCCAGACGCGCATGAGGTAGGCGCGCACGTCGCGGGTGAGCTTGGACCACAGGTACTTGTCGTTCGGCTCGAACACGGCCCACTGCATGCCCTGCAGGATGCTCTGCTCGATCATGATGAACAGACGACGCACGTTGACGTACTTCCAGCTCGGATCGGACTTCGTGGCCAGGGTACGGGCGCCCCAGATGCGAATGCCGCGGTCCTTGAAGATGCGGATGACGTTGATGCCGCGGTCGTTGTACTGACCCTGCTCGATGCGGTTGATGTTCTGGGTGAGGCCGGTGATGCCCATGAGGACCTCGTTGGCCGGCGCCTTGTGCACGCCGCGCTCGGCGTCGACACGGGCGAACACACCACAGACGTGGCCGCTCGGCGGAACGTAGAGCTCGTTGCGCTCCTTCTTGATCAGCTTGCGACGCAGGAAGCCGGCGATCTTCGGCTCGGGCTGCTCACCGACGAACCAGGACGGACGCATGATGCGGACCCACGGCACGTACATGGCGCCGAAGCCCTTGTCGGACGCCGGGATGTCCATGTCGCCGGTGGAGACCACCGGGCCGTCGAGGATGGCGAAGCGGTCCTTGCGGGTCTCGCAGTGCTCCAGCATCTCGCGCTGCTGGTTGTAGGTGAGGCCGGTGGCCACGTGCAGCGCCATGTCGTCGCAGTCGTCGAACGCGTAGAGGCCCAGCTTGTCGGCCTGGTTCTCACGGATGGACCCCTCGGTGTCCATCACGCCCATCAGGTAGACGTAGGCCTTGCCGCCGCCGTTGTCGTAGAAGCCGTTCACGGAGGCCACGAAGTTGAACACGGTGGGCTGCGACAGGAAGTCGCGGAACTCGCGCTTGAGCTGCTCGTCGGAGGTGAGCGCCTCGAACACGGCGTCAGCGGCCTCGTCGGGGTCGTCGATGCTGTGGCCGACGAGCTCCTCGACGGAACGGGTCTCGACGAGGAACTGCGCGAAGTAGCTCTGGAGCCAACGGAAGAACTCGGACTTGTTGGTGACCGCGAAGGGCGGGACCGAGTACTCGTTCATCAGCGCGGTGCCACGGGCCGTCTCGAACTCGAAGCCGTACACCTCGAGGAGGTCCTTGGCGGCCTTCGGCTGCGGCTTGTCGATAGCGAAGGTCTGGTGCACCGAGTTGAGGAGGTCTTCGACAGCGACTTCGTCGTCGGTGAGGACCTTGCCAGCGGCGTCGAGCACCTTGGCCGAGACCTCGACGGACTCCTTGCCGACGGTGATCTTGGTCTTGCCGGCGGAGCCCTTGCCGATGGACGGCTTGTGGCCGTTGATCTCGAGGAGGGTCTTGAGGTTCTTGACCTTGCCCGGCTTGAGACGGAAGGCCTCGGTGAGGGCGGTCACCGCGTCGTCGTTGGAGGTAGCCTTGATGGCGCCCTTGGTGTCGACCAGCTGCGGCAGGACCTTGCCCACGATGGAGCGGGTGCCGTCCGTGGCCTCGATGGCCACCGCGTCGACCGGCGGCTCGTACTTGAACAGCCCAAGGAAACCAGGAGTCGAAGTAGCCACGCTCGCAATCGGCTTGGCGCCAGAGTCGACCTCACGGATGTAGACGCCTGGGGTGTGGTATTCCATGTTGCGCTATTCCTCGCTGTTTTTGTCCTCGATGGGACGGTGTGCAAACCCGGGAGGCCCGAACGGGGTCTTGCGATCTCTCTTGAGATTCGCCCGACCAAGCCTTCCGTTGGGACGGGCGCCCGGCTTATCCGGGCGAGACATGGGCTCGATGCGCTGGCTGCGAACCGTGGTGGCTGGGCCGCTGACGAGCGAACCTTCCATCGCGCATTGAGCTCGGTAGGTGAGGTAGGGCCGAAACGGCGCCTCGTTGATGGTGAAGAAGTTGATCGCGTCACCGATGGTGAGCTCGTCCACGAGGGACATCGCGACCTTTTCCATGATGACGTCGTCGCCTTCGTTGTCCAGCGACCAAGGGTTCCCTGCCGAGTCGACGTGCTCGCCGGTCGGGAGGATGTAGCGGCGCGGACGATACACCAGGTGGCTCGCGTCGTAAAGCCGCATCATGACCCAGCCCAGCAACCGCTCGGCGTCGCTCCGGAAGCGACTGTGGACAGCGATGATGTAGTAGAGCTCGAGGTAGAGCGGCGCGCGTTCGTAGAGGACGTAGTTCTCATCGGGCGGCGTGAAGAGAGAGATCTTCGCCGGCGACCAGTGCTTGGTCGTGTTGAGCGAGGTGTTCTGACCCGCCCGGTACATGTAGACGTAGAGGACTTCCTCACGATCCTTCGGCACGAAGGAGAAGTCTTCCTCGAGCCGGGGCGGCGGCCGATCGAAGTTCCACCCGTCGAGGAGGAACCGGTGCAGAGACTCCGTGACCTCGCCGATGATGTTGTGACCCTGCAGCGGCCCGCGCTTGAAGCCATCGGGCAGGATCCTGGTGCGCATCTCACTCATCGGGTTCCTCCGCAGCCAAGCGTGCCCGCAGGAACGGACGAGGGCGGTGCTCGGGACGATGGGCGTGGACGAGCACCGGGTTGGCCGCAGAATAGGCCTCGCGAAGCTCGGCGCGGTAGGCCAACGGGCGCTCGGATGGCTCGAGACGGACCCGCTCGGCGGCATCTTCACGGTGGCGAATCTTGCCGTATCGGACCGTGGCCAGCGCAAAGGGATGCCGGACGATGCGCATCAGCAGGGGGGCGTTGGGCCCGGCCTCCACCGTGCGCAGGACCGTCTTCTTGACGCCCTCTTCCCCCCGGACGCGGAGGGAAGCCCCCAGCACCGGCCGCTCTTCCTCGGACTCGTCGGCCCGCTCCATCATCCGTGCCCACGGCGCCTGGCCTGCCCGGTCGCGCAGCTGCGGAACATGGCGCTCGAGTCGTGCTTGGGCTCGGTGGCGGTGGCTCACGTAGGGGTGCACCCGTTCGTTGGAGGGGACGGGGATCCTCAACAAAGGGGCACCGGAGATCAAGCGCGACGTAAAAAACGGACCACCCCGATCGGGGGGGGACTCCAGAAACCCGCGTGCGTGCTACCTTTGCGGCATGGCTGATGCGCAATCCAAGGTGAATGCCAAGCTCCGCGGGACCGCGCGCCAACGCGCGAAGGCCCGACAGGCGAACGCCAAGTCACGCCTTTCGAGGCTCGTACAGGCCGTTGGCAACGATGAGATCCAGAAGCGGATCCAGCAGGGCAACGTCAGCCGCGACATGGCCATGGCGTTCATCGCCGACCGCCTCCGCAACATGCGGCAGCTGCAGTGGCGGGAGCAGCGGCTCATCCCCCGTTCCGCCCACTGGGAGTGGTGGCGACAGGTCGCCGACGCCCACAAGCCCTGGTACTCGAAGCCCGAGCCGAAGCGCTGGCACCAGGCGGCCCGCCTCTACGAGGACGCGGCCAAGCGCCTCGCCCGGGGCGATCTGCAGCGAGGCAAGCAGGTGATGGAGCGGGCCATCGCCGAAGAGAACAAGCAGATGGACAAGCTCACGGCCCTGGTGAGTCACGACGACCTCGACTTCGACGCTCGCCCCGACGTGGGCTGGCTCGAGGGCATCGTGATGGGCGAGCCCGGCAAGCCCTGCGAGCTCCCCGAGGACATCAAGCTCGCCCAGGAGATCCAACAAGTCATGGACACGGTGGTCGACCCCATGAACCGCCGTCGACGCCGCGACCCCTGGTGGACCCTCGAGGAAGAGGAAGAGGAGGAAGACGGCAATGGCGAAGGGTGACGTGGTCGCCGACCTCGCGGCGATGGTGGCATTCGACACAGTGAGCCATCGCTCCAACGACCCCCTCGCCGCCTGGCTCGCCGAGCGCTGCGAGGCCCTCGGCATGCGCGTCGACCCCTTCGTCGACCCGGACGACCCCTCCAAGCGCTCGCTGGTGTGCCGGGTCGGCCCCGACGACGGTGAGGGCCTCGTGCTGTCTGGCCACATGGACGTAGTCCCCACCGAGGGGCAGCCCTGGAGCTCCGACCCGTTCCGTCTCCGCTCCCACGAGGGCAAGCTCTACGGCCGCGGCACGGCCGACATGAAGGGCTTCTTCGCCGCCACCCTCCAGGCCCTCGGGCGCATCGACACCACGGCGCTGTCCCACGAGCTGGTGCTGGTGTGGACCCACGACGAGGAGGTCGGCTGCCTCGGGGCGGGCAAGCTCGTCGACCACCTCGACGCGGCGGGGGTGCGGATGCCGAGCGCCTGCCTCATCGGAGAGCCCACCGACTTCCAGGTGCTGCGGATGCACCCAGGCCACGTCGTGGTGGAGCTGGTGGTGCACGGCGAGGCGGCCCACTCGAGCCGGCCCGATCTCGGCCGGAACGCCCTCGAGGATGCAGCGCGCGCGGTGCTCGCCGCTCGCTCGGTCGCCGATCAGCTGACCCGAGAAGCAGCCGACCTGCCGGAGATGGAGCGCCCCTGGGTCGCCTTCAACACCGCCAGCCTCCAGTCCGGCTCCGCCGTCAACATCGTGCCGGACCATGCCGTGGTGCGCTTCGGCTACCGGCCCTTGCCCGGCATGGCCCCCGACGACGTGTACGGGCGCCTCGTGGAGGCCTTCACCGCCCTCCGCCTCGCCTGCCCGTGGGAGGCCACCATCCAGCGGGTGACGCCGGCGATGCTCACCCCGAACGGCACGCCCTTGCAGGGAGCGCTGGCCGAGCACGCCCGCCACGCCCACGTGGGCGCCTGCAGCTTCGCCACCGATGGTGGACAGCTGGCCCGCCTGGGTCTGCAGCCACTGGTGTTCGGCCCTGGCTCCATCGAGGTGGCCCACAAGGCCGACGAGTTCATCCCCGAAGCCGACCTTCGGCACGCCGTCGGGGTGCTCGAGTCCGTCGTCCGGCGCTACTGCACCTGACCGAGATGCGCGGCGGCTCGCCTCCGCACGCCTTCGGCCCGCGGATGTCGACCGTCGACCAGGTGCGGCTCCCCGGCCACCCAGACCTGGTCCACCCAGTCGGCGGAGGCGACCAGCGCCGCGGCCTCCAAGGGTGGAACCCCCAGCGCTGCCGTGCGTCGTAGGTCGAGGGCCACGAGATCTGCGGGCGCCCCCGCCACGATGCCTCGGTCGTCTCGGCCCAGGGCCCGGCTGCCGGCGGTCGTGGCGGCATGCAGGAGCGCCTCGGCCAGCCCATGTCGGTCGCCTTCCGGTGTGAGCACGTTGCGACGACCGGCCACCCCGCGGGCGTGCATCTCCAAGGTGGTGGCCTCGCGGAGCAGGTCGATCCACGCGTGGCTGTCCGAGCCCAGGCACAGCCGAGCGCCCAGCCGCGCCTCGACGGGGAGGAAGCCATCGCCCAGATCGAGCTCGGTGGAGGGACACACGCAGATGGTGGCGTCAGCCGCCACCAGTCGGTCCACATCGCCCGCCATGGGATGGGTGAGGTGGACCGCGGTGAACCCGGGGCCCACCAGTCCGCAGTCACTCAGCAGGGCCAGGGGCGACCGGCCGTGCTCCTCGACGCAGGCCTCGTTCTCCGCGGGCTGCTCCGACACGTGGGCATGCACGGCGCCACCCCAGGCCGACAGCGCCCGGAGGTAGTCGGCGTCGAGGGCCCGGACGCTGTGAGGAGCCAGGCCCACGTCGCCACGTGCCGCGAGGCGCTCCAGGGCCGCGAGCACCTGCTCTGGGTCCGCGTCACCGAAGCGTCGCTGGTCGTCGCGGAGGGGCTGCCCCGCCCCGGCTCGTTGGTAGGCCACGCGGAGCAACGTGATGCCGAGCCCCACCTCGTCGGCCGCGGCCCGCACCCGATGGGCCAGCTCGTCCGGGTCGGCGTAGGGCGTGCCGTCGGGCTGGTGGTGCAGGTAGTGGAACTCCCCTACCCGCGTGATGCCCGCCTCCATCATCTCC
>ENA-OWNT01005485-OWNT01005485.1-seawater-metagenome-genome-assembly--contig:-NODE-5485-length-10447-cov-2.613886_pt1 | contig 10447 bp, 9 predicted proteins | sample MGYA00238136_ERZ651165 | MGnify/ENA primary metagenome ERZ651165 (study PRJEB26861, sample SAMN08777766) | seawater metagenome | isolation source: coastal seawater | place: USA: Florida | collected...
GAAACACACCCACCATGACACTGGCCGCCAGCAACATCATCTGGGCGGGCAGCGTACCGGACCGCAGCATCAGGGCGGCAATGGTGAACCCTGCAATCATCGCCTGAATGCCACCAAATTTGGCGACGGGCGGAATGTCATACCAGTTGTGGGCAAAGAAAAAGACGATGCCGGTCAGGACCAGCACCATGCCGACGGCCAGCAGCAGGCGGCTGGCCCACAGCTCCCACTGGCGTGGTGGGCGCAGCGCAGCCATGGCCCGATCATGGCTTTCCCGGTCCAGATGCCCGGCGGTGTAAAGCGCGTCGACCAGCGCCGGATTTGCCGGGGCGGACAGGTCGGTATCTGAGTTGTCGATCATTGTGCCTGATCCTCGATCGCAATTGCGGCGATGGTTTGGCGCAGCCAGCGCTGGGCCGGGTCGTGCTGGCTGCGGTGGTGCCAGATCATGCCGATGTTCAGCGGCGGCACATCCATGGGCAGGGGGCGGATGGCCAGACGGAAGTGTCGGCCGAGATGGCGGGCCAGAGGTTCCGGCATGGCGAAGAGGATGTCCCCCTGTTCGATCAGCATCGGCGCGGCAGAGAATTGCGGCACCACCACATTGACCCGCCGTTTCAGCCCCAGCCGGTCCAGTGCATCATCCACCATGCCGCTGGGCTGCCCGCCAAAACTGACCAGGCCATGCCGGGCGGCGGCATAATCCCCGACCGTCATACCGCCGGACGCCAGGGGATGGTCCGGCGACATGACGCAGCAGAATGGCCAGTCAAACAGCTTCCGTGTGTGATAGCCGGACCCGGTGGACGGCATGACTTCCAGCGCCAGGTCAATCTCGCCGGAGGCAAGTTGCTGGTACATCAATGGTCCCATGGGCAGCATGGAAATGTCGGCGGCCGGAGCCTGACGGCTGACAGCCCGGTGCAGGCTGGGCAGCAGCAGCATGGCAACATCGTCCGCCGTCGAAATCCGGAAACGATTGGTGATCCCGGCAGGGATTTCTTCGGTCGGGCGGGTGAGGGCGGAGACTTCACCGATAAGTGATTGCAGCCGGGGCAGCATCTCCCGCGCCCGATTGCTGAGCCCGTATCCGCCGGGCCCGCGGATCAGCAGGGCGTCGTCAAACTGCTGTCTGAGACGTGCCAGAGCCTTGGAAACGGCGGATTGCGTCATGTCCAGCCGTTCGGCGGCGCGGGACACATGCCGTTCCTGCAGCAGTGACAGCAGGATTTTCAGATCGGACAGGGTTGGTTCGGACATTCAAGTATTCCTGACAGGACTGAAACTTATGAATTCCATGAAATTGCGTCCTGATCATGGCAGGCGCAGATTTGAGCGACCATCAGTTCAGGAGAACGACCAATGTTGCTGACAAAACTGAAACGCGGCCTGATGGCCGCGACAATATCCGGCGCCATGCTGGCCTGGTCCGGTGTGGCCCAGGCGCAGGATGCGCTGACCGATCTGGGCAAGGGTGCCTATCACTACTTCGCCATGGGTTATGGCAGCCTGGTTGTGGTGGGCGACAAATCGGTGCTGGTGACTGATCCCGCCTTTACCCCCCGCGCCCAGGCAATGAAAGCCGCCATTGCCAAGGTCACCGACAAGCCCATCAGCCATGTGGTGTTGAGCCACGAACATTTTGACCATGTGGGCGGCACGGAAGTTTTTGATGGCGCCAAGATCGTCTGCCAGCAGAATTGCGCGCAGATTTTTGATCTGGATCCGCTGGGTCTTGGCCCCAAACGGCTGGACGTCACTTTCGAAACCTCCCACAAAATTGATCTGGGCAACAAGATGGTCGAACTGACCCACATCACCCGCGCTGACGGGATTGCCGGTGTTGTCGCCTATGTGCCGGATGCGGAAGTGGTGTCCACGGTGGACCTGTATGTGCCGAAGGGGCTGACCAATGGCGCCTGGCTGGATGACAAGAACTTCCTGGGCACGCGCAAGGTCCTGAACACCATTTCGAAATGGAAATTGCGGCATGCGCTGAGCGGTCATTCCCCGGTGACCGATCCGGCTGCCCTGCGGGAAAATGTGGCTTATTACAACGATCTGTATGACGCGACGGACAAGGCGCTGAAAGACGTGATCAAAAAGGGTGGCAATGGCGCCGCTATCGGCGCCCTGCTGGGCCCGTTGCCGAAAGCCGTCAAACTGCCCGCCTACCAGGACTGGAAAGGGTATAACGAGCATCTGCCCCGTCACGTCTGGCGCATGGGCATGGCGATCATGCATGGCGGGTAATGTCATCACCTGACATGTGACCTTTGACAGGGCGCAGGATTTCGGGTTGGAATTTCAGCATTCCCCGAAATCCTGCGAGCCCCTGAATGACCGAACCCCGCCAGACCGTAATACTCACCGGCACCAATTGTGTTTCCGGTGCGGCTGCAGGCGACATCCTCGCCACCGATCTGGAACTGAGCTTCTGGGGCGGTGTCGACCCCGCAAAGGGGGAGGTGATTGACCGTCACCACCCGTTGAGTGGTGAACGGCTGAAGGGCAGAATCCTGGCGCTGCCCGGCGGTCGTGGATCATGCTCCGGCAGTGGTGTCATTCTGGAAATGCTGGTGAATGGTCAGGGGCCGGACGCCATTCTGATCGCGCGACCGGATGACATCATCGCGCTCGGCGTGCTGGTCGCCGAAGAGATTTTCCGGAAATCCATTCCGCTGGTCATTCTGGCGCCCGATGATTTCCGGCAGGTTCTGTCTGCCCCATACGGACGGGTTACGGACGGGACGGTCCTTCTGGGGGATGAACCGGTTGAAAGTCTGACCGCCGGCGATGTCCACCCGGAAACCCCTGAACTTTCCCTGACCGTCCATGATCAGGCATTGCTGACCGGGGCGGAGGGCCGGGCCCGGCAGGTGGCGATGAACATCATCACCCGCATGGCCCGGATGATCGGAGCCAAGGAACTGATGGATGTGACGCAGGTCCATATCGACGGCTGTGTCTATACCGGCAATGCGTCGCTGACCTTTGCCGAAGCGCTCGCTGAAATGGGGGGTCGGGTGGCGGTCCCCACCACCCTGAATTCCATATCCGTCGATTACCGTCACTGGCAGGCGCAGGGCGTGGACCCCGCATTTGCCGGTCAGGCCCGCGCCCTGGCCGATGCCTATACGGCAATGGGGGCGGCGCCCACCTATACCTGCGCACCCTATCTGCTGCCTACGGCCCCGGTGGCGGGGGAGCAGGTCGCCTGGGCGGAATCCAACGCGGTCGTGTATGCCAACAGCGTGCTTGGTGCCCGGACGATGAAATATCCGGATTTTCTGGATGCCTGCATCGCGCTGACCGGGCGTGCGCCCAGGGCCGGACCACATCTGGCCGCCGGACGTCGGGCGGGCCTGCGTATCCGCGTTGACATGCCGGACGGGGCGGATGACCTGATTTATCCTTTGCTGGGTTATGCCATTGGCAGGATTGCCGGGGATGCCATTCCGGCAGTGGAGGGGCTGGCGTCACTGCGCCCGGATACGGATGCGCTGAAAGCATTTGGCGCCGCCTTTGCCACGACCGCCAGTGCGCCAATGTTCCACATCATCGGTGTCACGCCGGAGGCACCGACATTGGCCGATGTTCTGGGGCCGGATGCGATGGAGTCCGCGCACCGGATCACTTCGGCTGATTTGCATCCGCTCTGGTCGGCGCTCAACGGCGTAAAAGGGGGCCGCGTTGACCTCGTTTCCCTCGGCAATCCGCATTTCTCCCTCAGCGAGTTCGGGAAACTCGCTGCCCTTTGCCGGGGTCGGACCCGCCACCGGGATACGAGAATGATCATCACCGCCGCCCGCGATATCGTGCACCGGGCGGACGAAGCCGGTTATCTGCAGACCATCCGGGATTTCGGCGCAACCATTGTCACGGACACCTGCTGGTGCATGATCGCCGAACCGGTGATCCCGGCAAAGGCAGAGACGGTCCTGACCAATTCCGCCAAATATGCTCATTACGGACCCGGAATGACAGGCCGTAGCTACGCGATGGCCAGCTTGCACGCCTGCGTGGCGGCGGCTGAAAGCGGCATGCTGCCTGACGGAATGCCGGACTGGCTCTAGAGCTTTTCGGACAGCGGATCCGCAGCGGCGACGGCTTCCCGCGCGGCAAGGGGATCCCGAACGGCGTAACAGTACAGGCATCCGTGGGCGCAGGTGTCATAGCGGCCGATGTCCCGGCTTTCGGCGCAGGGACAGCCCGGGCGGTTGCCTTTTTTGCGGGCGGTGACGGGGTGACCGGCGACATCTGAAAGGCGGGCTACATCAATGCAGGCAGCGGGCATCAGCGGCGATTGCAGGAAATCCGGCTGGGAACAGAGGGTCGGCTGCATGCCGCGATCGGCAACGATTTCCGCCAGTTCCGGCAGTAGATGATGGGCCCCGTCAATCAGTTCCGGCGCATTGTACCGGCTGAAATTGCGGCGGGTTTTCTGATAGGGATGCATGACGGAAAACACGCATTCATCCACCAGCCTGGCCAGTTGGTCGGCGAGCATGGCCAGATTTTCCCGGTGCCAGCGCGTATCTGTCATTTCCGTCAGGACGATGGGGTCGTAGCGCCAGACGACGGCGCGGGGCCCGAACTGGCGGCTGAGATGCCGGATCACTTCAATGCCGTGTGCGGCGGGCGGTACGGACCATTCCAGCATGTCGGGGTAATTTGTCACCGTGTATTGCAGGTAAAAGGGGCGCGCGGTTTCCGCCAGATGATCGAGCTGGGGCAGGAAGGGCCGGGCATTCCGGGTCCAGAAAACGAAGCCGGATGTCGCCCCGGTGCTCAGATCGACACGATAATCTTTGCTACCATACGGATTTCGCACCATGGCATAACCAGCGGCCAGCCGTTCAGCGAACCACTGGCTATGAAAAGCTGGTATATCAGTACGATAGCTCGCCGAAACAATCATTGGGGTTTTTGTGGTGCGCAACGACATCCGTCGTTGCTTACGGCACCGGCCCGCTCCTGGTTTTGAAGTACGGACCGACATCCGTCAGACCTTTCTGGCCCGCCACCCAGCAGGCCGGTGGGGCAGATTTCGACGGTGATTTACGGCGCGAAGATTTAAGGCAGGAAACCACTTACAATACCTATCGCATCAATGGCTTGCCTCCAACACCGATCGCTTTGGCAGGAGAGGATTCCATCATCGCCAGTTTGCACCCGGCTGAATCAGATAGCTTGTATTTTGTGGCGCGTGGCGATGGGAGTCATTATTTCTCGAGCACACTGGAAGAACACAATGCCGCAGTAAATCGGTTTCAGCGGCAGACGAACGAAAACCAAGACAACTAGTTAAAGCAGCAATAGAGTATGACAGCAGGGAAATTCATTACCATCGAAGGCCTCGAAGGGGTCGGCAAAAGCACGCAGATCGAAACCCTCGAGTCTTTTCTACAAGAGCAAGGCATCGATTATGTCCTTACCAGGGAGCCAGGTGGCACTCTCTATGCCGAAAAGATCCGCAATCTTCTGCTTGAGATTACTGATGAGACTCTGGATCCGGTGGCCGAGCTGTTAATGATATTTGCTGCTCGAGCTCAGCATTTGGAGAAGCTGATAAAGCCCACGCTCGAAAGCGGCACTTGGGTTATCTGTGACAGGTTTACCGACGCCACCTATGCTTACCAGGGCGGCGGCAGAGACCTTGGAACAGACTCAGTTGCCAAGCTGGAAGACTTCGTGCAAGGCACGATGCGCCCCGATCTTACTATTCTGCTCGATCTTGATCCGGAGATCGGCTTGCAGAGAGCAAGTGAAAGAGGAGAGCTTGATCGCTTCGAGAAGGAACAGATCGATTTTTTCCGTCGCGTCAGACAGGTTTATCACCAACGGGCGGAAGAGCGACCGGATCTTTATCTGGTAGTCGATTCGTCTGGCAGCATTGAAGAAGTTGGAGAGCGTTTACTGAGTACCTTTGGAAGCTGGATCGAAAACCATCGCACCGAGTCCTAAGACTTCGATTCTTGCAGTAATCAACGGCGATCTACTTTACGCATTAAGCACATGAGTCAAAACGCAATTGAAGCCAAACTTCCGTTTCCCTGGCAAACAAAGTGCTGGGAACGCCTGTTGCAACAATATCAACAGGAAACACTGCCTCACGCCATTCTGATAAGCGGTCCTGCGGGCATTGGCAAACACGCCATGCTCAAGCAGCTGGCCAGGACAATGCTTTGTCTCGGTGACGGCAAGGAAGCCTGCGGTCATTGCCACAATTGCCAACTCGGCCATTCGGGAGATCATCCCGATATCTTGCAGATCGAGCCGGCGGAGGGCGCTCGAGACATCACCATAGAACAAATTCGCGCGTTGGGTGAATTTGTACACAAGACCGGACACACAGGTATCGCCAAGATCGTCTTGATACGACACGCCCATCGCATGAACCAGTCCGCATCGAACGCCTTGCTAAAGACTCTGGAAGAACCCTCAGCCAAGACTTTTCTTTTTTTGGAAACAGAATTACCTGGCTACTTGTCCGCAACAATCCGTAGTCGCTGCCAGCGAATCGCTATGAGTATGCCCGAGCTGGATCAGTCGGCTCGCTGGCTGGAACAATTTCTTCAGGAAAACGAAGACGCCGGCGCCTTACTTTCCGCAACAGGTTGTCGACCTATGCTTGCTCTGGAACTGGCCCAATCGGGCGAACTCCAGGAGCGTCAGGAGTTTTCTTCGGCCCTCCGACAACTAATGTCCGGTAAACTACTTCCTGAAAATGTTGTCGCACTGGGGATGAAGATTGGTCCAATTGCCGCTGTCGATGCACTCTCCGTATTTTTGTCTACACTATTGAGTGAACGATTAGACAAAGACAGGGAAGAGTCATTTGCCAATATTCAGGGAACACGGGGACTATTTCAGCTTTACGAAGACTGCTTGCTGTCTCGTAAACAGTTGCTTGGTACCGCGAATCCCAATCCTCAGTTACTACTTGAATCATTGCTATGGCACCTCAGTTCAGCAGAGCAGGGTGGATCGTTGCACAATAACCGATGATGAAAGCGAAGACGTAAGGATAAAACAACACACAGAAGCGATTGCAAGGACCAGAAAAGAAAGAAGGTGGAGAGGGTAGATGGGCGCTGCAAACAAAGTCTTCTTCCTCTCGTTGGAAATTGACTCTCTTGAGCTTCTCTCTCGACTCTACATCCCTGTCATTCAGAACGGAGGACTCTTCGTTCCCAGCAATGAGCAATTACCTGAACTTGGCACTTCGCTCTTTCTGAAGCTTCAATTACCAGACAGCAAAGAGGCAGTTGCAAGCACAGCCAAAGTCGTCTGGCTTAACGAAAATCCTGGCCAAATTCATCGGGAGATCAAAAGAGGATACGGCGTGCAACTTGCAGCCGAAACGGGTGATGACGGTATTAGAGCCAGCATCGAAGATTTACTGATGCATGCTGAAGAAGACGGTTTGCCTAGCCTTGCTTTGTAGCTAGCTCCGAAAAATCAATTCGGAACCACTCCAGGCGCAAAATCCAGGCTGCTCAACTATTGCGACAGCTTAGGCGAGGATAAGTTTTGCGCTGACCATCTCGGCAATCGCCAGGCTGGCAGTTAAACCGGGCGACTCGATACCAAGTAAATGGATCTGGGAGTCTTGCTGCTCACCATTCGCCGTCGCGATTTTGAAATCAGCTGCAGCCTCTCCCTCGGCGCTCAACTTGGGGCGAATACCAGCATAGTTTGCACTCAGTGAATCTGCTGTCACCGCAGGCAAATAGCGTTGTATTGCCTGCGCATAGTGCTCTTTTTTGCTGTCCTCTATCCGGTAATCAAGATCATCAATGTATTCAGTATCTGGCCCGAAGCGTATCTGTCCACCAAGGTCCAGCGTCGCATGAATTCCCAGACCAACGGTGTTTGCCTCTGGCATCGGATAGACCAGATGATTCAGATTCAGAGGACCGGAATAACTGAAGTAGTCGCCCTTACAGTAATGGATCTTGTTTTGGCTCGCGAGAGCTGGGTTACTTACACGTGCACCGGCACTATCACTAGCACACAGAGCGAGTATTTGGTCAGCAAACAACCCGGCGCAATTTATAATTGCAGCGCTGTCGAATTGATACTCCTGGGCAGCGCCATCGATCTGCGTATGTAAGCTGTAGCCATTCGCAGTAGAGTCGATTCCCGTTACACGAGTATGGGCAGCGAAGATAACATCGTGCTTCTGGCTTTCGTGAAGCATAGCCTCCATAAGACTATGACTATCCACGATACCCGACGATGGAGAGAAGAGGGCGACATCCGCTTTAACGGCAGGCTCAACATCGGCCAGCTGACTAGCAGTCAAAGGTACCAGGTCATCCACACCATTGCTTAGCGCCCTTGCAGCCAGCTCATGCAGGCGACCTTCATCGCTGTGTGCAGCGACGATCAGCTTTCCGCAACGGTGATGAGGGATATTATGGAGCTGACAGTATTCATAGAGCAGATGCTTGCCCCGCACACACAAGCTCGCTTTCAGACTATCTTCAGGATAGTAGATTCCGGCGTGTATCACTTCGCTATTACGGCTACTGGTGTGCTGGCCGAAGTGAGCTTCCTGCTCGAGTAATACGATACTGGCTTTGCTGAATCGCTTATCAAGAGTAAGCGCTCTGGCGACGGCGATTCCGATGACGCCTGCGCCGATGATACATATATCGAATCTGTCCATAGAGAATCTGTTAGCACCAGCTGTTAAAGCCCTGGCGTTTTGAGTTTTTCCAAATGCTTTTCGTCTAGTGAAAATTCATGAAGTGCTGATCATGCGTTAAGCAAAAACTCAGAATTAATGTTACGAAACGTCAGATTGATTCGGGCCTGATCGAGCCCTCGCACTTTTGGCAGTTGATGCAGCCAATTACCCTGCACGCCACTGCCCATCAATATCAATGAGCCATTCTTGAGCAATAAGCGAAATTTATTGCCGGCATTGCCAGGCTTCGGTCGAAAGTCGAAAGGGCGCTCGGCACCGAGACTGAATGATGCTATGTGCGGATCTGAACCGAGCTCTTCCTCATCATCGGCATGCCAGGCCACACTGTCCTGACCATTACGATAGTAATTCAACAGTACCGAATTGAATTGGCAGCCAGTCAACGACTCTATGCGAAGCTTGAGCTCAAGCACATCTTCTTGCCAGGGAACGGGATCAAGCTGCAAACCAGAATAGCCATAACAAGCCTCACCCATCCAACACTGTAGACGCGGCACCGGGCGCCGCTGACCGGCGATCCAGAGTGACTCCTGGCGCCAGGGAATCAGTTTAAGGAGACGCGAGAGAAGGGCAACGCTCTGCTCGGTTGAAAGCACACTGGAATACTCACGGATCCAGGCGTTGCCTAATTCGTATTGCTCATACCCGTTTGGGTCAGATTGACTGGAGAAGAGACTTTCCTGCATCGGCCGCTTATGGTCCATTGCAAATAATCTGGTGCATAATGCGCCCTTGATTTCGAAGTACTATCTACATGGATCAACAGATCGACTCCAATGATCAGCACTTCCCGTAATCGAGACATCCCATCATGAACTGAAATGGCTACAGGATGTTTCTACTGGTTTGGTCGATAGCTATCGATTCCCACAATCTATCATGAGAAGGACCGTATTTTGGCCTCATCTGCGCGCTCTGAACATTATGACTATGACCTGTTTGTTATCGGCGCCGGCTCTGGCGGCGTAAGGGCAAGCCGTATTGCTGCGTCCCTAGGCGCCAAAGTCGCAGTGGCTGAGGAGCGCTATTTTGGTGGCACCTGCGTCAACGTCGGTTGTGTACCTAAAAAGCTGTTCAGCTATGCCGCCCATTTCGCCGATGATTTCAGAGACAGCGCAGGATTCGGCTGGGATCTCGGCGGAAAACGCTTTGACTGGAAGCGTTTAATTGAAAATAAAAACAATGAAATCATACGCTTAAATGGCATATATGAGTCAATACTTGCGAATGCCGGCGTTGAAGTCTTCGAAAACCGCGCTGAGCTGGTCGACGCGCATACCGTGCGCGTTGGCGATCGTGAGATCAGAGCAGCCAATATCCTGGTCGCAGTCGGCGGATGGCCCTGGGTACCGCCATTCAAAGGGTCTGAACATGCCATTACCTCGAATGAAGTGTTTTTCCTGCCTGAGTTGCCAAAATCCATCGTAATCCAGGGCGGTGGCTATATTGCCATCGAATTTGCCAGCATCTTCGCGAAACTGGGCTGCGAGACCACGCTTGTATATCGCGGCGATAAGCTCCTACGCGGATTCGATGAGGACCTCAGACAATTCATCACCGAGCAAATTGCTCATGGCCTAAACTTGAAACTCGAAGATGATATCTCAGAAATAAATAAATCAAACAACGAGTTAGAGGTTATATTTAAATCGGGAGATAAACTTTCAGTTGAGACAGTTCTGGCTGCAACCGGACGCCGGCCATTGACCCAGAATCTCGGCCTGGAGA
>ENA-OWNT01005486-OWNT01005486.1-seawater-metagenome-genome-assembly--contig:-NODE-5486-length-10446-cov-4.325007_pt1 | contig 10446 bp, 8 predicted proteins | sample MGYA00238136_ERZ651165 | MGnify/ENA primary metagenome ERZ651165 (study PRJEB26861, sample SAMN08777766) | seawater metagenome | isolation source: coastal seawater | place: USA: Florida | collected...
GTTCTTTCGTTCGTTTGTTCGTTCGTTCGTTCGTTCGTTCGTTCGTTCGTTCGTTCGTTCGTTCGTTGTTCGTTCGTTGTTCGTTCGTTCGTTGTTCGTTTGTTCGTTTGTTCGTTTGTTGTCTTTCGTCGTCGTCGTTGTTGTTTTGAGGGTGTGGGGTGCACCCCCCGCAAAGCGTTCGTGTGCGTTTGTGGTTGGCTGCGCTCTCTGTCACTCTTGGTCAGTTGGGTGAGCGACACATTTACGGTTTGTGGTGATTTTACTGTCTGCTGGGTGTCCACTCCGTGGAGTCGACTTGACCGACGGTTGTGTGCGGCTGTCTTGCATTCGAGTGGTTTTGCCTCTGGATGCCTAGTACTGTGTCGAGGGATGGCGTTGCATACCACAACAGCTTTGTGGATGAAGACCGCGGATTGGTCCATGAATAATGGCGCTTGTGAGCTGAGGGCTACGTTTTCGGACTGGACCCCACGTCCACATCACAACAGAGTGGAGGAAGCCCAGTGACGCACAAAGGATAACAGGACAGCGAGGCATCGGGAAGAGCCGCCCACTCACAAACGACGAGGAGACGAAATCGCTTGTACTGCGTCCAGCCACGCACCGCGTTTTTGGGCGCCGCTTTTCTGCTCTCTTGCTTTTTGTCGCGTTCCAAACTCGAGCATAGCCCTTCATCGGCTCTTCGAGGTGGTGTGACAAGCTCGACTGCAGCACGGGGCAGTGCTGCAAGTTTCAGCGTCACAGACACACCAGGAGTGCTGTGAGCGAGCATGGTGTGTGCGACGTGACTCGTCCACATCGGAAGTCGCCGTTGCGTGGCCGGCCCTCTGCACCGCGGTGGGACGTGCTGAGGTTTCAGATAACATGTCATCAAAAGATGACTTGCCGCCGGTGACACAGGCTTCGACCCTTAATCACTATGACTTCAAACTGCGACGATGGCGTGAGAAGTGGACTGAGTTGCGATCTGGCACAATGTACCTGTTCGCGCACCAGCGCAGCAAGGAAGTCCTGGATAGCTTCAGTGTAAGGGGTTATGCTGTGCAGCCTGTCTTCGGTCCCGGCCATTTGGCTGGCAAGCGCTTTGCTGTGCAGGTGACGTGTGATCCCCCCCGAAAGGAGCTGCCGGATGGCGTGCTGTTCGCCGCTCGAACGGAAAAGTCCAAAATGGAGTGGATCCGCGACATCGCGTTGGCGTCGTTCGAAGCGACGCAGGAGGAGAGAGACCAGCGCCTAAAGTTCGAGGCTGAGAAACAAGCACTTGCGGCTCGGGTCGAGGCACGTAACAGAGGGGACTCTGCGTCTGGCAGTCCGTCGTCTCCACCAACCCGGCTTAGTCCAGGCCGCCGTTCGTCGTCCCTCATCGGAGGCGCGTTGCTGCCAAATGACGTGCGGCATCTGGCCGATGACTTCGGCAGCCATGACATCGAGCTTAATGCACCTCGAGCAGCCGATACGCTCTCGGAGGTCTTTGGCTTGAAACCGAAGAATGAGGCTGTGTCGTCGGAGAGCCTACGGCGCAAGAAGCCAGGCCTTCTGCTTGTCGCCGACGAGGACTCAGGCGGTGGCGACAGCGACGAAGACAAGTACGCCAAGCCGAATTCGTTCTCGGACGAGGAAGACTCGTTCTCAGATGAGTCAGAGTCGTTGGACAGCGTGTCCTCAGATACTAGTGACGGCGGTGAACTCAACGCTAGCATTGCCTCCAAGCAATCCAGCGGAAGCCTCGGAGGCAGTCCGGCGATCAGTCCGAAGGCTGGCATTAAATCGCAGCTCTCCGGAGGTCTGGGCATTCGCAAGAACGCCTCTGCTGTGAAAGCGGCTCTGGAAGAACAACGGGCTCGCATGAAGCGCAAGAAGGAAGCGGAGAAACGCCAGCGAAAGCACCGCCTTTTTGACTACTTTACCATTGTGACCAAGAACAACCCATCCGGTAAAGGTTCCAACAGCACGGGTGGAATGCCAAAACTGTCCTACCGCTTCCCTGCACGTGACTTTGACGACTTTCCCTTTGACTTCAAGATGGCCATTTTTGCTTGTGCTCCACCAACTGTGGCCACGCGATTCGGCCAATCACGGCCGTGCGTGCACACGAGCGTAATGAACCGCCAGGCTGATGTTTGTAATATCTTCGTCATCAGCTTGACGTACAGATTGGAACCCAACACAGAGGATGATAGCCAGGTGAAGCCTTTGCACAGCCCCACGCAAGCTTTGTGCCTGCTGTCTCAGTGGCCGATGTTCAAGTTCCACGAAACAGTGCTGCGGCACATCTACAGCATTCTGTCAGACCCTACCAATGACACGTGCATCGAATCATTGTTAGACAACTTACAAAACACCGGAGTGCTGCCACCTCTGCCAGCCCGAGGTATGCTGGACTCCCGCTCGTTGGTGAAATTCGTCAATGAGCAAGGCGAGACTGTCGAGCCGTCGCGTTGGAAGCTGCCACCGGTAGAACTACGCCAGTTGAATGAGTCACCAGCTCTTCCGTACGTCGACCGTCAATGTTTCGAGTATCTATTCTCTTGCTTGTGCGTGGACAATGTCATTTTTCTCCTCGGGCACATGCTGTGCAACCGCAGCATCATTATCGTTGCTGATCACCTCGCTCTGCTCGCTCCGGTTTGCGAGGCTTTGTGTGCACTTATCCACCCGTTCGACTGCACCTCGATTTACATCCCTTACCTTCCGAAATCCCTGTTCGGGTTGTTGTCGTCCCCTGTGAACTACATGGTTGGCGTCCTCCGCGAAGATTTTGCGGACAAGTCGATGAAGCAACAGCGTCCAAATCTTTCGTGCTATGTCGTGTGGCTCGGCAAGGACAAAATTTTGTACTACAATGAGGGCGAGCCACCAACGGCCGAGCCCGTGGAAGGACAGCCAACCCTTCCTATCAGTTTGCACGAAGGGTTGGAAAAAGAGATGGCTCAGTGGGTAGCCCTGACCCCGAAGCTGTCATACCACGTGCTCTCGAAGCATCTCGCCACGAACGCGACCTTGGAGCGAAAGCGCAGCAAGGCAGCTTTGGCGGCTGCCGCTGCAGCGCAGCTCGGTCAAACGGTGCCTCCCAGCACAACAACTGTATCGCCGTCTGCCGGTCTGGATACACCGTCCGGGAGCGCACCATCGACTCCTCATGGTCACATTGCCAGCCCGGGCGCTAAAGTCCCACTGGAAGCCGAGTTTCCTGCTCCGGACCCGACGTTCACGCTCTCGGATCAAACCTCTCTCAACTGTGGCAAAGTTCGGACTGCTGCGGTCGCGGCGATGAAAGGGCTGATGTTTGGTATCACCGATCCCGAGATCGAGCAAATCACCACCATCACGCTGCAGGGTTCTCCAATGCGCAAACAGCGCAGTATTCGTGAAATACTGTCTGCTGCGTTCACCGACGAACATTTAGAGTTTCTCTGCACCTTTTTCGAAGGTCAAGTGTGGGCAACTTTTGCTGATACCTTTCTGGGACCAGACGGGCCGTTGTCCTCAGCTGACGTGCAAACTGCAAAGCATTTTCTCCACCAGTTGAGCTTCGGTTTCCGCAATCCGTATGCGACGGCGTCTGACGTCACGAACGACGAACGGGAGACCAAGGAGATTGTTGTTACTGTCAAGTCGCGCGGACCGCAGAATCCATTTCTGCCCCCTATCAATGAAGGGACAAAGAAAGAGGTCCACTTCAATTACCACCACAACATTTTCCCGCAGAAGTTGCCGACCTATCCACGGAATCCTATGGACGCGGCCATCCGCGGTGGCGACACGGAAGCTGTCGCTGCTTACTTGCGGGGCGAAGGGGGTCCAAACAAGTTCCTGCGCGCTGACCCGAATGAGTGTGACTTGAATTCCGTATCTCCGCTGCACCTTGCGGCTGCTTTCTGCTTCCCAGACATTGCGAAGTTGTTGTTGGACGCGAAAGCGCAACCCCGGCAAGTGTTAGAGCTGCACTGCGAGGACCCCTACCGAATGCCAGCCAAATCGAATTCACTGCACTTCCTAGCCCACTGCGTGCGGGACGAGGAACCGTTCGCTGCAAAACTCATTGCCAAAGACGAAGAGGAACGCAAAGCCCGAAAGCCAGTTCTCCCATCTCCAGTCGCCGCGAAAGGAAAGTTAGACAATTGGCTTGATGGCCCGCCGCTACCACCAAAGCGCACTGATGCCTCTGCCTCGGAGGACGATGTGTCGACTGACTCTGAAGGTGACAGTGCGGATTACACTGGATCTTCGGCTTCAGGTAGTGACAGCGACGGGGATAGAGCGAGCAGTCTCGGCTCGCAGTCTGAAGATGAAACTGCATCAACAGAGTCAGAGCAGGAGGACGCCCCCGTTCAGCGACGGCCACGGGCGCCATCAACCGCCGAAGCTGTGGCGGCTGCGGTGGCCTTAAGCGGGGCGGGATCGGATAGTAGTGAGGAGGCTCCGGATGTGTCATTGTCTATTCCCACTGACCTTGCGGAAGATGAAGAGGACCCTGATGACACGGACAACGCTTTGGCCTTGGTTCGATTGTTAGTTGGAGCCAAATGTTCACCCGTTCAAAAGGCAGTCAACGGCTACACTCCGCTGCACGTGGCTGCTGAAACCGGAAATTCCCGTGTGATTAGCGCCTTGCTGCGATACTCGCCCGAGGCTGTCAACCTGCAGGTACGCGCCACCGTCGTACTCTTGCTCCACAATATTTTGCTGCGCTTCGCCATGTGAATGATGATGTGCTGCGAGAACCGTCCTTGACGTTGTTGTGTGTTGTTGTTTTGTGCTTGCTGTTGCGTGTAAAATCAATTCCTTCAGAACAAACTGGGTTGGACACCACTTCACGTTGCAGCTTCTCAGAAAAACCTGGCTGCCGTCCTTGCTCTGATGGAGGTCCCAAAAATTGACTTAAGATTGAAATTGGGTACGTGCCTGCCATCCATGTTATATGGACGAAATTCGAAATCCGTCAGAAATTCATCACTTTATGCGTTTCGAATCCTTTGTCGTGTCACGGAATAGGAAACGGAATGCTCCCGATCCACGTAGCCGCCAGGGCCGGATGCATGCCAATTGTTCGCGTGCTCGTCGAGCGAGATCCGTCGTTAGTCAACGCTGCCAACCCCAAGGATGATCGGTCACCTCTCCATTACTGCGTCGACGAAGGCGAAGAAAACGTCTTGACCGTTGGGCTTCTTCTCAAGCATCACGCAGATCCAAATGCCACCACAAACATTGGTGACACACCACTCGGTATCTCCACGCGCAAGAGGTTGCTTGAGGTTTCCCAACTTCTGATCGGCGCCAAGGCCAATGTTAACGCTACGGAGGAAGACATGAAGGACTCACCTCTGTTCTCAGTGGTGAAAACCTGCGACCTGGTCATGCTAGAAGCCCTGATAGAAGCTAAATGCGATCCAACTGCAAGCGATGAATATGGGAAAGGAGCCTTGCATGTTGCAGCGTACGTGGTTGCTCATTTTGTGGACGCTGCGTCGGTTGTACAGTTTGTTTATGCCATGGTTATGACTGTGCTTTGTGCCTATCAGACGTCCGAGTGAGGGCAATATTGCGCCAATTATCAACCGCTTGGTTCAAGCAAAGTAAGTCAACTGCTATTGCTCGTTGACACACCACCCATGCCGTTAGCGCTGACCCATTCTTGTAACATTTTGCGCAGATGTGATCCTGATGGGGCCTGCCACATGGGTTGGTCTCCCCTGTTCGAGGCGACACAATATGATACGCTGGCGGCGATCACGGCATTGGGGAGCGCCAAGGCAAACATAGATGCATTCGGTCCAACAATGGCCACCGCTCTACAGAGTGCTGTGGCAAAGGAAGACGTTGGTATGATAGCAACACTATTAGCAGCCAAAGCTAGCCCGGTATGTTTTATGTTGTATCGCGGCAATCATGTGATGGGTCGTGCTCATCATTTTTTTTTGTCTTGTGTTGTAGGCCGTGCGGACGGAAACCGGTTTGACGGCTTTGCACATCGCCTCGGCAACCGGCAACGTACGCTGCGTGCAGATGATTCTCGATCAGGCGGAAGCCGATGGGCAAACGAGGATGATTCTAGACAATTCTACAAATGATCACGAGGAAACACCTCTTTATGTTGCGGCGCAGTACGACCACGCAAGTGTGTGCGAAGCACTTTTGCGAGCAAAAGCCGACCCCTCCCTCAAAACGCATGATGGCGAAACTTCGCTGTGGATTGCGGCACGACATGGGCACATTCGTACATCTCACATTTTGGCCCGCGCTGAGCCAAAGTGTTGTGTGATTAAAGACGAAGCGCTGTTTCTCACACCGTTCGAGGTCGCGCATCGCTTTCACTACCGTTCGCTGAGCGAGTGGCTATTGCTCGCACAGGACTTCGGTAAGTCCCTTGTAATTGAATGCGAATGGCGCTGTTGATGCGGTGCTGGCGCTCTAACGTTTGCACAATTTCCCCAGGACCACTGCACTTCGCGGCGGACCTTCGTGACGTTGATGCCGTTCGTCAACTCCTGGCTTCAAAGGCGGATCCCGATGAGAAGACGGAGTCGTCGAAGTTGAGCGCGCTTGATATTGCTTTTGAGGACGACGAAAACAAATGTTGGCTGGCCGCCAGTGCTGAAATCCAGATTCTTCTGAATTCTGCCAGCACCAATCCTCGTACCATTGGCAAAGGCGAAAGCAACAGCGAGGCAAAAGTCGAACAAGATAGTGAGGATGACGCAACTGCGGACTTCGACGATGGAGATGATGATGATGATGCCACGGAGGATTTTGATAATGACGACGATGACGACGACGCGACAGAGGACTTCGAAGGCGGCGGCAATGCATCAGACGACGACGATGAGTCCACGGAGGACATGCAATGAACTTTCGATGTTTTCGATCGAGCAGTTTTGCGTACATTAGTTAACGCGTGTTGTTCAGTGTACTGTTCCATGGTAGTTTTCGGATTATCTCCACATTTCACTTCATCAAGTTCCATGCCATGTCACTATCCAATCAATCGCGTTGCTCCAGCTCGCATCAGTGTTCCCCGCACGTCTCGACTTCACTCGCTCTCCACAACTCCCCACCCACCCACCCACAACCACCAAACGCACCACGCAACTCTCTTGCTGCGTCTCGAGTTATCAATCTGGTTTGGCTTGCCACGTCGCAGCATTCGATGAAAACGTAGTGACGGCAGTGCGTACTTTCAGCCAGAAGAACGAGTTAGTTGTCGAGCCGGCGCGTCACTCGTAACTGCCGTTGCTGGGCAGTGACACAGTGGCGCAGTGGCGCGACCGCGCAGCTAACTAACGAGGCCGAGGCCAACTTCCAAATCTTCCGCAATCAATCCAAACGACGACGAAGCAAACTGTCGTCGTTGTCGCCGCCGCCCCGTCGTCGTCGTCGTCGTCGTCGTCGTCGTCGTTGCTGCAATGGTTTCGGGGCGGTTTCGTTTCGTTTGGTTTGGTTGCTGGTGTTGATGGTTGGATGCTCTTGTTTGGGTTGGAACATGATCTGCGGCGTGTATGCAGTGATGCCATCCATGTCAGTGGAGGTGATTCACGCGGAAGTTGATGTGGAGCGTGGAACGTGGAGGTGATTGCACGCGGAGGAGGTGATTAATGTGGGACGCAGTAGCAGGCAACACCTCCTGGGACGTATGTTGCCGAGAATAGGTACACGGACCTTCAATGGCGATGCAAGGCAGATAACGACACTGTGCGACAGTGTCGTCGGCGTGAGCACGATCTTGCGGACTGTGAGTCGTGTCAAACGCTACTTTTGGTGCCCGGAAAATTTGCGACACTCTTTTCTTGTGATTCTCTCTGCGGTTGGCCGCCACACATTGTTGAAAATGGACTTCGAGAATGATGCGGCCCTGTTCTACGAAGACTACAAAGCTACCTGTTCCAAGTTTGCGGATGGGGGCCCCGGCACTGCGGCCGAAGCGGTCGGTAGGATGTTGCATTTTGTATCACTGCACCGTTGCCGGCAAAACATCATATCTTTGCTGTATTCAAACAATCATTTCTAACGTTCATTCCTTGACTAGATAATGTGCGACGCTTTAGAGCGGGTTCTGAGGTCGCATCCGTTCGTAAAGGTACGCAATGCAGACTCCGGCGGTGGCACTTGCAACAATGTTAATTTCGATCGCGACATCGCGACGCACATAATTTACTGTTAGGCGAAAGTGACGGAGCATGAATCGGAGCAGCACAAATTCCACATGACTGGCTTCAGTTGCAACGTGTGCGTGTCCCACATGCAATTGAGTGGACAGTGCCAATGTATCAATAATACTTTTGTGTATCGTGTGCGATTTGCCACAGTCCTGCGTTTCGGAAGTATTTGAGGTCGCCGATCGGTCGCACTTTGTCTCAGCAAGCCGGCGGCAATAGCGACGATGCCTTGTACACAGTGTCGGCACTGTTGCGGGAAACGTTGCCACGAGGCCTCCACATCGTACGAGCGACCCACAAAGCGAACGGTAACTATCTTTGCGCATCGTGTGGTCGTGCGTATCTCGTTTAAGGCGAGACTCGAGTTGATTTTGGCTGGCGCTGTCTTGCGCCTTCTCCACTCTGTGCGTCCGTAGGCAACATCACCACATTTTCATTCCGAGGCATTCCAAAGTTCACTGGACTCGTTGCGTCCGACGAAGACGAAAAGTCCAACTCCGACGCCTCGGCTTTCTTTTTCGATGGCAAGTCACTGAGTGACGTCGTTGAGGTCTACAAAACCGAGAAGAGTAACGGCGAAAATGCAAAACTCGCGGTGCGGGTCATTGACGACGTCCTCTATCTCCTGGTTTGTCCGCAGAGTTGGTTGGCTCCCATAGCGATGGCGCACGCACCTGTTTACGTGTAGACACTGCCTGTCTGTTGCAAGGCTGGGAGCAAAATGACGTGCCTGATCTGGCCAGCTTCCAGAAAATTTGAGGAAGAACATCCCCGCGAACCACCTTTGGCGCCAGGTGAAGACGAGATCTTCCCCGGTAGAACGATCGCCGCGATTTGGGAACAGTGGTTTCACGGTTTGACGGAAACTGTTCGGACGAAGCTCGTTGACGACGTGTTCAGGCGGTGTCAAACGATAGTAGCTGAAGTCAACCGGCCTTGGGCGGAGCACCTTATCCCCATCCCGTATTTGTTCATGGAATGCTATTCGATCATTGGATTGGATCACCGTCCCATGCCTCCAGTTCGTGTTGCTGCGACCTCGTGCAATTGAGTCATGTCGACCGGAATGAGGAGTTTTCGTTCCCTTAGGCCACAGTGTTCGAGATTTTCCGTGGATTAGGACTTCGACAGGACGGTGAAAACGATTACGACAAGGATGTAGTGCGTCACGTCAAGGTACAGATGGATCGTCTTGCCGCGTGCCATCTCCATTACGTTTGTGACGTTGTGGCTTTGCACCCATCCATGCGCGCCGGGGCTGTCATACAACAGAGAGAACGGATTCCACTGAAGACACCGGAACAATTGAACGACATTGCGACACAATGTCGCCGCCAAACGGACACCGAGGGAGTGGTGCTTTACTTGCTTGGCAAGAGCGACGGTGAGGAATTGTCGCCGGCAAACCCAGATCTTTTGTTGCATGCAGCGCAACGCACACTTCACATTAAATTGTTCATGCTGCCAGAACATACGTCATCAAACCAGCAACTTCAAACGATTGGTCTAGTCAAAGTGAAAACGAACACGTAAGGGAACCTGCATCGAAACGTGGTGATGAAGCGCGCGTAGCTGCTCACTACCACCTGCGTCGCAACTGTGGCAGATACGTATACAACAGGCGAATGCGGGAAAAACTAAAGTCTCAATTTTTCCGGGTATCTTTGATGTCATGGTTGTCTCTGCGCGACAAGGCAACACTCATTCAGTGCATCATGACGACCTTCCAATTGTCGTAGGCACTCATGAGTGGTCAAGTCAAAGGAATGCTATCCATGAACAAGCCATGCACTGTGGTGAGTCCTGTGCAAAAAAGTTTGCAAGGATGTTACTCGCATCTCACACTCTGCGACTCTGACTTGGCTTGTTGGAACGAACAACTATGTGACAGCGCGACTGGAATTCGATCACCATCACAAAATTGATCGAGCGCCTGAAGTCAAAAATCGCGACCGGTTTTGCTCAGTTGACTCATCTGCCCGATTGCGAGGTGAGTACAACAAACGAAACACTGTTGTGACACAGTATCGTTGACGCCCGCGTATATGTGGATGTCATTGCAGGCGATGTCTGCGCAGTGGGCGCAATGTGGAATAGGATTTGTCGCTGACTACCTTGTGCCCAAGTGGGACGAGCTATTTCGAGCCGACAGCGAAGCCGCCGGTGCGTGGGAGCACTTTTATTGTAGCGCACTGTGGGTGTTGTTGCACAGGAGTAGGTCATAATTTTGTCGCAATGGTGCAGGTGTACCGAACGGCGAAACCGTATCATTGATGGAGCACCTTGGCAGTTT
>ENA-OWNT01005487-OWNT01005487.1-seawater-metagenome-genome-assembly--contig:-NODE-5487-length-10445-cov-5.689236_pt1 | contig 10445 bp, 9 predicted proteins | sample MGYA00238136_ERZ651165 | MGnify/ENA primary metagenome ERZ651165 (study PRJEB26861, sample SAMN08777766) | seawater metagenome | isolation source: coastal seawater | place: USA: Florida | collected...
CGCAGCCCGAACCCATCGGTACACACCCGCACCGGCCCATCACGGCCCGTCCAGAAGAGCCTGGTGTCCCGCTCGTCCAGTCGCGCAGTCACGCCCTGGTGTGGGAAGCCGAAGCGGTTGTCGCGCCCCGCTCCGGCCACCGCCACCAGCGGGTCCACCGCGTCCAGGAACACCGGTGTCGTCGACGTCCGGGAGCCGTGGTGAGCCAGCTTCAAGACCGCGGACCGCGGGACCAGGCCCAAGGCGACGAGCTCGCGCTCGGTCTCGGCCTCGATGTCACCGGTCAACAGAAAGTCGACCCCGCCCAGTCCGACCACGAAGACCACGCTGCCTGCGTTGCGGTCGCCGCCCGGCCCGGCCCACCCCGGGCGCGGGTGGAGCAGACGCCCATGGACGGCCCCGGGCAGCGGACCGAGTTCGGCTCCCTCGTCCACGACCTGGACCGCCACGCCCCGGCGCTCGGCGAGCCCGATCAGCATGCGCTCCGCGCCAGACACGCGTCCGCGGGTCGGGACGAGGAGCGCGCCCACCTCCAGCTGCTCCAGCACGGCGAAGAGACCACCGATGTGGTCCGCGTCACCGTGGGTCAGGACCACGCGTTCCAACCGATCGATGCCCCGCGCGCGCAGCGCCGGAAGGACCCGCTCGACCCCGAGATCGCGCCGCGTTCCGGGCGCCCCCCCGCCGTCGACCAGCCAATGTTGCCCCTGGAGTTCGAGCAGGATCGCGTCCCCTTGTCCGACGTCGAGGACCGTCATGCACACCGACCGCTCGGTGACGTCGGTGGGCGTGAGCCCCGGTCCCACGAGCGCCCAGACCAGGGCGAGCAGACCGAGGGCGGACACCACGCCGCGACGCCTCATCGGCTCCTCCCCCACCAGGCAGCGCCACCCACACAGGCATAGAGCGTCGCGACGGCGACGGGCGGAGGCGCCCACACCACCACGGGCGCCCACGCGGGCGTCGCCAGCCACGCGATCGCCGCGAGGCCCGCCCGCGCCGGGAGGCTGGCCAGCCAGATGAAGGGTGCCCCCAGCGCGGGCTCGATCGCGCCGAGCAGCGCACCGACCAGGAGCGGCGGGACGGTCGCCGCCCCCAGCAGGGGCACGGCCACGGCGTTCGCCCACAGACCAGCCAGCGGCACCCGCCCCCAGGTCAGCGCCACCAGCGGGGCGGTGACGAGCGTGCCGATGACGCCCGTCCAGAAGAGGGTCGTCAGACCGCGCAGCGCCCACCGGAGCCGTCCACCGGGCGGCCCGTTCCACAGCCCCGCCCAGGCGATCAGCCCGGCGACCGACACGACCGACAGCTGAAGGCCCAGGTCGGTCACGGCGTGTGGATCGGTCCAGACCACCACCAGGACCGCCGCCGCCAACGCGTTCCAGGGAGAGACCCGACGCACCAGCACCGCCGCGGTCGCGACGACGGCCGCCATGACGAGCGCCCGGCGCCCACTCATCGGCGCGCCCGCCACCGCCACCCATGTGGCTGCGGCGCCGAAGCCCCACAGCGCCCCGATGCGGTGCGGCGCGCCACCGACCGTCCAGCGCTGCGGCAACCAGGAGAGGGCGGCGGCAGCGATCGCCCAGAACATGACCATGCAGGACCCCACGTGCAGGCCCGAGATCGCGAGCAGGTGCGCGGTCCCGGTGCGGGAGAAGTGCTCGCGGACCACAGGGTCCAGTCCGGTTCGATCCGCGAGGACCAGGGCCGAGAACAGCGGCTGCACCGCCGGCGGCGCCATCCGCCCCAGTCCGCGCGCCACCCGACGCCGCAGGCTCCGAGCCCAACGCGCTGGGCGAGACTCCGGGCACCAGCGCTCGATCTCCAGGGGCGCTCCGCGAGCCACCACGAGCGCCGCTCCCCGCCAGGTGTCTCTCACCCGCGCGCGGGTCACGACCCGGGTCCCCCGCCCGGCGCCCTGCAGCGCGGCGTCCGGGCCGTGCAGCGTCGCCACCCCCACCCGAAGCGGCACCGGTTGGGTGGGCGGCGTGCCCCGCCAGGCGCCGGTGAGCAGGACCTCGGTCGAGCCGCCCGGCGGCCGCGCCACCAGCTGGAAGCGCACGAGGACCGGCTCCTCTTCCGCGAGCCACGCCGGAGCGGCGGGTTGGCTCACCCGGGCGGCGCCGAGAGCAACCCAGGCAGCGAAGAACGCCGCCAGCCGGACGCTCCGCGCCTGATGCGTCAGCCACGAGAGGGCCAACAGGCAGCACCCCGCGCCGACCGCCACGCAGGGCCGCTGCGCCGGCCCGACGAGGACCCCAAAGACGAGGCCGAGGGCGGGCGCCGCGAGGGGAACGGGCCCGCGACGACGGGGACGGACGGTTGGGTCTTGGCTTGTCACGGTCGCACCCGTGGAGCAAGTGGCGGGCCAGCCATGCCGATGCCGTGCAACCACCTGTAGTCACAAGGAAACCCCGCGAGCCAACGGCGAACCAACCGGCGAGGCGTGTCCGGTATCTGTCCGGGATATCGGACACGAACCGGACACCGCCGGACACGAACCGGACACGGGCAACGCGCGCAACCTCCCCTGGCTCTATGCTCCGCGACGGGAGACCTCATGGGCCTGTTCGACGTCCACGCGCACCTGACCCACCCGCGCCTCCTGCCCCGCGCGGAGGACGTGCTGGCGAACGCCCGCGCGGCCGGGCTCACGTCGATCATCAGCAACGGGCTGAATCCGGAGGACAACGGAGCCGTCGAGCGTCTGGCGGCCGCCCACCCCGACCTGGTTCGGCCTGCATATGGGCTCTACCCCGTGGACGCGGTGCTGCCGGAGATGAGCGCCGCCGGCATCGAGTACCCCCGCGCCCCGGGCCCCTGGACAGGCGAGGACGCAGTCGAGGACGTGCGTGCGCGCGTGGGAGGGGCGATCGCGGTCGGCGAGATCGGGCTCGACGGCTACTGGGTCCCGCAGGAGTTCTGGGACCGCCAGGAGCAGCTCTTCCGCCGCCTCGTCCAGATCGCTCTGGACCACGACAAGCCCATCATCATCCACACCCGCAAGCGGGAGCGGCGCACGTTCGAGATCCTGGAAGAGATGGGCGCCAGACGCGTCAACTGGCACTGCTTCGGCAGCAAGGTGAAGCTCGCCCGCCGGATCGCCGGCGAGCTCGGGCACCACCTCTCGATCCCGGCCAACGCCCGGCGCTCCGAGAGCTTCACCCGGATGCTGCAGACCCTCCCCCGCGAACAGATCCTGCTCGAGACGGACTGCCCCTACCTGCCGCCCGAGCGGGACACCACCAACGAGCCGGCCACGGTCGCCGGCACGTGCGCCTACGCCGCCGAGCTCTGGGGAGAGACCGTGGACGGGGTCCGGGCGCAGCTCGAAGACAACTACCAGGCCCTCTTCGGCGTCCCCGCCTGAGCCTCGCCAGGGTGACGCGGCGCCAGCGCGGGCGCGAAGTCAGCCGCCCCGCGCGTGCTCCCGGGCGCGCACGTGCTCGAGCAGCTGGTTGTAGTCCAACCCTGGCGGCGGCGCCGGCGCCTGGAACTGCCGGGCGGCGCCGAGATCGTTGAACCGCTGGACCGACTTCCACACCACCTCGGCCGCGTCCGGAACGTCCCCCAGCTCCTGGATGGCGAGCCCGAGCTCCTGCATCGCCGACGCCGGCAGATGCCCCCGGCGCACGACGTCCTGGAAGAGGTTGGCGAGCGAGTCCGCGTTGTGCCCCTCGGCCTCGAGGAACGCGCGCGTCACCGTCACGACGCCCATCGCTCCGAGGTGGCCTCCGCTGAAGAGCACCAGCGCCGCCTGGAAGTAGTTGTAGACCGGCACCACCCGCGGCCCGAAGGCCCGGAAGAACGCTGGCGGCGTGCGCTTGTCGAGGTGGATGAAGATGCGCTCGACGGCGTCGGCGTGCTCCAGGCTCCGCGCGGCCTCCACGCTGGCGTCCACGGCGTCGCTGTAGGCGCCCGCAGCGCGCAGGGTGCGCACGAGCGCGTCCACATCGACCCGCCCCGCGAGCACGTCCGCATACAGGCTGTAGATGAAGGCGTCCGCCTCGGCGTCGTCCCCGAAGAGGCTCTCGGGAGCCTCCCCCACGTCCTCCGTGTCCCGTCGCGACCGAAGCAGCAGCGGGAGCTTGTATCCCACCTGGTCGCGCAGGGCGCGAAAGCGGCCGCGTCGCAGGTTCTCCCACTGGGGCTTGAGGTGGAACTCGTCCCAGCGCACCCCGTCGATCTCGAGCTTCTTCTCCAACGTCCGGCGCATCTGCCGCGGGGAGCCCGAGATGATGCAGACCCGGCTCGGGTCCAACCCCTCCACGTCCCGACACAGCTCCCTGAGGAGGGCGGCGGAGCCCGGAACGTTGACCTTCTCCTCCGGGCGCTCGAACGCGATGCCCACGAGCCGGCGCAGCGACTCGAAGTCGGTCTCGAGGTAGGTCTTGTCGAGATCCCAGCGGTAGATGTGACGCCAGCTCATGCCCCCAGCGCCCCCTCTTCGTCCCCGGGCACCTTCGCCACGGCCCGCTCGATGACGCGGGTCATGTCCGATCGCGCGGCCTTCACGGCCACCTTGCAGGCGTTGCCGATGGCCTTCGACCTGCTCCGGCCATGGGCCTTGATGATCGGCTGCGCGAACCCGAGGATCGGCGCACCGCCGTACTGCTCCCAGTCCAGCGCCTGCTGGATCTGGCGGAGGCCCGACGAGAGCATCGTGAGCCCGAACCGCCACAGGAACTTCCGCGCGTACGCATCGGACGCGAGGTCGGAGATGACCTCCCCGATCCCCTCGAGCATCTTGAGCACGACGTTGCCCATGAACCCGTTGGTGACCACCACGTCGACGCTGCCGCGGGGGATGTCCAGGCCCTCGACGTTGCCGGCGAACTGCACGTCGGGGAGCTCGCTGAGGATCCGATGGGCCTCGACCACCTCCGGCGGGCCCTTGTGGGACTCGGTGCCGTTGCTCAACAGGGCGACGCTGGGGCTCGGGTTGGAGCTGATCGCGCTCGCGTAGGCGCTGCCCATGATCGCGAAGGTCACCAGGTCCCTCGACGACGCGGACAGGGTCGCCCCCACGTCCAGCAACAGGGCGAACGGGTCTTCGTTGGGGCCATGGGTCTGTTCGGTCGGCGTGACCGCAGCCAGCGCCGCGCGCCGGATCCCGGGGATCCGCCCGAGCCCCCGCGCGGCCGCCAGGATCGCGGCGCCGGTGTTGCCCGCGGTGACGACGGCGTCCGCCCGGCCCTCGGACACGACCTGACAGGCCACCAGGATCGAGGCCTGGGGCTTCGTCTCGAAGATCCCCCGAGGCGAGTCGTCCATCGAGACCCACTGGTCGGTGTGCCGGACCGAAAGACAGCTCGGGTCGTACTCGCGCTCGTCGAGCGCGGGTCCGATCTCCCCCGCGTCGCCCACGAGGATCACGTGGAAGTCGGGGCGGGTGATGGACAGGTGGGCCGCGGCCGCGACGGCCTCCACCGGGCCGTGATCGCCGCCCATGCAGTCGAGCGCGATCGTCGTCGGCCGATCCGGAGCGACGTCACTCACGCGCCGAACCTCTTGATCATCGAGCCGATGAACCACAGCACGGCGAGCCCCACGCCCACCGCGGTGATGATGTCGTACAGCTTCACGCGGCCTTCCAGGTCCCGCACGTCGTCGTTGAGGATCACCCAGGCCCGGCCGGTCATGTGGTCCGCCCGGCGCCTCATCTCGAGGTACGCCCAGATCGCAGGGAGGGCGCATACGAGGGCGACCTCACCGAACGGAATCCCGATGACGGGCACGAGGACCACGGCCGCCACGGACAGCAGGCTGTACGGACGCAAGAAGCTCGTCACCGCCTGCACGATCTGCCGATCCTCACGCTCCCGTCGGGACCGCTCCTGACCCGCGTGTCGCTCGGCCTCCGCGACCTCGTCCCGCGCCAGCGCGAGCAGGTCTCCCTGCGCTTCGAGTGTGCGGATCGCCACGTCGAGCGCCTCGACGTCGGCGACGAGTTCATCCCGCCGGGATGCGTGGTCCTCGACCACGCCACGCACGGACTTCCACTCGGTCGTGACGCGGAGACCGGCCGAGGCCTCGTCGAGCTCGTCGGTCAACCGGGTGATCAGGGAGTCGAACCGCTCTGGAGTGGGGCCGTTCACGCGTCCTCCGAATACAGGCCCCACAGGAGCCACGCCCACAGTCCCGCGGCCACCGCAGGTCCGTACAGAACGCCCGGAAGTTCGCTCCAGACGACGAAGAAGATTCCCACCGCCATCGCGGTGAGGTTCCAGATCGCGACCGCGGCCACGAGGCCAGCCCGGAGGTCCGCCCGCCGGCGCGCCAGGTGCAGGAGGCCCGCCATGACGAGGGGGCCGGAGCACGCGGCGTACCAGAGGACCCAGTAGCGAGGCGGGTCCAGCGCGAGGCTGGCGAGCGCGTCTTCGGGGAAGATCGCAAACACGAGGCCCACCAACAGGTGATAGCCCACGGCGATCCTCAGCAGCCGATCGGGCGGCATCGCCACCTCCGGGGGGTGCTCAGCGGGGGCGCAGCGCCACCATCTTCGAGTCCCGCGGGTGCCCCCAGGCTCCGAGGTACTCCAGCTCCGCGCCCGCGTCCGCCGCGAGCTCCCGGAGCCGACTCAGAGGGTAGCGGGGGTGCAGGAGTTCGTCGTCTCGCCAGCCGTGCGCCGGCCCGAGCACCGTGCGCGCGTCCTCGGACTCGAAGAAGCTCGCGAAGAAGACGCCATCCGGCGTCAGCCGCGGGAGGACCCGCCGGATGCACAGCTGGATCAGCTCCGGGCGGAGGTGGGTCAACACGGACTGCGCGAGCGCGAACTCGAACGACACCGACGCGGGCAGCCAATCCAGGTCGAAGACGCTGGTCGCGTGCAGACGCGGCGCCCGATCGAGCAGTCCCTCCCGAGTCAACTCGACGTCGCGGCCCGCGGCCAGGAGATCCGGCTCCTTCTCGATCCCGACGTAGTGCCCCGGCTCCAGGTAGCGGATGAAGTGCACTCCGCCGCGCAGCGAGCCACACCCCACGTCCAGCAGGTGGTGGTGCGGCTTCAGCCCCTGATCGCGCAGGAAGCCGAACTGCAACGCTCCGAGCTCCTCCCACCGACCGCCCACGCCGGCCCGGTGCCAGTCGGTGCCTTCGGGACGAGAGCGGGGCCGGAGCTGCCGTCTCATGTTGCGGAGGCCCTCGGCCAGGCGGTCGCGTGCGGTCATCCCCCTTATGATGGGCGCCCGTGCCCGCCCGCGCACGTCGGAGTCCCGATGCCCCTGCCTCGACTGACCTACGCCGGCCTCGCGGCGAGCCTCGCTCTCCTGCTGCTCGCCGTCCCGGGGCCCGCACGCGCCGACGATGTCATCGATCCTCCTCCGCCTCCGCCGGCGCCCGACCCGGTCTTCACCCCCGATCCGACTCCCCCCGAGGCAGCCTCTCCGCCTGTGTCCAAGGACCTCGCCTCCCTGGTGGCGGCCGCGCGTCCCTGGACGGTGCGGATCGTCGCGTCCGGTCGGGTGGGCGCCGGACTGCTGGTCGAGGACGGCACCCACGTCCTCACGCTCCTGAGCACCATCAACGTGGGATACCGGGCGGCCGTCGTGAACGGCCAGGGCCACGCCTCGCTGGGCCGGGTCGTCGCCTGGGATCGGCTGCACGGGATCGCCCTGCTGGAGCTCGTCGATCCCGTCGTCGGCGTCGCCACGCCGGAGGTGGTCGCCACGCCGCCCGCCGTCGGGGACGAGGCCGTCCTGCTGGGCCACGGCGGGTCGGTCGGGCTCTCGGTCGAGCAGTCCGAGGTCCGCGCGCTGACCACCTGGAGTCCCCTCGTGGGCAGGGTGGTCGCCACCACCGACGAGCCCAGCGAGGACGAGGCCGACGAGCTCGGCCATCCGGACTTCCTGGTCGACCGGGCGCTCGGAGACGGCGACATCGGCTCCCCGGTCCTGGACAGCCAGGGACGCGTGAGGGGCCTGGTCCGACGCGGGGTGGACGGCGGCGGGGATCGCACCCTGGTCACCAACCCGCGCGCGCTCGTGAAGCTCCTCGCCGCTCCACGGGACCGGAAGTTCGTGCGGCCGACCCACCTGCAGTCCCTGGCCGGCGGTGGCATCGCCGCGCACAACCGCCCGTCGATCATCGGTGGGTTCGCGCGGCTGGGCTTGCGGGTGGCGATCGTGGACGCGCTCAAGCTCGAGCCCTGGTTCGAGGCAGCGATCGGGACGCGCGCACCGTTCAGCGAGGACCTGGAGGACGGAACGAGCGTCTTCCGGGATCGCGACCTGTGGTGGTCACTCGATCTGGGCCTGGACGTGGGCTGGCGCGTGCCGATCCCCGTCGAGGGAAGCCGGGACTACATCATCCCGACCGTCGGACTGCGGGCCGGCTGGAACCGGTTCCAGCAGCGGTCGGAGGAGCTGGTGGCCGACTGCGTCGAAGGCGGGGGCTGCCAGTGGGAGATCGAGCGGACGGTGGATCAGCTCCGCTCCGTGCGGGTGGGTATCGACCTGGGGGCGGACGTGCAGCACGGGCCGGTGCGGTTCGGGTACCGCTTCTTCGTGGACCCCACGGCTCCGGCCGCGCACTCCATGCACCGGCTCCTGATTACGCTCGACGGTCTGCCCCTGGACATCGCGATCGGCGACAGCCGCTGACGCGCCGTCGATCTTTTTTTGAAACCAGGGGTGGCAGCCGGACGCTCTGGATCTACGTTGAGGGAATCGAGGGCCACTGCGGGCAGATCTTTACCTCCCTCGACCGGTTTCGATGAGCTAGGCTTCGCATACCCATTGAGCTTTCCGAAAGGACCCACAGCATGAACTCCATCTTCCGCCTCTCCACTGTCGCCATTGCTGCTGCTGCCGCGCTGGCGCTCACCGGTTGCCAGGAGTACTTCGGCACCAATGATGGATTCGAGGATGGCGCTGCTACCCCGTGGGGCGTTGGCGGCCAGGTCGCCGGCACGGCGGACTTCGAGATTGTGGGTGTGACCCCCGACAACGCCGACGTGGGTGACCAGGTCGAGGTCGTGATGGTCTCCGAGTCCGATGCCCCGGTCGGCTCCTTCGACGTCGACAGCTTCTGGTTCTGCACGTTCGACGGAGAGTCCGCGATGCTGGAGACGGGCGGCGACGACTTCGAGGCGGAGGTCGACCCGGACATCTACACCGAGTCGGACGACATCAACCTCACCACCGAGGACGTCGAGAACGGCGTCATCTCCACCGTGACGTTCACCGTGCCGGACGGCACCGTGACCGGTGAGGGCCTCGTCTTCGTCCCGAACGGCGACGTTCGGTACTTCGAGCTCGGCATTCAGTAAGCCGCGCGCTTCGGCGCAACGGCACAGTTCGAGAGGGCTGACGGGACTTCCCGTCGGCCCTCTTCGCTTGGGGAGCGCCGCCGCCCGAGTCGGCCGAACGCAAACGCGGTAGAACGTGGTCCCTGACAGGAGGAGTGGATATGCGGGGTGGACTCTGGACGTCGCGGCTCATCATTCTCGGCGCGGCCGCTGCGCTGGTCGGCTGTCCGACCGGCGAACCGGGTGACGACGACGACAGCACCGGCGGGGGCGGCTCGGGCATCACGTTCGCGGGCACACTGATCGACGCCGACCGCGACGACCCGCTGGAGGGCTGTGAGGTCGGCGAAACGCTGGCCGACGCCGTCGAGACCGGGGCCGATGGCCGCTTCAGCCTCGAGCTGTCCGCCGCCGGCGCGACCGTGCACGCGCGGTGCTCCGGTGGAGTCCTTCGCTCCTTCCGCCTGCCCGAGGGCCCGACGTCGTTCGACTGGACGATCCCCGTGGACATGTTCAGCGGACCGGACCTTGGCGTGGAGTGCCTGCCGAACGTCTCGGGCGACGCCGAGCCCACGGGCCTGGCGGCCGGTGAGGGGTCGATGGAGCTGCGCGTCCTGACGGACGCGAGCACCGGCAGCTGGAACACCACCCTCCCCTCCGCCGGATGGACCGTGCAGATCAGCGGCTTCCTGCGGGTTCCCGAGGGTCCGTACGTCGTCATCGCGAAGGCCCACGGCGGCAGCGTCGCGGGGTTCGCGATCTCCGACACCCTCACCTGCGACGGCAACGGCTCCGCGCCCACCACGGAGCTCGAGCTCCAGGCCGTCAGCACCACGACCCTCAGCGGCTCGTGGACGCCGGCGGCGGGCAGTGACTACTTCTTCGCCGCGTCGTCGCCCCTCGCGGACGTGGACGCGAAGTTCCAGTGGTACGACTACGACGTCGTCCACGGCGCAACGGCCGACGCCACCTCGTGGGATCTCGAGCTGCTCGACGGGCTCGGGACCGGCACGCCGGAGGTCGCCGCCTGCCAGCGCGCCAGCGACAACCGGCTCACCTGCCTGTTCACCCGCGGCGTGACCGACGGGGCCGACCTCGGGTCGATGCCGGAGTTCGTCTCGCTCGCCGCGAGCATGAACGGGGACGACATGCGCGTGACGCCCATCGGCACCATCGACAGCGGCTCGGCGCTCAT
>ENA-OWNT01005489-OWNT01005489.1-seawater-metagenome-genome-assembly--contig:-NODE-5489-length-10444-cov-4.009839_pt1 | contig 10444 bp, 8 predicted proteins | sample MGYA00238136_ERZ651165 | MGnify/ENA primary metagenome ERZ651165 (study PRJEB26861, sample SAMN08777766) | seawater metagenome | isolation source: coastal seawater | place: USA: Florida | collected...
AAGGCTCGGTGCTGGTAGGGCTGCCCATGCCAATGGGTGAAGACGGGAGCGACGAACTGGCCGGCATCGGTGTGCCGATGGCAGCAGGAGGGGACGCGTACGACGGCGATGACGGCGCAGACGCGGCGGGCGCTGGCGCTCTAGCCGCGCGTGTTTTGCGTTGTTTCGTGTAGGTGCCCCCTCGCAGGAGGTGGGGCTACTCCTGGCCATCACCACCCCACGCGTAGGATGGACCATGTCCGCTGAGCAAGACCGCTTTCGTGCCGCCCTGACCCGCTCCGGCTGGACCGACTACCAGCTCTACTGCGGCGCCTATGTCTCGGTGAGCGCCCCCCGGGCCGCCCTGACCGCGATGATGGAGGAGGCGCTGGAGGCCAAGCTGTGGGCCCCCTTCGTGATGGTGTTGGATGGCCCCACCGCCGACACCGCTGCCGGCTGCACCTTGGCGCTGGCTCAGGGTGTCCACCTGTTCAACTACGACGACTACGGCCTACAAGACGGCAGCCAGCTCCGAGGCGACGATGGCGGCTGGCACCACCCCGGCCAGCACGAGCGAGCGATGGCCCGCCGGCAGGAGTACCTCGACCTCGGCGCGAAGCACGGGATCGACCTCGAGCCGCTCCTCGCTGCTACCCCTGGCTACTTCTACGCCAGCGTCCGTTCGTCCCCCACCGCGCTGTGGCTCGGTCAGGGTGCCCGGAACAACAAGGTCATCAAGATGAAGATGGTCCAGAAGGCGTTCGACGAGGCCGGGTTCGCCCAGCGTGTGCACCAGGGGGGCCTGATGTTCGGCGACAGCCTGGTGGCGCTCGAGGGGCCGGGCCGGGTCGACCTCCCAGGCCTGCGCGACCAGGTCGTGGCCATGCAGGCCCGGCTCGACGCCTTCTACCAGACCAAGGGCGGGGCTCGGCTGTACACCGACTGGACCATGGACGCAGCGGGCGCCTACCTCTTCGACGACTGAGCCCTGCTCGGGGAGATCAGGCGGCGACCCGGTGGCCGCCCTCCTCGTGGAGCAGCTCGGTCACGATGCGCTCGAGGGCTTCGCGCGAGACGCCCAGCACCCGGCGGGCGGGCTCGCTGGCCGCCGAGGTGACGACCCCTTCGACCTGGTCGCTGTGGTTCATGCCGCGCACGATGGCGTCGGAGAGCTGGAGCAGGGCCACGCGGAGGCGCTCCTCGGGCTCCCGGATCTGGCCCACGGGGTCGTGGTGCCGGGCGACGGCGCGAGCCACCTCCGGTCGGAAGGACCAGCGGTCGAGGCAGGCGCCCCCGAGGGCGGCGTGGTCGATCCCGAACACCTCCCGCTCGAGCCCCAGGACGTCGGGGTGCCCTCCGGCCTCCGCCGCGAGCACACGGTCCAGGGCGTCCGGGTCGATGACGGCCATGAGCTGTCGGCCGATGTCGTGGAGCAGCGCACAGAGGTAGGCGCTGCGTCCGATGGCCGGGGGCACGAAGGCGGCGAGTCGGGTGGCCGCCTGGGCGGAACCGGTGGCGTGGCGCCACAGGTAGGCGGAGCGGGGGTCGGCGCGACGGCCGATGCCGACCAGCGCGAGGCCGATGGCGGTGTCCCGGGTGGTGGAGAAGCCTAGGACCTGAATGGCCCGGCGCAGGTCGTCGACCCGTCGGCCGCGGCGGTAGAGCGCTGAGTTCGACAGCTCCACCACCTTGCCGGCCAGTACGGGGTCGGACCCGACGGCCTGCTCCATGTCGCCCAGGGTGCTGTCGGCGTGGTGGGCCACGTGGAGGACCTTGGCAGCGGCCGCAGGGAAGACCATGAGGTCTTCGATACGATCGAGCAGCTTGGTCGCGATGGGATCCACGTCGGCCATGACCTTCGTCTCGGGACGTCGGCGTCGGGGGTTGACCGAGGATCGGTTGCGACGGGTGTCACCCGGCGGGGCTCCGGGGGCTGGCGCGGCGGTCCCGCAGGCCCTCCAGCAGGGCGAAGGTGGGGCGGCGGGGGCCGCGCTCGGCGAGGTACCAGCTGCGGATGAACTCGGTGGTGGCGGTGTCCGTGGCTTGACGGCGGCGGCTCCCGCGGGGGAAGAGGCGGTCCATCTTGCGGAACACGCGCCGGTGGGCCCGCGCGAAGCGGCCGTCCTCGGGCGTGCCCGGGAGGCTCAGGGCATCGGCGGCGTCGGTGCCGATGAAGAAGCGCATGGCCTCGCCGATCTGCTCCTCCGAGACGAGCCCTAGCACGGACTTGTGGTTCTCCCGAATCCAGGCCTCGGTGAGGGCTGCGTTGGTGGGGGAGGGGCCGAACTGGCGGGACTGGATGCGCTCATAGTGTCGCCGCGCGGTGGCGAGGTCGGGGGCGATGATCTCGGGACGAATGCCCATGAGCTCACCGGCCGCCCGCCAGCGCTGGTAGAAGGCCTCGGCCTCGGTCTCGGGGATGGCGCCGCCCATGCGGGTGATGCCGTCGACGATGAGCACCGAGAAGCTGTACAGGGTGCCGAGCAGGTCCTCCTGGTTGATGGGGACGCCCAGCTCGGGGTCCCAGCGACCGGACCGCTGGATGAAGTAGCGGACGGAGGCATGCATGAGGCGCACGCGCTGGCAGGAACGTCGGCCGCAGCCTTCGGGCTGCAGGCCACCGCGCCGGTTCACGTCGAACACCATCTGTGCGGTCTCGACGGAGCGGCGATTGGCCTCGGTCTTCAAGCGGCCGGTGAAGCCGATGACCTCGACCCCACGCCGTGCAGCGTAGAGCACGGGCATGGTGCCGAGCTGCAGCACGATGGCCAAGGGCACGGCGTAGTGGAAGGGCAGGTCGGCGCCGGCCTGGACGAGCGCTTCGTCCCAGCCCCCGGCCGCCGTTCCGATGGGGTCGGTGGAGGTGAGCAGCTCCTGCAGGACCTCGGGGTAGCCGCTGGGGTCGCCGTCGCGGTTCTGCTCGAGACCACGGGTGTAGGCGTTCAGGGCCCGGACGGCCTCCTTCCCCTGGGCGTAGACCGTGGCCACGACGGCGTCGGCAGCGGGGTCTCCCTCCTCGCGGAGGGCGTCGAGTGCGGCGTCATCGAAGGGAAGCATGGGAATCCTCGCGATGGGCATAGAGGTCGCCATGGGGGTCGAGCCGACCCTCCCAGGAAGCGACCCGGCCGGGGTGAATGGCACCGGAACGGGCGAGCCAGCGGAGGGCGTCGGCGAGGGACTCCTCCACCGGTCGGGGGTGAAAGGAGAGGTCGGCCTTCGCACGCTCGGAGCGAAAACTAGGCCAGCGTCCGACGCTTTCCTTGGCCATGGCGTAGCGGTCGGGCTGGAGGAGGCGGGCGAACCCCAGCACCACGCGGCGCGGCAGGGGCAGGTGGGCGGGGCGGGTGCCGGTGAGGGAGCGGACCAGCTGTCCCAGCTCGCGCATCGAGATGCACTCCCCGGTGAGGAGGTAGCGCTGGCCGGGGGTGGCCCGAGTCGTGGCGGCCACGAAGGCATCGGCCACGTCCCGAACGTCGACGTAGTTCACGCCGCCCTGCAGGGTCTGTGCGGTGCCGTTGGCGAGCTCGGCCAGGTAGCGCATCGTCGGGGTGAGGCGGTGATCGAGGGGACCGATGAGGCCACCGGGGCAGAGCATCACGAGAGGGACGCGGCACACGACGGCGTGTCGCCAGGCCTCCCGTTCCGCATCGACCTTCGCGCAAAAGTAGGGGTGAAAGGGTCGGTGGTTCCAGTCGTTTTCGCTGCGAGCGTCCCGACGGTCGCTGGAGAAACCGACGGTGACCATGGAGCTCGCGGCCACCACCCGCTGGTGTCCGTTCGCTGCGGCGGCGTCGAGTACGTGGCGTGTGCCACGCACGGCGACCTCCGACATCTCGTGGGCCCGGGCGGGGTCGTCGGCGTAGACGGCCGCGCAGTGCACGGTGAGCTCACAGTCTCGCCCGGCCCGCACCAGGCTGTCGGCATCGAGGAGGTCGCCCCGCGCTGGCGTCACCTGCGCCGGCAAGGAGGGGGCATCGCCCCGGGTGAGGGCGACCACCTCGTGTCCACCATCGAGGAGGGAGTCGACGATGTTTCGACCGAGGTGACCCGTGGCGCCGGTGAGGAAGATGCGCATGGTCGAAGCTTAGGTCGGGGCCCCCTCTCGCCGGTCTCACAGCGTCTCACAGGCCTGTCAGCGGCCGGTCACCTCGACGGCTGGTACGGGTCAGGGAGTGCCCTGCTCACAGTCTGGTGGGGGCTCGGGGAAGCAGGCTCGGTATTGGCGGAGGGCCTGGCATCGATCGCCGGGACCCAGGGCCGCGAGCCCGGCTCGTCCGGCCTGCTCCCGCCCGACCTGGCACAGCAGCTCCGCCCGGATCGTGGCCAGCTCGGGCGACGTCTCGGCCAACAGCGCGGGGTCCAGCTCGGCCACCATGGGCAGCAGCCCCAGCGCGTCGTCGGCGAGGCCGGCGAAGGCCTCCGCCGCCAGGGGGTAGGCCAACTCGGGGCCCAGGGTGTCGAGGTACTCCCGGAAGAGCATGGGGTCGCGGCGTAGGCGACGGTGGAGGAGGGGGCGGCCCGTGGGGCTGGTGGCGAGGTCGTGGGCGGCCGCATCCGGCGGCAGGTCGCGGAAGCTCAGGTCCCGCGGGTCGGGGACCAGCCCGGTGACCTCCAGGTGCTGAATGTCTACCGTGGCCATCTGCCCGAACAGGCCGGCCTCCTCGGGGGCGCTCAGCTCCAGCACCCAGGTCGCGTCGGCGCCCCGATTCCGAGGGACGCGGGCCCGCTCGAGCAGCTCCCCTCCGCTGCGGAGCTCGATGGCGACCCAGCTGCTGTCCGGGAGCTCCTGCACTCGGATGTCGAACGTGGTGGGCTGCCGCCATCCCGACAGCTCCAGCTCCTTGCCCCAGCCCACCTCGCCCGCGAAGCGATACGGCGTGCCGCCGCGCTCCCGCTGCACGAGCTGGAAGGACAGAGGCTGGCCGGCGCCGTTCGCCAGGTGCAGGTCGAGCTCGCTGGCGAACTCCATGGTGTCGGTGGACAGGACGACCCGGAACCCGACCACCTCCCCGGTCTGGCGCAGCGGGATGCGGAGCAGGGGGCCCGCGCCGGTCACGGTCTCCACCTGCAGCCCTGCGTCCGTCCAGCGCACCAGCTCGCCCCAGCGGGCGCCGTCGGGGGGCGAGCGCAGCACGGTGTGGTCGAGCAGGGCGGCCACATCCTGCTCCAGCCTGGAGCGCTCTTCCGGCGGGAGGCTCCCGCCATGGGCCCGCAGCACCCGCTGGGCGTCGTCGGCACGGAGGACCTCGAGGTACCGGTCGACCGCCACCGCCACCTGCTCGGTCCGTCCCCGCGCCGCGGCTTCTTCGGCGGCTTCGGCGGCGGCCTCCGGGTGGTCGTCGCCGAGGAGGGCGGCGGCCCGCACCAGGGCATCGGTCGCCAGCGCGTCCGACCGCCCGCGCCCGATGCGTGCGTAGGCCTCGCCGGCGTAGCGAGTGAGCCCGATGCGTTCCAGGGCCTGGGCCTGGTCCAGGGCGGGCTCGCCGGCGGAGGTGACCGGGGGGGCCGGCGGGGGCGCCGGGCGTGGGTCTCCGAGCCCCAAGATCAGGGTGCGGTCGTCGTGGGTGGCGCCGAGCTCGACCTGGCCGTCGGCGTCGATGTCGACGATGAAGTCCAGGGCGTCGAACCCGGTAGGGACCCGCTGGAACGGGGTGGCCGCCTCGGAGGTGGAGAGGAAGACGTAGCCGTCGCTGGTGACGATGTCCTCGAGCCCGTCGTCGTCGACATGGCCGAACCAGGTCGTGACCCACTGGTGGTCGTGGCTGTCCAGGACCCGGCGGGAGGGGAGCTCCTCTACGACCGTGAGGCCGTCGGCGTCCCAACGAAGCACGTACTGGCCCGCGGGGACGCCCAGGTGGGGGGGCTCGGGGAAGAGCACGGGGTTCGGGTGGAAGTGGGCCGCGTTCGCGACGATCCGCGGGCCGTGCGCCGTGGGGACGACGTGCACGATGGGGACGTAGCCGAGGCGGATGTCGGCTTGCTCCACCCAACCCGCGGGGGTCTGTCGCAGGACGAAGACGCCGTGGCCGTTGGGCGGGCCGATGGAGACGACGGCCTCGTCGACGCCGTCGCCGTCGAGGTCGGCGAGGTCCATGGAGAGGGGGTAGCTGCCCATGGCGTCCAGGGTGGGAAAGGGCCGGGTCTGCACACAGGTGGCGAGGTCGATCCGAAGCACGGCGCGGTGGTGTTGCTGGGCGAGCAACCAGACCTCCCCGTCTCGCACCGCTCCCGGGATGTGTCCCTGGGCGTCGAAGCGGCAGCGGGGATGGAAGGAGCCGTCGTCGTGACGCTCCCACACGCCGCCATCGGTGGTGGTGCGGAGCCAGAACCGGCTGCCGTGCAGCGGCATCAGCCGGCTCTCCATCACGTCCCGCACGTCGAAGCCGTCCAGGGGCATGCCCAGAGGGTGGGGGTCCTCGAGGAACATGTCGTCGTCACGCCCATCACCGTCGAGGTCGCCGGTGAGCTTGACCCGGGCGGGGAGCTCGGTGGCTCGCTGCAGCCGTCCCACGAGCTGGGCGACCCGGTCCTCGGGGGGCAGCACGTCGAGGACGCGCTCCATGTCCCCGGCCTCCATCATCAGCGCGACGGGGTCGACGGGGTCGACGGCCTCGGGAAACTGCTGTCGTAGGGTGTAGGCGGCGCGGAAGCGACCGGCCTCCCGCAGGGTGCGGTCCAGGGCCGAGGCGCTCTGGTCGCGGGTGACCGGGTCCACGGAGGCGACGAAGGCGCGGGAGAGGCTGTCCATGGCGGGGCCGTAGGTCGGCCCCTCGAGGTCTCGGCGACCCTGGGCCAGCCAGGCCTGGGCGAGGGCGTCGCGGCCCTGGTTCTCCGGCAGGGTGACGAAGGCGTCGAACACGGCGCGGGCTTCGTCGTTCCGCCCGGCCTCGCGCAGCTCACGGGCGCGACCTTCCATCACCTCCAGGCGGTCCATCGCGGCGGACTCCGCCTGCCAGGTCCAGGCGGCGTCGGCCCCCCACGCGATGGCGGCGACGGCGACGATGGACGCAGCCGCTCCCAGGAGGGCGGCCCGGTGGCGACGGAGGGCGCGCTGCGCGTGGTACGACAGCCCGGGGGGGCGGGCCTGCACAGGAGCTCCCGCGCGGGCTCGCTCCAGGTCGTCCGCCAGGTCGGTCATGCGGCGGAAGCGTGCGGCAGGGTCGGGGTGGTGGGCCTTGGCGAGGACCGCCGCCAGCAGCGGGTACGGCCCCTCGACCAGCGACCCCTCCAGGGCCGTACGGTCCACCAGGCGGCCGGTGACGCTCTCCTCGATGAGGAGGGCCAGGGCGAACTGATCGACCTTGGTGCCGTCGTGCTCGCCCAGGGGCTCTCGCACCAGCTCCGGGGCCATGTACGCCGGGGTGCCGACGGCGTGGGTCGTGAGGCGGCGACGGGCGTCCTCCGCCAGGAGCGCCACCAGGCCGAAGTCGGTGAGGAGGGGCTGCCCTTCTCGGCTGAGCAGGATGTTGGAGGGCTTCACGTCGCGGTGGGCGATGCCCTGGTCGTGCAGCCGTGCGAGGGTGCGCGCGAGTGCGATGCCGATGCGCAGAGCCTCGTCGACCGGCAGGGGCCCGTCGGCGATGACCTCTCGTAGCGACGGCCCCTGCACCAGCTCCATGGCGACCCAGGCTTCCCCGTCGGCGTCGGCGTCTCCGTCGATGACCCGGACGACGCCGGGGTCGTCGAGGGACGACGCCACCCGAATCTCCCGGGCGAAGCGCTGCTGGGTGCGGGGGTTCTTGGTCGCCGAGCCGGCCAGCATCTTGATGGCGACGGGGGGCTCGTGGGAACGGTCGGCGAGGAACACCTGCCCCGCGCCGCCCCGCCCGAGGACGGCCCTGAGGGTGTAGCGGTCGGAGCCGGACCACGGCGGGAGATCGCCTGGCAGGGGCTCGGGCTGACGGTCGCCGCTGCACCAGAACCAGCGTGCGGGCTCCTCCCCCTCGGCGAGGCGACGACGACACCGCATGCAGCGCACGGCCGCCGGGCCGAGGCTGGCCACGGTGGGCGGGTGCACGCCCCGGCACCGCTCACTCGCTGTCCACCTCCACGTCGGGCAGGCCCAGACGCAGCTGGGTGGCCTCGGTGCGATGCTCGATGAGGCGGTCGGCCAGGCTCGGGAAGCCCACGGTGATGAGCTGTTTCCGGGCTCGGTAGAGGTGGGTGTAGACCGCGCCCCGCTGCAGGCGCAGGCGCTTGCACAGGATGGGGGTGGGCATCCAGCCGGCGTCGGGCTCGGGGATGCCCTCGGAGCGGTCGGCCAGCCGCTGACGGGCCAGGGTGACCAGGGTGTAGTGATGGGCGCGGGACGGAACCTCCACGAACGCGGAGGGGCCTCGGAGCCAGAAGTCCACGTGCTCCTCGTCACGGCTGACGCGGAAGCGGAGGATGGGCAGGTCGCCCGGGGCGCGGTCCTCGCGGGTCGGCTGGAGGGCGCCGTCGAGGTAGGTCGTCCATCGGTGGCCGCCAGCCTCGAACACCAGGCGGTCGGTGAGGCGGCGCTGGCCTGCACCGTCGTCGAGCCACCAGGTGCCGTCGGCATCGGGGAGGAGCACGGACTCCGTGCCGGGGATGGCCGCCGCCGCCTCCAGGAGCACCGTGCCACCGGGGCCGCAGATCATGGGCCGCGGGGCCGTGTCGGAGGCCAGGGTGAGCTGCTCGGGGCCGATCTGCACGGTGCTGCCAGCGGCCAGGTCGATGGGCTCCCCCGGCGGGATGAGGACGCCATCCACGCGGGTGCCGTTGCGGCTGCCCAGGTCGCGCACGGCCCACCGGCCCATCCAGACGAGCATGGCGTGGGCGCCGCTGACGCCGGGGTCGTCGACCACGAGGTCGGACCACGGGTCGCGCCCGATGCGGTGGCGGCTCGCCAGCTCGATGTGGCGGCCGGAGCGGTTGATGAGCTGGCCCACGTGCTGACGAACTCCCCTCGGCGGTTCGGGTATAGCACCATCCTCCGGCGGTAGGTGGGGCGCCGAGTCCGGGGTTTCCTACGTTCTGGGGTTGGCTCGCGCCTGTTGCCTATGCCGGGGCGTAGCGAGTATTGGACCTCTGTCGACGGTAAGGCTTCGCGCTGTCAGTAGGCCTGCCAGTAGGACTCGCCTCGTTGTGCGCCCGTCAGGGCGTCGATGTACACCGTGCCGCCTTCGTCGCCGATGCTGCTGGGGTGCCCGTAGTGCCACCAGCTCACGGTCCAGACGGCGGCGTAGGGGCCGGGACGGCCCGAGTCCTCGATGCCCTTGTAGTAGGCGTCGAAGTAGGGCTGATCGATGTCGACGATCCGCAGGAAGCCGACGGCGGAGGCTGCGGGACCCACATCCGTCAGGCACAGGGCCGTCTCGAAGGTGATGAAGGGCTCGTCGCAGACGAGGCCATGGGCCGCACAGTCGCCCTGGACGGCCTTGGCGTTGGGGGCGACGAGGTAGCCATTGGCCGCGCTGTACAGGTCGAAGCAATCGGCTGGGTCGGCGGGCCGGCCCTGGTCGAGCTGTGACCATGTGTGGCGCGGGCCGCTGTCGAAGACGCTGCTGTCGGCGGGGCGACCCGTAGCGGCCGTCGGGCTCGAGCCGGTGTCGGTGGGCCCGGTGTCGGTCTGCTGGCCGCCCGTGTGCCCCGTGTGCCCGGTGTGCCCGGTGGGGAGCGTATAGGTGGCCACGCCGCTGCCCGACGGGAACGTGCCTCCGGAGTCGGTGCTCGTGGGGGCGGTGGCTCCCGTGTCGGTGGGCGTCGACTTGGGGCCGGCGCAGGCCATCAGGGTCAACCAGAACATCGCAACCTCCTGTCGGGGACCCAGGCTAGCCTGAGTCCCGGGCGGGTCGCGACGATCGGTACCCTAGATCCAGATGCCGGGCGGGTCGTCGTTGCAGCCCCAGATCCACACGCCGTCGGAGCTCTGGCTGGGCACGCCGGAGACGTAGCCGACCTCCTCGCAGGTGGCGGCGACCCACTCGTACTCGCAGTACACGGTGCCCGGAGCGACGTTCACGCCGCCGTACTGGGTGCACACGTAGAGCGTGGCGGCCTGGATGGTGCCGGGTCCCCCCTCGCCCAGGTCCTCGACGGGAACCCGCTCGACGGCCATGGGGAGGCTCTCGACCAAGGCCGACACCCCGCCCTCGGCGATGTCGTCCTCGAGGGACTCCAGGGCCTCCAGGGCCTGGTGGGGCTCCGAGGCCCGCGCGCGCTCCGCCGGGTCGGCGTCTTGTGCGGCAGCGATGGGGGCGAGGGCGATGGCCCAGGTGGCGAGCAGCGTCATGATGACCTCCTTGTGGGCTCCAGGTAGGTCGAGGGATGCGCGGCGTGACCTCACAGGGGTCTCACAGCGTTAGCCGTGTTGGGGGCAGCGGCCCCGCGTAGGGTCGTATGGACCTGCCTCAGCTCGAGATGACCTCCCTGGCCGAGCTCCGCGCCTGGCTGGAGGCGAACCACAGCACCTCCGATGGCGTGTGGCTGGTCACCTGGAAGA
>ENA-OWNT01005490-OWNT01005490.1-seawater-metagenome-genome-assembly--contig:-NODE-5490-length-10443-cov-12.511480_pt1 | contig 10443 bp, 9 predicted proteins | sample MGYA00238136_ERZ651165 | MGnify/ENA primary metagenome ERZ651165 (study PRJEB26861, sample SAMN08777766) | seawater metagenome | isolation source: coastal seawater | place: USA: Florida | collected...
TTGGGGGAACAGAGCGGCGCCATGGGCGCATCCATGATGTGATAGGCTTCGACCCCCGGCCATTGACCGTCGCCAAAGCGAATGGCGGCATCCAATCCCTCGCGGGCGATTTCCACGCGATTGTTGTGGGTGGACAGACGCAGTGTGATTCCGGGATGCGCCCGATCAAAGGCCTGAAGCCGGGGAATGAGCCACCCCACGGCGAAGGTTGTCACGGCGCCGATGTTGAGAATTTCGGTCGGCGGGCCACCGGCAACGCGGTCGAGTACGCGGGCAATGTCATCCAACCCCCGCTCCATCACCGGGAACAGCGCCTGTCCGGCATCGGTCATGACCAGCCCCGCCGGGGTGCGGTGGAACAGGGTCACGCGCAGCACATCCTCCAGCCGCGCGATCTGGTGGCTGACGGCCGCTTGCGTCACGCGAAGTTCGATGGCAGCGCGGGTAAAGCTGCCCTGACGCGCGGCCACCTCAAAGGTGCGCAAGGCATTCAAGGGGATGTCGGGCCGATCTGGCATGAGCTGAACTTATATGCGGTTCAATATGTTGTCGTCTTCTTATTTTGTGCGGGTCCGGATATTTCAGCCTCGAACACTGAAATGGACCAGACATGAAACGCACTTCGATCCTCTCCGCCCTGATCGTGACAGCTTCCTTCACGCCCGTGCTTGCGCAAGATAGCCAGCGGACGTTCGAAACCGACGCCGCTGCAAGCTTCGAGAAGGCGATCGCGGACTACGATATCCCAGGCCTGATCGTGGGCGTGACCCGTAACGGGCAGCACCACTTCTATCAGACGGGTCTGGCATCGCGCGAAGACCGGCTTCCCGTGACACCCGACACCCTGTTCGAACTCGGCTCCATCAGCAAGATTTTCAATGTCACACTGGCGGCGCTGGCCACCGTCGCCTTCATCTTCTTTGGCCTGATGGGCCCGCAAGGAACAGCTAAGTTCGGGGTTTCCTCCGGGGGCGACTTCTTCCAGCTGCCGGCGATCGAAGTTCCCGCATTCCTCAGCGGCATTGTGCTCTCCGTGATCCTGCTGGGCCTCGCGGGCTACGCCTTGGTCCTGAAGGCGAAAAGGAACCAGCGGCCGCCCCGCTGGTTGCCGGTCGTCTTCACCGTCGTCTTCGTGGTGGCCTTCCTGATCTGGGTCGTCGGCGGCGCACGGACGCCGAGCATCTCGCTGGCCGGACTCATCGCCGGGTCCGTGACCCTGGCCGTGCCGATCGTCTTCGGTTCCCTCTCCGGTGTCCTGTGCGAACGCGCCGGCGTCGTGAACATCGCCATCGAAGGCCAGCTGCTGGGCGGAGCCTTCACCGCCGCGATCGTCGCCAGCATGACCGACAACCCCTACCTGGGCCTGCTCGCGGCCGCTGTGGCAGGCGCGCTCGTGTCGATGGTGCTGGCGGTGTTCAGCATCAAGTACGTGGTCAACCAGATCATCGTCGGTGTGGTGCTCAACGTGCTGATCTCGGGCCTCACCGGCTTCCTGTTCAGCACCGTGATGCAGGCGAACAAGGAAATGTTCAACTCGCCCGGCAGGCTTCCCATCATCGAAATCCCGGTCCTGTCCAGCATCCCGGTCCTCGGCCCCATCCTCTTCAAGCAGTCCGTCGTGGGCTACCTGATGTACATCGCCGTGGTTGTTGTCTGGATCGGACTCTTCAAGACCAAGTGGGGCCTGCGCGTCCGCTCCGTCGGTGAACACCCGCAGGCCGCCGACACGCTGGGCATCAAGGTCAACGCCACCCGCTTCTGGAACGTCACGCTCGGCGGTGCCGTCGCCGGGATCGGCGGATCGTTCTTCACCCTGGTGGCGATCGACAGCTTCACCAAGGAAATCTCCGGCGGACGCGGCTTCATCGCCCTCGCCGCCATGATCCTGGGCCGCTGGAATCCGATCGGGGCGTTCTTCGCCGCGCTGTTGTTCGGTTTTGCGGACAACCTGCAGAGCATCGTGACGATTATCGGCACCCCGGTGCCGAGCCAGTTCATGGCCATGCTGCCGTACGTCGTGACCGTGTTTGCCGTGGCCGGGCTCGTCGGCCGCTCCCGGCCGCCGGCCGCCGACGGCATCCCGTACATCAAGGGCTGACGATGGACAGCATCCACGTCGACTGGGCAGCGCTCGAAGCCGCGGCCGTGTCCGCCATGAGGAACGCCTACGCGCCGTATTCGAAGTTTCCGGTGGGGGCCGCGGCCCTCACCGGGGACGGCCGGATCGTCAGCGGCTGCAACGTCGAAAATGCCAGCTACGGGCTGACCCTGTGCGCCGAGTGCGCCCTGGTGGGCAACCTGCACATGACCGGCGGGGGACTGCTCCGCGCGTTCTACTGCGTTGACGCCGGCGGAAACGTCCTCATGCCGTGCGGGCGCTGCCGCCAGCTGCTCTACGAATTCCGGGCTCCCGACATGGAGCTCATGACCACCCAGGGAATCAAGACCATGGACCAGGTCCTTCCCGATGCCTTTGGCCCCCAACACCTGGAGGAACCCCGGTGACACAAGCTCAACACACGACTGAAGCGTTCGACGCCGTCGACATCATCCGCATCAAGCGGGACAAGGGCGTGCTCAGCCCGGCCCAGATCGACTGGACCATCGACGCGTACACCCGCGGCGCCATCGCCGACGAACAGATGGCCGCCCTGAACATGGCCATCCTGCTCAACGGCATGGACCGGGCCGAGATCTCCCGCTGGACGGCGGCCATGATCGCCTCCGGCGAGCGGATGGACTTCTCCAGCCTGCGGCGGCCCGACGGCGGCGTGAAGGTGACGAGCGACAAGCACTCCACGGGCGGCGTGGGGGACAAGATCACCCTGCCGCTGGCGCCCCTCGTGGCGGTCTTCGGGGTGGCCGTGCCGCAGCTTTCGGGCCGTGGCCTGGGCCACACCGGCGGCACCTTGGACAAGCTCGAATCGATCCCGGGCTGGCGCGCGGCGCTGAGCAACGAGGAAATGATGGCCCAGCTCCAGGACGTCGGCGCGGTCATTTGTGCCGCAGGCGCGGGACTGGCCCCGGCGGACAAGAAGCTCTACGCGCTCCGCGATGTCACCGGAACGGTGGAGGCCATCCCGCTGATCGCGTCCTCGATCATGAGCAAGAAGATCGCCGAAGGCACCGGCTCGCTGGTGCTCGACGTCAAGGTGGGCAGCGGCGCCTTCATGAAGGACGTGGCCCGCGCCCGCGAACTCGCCGAGACCATGGTGGGCCTGGGCAAGGACGCCGGCGTCAACACCGTTGCCCTCCTGACCAACATGAACACGCCCCTGGGCCTCACCGCGGGCAACGCGATCGAGGTCGAGGAGTCCGTGGAGGTCCTGGCCGGCGGCGGGCCGGAAGACGTCGTCGAACTCACCGTCCGGCTCGCGGAGGAGATGCTGGCGTGCGCGGGCGTCCGCGACGCCGATCCCCGGGCCGCCCTGCGGGACGGCCGTGCCATGGACGTCTGGAACCGGATGATCGAGGCGCAGGGCGGCGATCCGCGTGCCAAGCTCCCGGTCGCCAAGGAATCCGAGGTCATCTACGCACCGGCCGACGGCGTCCTGGTGGAGCTCGACGCGATGGCCGTCGGCGTCGCTGCCTGGCGCCTCGGCGCCGGACGTGCCCGCAAGGAGGACCAGGTCCAGGCCGGGGCCGGGGTCCGGATGCACGCCAAGCCGGGCGCCACGGTCAGGGCCGGCGAGCCGCTCATGACCCTCCTGACGGACACCCCGGAGAAGTTCGAACGGGCCAAGGAAGCGCTCGAACACGCCGCCGTGATCGCGCCGGAGGGCTCCCGGCCCGCCCAGAAGCTCATCATCGACCGCATCGCCTAAGCGCCCAAGCCCCCGCTTGCCCTATCACCTATGGTCCCCAAAACCCTGGTTTAGCCGCCACAGGTGATAGGGCAAGCGGGGGCCGCGGGCGGCGATACACTGACTCGACAGCAGTACCCTTCAAGCGCAGGCCCGGCTCCGGCGCCTGCGTTTTGAGAGGATCTGCGTTTGAAGGATTTATCAGGACCCGCCGTGCGTTAGGAAGCTGTGCAGGCAATCAACGACTTCATCCTCGCCGCCGCAGGGCAACCCTGGGTGCTCGTCCTGGTTTTTGCGTGCTGCGTGATCGACGGCTTCTTCCCGCCGATCCCGAGCGAATCGGTGGTGGTGGGCCTGGCAGCCGTCGCCGCCACCGCGGATGTTCCCAACCCGGTCCTCCTGATCGCAGTCGCCGCAGCCGGCGCGTTCCTGGGCGACAACCTCGCCTACCTGATCGGCCGCGGCACAGGAACGCAGCGCTGGGCCTGGATGCGCGGCCCCCGGATGCAGGGGGCCTTCCTGTGGGCCGGACGGGAGCTGCGGAAACGCCCGGCGTCACTGATCCTCGTGGCCCGCTTCGTCCCGATCGGACGGGTGGCGGTGAACCTGACCGCCGGTGCCACGCACTACCCGCGGCCCAGGTTCATGAGCCTGACGGTGCTCTCGGCACTGCTGTGGGCCACCTACTCGGTGGCGATCGGCCTGTTCGTCGGTCCGTGGTTCGAGGAAAACCACGTGCTGGGCGCGGCCATCGCGATCGTCTGCGCAATCGTCCTGGGCCTCGCCGTGGACTACGTCATCAGCAGGCTGCGCGGCCGCCTGCCGGAGGAACCGACGCCTGCCATTCCGCCGGCCGAACATCCGCCGCCCGGAACGTAGCGGACCGCGCCCCGCCCGTGGGACACTTAGGAGCGATTTGCGTCACGTTGCTGAACGCGCTTCGTCCAGGTTCCACCCGTTTGTTGTCGCAGATTCGTTACGGCTTAGTTGTCCGTTCCTATTCATCAAGGAGCACCGCCCGCATGGAGTTCATTAACGAGGCCGTGCTCCATGCCGCAGGCCAGTGGTGGATCTACCCGCTTCTACTGGTTTTCTTCTTCGTGGACGGCTTCGCGATGGTGGTCCCCAGCGAGACCCTCATCGTTGCCCTTGCGGCGTATTCCCTGCACAGCGGCCAGCCCAACCTGTGGATCCTGGGCCTGACGGCGCTTGTCGGAGCCATCGCCGGCGACAACATGGCCTACATGCTCGGCCGGAAGATCGGCCTCGAGCGGTTCCGCTGGATGCGCAAACCCAAAGTCCAGAAGGTCTTCGGTTGGGCGCACTACGAACTCGAGAAGCGCGGAGCCGTGCTGATCTTCACGGCCCGGTACATCCCCTGGGGCCGCGTCGCGGTCAACTACGTGGCGGGCACGACGGCGTTTCCGCACCGGCGGTTCTTCTTCCTGGACGCCTTCGCATGCCTGACATGGGTCGCCTACTCGCTGGGCATCGGCGTCCTGGCCAGTTCCTTCCCGTGGCTGCACCACAACCCGCTGCTCAGCGCGGGGATTGCGGTGGTCTTCGCGATCGTGCTCGGTGTCCTTATCGACCACCTCCTGCGCTTGTGGCACAAGCGCCTGGGACGCAACGACGCCCGGCCCGTCCCGGCCGACGGCGGACCTGTCCAGGAACGCACTCCCCAGGAACGCACTTCCCAGGAGGACGGCGCGATGCTGGCCGGACCGCCCACTGAGGCCGGAGCGTCCAGAAAGTAGCTTCCGGAGCGCTGCGACCCTATGGTTGGAACGTGACTGAGACTATTCCTGACGCTGCCCCTGACCTCGAATTCGACCTGAAGGGCCTTCCCAAGGTTTCCCTTCACGACCACCTGGACGGCGGACTGCGTCCGGCCACCATCATTGAACTGGCCGAGGCCGTGGGCCACACGCTGCCCTCGACCGACCCTGTGGCGCTGGGGGAGTGGTTCCGCGAATCCGCCGACTCCGGCTCGCTGGTCCGTTACCTCGAAACCTTCGACCACACCATCGCCGTGATGCAGACCAAGGAAGGCCTGTTCCGCGTCGCGAAGGAATTCGTCGAAGACCTGGCCGACGACGGCGTCGTGTACGGCGAAGTGCGCTGGGCCCCCGAACAGCACCTGCAGAAGGGCTTGAGCCTGGACGAGGTGGTCGAGGCCGTCCAGGCGGGACTGGAAGCAGGCGTGGACGCCGTCGCCGAAACCGGCCGCGACATCCAGGTGGGCCAGCTCATCACCGCCATGCGCCACGCCGACCGCGGCCAGGAGATCGCCGAACTGGCGGTCCGCCACCGCAACAACGGTGCGGTGGGCTTTGACATCGCCGGCGCGGAAGACGGCTTCCTGCCCTCCCGCTTCCGGGACGCCTTCACCTACCTCGCCCAGCACAACTTCCCGGCCACCGTCCACGCCGGCGAGGCCGCCGGCCTGGACAGCATCCAGTCGGCCCTCGTGGACGGCCGGGCCCTGCGCCTGGGCCACGGTGTGCGGATCGCCGAGGACATCACGATCGAATTCGAAGAGGACAGCGAGACCTGGCAGGACGGCGACGGCTTCGGCGTGGAGGTCAGCGACACCATCGGCATGGTGACCTTGGGCGAGCTGGCCAGCTGGGTCCGCGACCGCGGCATCGCCCTGGAGATCTGCCCGTCCTCGAACCTGCAGACCGGTGCGATTGCCGGTTTCGGCGAGGGCATCGAAAGCCACCCGCTGGACATGCTCTATCAGCTCGGCTTCAACGTCACGATCAACACCGACAACCGCCTCATGAGCGGCGTGACCCTCACGGACGAGTTCGAGCTCCTCGTTGAGACTTTCGACTACGATCTCGACGACCTGCTGGAGCTGACCCTGAACGCGGCCGAGGCTGCCTTCCTCCCGCTCGAGGAGAAGGAAGCGCTGGTGGAATACATCAACGAGGCCTACGCCGACCTTGGCTAAAGAGGACATTTCACCCCTCCAGGGGCTGGTCGCTACCATTGCGGCCCTGCGCGAGCACTGCCCCTGGATGGGTGCCCTCACCCACGAGTCCCTCGTGGAGTACCTCCTCGAGGAGGCCTACGAGGTCGCCGAAGCCATCGAGGCGGCCGGCGGCGACGCCGAACTGAAGGCCGAGCTGGGGGACGTGCTGCTCCAGGTGGTCCTCCATGCCCGGCTCGCCGAGGAACGCGGCGCCTTTGACCTCGACGACGTCGCCCGCGGCCTCACCGCCAAAATGGTCCGCCGGAACCCGCATGTGTTCCGGCCGGACGGGACTTTGCAGGATTCCTTCCCGGCAACGGTGGAGGAGATCGTCCTGACATGGGATGCCGTCAAGAAAGCCGAGAAGCCGGAACGCGGCCACGTCTTCGACGGCGTTCCCGCCGCGCTTCCGGCCCTTGCGCGGGCCCAAAAGCTCCTTGACCGGGCCGAAAGGGCGGGCCTGGCGACGGCGGCGGGCGAAACCGCCGTCGAACTCCCGGCCACCGAGGAGGAACTCGGCGACCTGCTGTTCGGCATCGTGGCGGGTGCCCGGGCCGGCGGGCTCGACGCCGAGCGAGCCCTCCGCGGAGCCCTCCGCCGCTTCCAGGACAGCCACGGCACAGCGCCGTAGGGCACAACACCGCCGGCGCTATAGCGCCGGCATCATGACGTCCGGGGTTTGGATAGGTTTCCGTAACCTCCGCCACTCTCGACTACGCTAGGAACGACGACGACGTCGGCTTTCCAGCTTGTTGTACAGCCAGAGTCCAAGCAGTCAGATTCCCTGCAGATCGCTTCACCCAAAGGAGCATATCCATGGCGCTTATCGATGCCATCCACGCCCGCGAGATCCTCGATTCCCGTGGCAACCCCACCGTAGAAGTTGAAGTCCTGCTCTCGGACGGCCAGATCGGCCGCGCAGCAGTTCCCTCCGGCGCTTCCACCGGCGAACACGAGGCCGTTGAACTCCGCGACGGCGACAAGGGCCGCTACCTCGGCAAGGGTGTCCAGAAGGCCGTTGACGCCGTCATCGACCAGATCGCCCCGGCCCTGATCGGTTTCGACGCGACCGACCAGCGCAGCATCGACCAGGCCATGATCGACCTCGACGGCACCGCCAACAAGGGCAAGCTCGGCGCGAACGCCATCCTGGGTGTTTCCCTGGCCGTGGCCAACGCCGCCGCCGCCTCCGCAGACCTGCCGCTGTACAAGTACCTCGGCGGCCCCAACGCGCACGTCCTGCCCGTGCCGCTGATGAACATCCTCAACGGCGGCTCGCACGCCGACTCTGACGTGGACATCCAGGAATTCATGATTGTTCCGATCGGCGCCGAGACCTTCTCCGAGGGCCTGCGCTGGGGCGTCGAGGTCTACCACAACCTCAAGTCCGTCCTGCAGGACAAGGGCCTGTCCACCGGCCTGGGCGACGAGGGCGGCTTCGCGCCGAACCTGCCGTCCAACCGCGCTGCCCTGGACCTGATCCAGGAAGCCATCAAGAACGCCGGCTACACCCCGGGCAAGGACATCGCCCTGGCGCTGGACGTCGCCTCCTCGGAGTTCTTCAAGGACGGTGCCTACCAGTTCGAAGGCAAGGCCCTTTCCGCCACCGAGATGAGCGCCTACTACGCCGAGCTCGTAGCCGACTACCCGCTGGTCTCCATCGAGGACCCGCTGGACGAGAACGACTGGGAAGGCTGGAAGACCCTCACCGACAGCATCGGCGACAAGGTCCAGCTCGTGGGTGACGATCTCTTCGTCACCAACCCGGCCATCCTGCAGCGCGGCATTGACACCAAGACCGCCAACTCGCTGCTCGTCAAGGTCAACCAGATCGGTTCCCTGACCGAGACCCTGGACGCCGTGTCCCTCGCCCAGCGCGCGGGTTACACCACCATTACCTCGCACCGCTCCGGCGAGACCGAGGACACCACCATTGCTGACATCTCCGTTGCCACCAACGCGGGCCAGATCAAGACCGGTGCCCCGGCCCGTTCCGAGCGCGTCGCCAAGTACAACCAGCTGCTGCGCATCGAAGAGGAACTCGACGACGCCGCACGCTACGCCGGACGCAGCGCGTTCCCGCGTTTCAAGGGCTAGTACCCGCTAAAACGAGATACCGGTGGCTATGGTGGAATGACCATGGCCACCGGTTCTGTTTTGACCGGTTTCTGTTCAGGCCTGTTTGAAGGAGTGACATGGCAACCCGCCGTCCCAAGGTTCCCCGGGCCGCTGCTGCGGCCCCGAAGTCTTCGGCCACCGGCCGGGGGGAAGCCGACGGCGGCGACGTCATCAGGGCCGACTTCGGCGGCCACCGGCACGGCCACGAACCGGCCGGTCACGCCCCCACCCGCAGCGCCGGACCAGCCACTCCCGACGCGCCCGGGACTGCAACGCCCGGTCCCGCCGGGAGCGCCGCTGTTTCCGGAAAGGCCGGACCTGTAAAAACCGGCACCCGCACCGACGGCCCGGCCATGCCGGCCGCGGGCGGGGGAGCGGGCAGCAAAGCAGGAGCTTCGGGGCAGACCGACGGACTCGACCCTGTCCCGGCCAAGGCCTTCTCCGGACGCCTGCTGGCCCTCGGCCTCGTGATGATCGCCATCACCATCATGCTGGCGCCCACGGTCAGGATCTTCCTCGAAAAGCGCGCCGAAATAGCCGCGCTGGAGGCCGACATTTCGGCCCAGCAGTCGAAGCAGGCGGACCTCAAGCGCGAAGTCTCGCGCTGGCACGACCCGAACTACGTGAAGCAACAGGCCCGAGATCGCATTAACATGGTTATGCCCGGCGAAACCGGCTACTGGGTTTACGGCAGCGATCTTCCTGCCGCAACCTCCGGTTCCGGCGCCGCAGCAGGAACGGCCACAGACCCGGCCAATCTGCCGTGGGTGGATTCCCTCTGGGACTCCATCAGGCGATCGGCAACAGACTAGGAGCGGCGCCCGCCGCCGGATTACCGCAACCCGGTAATTCCAACAGGGCAGGAAGGTGCCGCGCCAGTGGACGAGAACCGAGCGGACGATTCCCTGTCAGGGAACTCCACCGAAGCGACCCCCAATGAAGCCACTCCTGCGCCGGAAGAGTCCCGCCGGCCTTCCGCACGCGACCTGGACGTGCTCAGCCGCCAGCTGGGGCGGCCGGTGCGCGACGTCGTCGAGATCCCGGCCCGCTGCGTCTGCGGCAACCCCCTGGTCGCGGCAACCTCACCGCGGCTGAGCAACGGGACGCCGTTCCCCACCACGTTCTACCTGACCCACCCGGTCATTACCTCGGCCGTGTCCCGGCTGGAGGCAGCCGGGATGATGAACGAGATGAACGAGCGGCTCGGCGCCGATGAGGCGCTGGCGGCGGCCTACCGTGCCGCGCACGAAGCGTACCTGCAGGCCCGCGCAGAGATCGGCGCCCGGTCGGGCATTGGCGCCGTCCCGGAGATCGACGGGATCTCCGCCGGCGGCATGCCCACCCGCGTCAAGTGCCTGCACGTCCTGGTGGGCCATGCCCTCGCCGCCGGACCCGGGGCGAACCCGCTCGGCGACGAAGCCATCGCCGGCATCAGCGAGTGGTGGACCCGCGACCGCTGCTACTGCGACGGCGCGTGGGATACCGATGGGGAGGCGCCCTCGCAGGACCTTAGTCGGCACGGTCCGCAGGGTCTTCCGGAGA
>ENA-OWNT01005492-OWNT01005492.1-seawater-metagenome-genome-assembly--contig:-NODE-5492-length-10442-cov-4.092426_pt1 | contig 10442 bp, 13 predicted proteins | sample MGYA00238136_ERZ651165 | MGnify/ENA primary metagenome ERZ651165 (study PRJEB26861, sample SAMN08777766) | seawater metagenome | isolation source: coastal seawater | place: USA: Florida | collected...
AAGACCCCGCCCGTTTCGAATTCATCCCGACGTCGTAAGCGTGCTGGAGGAGGAACTCGGAAGCTGGATGCGGGGTGCCGCCAATCGAGACGCAGAGGACGGCTGGAGCGGCATTTAGGTCGTCCAGGAAGTTGCGAACACCAGGAATCTGCTCCGCCACGACAGGCTCCTGCGCGTACTGTTCGCCTACGGCCGCATCGATCCCAGCGAAGTGAAGGCAGCCATGGCCAAGCACGACTTCAAGAGCCTGTGTTCAGCACCCAGCGGTAGTGGACTGCCAACGAGCCACTCCCCCATTCCTCCGGCCGGACGCCGCCGCTCCCGGTTTCGTGCCATAACGCATGCCATAAGCACTGTGGGAAGTCATGCCTGACGGCCTGTGCGAGGTCTAGCTTCACTCCCCCGCGGCCTGGACCACCTGGTTGTGGAGCTTGAAAACTGTCGAGACGAGGGCGCTCCGTGATGGGGCGTCGAACTCGGTGACCTTCTCATCCAGCCAGGCAATCTGCACGCCGTCGAGGCGCAGCTGGATCTGGATGCCGGCCTCTCCCCTGCGCCGGGGCGCACGGCGGGGCATGCCAGAGATGGTCAGCAGGGTCTCTGCCGCAAATTCCCCCGCAATCTGCTCATCGGTCAAGGTCTCGAAAGCGTCGATGAGGAGGTCGGCGTACGTGGTCCGTTCCCGGTAGACCGTGTCTTTGACATCAGCGAGCAGTTGCGGCGGCAAGTACACCCCGACGTTGCGTAGCGCCCCGGGCACCGCCTCGGAGGCTGTCTTCTGTGCCGGTGCAGCCTTCTTGGCCGCCGGCTGCCGCGGTGCGGTCTCCGGCGCGGTGGCGGGCCCCGGTGACGGCTCGGGCTGTTGCGCCTTCGGCTCCGCCGCCTCAGGAGGCGTCTGTTCAACCTTTGGAGCCTGCTCCTCTACGGAATCGGGTGCGGCCGCAGGTAGTGCCTGAATGGGTTCCCGTGCAGGAGCCTCGGTAGGTTCCTTCGGCGCGGTCACCTCCGGTCCCTGGGTACCCCTCCCCCGCTTCGGCGGCAACAGGCCCTGCAGTCCTACTCCGCGGGCCTGTGCCACGGGTGCGAAGGCTCCTGCCAGGCTCTGGCGGCCGCTCATGCGTGGTTACCGCTTTCGATGTCGTTCAGCCGGGCAAGGATCTCGCCTGTCAGCTGCTCGTACTCTTCAGCTAGTCCCCCGGCGTTGCGGGAGAAGAACCCCTCGGCAGGCTTTTCCCCCGCCCGGAGAGCCTTCAGGCGCTTCTTCTGAGCGTCGGTGACGGCGCCCTCGAGCTCGTGGAAGAGCAGGCCCTTGCGGCGGGCGTCAGCGCTGGCACTCTCCAGGTTCCGGATCCGGGTCTCGAAGACCGGGGCAACCGTGCCTAGCATCTCCTCCAGGGTGTCGCGGACACTGCGTTCCAGACGCAGCGAACGCGGTCCGACACCGAACAGGACAATGCCGGCCAGCTGCAGGGACGGGTTCCGATCCCGTACGGCCATGAAGCGGCGGGCGATGCGCTCCACGCCGTCGATGCTCGCGTCGTCGGAACGGGTGGGGATGACGACGGCGCTTGAGATCGCGAACGCGCCTTCGACGAGGATCCGCTCCCCTGGTGGAGTGTCGATCAGGATCAGGTCGTAATCGTCTGCTAGCGGCGCCAGAACGCTGTAGAGCATGTCGCCGAAGTCGCCGGCATCGGAGCGGCTGGACCGGGACACCATGAGGCCCTGGATGTCTTCGAGGTCCTGGCCGCCAGGGATGACGTCCAGGTTTTCCCGGACGTTCCGGAGGATCATGGGTTCGGTCCCGGCAATGAGGGCTTGGAAGAGCTCGCGGCCGCTCTGCCGCTCGTAGCCGAGGTCCCGGGCCAGGTCACCCTGCGGGTCAAGATCCACCATGAGAACCCGGGAGCCGGCCAAAGCCACGTACCCGCCGACGTTGGCCGCGGTGGTCGTCTTGCCCACTCCGCCTTTGCCGTTAGCCAGGGACACGACCCGGTCAATTGCCCGTGTTTGGTGGGTTTTCGGGGGTACGGGGGCTTGCAGTGATCGTGCCATCGGCCGGTGACTCTCCTACGTGGTGGGTGGCATTGCGCTCTGCCCTTAACGCTATGTGCACTCCCCTCGGATTGATGGCAGTGACACGCATAGGACGGATCACACTTCGTCCGGTGGAGCGGTCAGCGGGGCGCTGAGCGGTTCGCCCTGCTGGACAACATGTTCACTCCCCTGCTGGACGCCCCGGTGGCCGTCGTGCGTGTTCTCACATGGATGCTCGTATCGGACTTCCTGTTCTGTGATGGGCATGGACTCGTATGTAGATTCCTGTTGTTCTCTCTGTTGGCGTTCCAGTTGATCGAAGGGCATGTGCCCCCGTTGTGACTCCAGTGAGGACAACTGCCTAAAAAGCCATGGATAGCCACGCTCGGCATGCAACTGTACGTTCAGCGTTGAGAGCAATGGGAAATTGTGCGGGTCGTTCCATCATGCGAGCAGCTAGAGATACCACTGCTCTGACTACGGGGCGGAGGACGTGAGAGGCAAGAGCAAATACAGCCGGAGATCATGCTCAGTTGAGTGCAGGTACTCCCGTTGAAGCTATGGCCTTATGTGCTACTTGGCGTCCGGGTGTCCATCCAACGTGAATTATGGCAGACCTTATGGCATGAACGGCAGTACTTCGACCGGAGCCCCGCGTGCGGGTCAACGAGGGCTCCCGCCGGTCTTTCAGGCAGTGCTCCCGCGAGTGACCACGTGCCCTATGGTAACCGGGCCCTGTGCAGTGAAGCCCGGCGCAGGAGTGTCGGGAGTTTTTAACCCAGTCGCGCTGATGGCGTCGGTGACGTCGATGTCGATCCAACCAAGGAAAACGACATCTGCGTTGGACAGGCCCACCTCGAGCGGCGGACGGCGGCCTGGAAGGTGCTGTCTTTGTCCCAGGGACCGTCCCAGTGATGCAGGTCGTTCTCATCGACGATAGTGTCACCTGTGGCTTCCAAGGCGACGGCGAAGACGATGTCCTCGCCGTCCCTCCGGTAGGTGAGCGTCGCCGACTGGGGGAGGCCGTCGAGCATCTCGATGGCTGCGCAAGCGGTGGCTGCTTGTCGGATCTGCTTGTCGACCTCGTGCCGCTGGGGGTCCAGAAGGTCCTGCTGTTCCTTCCAGACCAGCTGCGGGCGGCGAAGTGCGTCGATGGCCTGGCGCCGTGCGAGGGGGAGAGGGTCGCGACGGGCAGTGGAGGTGTACCGGCCGCCGGCGGGGCGGCCGCCGCTGACGCGACCCTGGGCGCTCACTGGGAACCATCATTGCAGGTTTCGCCGATGATCGTGTTGACGTCCGCTTCGCCTTCGACCAGAAGGCGGGTGAACCGCTCCCCGTAGTAATTGCTTTCACCCTGGGGGATGAGCGGTACACCCAGCAGGAAGTCACTCGGCAAGCCGGACAGCGGCCTGGGAGTAGGCGTACATGGCGCCCTGCTTGGTCCATTCGGCCGTGCCCCAGCCTTTTTGGGCGATGGCACCGTTGTGGGTCTGCATTTCCACGGCACGTGAGGTGAAGTAGCCGGCGAGCTGGCGCCCAGCGTGGACAGGGGAGCGGCCATGGGCTGCTTGATCGCAGAGGTTGAGAGTCACTCGTGGTCGGCGCCGAGCGGCAGGCCCAGCTTCAACACCTCGCTGCGGGCGTTCTCAATCATTTCCGGACCAGCATCGGCGTCCAGCAGCGCGGCGGCGACCACGGCCCCCGTAAGCGATGCCCTGGAAGTAGGTGCCCTCCGTGCGGTTGGCTGATTCTAGGGCGTTGGGCATTCGGACCAGGCTGCCGCGCAGCGCCCGGTTCACGGTTGATTTCATGACTTCGTCGGTGTGCGGGTCCGGGTTGTTGTAGTCCGCGGCCGGCATGACGGTGTCCAAGTGGGCCTCCCAGAGGACAACACGGCTGGCTTTGAGGCGGAGTGAGCCGCCGGCGTCCAGGTTGACAGGGACGTTGCCGTTATTGTCTTTACCGGCCTTGGAGATGGTGCCGAATTCGCTGCACGTTGTGACGCGGTTCCGGGAGTGAAGGCGAAGACCCCCTCGAGAGCCTGGAGGTGTTCGAGCCGGATGGACGGGTCTTTATGGGCGTGGGCGGTGAATTCGCCGCCGGCGGGGACACCGGGCTGGACGCGGGGCTTGCGGTTGAGGTCATGCCCTTCTGTGTGCGGCAGGGCCCGGACATGGTGAACGCCGGGAAGTACGCTTCCCGGCCTTCTTGGAGCCGTCAGCGACCGTACATCTCCTTGTAGGCCTCGATGGCTGGGCTCAGCTATAGCGGCATGGCAGGTCACTCACGGGCCGGCGGTCAATACGCCCGAAAGATGGGCTTGTCACGACGGCTGGTCTACATGGTGATGGGCCGGCGCCGGAAGGGCGCCGGCCTGTGTCCAGCATCTGCTAAAGAACTTGGCGTCTGGCTCTAAGTGCAGGACTATGGGCAATCCATTCAGCCCCCTTCGAAAGACCATGCCGGGGGGTGTGGAAACTGGTCCTGACAGCAAGAACGTGAGTTTGATATCAACCGTTGGTCAACACGCTGGGGACTCCTGCGTCCGTTTGGGTATACCTCTAGTTGACGTTTTCCGTCCGGGTCTACGGGGTCACCCTGACACTTGTTGCGGGGGATCCGGCGCTCGGTAGCTGATGGGTTGTCGCAGTCTCAATGTCGCTGGAAGTGGAATAGTGTTGAAGGTGAACGCTGACGTTGGCCGTGGGGGAGCCGTCAGCATTAGTCCACAAACGAAGGACCCACTGTTGGCCCGAAGAATCCATGTTCAGCTGATCGATGATCTTTCCGGTGAAGACGCCCAGGAGACCATTCGGTTCTCCATCGATGGCGCCGACTACGAAATTGACCTCTCCGCTGACAACGCTTCTGAGCTGCGCGGAGCGCTGGAACGGTACATCGCGAAGGGCCGGCGTCTCCGCGGCCCGACTGGTCGCAGATCTGGGGGTGCTGTGTCGATAAGTCGTGAAGAGACTCGGAGAATCCGCGAGTGGGCTATGAAGAACGGGTACAACCCCAGCCCGCGCGGACGCATCAGCCAGGCCATCAAACAGGCCTACGATGCTGCCAAGGGCTAGCCGGAGTCGCAAGGCAGGCGCCGTGGGTGCCGAGCAGGTAGCCCGCTCCCGCCCGGGATCTCCGTCATCGTGACGGCGGACAGGATCAGTAAGGCCGTCATCGGCTGCCTCGAATCCGGCCTGTGGGTCGACAGGGCCCCCTACGAGCTGCCGGTTACCGTCACAGGTTGGTCACACAGGAGGGGCATTCGGGACGGTCAGCGCAGGGACACTCTGATGCCAGTGGGCTGCGCCTGAGGTTCGGATGAGAAACCCCAACGCGACGCCCTGGGGCGTCGCTAGCGGGGGAGGCCGCGCTCGTTAACCGGCGCCTCCGCCGGAGTTCGTCTCACGCCGGAATGTGTACGCACGATTTCGTCGGTGCAGTAGCCCAAGGTCATCCCAGGACATCTGGGCCGGCGTTCCGTCGCTCGTGGATTTCTCCGTAGGGGACGTCGGTGCTGAGAGCAACCGTGTAGAGGGTGTAGCTGTGTTGGGTGACCAGCACGCCGTGACTCCCTACCTGGAGGGCGTGGAAGACTGCGCGGTCCACGGCCTCATCCAGGTTCCTGCGGATCTGAGGCGGTTCGTGTCCGGTGACTTCCAGGAGAAGGGAGGTCCCATTGTTTTCTGTCATGTTCTTCCTTAGTGCTTAGTGCTTAGTGCTTGGTGCCGCCGGGACGCTAAGCGATTCCGGCCGGCGACGACAGGGCCATTCCTGCGGGTATGTCCCAGTTGATGGCATGGGCGGCCAGGAGCGCGGCCCCGACGGCGGTGACTTCCGGCTCCGGGATGATGTGGACGTCGGTGCCGATGACGGCCTTCTTGATCTCGATCCAGCCCCGCGATCGTGCCCAGCCGCCGGCGACGTATACGGGAGCGCCGGGGGGCATCCTGGAAGCCACTGACTGGATGGCCGCTCCGCCCGAGCGGGCCAGGGCACCTGCCACAGCCGAAGCCCGCGATCCCGGAGCGGCTGGCGCGTCGTGGGCATACCTCGGCCGGACGCCGCCTGGGCCGCCCGGAATGAAGCTTTCCGAATGGACATATTCGTCAGGCTCTTGGCTCCCGTCGAAAATCGCCTGAAGTGCGGCGGCTACGGCTGGGTCCTGGGAGGCCCAATGGACGTTGCGGGCCAGCTCGGTGACGTTCAGGAGGGTGCTGCCCTGGCTGAGTATGCCTGGCGCGACATCGCAGCTGCCGAATCGGGGCACCTTCGCCGTAGGGGACTGGGCTACCACTACTTCCGCGGTGCCCATGGAATCAAGAATCGCGCCCGGTTGCAGCTGGTCGACGCCCCACCCGCCGATGGGGTGGTCGTGGCCGCCGGCGACTACGGTGGCAAGGGGAGCCAGTACGCCAGCGCCGCTCAGGCGAGCGGAACGCAGGGACCCGACCCGTTCCCCGGTCCGGACCACTTCCGGCAGCAGGTCGGACGAACCCAGCGTCATCTCAACGCGGTCCGTCAGCCACGTTCTTGTCCGCATGTCCCAGGCCGCCGTGCGCGCGGCGAGGGTGTCGCTGATGAAAGATCTTCGTGACCAGCAACATGAAGCGAAGTCGGTGACGGCCGCCCATGAAGCGGCACTGCCGCTGTTGTCCTGCCGGCTCGACCAAAGCCAACCGATGAGGGTGTGGGAGGGATTGGTGTTGACGCCGATCCCTTCCGGGGAGGGAAGCCGCGGTTCCAGCTCCTCGAAAAGCCGGGTCCGGCGCGGGTCAAACCATGCCAGGGCGCGGCCAAGTGGCCGGCGGTTCTTGTCCACGAGAACCCCGTCTTCTCCCACGCCGGCTGATGCCACCGCGGCAACGATGTACTCGGTTCCGCAGGCCTCAATGATCATGTCCTCGATGGCGTCCAGGATCCCCTGGGCATCGATGGAAAGATCGGAGGGATCGCGGGGCGTGGTTTGCCTGGCGCGTGCGACAACGCGGCCGTTGCGGTCAAGGGCGACGACTTTGAGGTTCGTGCTGCCGATGTCGATGCCACAAACGACCTCTGTACGTTCGCTCGTTCCGCCCATATTTCGCCATCCTTTGATCGACGTGGTGTAAAGGTTGCCGATCTTAATCGTTGAAGGAAACGCTCCGGGTCAGGGAAGCGATTTCCGCGAGAGTCTTCTCGGCGACGACGCGCTCACGCTGCCAGATGTTCCGGCCGACTATCACACCCCGGGCACCAGCGCGGATGGTTTCCGCAACCGCCTCGATGGTATCTGCCGGCTCGCCGGCGAGGGGGCCGCCGGCGATCACCAGCGGCACGCCGAGTTCGTCGACGAGGCGCCTGGTGCGCTCCTCGCCGGGGAAAGCGATCTTGATGATGTGGGCGCCGAGGTCATAGGCGATGCGGGCGACCTGCTCTTCCTCAACAATGACTTCCTCCGACCGTGGGGCGCCGATGAGAACTGGTTCCAGAACCAGGGGGATGTCCCAACGCTCGCACGCGGACACTACCTGTCCCACGCGGGTGCACATGGCGGTCCTTTCGGCATTTGAGATGTTCCAGGGGAACAGCATCTTCACAGCATCCACACCCATCCGGACGGCATCTTCAACTGTGGTGATCAGGCCGTGGGAACCCAAGCCATCCGTCTCCCGGTAGTCGTAGTACGTGTCGATGGCCAGCACCCGGCTCAGGTGAGGGCTCCGGGCGAAGAAGGACTCCGTCTGCTTAACCTGTCCAGGGGTCATCATGAAACCGGTGACGCCGTGTTCGGCCCACGCCGCGAACGGAGCGGCAGGGGTCTCAAGACCTTCGATGCGCTTAAAGATCAGGCCGTGGTCGACGGGCATGATGATGGCGGCGCGGTCGCTGGGGAGGGTGCGGCGCATGCGGTATTCCATGGACATTAAAGTCCTGCTTTCAGTAGGCGAGCCACGTCGCTGTCGAACAGCCTGCTTGCATTGATGTCGTCCAGCACCCTGCTCGAGCCGTTTCACTCGTATCGGTACGTACAGTATGGACAATACGTCTAGTCTATTTGTGCCAACCGGGGCCAGTCAAGTGCGACAGGGGCGGCGCACGGCAGATGACACGGAGCATCACGCCTCTGACTAGCTGACTGTACTGTACGGTCCGTCTATAATGAGGTAGACAATGTCACTCTGCGCAGACCTCAATGAAGGAGGGCCTCGTGTCCATAGCATCTGCTGAGGCGATCGACCGTCAGTCCCCGACCCCGTACTACCGCCAGTTGTTCGACGTCTTGGAGCGCAGGATTGCTTCCAAAGACATTGCGTCCGGTGTGCGGCTGCCGAGCGAGAATGAACTCTGCACGGAATTTGGGTTGTCCAGGGCAACGGTGCGCCAGGCCTTGAAGCTGTTGGAATCCAGGGGCCTTGCCCACCGCATTCCGGGGCGGGGGGTCTTCGCCAGCGAGCCCTCGGCCGATCGCGGCTGGATGATTCAGGCCGAGCAGGGCTTCCTGGAGAACGCGCTGGGTCACCAGAACAGGCCTGTCACTACCCAGGTGCTGCGTTCCGGTCCTGTGGTCCTGCCCGAGAGTGCCTGCCGTTCCCTGGAACTCCCGGAGGGGACCAGAGGTTTTGAATTGGTCCGTGTGCGGTCCGTCGATGGCACCCCTGCGGTGTACAGCATCAACTACAGCCCACCGGCGGTGGCGCCGATCATCGCCGGCGCGCAGGAAGTCCTCGCCGGGCAGGCTTCCTTGTCTGGCTTGCTGACCGGTGCCGGCTACGGCCTCGGCGGGGCCAACAGGACTATCCGGGCGGTCAACCCGACGCCGGAGATCGCCCAGGCGCTGAACGTCACGGACGGCTCGCCGCTGATCCGGATCCACTCCACGTCCTGGACGAGGGCGGGGGAGCGCTTCGACGTTTACGAGACCTGGGTGCGCAGCGAGATCGTTCCCCTCGAGGTCAATGTCAGCAGCGTGGATCTCACATCCGGCCGCTAGGGCGATGACGAAGAGCCTCCGTTTCAGGTATTGAAACGGAGGCTCTTCCTCATTAAGTAGCGGCGGCTAGACCCCTACGAGCTTCGACGCAGGAGCATCGCTTTTGTCGGCTTCGGCCTCCTCTGGAATCCGAAGCCACCGCACTGCCACGCCCGCGGCGACGTACAGTGCTGCAAAGATGATCGTGACCCCTCCCGGTCCGATGAGGCCCAGGAAGAGCGCGACGATCAGCGGGCCGACGAAAGTTGCCGCGCCCGCGCCCAGGTTCAGCAGGGCCACGGCGTTGCCTTTTTGTCCGGGGGCCATTAAGGACATCAGAACCGAGATGGGCGTGAAACCGGCCAGGGTCACGCCGTAGAAGGCGGCGCAAACAACCGCGACCCAGTACTGCGGTCCGGTCATTTGCGGAATGAAATAGAAGCACAAGGAGCTGACGGCAGAGCCGATGCAGCCGAACCAGCGCAGCGTGCGGTGCCAGCCGAGCTTGTCGCTGAGGACGCCGAAGAACAGGTTGGCGAAGATGTTCGCGAATCCCATGGTGAAGATCAGCTGCAGCCAACCGGCGGTGCCGAAGCCGAGTTGTGTGGCGAAGACCGTCGGAAGGAAGACCAGGAATCCGAACTGAGGCGCGGTGTTGACGACACGGATGAGGCAGCCGAGGCCGACGCGGGGAATTTTCACCGCGATGGAGACACTGCTGATGATGCTCTGGCGGGCTGTAACGCCGGGGGCGGCCAGGCGGTCGCCGCCCTTTGCATTGCGGATCCCGACGAGGCAGATGATGCCGCCGGCGATCACCGTGCCCAGTGAAATCCACAGGGTCATGTATTCACCGATGACGGGTTCGGTGCCGCTGGCCAGCAGGGAGCCGAGCGTGGGAAGGCCGCCGGTGAAGGCGAAGTAGAACCAGCCCACTGCCGAACCGAGCCGGTTCGCCGGGCTTCCTGCCAGAATCCAGACCAGGAAGCCGTAGGCGAACATCGGATAGCCGAAGCCCCGGATGCCGTAGGTGAGCAGGATCAGTGTGTAGTTCTGGGATGGGACGGCGACGGCCAGGAAGAGCACCTCAAAGACAGCCCAGACAGCGAGGCCGAAGAGCATGACCCGTCGGGGGCCGAGCACGTCGGAAAGCGCCCCGGCGAGCCAGGATCCCAGCGTGACGATGAGGCCGTAGGCGGTGATGATGACGGCGGCGTTGGTTTCGGTGCCGGCGCCGTGGGAGGCCAGGAAGGGGGCGATGTAGCCGGATTCGACCCCGTCTCCGACCATGAAGAGCAGTAGCCCGACAAATCCCCAGATCAGGGGGCGGGGCAGCCCGAGCCGGTCCAGAAGAGCCGGCCGGGTGGCGCTGTTTGCAGCGGATTGTACGGACATCAGTGAGTACTTTCGTGAAGGCCGGGCTTAGCGCTGCGGCAGGATGTGGACTTTCCGG
>ENA-OWNT01005494-OWNT01005494.1-seawater-metagenome-genome-assembly--contig:-NODE-5494-length-10442-cov-3.728123_pt1 | contig 10442 bp, 12 predicted proteins | sample MGYA00238136_ERZ651165 | MGnify/ENA primary metagenome ERZ651165 (study PRJEB26861, sample SAMN08777766) | seawater metagenome | isolation source: coastal seawater | place: USA: Florida | collected...
ACGAACGAACGAACGAACGAACGAACGAACGAACGAACGAACGAGCGAACGAACGAACGAACGAACGAACGAACGAATGGACGAATGGACGAATGGACGAATGGTCGTTGTTTGAAATGAATGAATGACTGTGAGAGTGAGAGTGACTGTGACTGACGGACAGCGTATAGAGTTCACTGTCCCTGAAGTGAGTGAGTGGGTGAGTGAGTGAGTGCAGTGGCCACGACGCCACAACGGCGGCACAGCAGCAACAACGCAACAACGACGACGACGACGACGACGACGACGACAACGCACGCCGCCGCACAAAATGTCCCCCGCAACGCAACCACCGCACCGCACCGCAACGAAACGAAACGAAACACTGTGAGATGGGTCGTTGCTCGGCGTGCTTGCTCTCAATGGGTCGCAAGAGGTGATGGTATGCCATGTCGTGTTGGTGGTGGTGGTGATGGCACCGTGTTGTTGTTGGTGGTGGTGATGTGATTGCAGTGTATGAATTGTTCATTGAAATGTGAACCGTTGCTTACGGATCGAGGGCGGAAAGAGCACTGCTGCACACAGTGCACGAGAAGGAAGTGATGGCTGGATACTTGAAATTGCACTGACCCAGGTGTAGCATCGACTCATCTTCTGCTGTTACGACAGTTACTTTAGTGATGCTGATTTTACACACACATACCCTGACATGTGCGACTTGCGGTAAATGGATCGCGGAACTGAAACTACCTGCGACGGGCAGAGCTTTGGATAAATAATGCCCATACAAGTTCGAAGTTTGAAACGAAAAATGGCTGAGAATGAAACACGTTGCATCCACGTGACACTGTCTACGTGGACTGCACGGGTTTCCGTGGAGACTAGTTGACGTCGTGGCACTCGCCGTTGCGGTGCGTCCTGGCAGCTCACCATGCTCTGCGGTGTATTCTGTCGATCGGTCCAACTGGCGACGTGCATTGCACAATTGGCTTTGGTGGCTGAGCTTGTTGTATCCGAAAATCCAATCAAGTCAGACGTTCAGCCTTACAGCCCAACGGTTTTCATATCAGTTGGTTCTGCGCCTTCCAATTCTGACTTGCGCAATGCCCTTCGCGCGACATGGCTATCTGATTGCAACGCTAGTTCGTTTTGCGAGTACCGATTTTTTACGGACCGACCAAGGTGTGAGATTGCATGAAATTACAGTGGTTTCGCTGCCGCAGCATCTGACTTCCGTTGTTGTTGCTGCTGCACGCCACATCACCAGCCATGTCAGCAGCGGAGGCGAGTGCATCGACGATTTCTGTTCCGACGATATCGTGTTAACTGATTCCACGCTTGCTGGGTACGCATTGCTGCATCGTCGCTCAATGTTTCGAATTATCGGACGTTGAACCCACCGATGCCGACGAACAGCTAAATCTGGTTTCCTCTCTCAGGTACAAGAACTTTGGCACGCGTGGGTTGCTGCAGGTTGGTCCATGAATCCTGTGGCGTGGTATTGTTCGCGAATTGGTGCGCTAGCTAGCACCGTCGCCATTGTCTGTCGTTCACACCGCACTACGATTTCGCAGATTCAGCACGCGCTGTCTCATTTCAACTTCGACTACTATCTCAGAGTAGATGATGACGGGTTCTTGTGTTTCGAGCACTTTTACCGATCACTGCAGGTGTTAATGTGCCGTTTACTTTTCACCGCGTAATGGCAAATGGTTCATGACAGTCGTGGTGCTTGCAGGAGCTACCGCGATCAAAACTGTTGTGGGGGCGTTTCCACTGTCAGAGGGTGAGAACCTAAGCGTGACAGAAACGCACTGCAACTGGCGTTCCAATTCCTGTTGTCACCGATCAACACAATGACATGCACGTGCAGGCCATGGCCCGATTTGACGAGAACTTCATGCTCATGTCCAGAGATCTGGTGAGCTCCGTAATGACAAAATAGAATCAAGTACCTGCCCGCAACGCATTTCAGATGATGGTGTCGCCACCTTAGGTCCGGCTGTTTTCGAAGGGATGGTCTATTTGGCGAATGTCTCATGCAGAACAGCTCAACTCGCAGGCAGCAGTGTAAGTATGCTCACCAACGAAAGATGATTGTGCCCTGGAATGCTCCAAGCGCGTGTCAAGTGCATAAACTCGACGTTATTGTTTGTAGGCGTGCCCTTCCGTTTTCACAAAGCCATACGTTCGCCGTAAATGTTTTTCTTTCAGCGGCACTGATCCCTGGGCTCAACGTTGTCGGTTCGTGCGGCACCCGCACTTGGTTTTACGTGCAGCCTCGTGACAGCTTCTGGGCAGCTTCGTCAGCGTCACTTCATCATACACATATGTCGCTTGGTCACTGTGCAGGTGAAACCAGAGAGCGGTTCAGGTGGGAGGAGCGCGTCGCCCCAGACTCTAGTGGTGAGGATAAACCCCGTGCGCAGGCGTTTGGTTGACTTGCCTGTGGGTGCCTCATGACTTGTTCGTTTTTTGCTTTGCTGTAATAATGCTCTTTCAACGAAGATGTGATCCCGGATGCACTACTGGGCCCCGACGACTATCACTTCTCGATGACGAAGGAGGAGTTGTTCGAGGCCGTCGTCAGACATGGAAAAAGTGCCCCAAATTTCAAGTTGGAGATGCCTTCTTCAACGGCGCGATTGCTCGAACAAAGTCCTGCAGGCATCAATCCGGTGCACATGTCGTTCGGCGAGCTGTTCAAAGCAGCCGGAAAAAAAAACACAAAGCACTCCAAGCAGAAAAAGAAACACAGGGCGCAGCTCGAGCGAAAGATCAAAAAGCAAAAGCAGCACTTGCAGCGGCTGAAGGAGAATAAAGAATTGGTACGTCGCACTCTTGATTTCGACAGTGAAACGAAACACGGTCGTATAACGGCAACTGATGTGACAAGGCGGCTGTCTATCGAGCGAATGGTGTCAGAATCTCCGGGAAAGGACTCAGTCTGCACACAGTTCAAACACTGAAAAGCGCGCTGAGAAGTACGTTGCAAGCAATGCACTAACTCCCCTCACGCGACGTGGCGATGGCGTGCGCGTGACATCGATGATGAATTTTTCGGTATGCCATATAGACCTGCTCTACGAACAACAAAACCTAACCATTCCTGTTGAGTACGAAGAATATATCCCAGGAGAGGAATGCCTCTCGTGGCAATGCGAGCAAAAGCGGGCAGTCTCCGCTCCATTCGAAGTTTCCAGGTGCATGGTGCTATTGCTCGTAGTCAGTGCGTCGCAGATGGTCGTGATGGCATCGGAATGCATATGCTTGACAGACTTCACAGCGGGCCCCGGGCTCCGTTGTGCCTGTGGGCGCAACACGAAGATGAGAAGCCTATCACCACGAAACGGGTAAGCAATACCTTGCTGTTGAAGTTGAAGCTTCCCAGTGATTCCCGGTGCATTACACCGTGTACTCCATCGCCAGGCGCATTGTCCGAATCTTTGCGAGCGCTTTGTATGGCTTCATCACGTGACCGCTGACCATATCACGCAATTTTATGCGGACGTCAGCACAGAGGATAAATGGTCGCCTCAACAGTTGGTAAGCCGTGCCTCGTTTTGTATCCAAAGCCGCCCTAAGTTCTAGTACTCACAGCTTTGGTTCATGCAGACACTTCCAGACTACATCCACGACCCAACTGGCTGTTCATGGAAGCCTGGAGAAGTTGCGTTCGGCGAACAACCCAATCCTGAGCTTCCGTACCCGTTGTTCGTAAACTTGCATTGTCGCTTCGTCCACTACTCGATGGGTGCCGCCGCCTCATTGCGCGTTGCTGTTTGCGCAAATTTCGTTGTCTTTCCACGAAGATATTCGACGCATACCCCTAGAACCCTGTACAATCTTTCGGCTTTCGACGGCTTCAAGTACGTTGAATTGGCATTGCTCACGCAGTGTGAACTGTTCCCGCACACACAATTCGATTTGATGGTATCTGTCGTTATCATGGGTTGTAGCACAAGCAACACGGAGCACATTGCTGCTGTCCGCGAGTTTATCGCAAATCATTTCTCGGCGTCATAGCACTTGACACGTCAGAATCAACTTCGGGCCATCACCTCATTTTTTTATTGTTTTACATAAGCGTTTCCTAGATCTAGCACCATCTCAATCAATTATTATTTTTAACAGCTCCACCTACCCAGACCAAACACCGCAGAGCGCTCGAACAAGCGACGGCCATGCACACACACACAACATACACACTGTTGCGACAGCATTATACAAACCGTGCTCTAAAAGCTAATTTCGTAATACGCAGCGACTGCCATGGACGTGACTGGGGGTAAAACACACACGTTTTCAAGATCCAACACACCGACATCCGTGTCGGAACATTGTTTCTCGATTTCCGACTTCCGTGGCTTTTCCGCGACACAACTTCGAAAAATCTAGAATCAAGCACGGTGTTCAACCAACGCTGCAACGCTGCAACCCATCTGTCATCAATACTGCTGCCATCATTCGTTACTGCTGTAGCGTCGCAATCATCATCATCAATCAATGCTGCATGCTGCATGCTGCTGCCATCAGTCAGCCATCAGCCGATCACCGACCGCATCATGCTGTTGCCAACCTAATTTGCAGGTTTCCAAACAATGTGTAGTCGCCGTGGAAGGTCATTCGGTCCTCACCGCCGCACCGCAATGTATCAGCTGAACCTGTACAACAACGATGCTTTGTTGATCGTTGTTCGTTTTTGTTGTGTTGTTCGATGCGTCAACTGCCGTTGTTGCCGATTTATTGTGGTGTGGCAAACCTGAAGGAAGACCTGGAAACGTTGTTGTGTTTGCGGTGCCAATGATCGACGCGACAGCGGGTGCGAACGTGAAACGTATGTATGTGCATGTGCAGTGCATGTGTGCGTGTGTGTGCCGTGGCACAAATGACACAGAATTTGTTGCATGAGCTCACGCCTGCTCGCGCCCATGCCCACGCTCATGCCTATGCCCACGCCCGCGCCCGCGCTCACGCATGTACTTGTCGTTTGATGGCGTTGCTCTTCAGGTACCGACATGTGGCACAAGTGGCACGATTATGGGACGGCATATCGGCGATGACAAGCACAAGGGCCGCAAAGTATGGCGTCTGTGCTTCGGATACCCTGGCTCATCGTGGCAGCCCATCACGGGAGCTGAGTCAACCACACCATTAACCAAGACCACTCAACGCAACAAAAATAAAACAATAAAACAACATTGTCAATTGAACGGATTTTCATTTATTATCATCACACGGCGATTAACCACCGAAACCGAAACGATCATCAACCGACCGAGCAAGCACCAAGCAAAGAGTAACAATGCAGCAATTCCAACATCTTGTTGTGCACTGCAGAAAGGCACCCTACGATGTCTATTGTGGGCGCAAATCAGCAGGGGCACCCAAGGATTGCAGTGATTTTGAATTTGGCAACCCATTCACCTTGAACAGTAGCTCTGAGCGGAACTCTCGTGTGGAGCAGTTTCGTCAGTACGTGTTAGGCAAAGAAGCGCTGCTACGCAGAGTGCGCTCCGAACTCAAAGGGAAACGCTTGGCGTGCTGGTGTTCTCCGAAATTATGTCACTGTCATGTACTTGCATGCATCGCCAACTCGCAAGAGCAAACGTGCACAAAAGCACAGTTGCAATCCTACATCGAGTATCTTACAACCCGATCCAACAAGAAGGCACCCAAAGGGAGATCTTCACTGCCTCATCAAAGCAAGCGGTTGCAGGCGAGCTCTGGAAAAACAAGTACAGAGCACGTAGGTAGCCCAAACGGGAAATGCGACGAAGTTGACAATACACGCGATGGCAAACGGCGTCGGCGAAGGCGAAGACAGCGGCAGCGCAAAGGAAACGGGGAGCCAATACAATCAATGATTGCCAAAGCGCCAGGTGTCGGTGACAACGCTGACAACAGCACCACGCAGGCACCACATGGTCGCACCAGTGACAGCACTCCAACAGGTGCAGGCGCCTCGGGTAATAGCACCTCCAGGACTGCGACCGCCACGACTCTGCAGGAGCAGCGAGCTGCTGTGAAAAACCCAAATCCTGTTTTAGACGCTGGTGTTGACGTCATTGACATCGGCATCAATATCACAAGCCGACAAATGAAGCGACGATGGCGTGACTTTGTATCAAGAGCCGAGAAAGTAGGGGTGTCTCAAATGCTGTTGACTGGAACGTCGATGGAGTCATCACGCGAGTCAATCAAGATTGCCCACATGTGGAAGCAGGAGACAGGCCGCGATGCACTGTTTTGCACAATTGGCGTTCATCCGCATGATGCAAAACATTTCACCAACCAAACTCCGGCAGAAATGAGGAAAATGCTGCAGGATCCGGCTGCTGTCGCTGTCGGAGAATGTGGACTGGACTACAACCGGAACTTTAGTTCAAAGGATCAACAAAAGGTATGTTCCGCTTGATGTGAGCCACGGCGAAGCAATGGAGCCCTTCCTTGATTCGCAGTATCTTACGCACGCCTGACGTGCTGATCGATAGGCTGCTTTTGAAGCTCAGATTGAGTTAGCGTGCGAGCTAAAACTGCCAGTGTTCGTGCATGAACGCGAGGTACGGTATTGTGGGTCGATTGTATTGTGCACGGAAACGACTTGACAGTATGTGCCGAAACCGTAGGCTCATCAGGATCTGTGCGCTATCCTAGATCGCTTTCGGGGCCGATTGCCGCCGATTGTGGTCCATTGCTTCACCGGAACCGAGCAAGAGGTGGCAAAACATTGCGCGTAACCGCCGTTTCGTTGTTCGTATATTCAGAGACTTGTCGTGCATTGCAGGCCTTAGAATATGTGAAAAGGGGATTCTACATCGGTTTTACTGGAACAATTTGCAAGGTTTGCATTCGCACACAAAGCATTTAAATCTCCGACCATCGTGGCAGCATCCTTCATTTCGTGGCATTGTCAACACAGGCTCAACGTGGGGCACCACTGCGCGCTCTGCTACCACGAATTCCGTTGTCAAGGTTGATGGTTGAGACAGGTATGTGCGTCTTCATGTACTCTACGCACTTCTATGTTGTTCACGAGACATATTGAAACTTGCACAGATGCTCCATGGATGGGTTTTGTGAAAGGACGTCGCACCAGCGAGCCAGCGGACGTGGTCCTCGTTGTACGTGTCCCATTCGCTCACACACATCGCAGCTCTGCAGTGCCAACCTTATTTGTTGTGTGATTGCGGAAATGGTGATGCTATGCTAGGCGCAACGGATGGCAGAAGTGCTCGGCATCACTCTTGAAGCGTGTGCAACAGCGACCACAGCAAATGCAAGAAAATTCTTTCGTTTACCAAACAGAGACGCACAATAGCTGCCGCGCTGCGATCCAAATCGAGCATGCATAGTTTACTTGCGATTTACCCCAAGGCCGAAAAGTGACATCGTACTACCTCTAACATCTAATTGAGAGGCATGACGTGCACTTCGTGATTTTGCATGACTCCCATGTGCTTATCACGAACGGCACGCATCGCTAATCGACGACTGGGGAATCGAACAATTGCACTGCACCGCAGGTTTTCCATGTTGAAAAATGACACATCTTCCGACAGGTCGATGTCGAAATCCCTACCGTGCACAAATGAACGCAGTCGTTTCACCAAACAGAGTTGGGAAGCAACACAGAACCTCCAACGACGGACCTGAAGAATTTCTTGATGTACATCACTTTTGATTCTCCGTAACCAGCCTGCGGGACGTTGGTGACCACCACACAGTTCTCGGGTTTGTCCCCCAGCAACGGAAAGGAAGTTTTCTCTTCCACCACATCTAAGTCTTTTATGGTGAGCATCTGAATGGGCTTTGCCTGCGATTACAAAACACCACACTCGCAGCGTGAGCAACAATGGAGACACCAAAATTGCTGCGAGCGAGCTCACCCCAAAAATATCCATGTTCCGCTTGAAAGCGGGAGCGAGCTGGGCCGCAGACACTTTGACATACCAATCGCCGGTTGGGCGGTAAGCCTACAACGCGTACATGCTGATGAGCGACGAGCGACTCGGTAAACCCCGCACCCACGACGTACCTCATCGTATTCAGCCTTCACATCATCGTTGTCAATGTCAATGCCATTCATGAAACTCAGCACATCTTCTTTGGTCGCATGGACAGAAAACCCCCGAAGCCTAACCCATTCATGTTCTCTCGAACTGGCCCCAACATTCTGAATTATAGATGCAATGGGGTCCGTCGACAAACGAGGAGTGAGACCTTCAATATCTTTCAAGCTGTTCGAAGAACTGGTCTGGTGCGCATTTCGGCCAGGTGCTGCTCGTTGCAACAAGTCTCCCAGTGTGGGCGAAAGGTCTGATCCCGGTGTTGGGCCGCGTGAAGTAACGCTTGTCTTATTCTGGTGTGCACTGCCTTTGGAGAATCGCTTCGGCCGCCTATTCCTGGTCTGCTTGAACTGGTCGAGCAGCTGCTGGAGATCTTGTGCCGCTGCGGAGACTTTATCCGGGGCTCCTGAAATGCAGCATTCGTGGGAAGCCTGCGAGTCCGGGGTGGACCCGTCTTCGCTGACGATCCACATGCGCACATTGTGTTTGGAGCCTGTCGATGCACACGCAATCGTGTACGTTGAGTGAAGATGCGGGTTGTGGATTCAAAGCAATGCAACAAATCAAGTTACTCACTCATGGCTTTGATGGTCCGGCCCCCCTTTCCAATGACCATCCCAACATACTTTCCGACTACAACCGTTTCCACCGCGGATTGATCTCCTCGAGACGTGTGAGGTCGAATCCCACTAGGGCCCCTCTTCCGCAACGATAAAAGGGCACGCGCCGCCTTCACTTGTTGTGGGGTTCCGTTCACCCGCACAGTATTTTGAAGGAAGTTGGGATTTAGTTTCGCCCCGGACTTCGCTTCAATCTCGGCGACCAAGCGGGCATTGTCGTCGTCAACGACAGTTGACAACTTCGTATTGTGGTATACCAACACTTTCGAGAGCATTCGTGGGGACTCGCGTTGAAATCCAGTTTGCTTCATGGTGTACGCTTTTCTGTCTTCGAGCAGTTGAACGGCCTCTTTGACTTGTTCACGAGTTCCATGAAAGTGACACACTCCATCAGCATCAACATTTAAATCGGCACCGGATTGCTTCTTCGCTAACTTCAAGTACCGAGCGCGCTTTCCGATGATATGCGGGGCGAGGTCCCCCAGGTCCATCGTCTCGGACACGATCTGGCCACCAGCTGATTGTGGCGCTCCAGGTGCGGTCGATAAAGATCTAAAGATGAAACTTGCGCCATTGTTGAGGGACCGAGCATACTGGGATTTCACTGGACCGCAGTATACGTGCACAGATCTAGCGAGGCACTGAGCATGGCGGGGCGCGTGCAACGCGCGGAATGCACGAGCGAAGGTCGCCATCGCGACTTGGCGCGCTACTTATCGAGCCACGTCGTACACCGTCGACGTAGCGTGAGACAAGACAGGAAAAAGTAAAACTGGTTGGACACAAAGCCAGATATTGATCGTGACAAGAGGAGGTTGCTCAGCGCGACACGGAGCCAAGAAAATATCGTGCTCAGCCTTGGCGCCAACCACAGTGCTACGAGGTTAAGGCCTTATTCTGCTACAAACGCAATGAACCACCACGGAAACAAACCGCCAAGCGAATGAGCAAACAAGCAACCACGCTGGCAACCGACAGATGGACTTCCTTGCCAACAAAAAGCAAATTTCCGCACGGAAAGCGACAGACGCAACAAAACAACAACACCTTCTCGCCGCAGAGAAGCGGGTCCTTGTCTCCGTCTCCGGCACTGCGGTCCAAGACGATGAAGAAAGCGATGTTGACAATGTTTTTGAAGATGAAGACGAAGGTGGAGTGTGTGGTGATGTCGACAATGGAGACGACGATGGCGACGACGCAACGACGTAACGATGGCCATCGCAACGACAACAACGACAACGACAGTGACGCGACGACGACGACGACGACGACGACAACGACAACAACGACAACGACGACAACGACGAACGACGAACGACGACCGCTGCCGCGTGGCGGCAGAGAGTGACTGTGAGTGAGCGAGTGGCCACTCCCACCCTCCACTCACTCACTCACTCACTCACTCACTCCCGCACTCACCCACTCACAGTGCACACAGGGTCATGGGATATAGATTAATGCCGATTTTAGTGGTCCCAGTATTTTGTATTCTGCATTTTCAAGATGCATTTTGAGGGTGGTTGAACGGGGAAGATGCGTGTGTGAATGTATTGTGGAAGTGTAGTACACGGTATCTCCCAAACCTGGATTAATGTATGTACGCAGAAAGTGAAGAAGAAAGAAGAAAGAACGAAAGAACAAAGAACCTTCAAAATTCAATGTACAGTAGTTTATTGTACTGATTGACGCATTCAGTCACTTGGGAGTATTCGCGTAAATCAGTTTATACAATTCTTCAGAACAAAGTGTCCCGATGGGCCCCACACCTCACTGT
>ENA-OWNT01005495-OWNT01005495.1-seawater-metagenome-genome-assembly--contig:-NODE-5495-length-10441-cov-4.042937_pt1 | contig 10441 bp, 13 predicted proteins | sample MGYA00238136_ERZ651165 | MGnify/ENA primary metagenome ERZ651165 (study PRJEB26861, sample SAMN08777766) | seawater metagenome | isolation source: coastal seawater | place: USA: Florida | collected...
ACTCGCAGCGGCAGCCACCAGTGCACAGCGAACAGCTCCCTTCCTTCGTTCAAATCTTTAACCCGAAGCACGACACTGTGACGCTGGTAGATTGATGTTTAGTAGTACCATGTTTTATAAAATATTATGTGCTTCCGGTGGGTTCGTAGCAAAGCTTTACAATGACGCGGCGACAGCCGCGCGTTGAGCCAACACTGCCTGCAAGCGCGTAGACACGGCATTTAATCTATCTTCGAGGTTCTGCACGATCCACTCCAGCTCCAACACATCTTCCTTCGTTTCGTCCACGACATCCTGCTCCTCTCGCAGCCGACGCGCTCGTCGGGAGAAGTAAGCCATGTCGAGCTCCTCGCCGTTCAAGTGAAGTGATTGTCCGCACAAACGGATCGCGTTCTTGTAAGGCACGAAACATTGCGCTTCTCCAAAGCCGAAGCCTCCACCGAAGTTGGAGACCACCTGCGTGTTGGTGCCGATGGCGAGGCTGTGGTGTCCCTGGACTCTGTTGTTACCGCCAATGGATACACTGAAGCGGCCCGAGATGGTGTTTTTGAAGCCCCCCGCGCTCGACGCGTAGTTGCTCCATATCTTATTGTTCTGCCCGCCTGCGTGCGAGATGTACATCCCCTTCGCTACGCCGTTGGTGCCGCCGTTCAGTGCTGCGTATTTGCCGTCCGCGGTGTTGGCTAGGCCACCTGACAGTGCAGCGAGGTCTCCACGCAGCCAGTTTTCAGAGCCACCTGCAACAGTGGCGCATTCCCCGTCGTGAATGCGGTTCGCTTTTCCCGCCGGAATGTCGGACGTGCCGCTCTCGCCGCTGACGGTGTTCGAACCCGTGTCGCCGCAGACCGAAAACGGCACCACCGCCAGCGTCCAGTTCGTCGACGTGGTCGTGGTAGTCGTGGTCGTGGTTGTTGTGGTGGTCGTCGTGCCCGTCGTAGTTGTCGTTGTCGTTTCCACGGTAGCAACACTGTTCGTGCTCGATTCCGTAGTAGTTGTGAATCTCCACGGACTCGACGTACTCTCCGTGCTGGTTGTCGTGGACGTGGTTGTTGTGGTCGTCGTTGTTGTGGTCGTGGTAGTGGTTGTCGTGGTGTCGAGCGTGGTTGTCGTGGTGTCGAGAGTAGTTGTGGTCGTGTCGAGCGTGGTTGTCGTGGTGTCGAGAGTAGTAGTAGTTGTTGAAGTCGTTGTTGTTGAAGTCGTGGTTGTGTCTAGCGTTGTGCCAGTGGTACCGTCGGTGACAATGGTGCTAGTGCTGGTGCTTGTCGTGTCGGATGTCAAGCTATTCCCCGTGGCCGTTGTTGAAGTCGTGGACTCTGTGGTGGTGACGGGCGGAGCGGATGTGCTCATTCCGGTGAGAGAGTAAAGCAGAACGCGAAGTTCCCTCAATGTTTCGTTCGTGCGACGGAACTTTCGCAAGCTGGCCTTAAGCGTTGCATCTTGTTGTGCCAGCACATCCTGCTGTTCGTGGACTGTACTATTCAACGCATCAAGCATGCCCGCACTGTCGTGCTGGTCGACAAATGTCCGCAATTTAGAGCAGTTGCAGGGGTCCTCAGCAGCTGCGACCCCAAAGACAACCGCGAGGGCACAGAAAATGCTCGCGAACCGCGTCATTGCGCCCGATGTGGTCGTCGTACGCTTGTCGGCTTTCACCTGCAAAACGATTGCGGTCTGCGACCAAGCGGCTACGCAGCCGTAAACGGTTCTCAGAGGCGACGTGGAATTTGGTTACAATTTGATCTTAATTTGGTCGCTGGATTGTAGAAGAGAAACTCTTTGAAGCAGATTGAAGCGAAGAACCAGCAGCCAACGCTTCAGCGATACATTTCCGGTTATCGTGTTGCCAGCGAACTTGAACGTTGTGCTCGTTGTCCAACAAAGACGGCCGGCTTTCCGCTTGAACGCGTCACCACCCACGCCCTTCGTCTATCAAGTCCAGACTTGTCGATGGCTTGCATGCAACTAATTGGTTAATTGGACACGACACGGATATTAAGTGCCGTCGGTTCGTCGGTTCGTCGGTTCGTCGTTCGTCGGTTCGTTGGTCGTTGGCCGTTCGTTTGATTCTTCGTTGTTGGTTTGGTCGTTTGCTGTTCGTCGTTCGTGTGGTCGTTCGTCGGTTCGTCGGTTTGTTTGGTTGTTCGTCGTTCGTCGTTCGTCGTTCGTCGTTCGTCGTTCGTTTGGTCGTTTGGTCGTTCGTCGTCGTTGATGGGAAGGACTGGACTGGGGACTGGGGACTATGGGACTTTTCTAGCTGTATGAACCCAGGGTGGGTGGGTGGCTGAGTGACATCCTGACTGCGCAACAGCAGCAGCAGCATTGAGTGAATCGATCGTCACTCACTCATTCATTGCCACTGTCAGTCAGCTGCACGCACTGACAGACAACGCGAATGACTGGGGAGAAAGAAGGAAGGACCACAGTGCCCAATGCCCACTGCCACAGTGTTTAGTGAAGGCGCGGATGCCAAGCGACGGTACGCGTTCTGCATGCTGAACAACGTTTCTGTCGGGAGGAATTCTTTCGAAAACGAATACAGAACGGTGCACTACCAGCTTGAACGAGGACGCAGGAAGGAAGGAGGACGCAGGAAGCTGGAGGATTGAGGACCTGGGTGGCTGGGGGCGGCGTCTGTCCGTTGTCAGCATGAGAAGCAGCAAGAGCAAAGAAAGCCGCACTGAGAAAGAAGCAAAGAAAGCGTGAAGCGGGGAGTTGTGCTCGAGCACTCCCCTCCCCTCTCAGCGGGTGCGCGCTGCCTTGACTCCGATCCGCGTGGCGACCACCACCACTTCCACAAATTCCCGCATCGAGGAGCCTTGATTGCGCGGACCAACAGTGTCGCGAGGTGCCAAAGAGTTGAGATTGGCGGGAAAACACCGCGAAGACGCCATCGTCTGCCCCTGCCTCCGCCCCCGCCTCCGCCCCCGTCTCCCGTCTCCACCATCGCCGCCAACCTGTCTCAAAGAGAAGAAGAGGCGAAGTGCGAGGAGAAGAACGCGGGAGACAAAGGAAGGAAGGAAGGAAGGAAGGAAGGAAGGAAGGAAGGAAGGAAGGAAGGAAGGAAGGAAGGAAGGAAGGGGGCAACGCCGTTGGTCAACGGATCAACGAACGAACGAACGAACTTTTGCTTTCGCCTTCAACTAAAAGGCTTTTGTGCTTTGGGCTTTCTTTTTTCGGCCTTTGGGCCTTCGTCGTTCGGTGTCTGCGACTATGCGACAGTACACCGTTCGTCATTTTGGAGTGGCTTCAATACCAAGGTTGAAAGCGGGTAGATGCAGAATAGGACATCGGACATTGGTTCATTATCTATCCACGGTATGTTCGCGAAAACCTCCAACGCCTCCAAAACCCGAAAACCTGAAAACCTCCAAAAACATCGTCATCCGCAAAACGTCGAAAATCGAAAATTCGACGCCGCTGAATGTAAAAATCGACGTAAAAATCGACGCGCGGCGTGCGTGCACTAAGCATGTACTAATCGACCACTCTCGGCGGCCATCCACAGCACTGGAAGGCATGGGCTCTGCGTAGTGCACTGCGCGCTGACTTTGTTCGTTCGTTCGTTCGTTCGTTCGTTCGTTCGTTCGTTCGTTCGTTCGTTCGTTCGTTCGTTTGGTCGTTTGGTCGTTTGGTCGTTTGGCAGCGCGAAGCCAGTTCGGCAGTCGTCGTTCGCCGTTTGTCCTTCGTCGATCGTCCTTCGTCCTTCCTTTGTCGTTCCTTTGTCGTTCGTCCTTCGTCCTTCATTCGTCTGTTGCGTGTGTCGTTGTTGTTGGCGTAGCTGACGTCGTGAGCGTTGTTGGCGTCAGCAGCAGCGTGTCGAGTGGCGTGTCGAGTGGATTGTGTTGTTGGTTCGAGTGGTCGGTGGCGTAGTTGGTGGGGTCGAAACGATGTTGTTGTTGTGTCAACAATTGAAGTTGAGCGGGTTGGCGGTGGTGGTAGTGGTGGTGGTGGTGGTGGTGGTGGTATTGATGATGGTGTCGGCGTCAACGACGGCACCACGTGAGCCTTTCTATTCGTGTACTCGTTTGTCTTTCCGCAGGTCGGTGGTGGATTGGGATTGGGTTGGGATTGCACTGAAGGTGTTGGTGTTCTACTTTTTTCACACGCCAGCCTAAAAGGGTGGCGCAGGAGCAGCTAGAATACCGAAATTAATAAACTGCTGTCTGTTTGCGCCCGCCATTGTTCAGAACCATGTGGATCGCCCTGCTGCATTGCAGCGCGGTGCGGATGAGTTCCTGAGAACGTGCCGCCCCGAGAAAGCGGGCTAACACCATGTATCAACCTGGCTATCCGCCACCACAGAGCCAGTTCGGCCCGCCGCGTGGGGCCTATGGTCCTCCGCCAGGAATGGGACCAGGACCTTATGGCCCCCCTCGAGGCGGCGGACCTCCGCCGGGCTACTTTGCCCGCGGTCAGCCAGGTCCGTCCCAAGGCAATATGCAGCCGCAGCAACCGTTTAACAACGGCCCCTCTTTTGGAGCACGGGTGCGTTGACTGTCGAGTGCACTGCCCCTCATGTACACGTTGACTTGCTCCACCCCTTGCTCACTCGCCGCCACTTCCCTTGCTGCCGCTCATGTTCGTGTGTGTGTTTTTGTGCTTTGTTTTTTACTTCATGGTTTGTTTTTGTTTCTTGTCGTTGCCCGGTCCATGCACATCTGCTTTGTGCGCAGCCTCCGCCGGGATTCGGTGCGTTTCCGCCGCAAAACATGGGCTCGCAACAGCCCGGAATGCCCATGGGGATGCCCCCTCCACAACAACAAATGCCAACCAGCGTGCGCCCAAACCCTGCAGTGCAAGCACAAGGCGGCACAGGACGTCTCGGCGGTAGCAACATGGCTAGCATCATGGGCGTTGGCGCGCCCTCCAACCGCAGCGGCACTCGCGCGACCCCCATGAACGGCACCGGTCGTCTTGGTGGCGGGAGCATGGCGGCTGTCCTCGGAGGCGGTGGCAATGCAGGAGGGCAACACCAACCGGGGAAGCATGGTGAGCCCCTGCACTTTCGTAGTGGGTTGAACAGTTTGTACGGTCCACCACCATCCACGGCCGAGATTCGCGGAGAAAAATCCAAAAGCCAGAAGTATGCCGACGAGCTGAAAGCACAGGTAGATCACCACGTCTTGTGTTTGGGTGCGGATTGTGACACACAGTGTCTGAGAGGCACCACTCACCCGTGTGACTGTTTGTGTTACGACTGCTTCAACAGGTCGCTGCAAAAGCGGAGCGAAAACGACTAGAAAAATTGAAAGAGGCCGAGTACGACCGCAAAATTCTAGCTGCCGCGCAAAATCAACCCAAGCAGCATGCCCGTCCACCAGGCCGCTTTGGTGGCCGTGGCGGTGCGGTCAGTGTAACAAACCCGAACTTTTACAACACCGCCGCCCAGCAACCACAACAACCACAGCAGCAACAGTTCCAACCGTTCCAACAGCAGCCCATGCCATTCCAGCAGAACGTCTTCTTGCCGCAGCAGGGACCCCAACCTGCGCAAGGAATGTCCGGCTTCCCTCAGCAAATGCAAATGCCATCGCAACAGCCCGGCAATTTTGGAATGCACCCTCCTCCCAACCCACAAGTACCCAGGAACAATCACTTGTTTGGCCAGCCGCCACGCCCCGTGCAGGTGCCCGGTAGAGGTGCGCCTGCTCCCAATTTTGGATCAGGCCCGGCGTCCAACGCGGCCGGTGGCAGTCCGGCTCCACCCACGAACAATGGCGCACCAGCAGTGCCGTTCTGGAAGCAACAGCAGCTAGCGCAGCAGCAAGAGAAGCAGAGACTTGTTGACGAGAAGGAGGCAAAGCTGGCTGCGATCAAGGTGCACCCTCGCTCCTCGTCACACCAATTGCCATCCATGACCACTGTAATAACTGTGTCGCATGCCGTTGCTCTGTCTTCCTTCGTGGGCAGGCTGAGAACGATCGACTTCGAGCTGAAAAGTTAGCCGCCAAGGCAAAGAAGGAGGCCGAAGAAAAGGAGCGCGAAAGGCTTGAAGAGGAACGGCTGCAGCGCGAAAGGGTTCGTACTCGCTGATGCTGTGTCGAGCAATGCTGAAGTATTCGACCTCATTGTGCTGTGTAAAAAAAAAACAGGCTGAAATTGAAGCGCGTGCGAAGGCCGAAATAGAACGTGAGCAGAACCCATTGACTCCCCGTTCTGCAGCCGCGGCAGGGGCACAGGCGGAAGCGCAGGCAAAAGCTGCTTTTGCAGGTGTCAAGGTCATTTCCCCAAAGGTTAAGAAGGAGGAACAGTTTGTTGCAGAGCATCAGCAAAAGGCGGCGGAAGAGAAGAAGCGGCCCTCGCCAGCCCCAAGTGGTGGTGGAATGTCAGCTGATGCTCGAAAGGCTCTCTTCGGGCCCGCACCCGGTTCAGGTATCGCTGCGGAAGCGGCCTTTAATGCCTTGGACAAGGACGGCGACGGCGTTGTGTCCAAGAACGAGTTCCTGAACGCCTTGGGAGGTGGCAATAATCCCGCAAACCAAGGGGCTGGAAGCCCAAGGCCTTGGGGCAACCCTCCTGGCCTGCCAAAGGGCGACCCACGAGGGCCTCCATTTGGTCCGCCAGGTGCGCTCAACGGAGCCCCACCTCCTCGCGGACCTCCTCGGGGTTTCGCACAAGGACCGCCGCCAGACTCTCGGTTCCCTCCTCGAGGTCCCGGGTTTTCAGGTCCCGGGTTTCCGCGGGGACCTCCGCGGGGACCGGGTCCGTTCGGCCCTCCGCGGGGGCATCCACCACCACACTCTCAATTTGAGCCTGGATTTTCGGCACGGCCACCGCGCGGTGGTATGCTTGTGCCCCCTCGAGATCCGTTCAAAAAGGACCACAAGACGGCGATCGCCACAGATGAGTTGTCAATGGAGCGTGCACGCAACAAGCTTCTCGAACTTCAACTTGCCACGTAAGTCGACACGCCGAGAAGGTGGAAGATTTTGTCGCTCCCCACGTGTCTCACCAGCATGCATATGTTGTTCCACGTGCATAGATTTGAGGAAACTGCTGACGGTCTGCCATCCAAATCTTCCTCGCTCAAGCTGGCTCGAAGCCGAAACAATGACGACTCCAGCGACGACGATAGTTCTGGCGATAGTGACGATGACGGTCCGTTGCAGCGACCTTTGTCACGCACTAGGCAATGCGGATTTTATGGTGACATTTTCGCGCGCTTTGCTGCCTGCAGGTGATGGGGCTGACCTTGGCGCTGAAGAATTGGGTGGCGAAAGCCGCTGGATTGACGTGCGCGGTGATCACGGTGGAGTGTTCGCGACGGCCCCGACTGTGAGTTTGTTTCTGCAATCTGGCATGCATGATGTGTGTATTCGCGCCTCCTTTACAGCACCAGTCACGCGCGTGGCGTTTATGTACAGTCGTTGATAAACGAGCACCGGTACGACTCCAACGACCCCGAGAGTTTTTACGGAGAAGGATTGGTTCTGCCGGAGGATGCGGTTCTTGGTGGGCGGGGCCGAAAGCTTTCCCCTCGCCAATTGCAGGATCGTGGTGACTCTTTGCACCCTGATCTTTTGCGGGACCCTAATGGTCTCGACGCCATCAACGAGCTCGGCAGTGGACTATCCCCGGTCGTAAAGAAGGGGAAGAGGCCCCGCAGACTGCGTGCCGTGGATCCGGACGGTGAAATTAGTGACCGGCCTTTAGGTCTCAAGCCTTCCTCTCCCATATCAAACAGTTCTTTGGTGGACGGTCCGTTGGACGCACTCACCACTTTCGTCGGGGATAAATCCAGATCTCATGTACGCTCAGTATCGGCGCGTGCTGCTCGAGAAGACCGTGCGTCCAACGTTGACATCATGATCAACGACGGCAGCGGCGACGACGACAGGTACAGCCAGATTGTCGCAGCACAACCCGAATGATGTACGCGTTGGTGTTTCACCGTAGTGTTTTGTGTGCATGTAGTTCTATGAAGGTGCGGGGGCTTGTAGTGCCGGATCCAGTGCGCCAACATAGACGCCCGGACCACACAAATCCTCTCAGTGCGCAACAACAAGCACGTGACGTTCCGACATTCATGGAGGATCTTGCTCACGACCTTAGAGGCGAGGTGCCTGTCATGCGGGCCGCGCCCGACAGGCCTCGCATGTTGCGTTCGGCTGGGGAGGTTTGAAATGTTTCAAAACCATTTCCGTCTCTAGAATGGTTGACGCTGTATTCACTTGTGCGCCTTGCATACTTTCTATCGAAGGCTGACGCCCGCCCTCCGAGTTATCTGTCGAGACAGGGAGCGTCTGTTGTCTCTGATTCGCCGCCTCACATTCAAAAGTCTGATGATACGCGGCAAAGCTCCCTGCAGCGGGCAGCGAGGGGTATCATTGGAAGCAGCAGACCTGGCCGTGCCAGCACCAACACCAACAGTAGCGGGTTCGCTGGAGCAGGACGGGATCAATTGAGCATCGTCACAAAGCGAGCTCTCCAATCCGACGGCCAAGGATACGGTCCGCTTCGATTGTGCCGCATGCGTGCAATCGCTTGAACTGACAGTGGCAACGCACAATATACAGGTCTGTACGGTAATGAAACGGCGGGTGTACATGGAACGCTGCACGGAGGAGGCGCTCCACGTCGCACGCCAACTGCAGCTGCGGCCTCAGCGCGACGTCGCTTTTTAGTACAGGTGTGGTTTTGGTGTCGTTTTTTCAGAATCTCTGTGTGTAATGATAGCCGCGTACCTCATTCTCCGCATTGTTTGACGCACGCGTTGCAGGCCGAGGAGATCGGACACCACGGTGGTTACAACAATGGCCCGCCACCGGGCAGCATATTGGACATGCATCTGGTGTGTTAGACGCTCATTTTTGCAGTGTCGCTGATGCTCAGTGTTGATGGCTGTCTTGTGTAAACATTCGCTACCTATCTGTCGTCAATTACCCAATCAGGCTGCCGAGGCCCAACTCAACAAGCTACTGGAATATGAGCAGAAAGTGTCGTCGAACACGGTAAGGTCATGGCGATGTTGGACTGGTGTGACGTGGTCACGCTCGGTGGTTCACGCCCCGCAGGAACCTCCACTTGATGCCGCTGATAATGCTCGATTCATGGCTGCTGCGTCCAGGTTGACGACGACGCGCTGCAAACACTTTCTGATTTCTTGAATATCCGGCCGGGAAAATCGCTCGCCACGCAGCATTGAAGGGCAAGGACATAGATACACCTCCCTCCTGAACTAGAACACGGGGACATTGCTGTTGTCCCGGCACCCCCAAAGTAGATTACCATTAGTTAGTTAGAACACAGCGTGCCCGCATAAATATTTGTAGTCCAACGGCGTTGCTGCTATCTACTTTTGTCTTCTTTGAAGTCGCTGGTCTGGTTATGTGGCGAAATGTCATTGACAACGCCATCGGTATCCGGTGTCGACAACTCGCTGCGTTGCGCTGGGCTTGTCTTCGAGTTCGTGAGCTTGTCGCGGTAGGCTTGGCCTTCCTCAGTCAAGAAGAGTGCACCGAGTCCGACTATGGACGTTGTCACCAGAAAAAACGCCAACGCTCGCTTTTCAGTGGTCACCAAGTGATCACGTCTCTCTTTTGAATGTTTCCATGCCTGTTCCTGCGCTTTCTTAGAAGCGGCAGACGGCCTACGCCCACATGTCAAACGTCAGTCCAAGAACAACAAAAATGCAACTTGCAGGTACGCGCAAACGTGGACATATGGCACTGGACGCACCCCGTCTTGCCAGGAGGTGTCCAAATGGGCGGACCACTGGGTGGAGCTTGGCTGAGTTGGCGACATCTGCCGACGGTTCGTGGCCGAACCAGCCGCCTACATGCACCTTTAGTCCAAACCGCGCGAAGCATGACGTCAGCAGTCACAAGCAGATATACAATATGATTGCGGTTGCCTGCGCGCGCAAATTCCCTCGCAAAAGCCGTGCATCACGAATCCAAACCTATTGTTTTGTTCACAGTCAAGTCGAGATACCGTTGCAACAACCTCACAGCCCCACTCCTTGATTGCACTGCCTCTTTGCACTCGCCCCCAACCAACTCCACGTGCACTCATTTGCAATCAATAGCACTGCTGCACGTCCCCAGCAACCCACACCCCACTGTGCAGTTGCCCTTGTGTCCGTTCTTCCCTACATTCTACCGCGGGGGTCAACCTGAACCTGCAACCGTCGCGCGTGCTTTGCAAGAGCTTCGGGTGTGTACGTGCGGCATTGAAACCTGCGGACCTCGAATCACCAAACGCCGACGAACGACGAACGACGAACGACGAACGACTAAAGACGAACGACGAACGACGAACGACTAAAGACGAACGACTAAAGACGAACGACGAACGACGAACGACTAAAGACGAACGACGAACGACTAAAGACGAACGACGGACGAACGAACGAACGAACGACGAACGGCGAACGACGAACGACGAACGACGAACGACGAACGACGAACGACGGACGACGAACGAACGAACGACCAGATCG
>ENA-OWNT01005496-OWNT01005496.1-seawater-metagenome-genome-assembly--contig:-NODE-5496-length-10441-cov-3.475106_pt1 | contig 10441 bp, 13 predicted proteins | sample MGYA00238136_ERZ651165 | MGnify/ENA primary metagenome ERZ651165 (study PRJEB26861, sample SAMN08777766) | seawater metagenome | isolation source: coastal seawater | place: USA: Florida | collected...
CGAACGAACGAACGAACGAACGAACGAACGAACGAACGAACGAACGAACGAACGAACGAACGAACGAACGAAGCGAACAAACGAAGCGAACGAAGCGAACGAACGAACGAAGCGAACGAACTTCGACGCCCTCCCAACTCATCCCAAAATGTACGCTTGAGCTACACTGTACAATTCCTGTACACTCGCACTATGTTCCTCACACATCACACATTTTGAAATACGTACAGTTTATGTACAGTATCCGTACACGTGGCACGCGGCGGGGTTGGTTGGCCTCACTCACAGCCAACACACAGCCACCACCGCGCCAAATGTACGTTAACTGTACATTTTATGTACACTGCTCTATTTTCATATTTTATAGTGCGTATGAGGGCAGAGTAGTTGGTGTACATAAATTGTACGTTTTATGTACATCGCTGACTGGGCACTCACTCACTCACAGTCAAACGCCAATCAAATCGACGACGACGACGACAGTGAACAAAGTTATCTACATTCAGTATTATCCAATTTCTTCCCTGCTGCGTCACACCAAAACCGTGGAAGTCTTAGTTATAGATACATTCCCTCTCTCACTCACTCTTCCTCCATACCTTGATGTTATCTATAATCAGTATTCTACTGTTTCTCGGCGTTGAGGCCATACTTAAAACACAGAAGTCTTAGTTACGGATACATAGTCTTCCGCACAGCAGCACACAAGATCGTGCGCTTTGTTGAGTGAGTGAGCGCTGAATGAAAAGTGAAAAAGCTGAAAACGTTGAAATAGTGACGACGTTCGTTATTTTAGTGAGGCAGGACCGGGACGATCCAGAAGGACTATACTATACATACCGTGTTTTGAGATTACGCGTAATCACGGCGGTGAACGCGAGGTAAAAACACATGAGTCCTATTTGTAGATATATAGTCGATGACTTTTTGCTTTTTGTGCTTTGGTTTTGTGGTTTTTGGAGGCGCGGAACATCGTGGAACAGTAACGCCTGAACATTGGAGTTTGGGAGAAAATGTCGTGCAACGCATTTAAAGCAGTATGTGCTCACGACGTTGTTGCGAGGGCGCGCTGACGAACTGACGAACGACGACGACGGTGTTGGGAGGACGACGAACGACGATGCTGTATTCGTGTGTGTGTGTGTGTGTGTGTTTGATTCATCGTTGTGGTGGTTGTTGTGACGGCAGCAGCAGCAGCAGCATTGGTGGTGGTAGTGGTGGTGGTGGTGGTGGCTTTATTTGTGATGGTGGTGGTATTTCGGGGTGGGGAAAACGATCACAGTAGCCGGAAGCTCTTGTGCAGGCAAGGTGCAGCAAAGCCCCAATGCAAAATGCTTGAACCTGACTCAGCCGATCGACCTGTGCTAGGGTCTTTTCATACAGTCGCAGCTGTGACCGTTGTTGGTGAGGTAGAGATTAATTAATTTTAATTTGGTCTCATTCTTTGCAGCTTCATTTTTCTGCAACGCAAACACACACTTCACGGCTCCTGTGACCTGATATCATCAGTCGCAAGTACAATGTAGCTTTGGTGTCGCAGGTAGACTCTGTTGAGCCAGGTTTCGAAATGGGTGCGCTTCTGCTGGTCGCCGCCGTTGCGCGACACCACCTCTCAAATGGCACCCTCGCGCTTGTGACGTCCTTTGTGGGCGGCCTGAGAAGAAGCACAGTTTTGGTCAGCGGCGCAGAGCAGACGACGTCGACAGCCAGCAGCTGGAGGAAGGACGGCTGCGGTACACGAACCTCAATTAGCCCACGGCGTTCTTCGTCCGTGGCGTTTTGGTACATGTCTGCAAGAAGCTCCTGAGTGGAGGCACCTTTAAGGTCGCCCGACGCTATGCGCCGCTCGCGCAGGGCCTTTTTCTTGTCGAGGGTGTCCGTTAGATCACTCCACTCCACCCCCGGCTCGGCCTTCTTGAGTTTCAGAACAACTCGGTTGTCTTTGAGAACGAACTTTGACTTGGCCTGGTGCACAAGCAGTAGCAAGAGTCGCCAAGAAAGTCATCAGTGGAAAGTACGGATGTCAAATAAAAATCATCCACTGTGGTGCCAGCTACGTTGATAGCAGAAATGGACTGTGGATGGCGCGACTCACCGTGTCGATGGCATGGCACAGATTTCCGACGCGCCACTGGTGGCGATCGTGCACCGTCGCTTCTTCGCGCGGCTTCGTGAAACTGATGCACAAAAGCGTGCCCAATTAAGCAAAACAGCACACCGTGGCGTAAATACGGAACAGCAACGTCAACTTGCGATGGGGCACTTACATCCTCAGCTCCGCGGCCTTTTCGGTACATTCGAAGACGATGCGGTCGTCGGCCAGATTCCGTGCGCCGTCCCAGTCGATGTGTACTGACACGAACTTGTCGCCCTGGCTCCATGCGAAGCTGGCGATTTTAGTAAATGGCTGTGATCCTGCAACGACTGCCGCAACGACAGGCGCCTTGCTTGCGCCGCCACCGCCGCTGTTGGACGACGACGAAGTTGCCGCAGGTGTGGATGCAGCCGCAGTTGTGGTTGCCGCGGCGGAGGGCGCCGGCGCTCGCGTCGACGATGCGGCAGGCAGAGCTGGCGCGTGCGCTTGCGCTTGCGTCGAAGACGCGGCGGGCTGAGACGATGACGTCGCGCGCTCTGAATCGCTGTTGTTGCTGGAAGTCGTTGGCGTGGACAATTTTGGGGCGTCATCATCGTCACCACCGTCGTCGAGCTTATTTCCGTCTCCAGCGCCTTCTTCAGCACCATCGATGAAGCGGTCAGAGATCACTCCGCCGCCGTTGGCAGCGTCTTCCCGTAGCAGAGCATCGAAGAGGGTGCCGCCAATTTTCGCTTTCGTGCTCAACAACACATCCTTACTGGTTTGAGTCTTTGCCTGCGAGGTGGAGCCAACACACACAACACACGAGGGGACGCAAACGTGAAATACCCGTTCTTACGTGCACAGACCAGCGAACAAAGTTGAAGGAGCGTACCAACTGCGACAGCTGTGTTAAATCCAGTAGGACCTCTGCGACCTCCGACATCTTCAATGTTGGGCACGCAAAGCGTGGTGGAACACAGAGTTTGGACAGTCAGGTCGAATGAGCGGGTACAAAAAACTCCCACACCAGGGTTGATATCACCGCCGAGAAAGAACAAAAACACCACGCAACAAAAAAGACGTCACAACCCAAAGCAACTAGCAGTCCCAGGTGGTGCAGCAATCACGGCAGGAAAGAGCCCAGGGGAACTGCCACGACGAAACCACCGACAACCGATGATAACTGTTCTCAACGACGATTCGGCGATACAGCGCCAACACCACGGTGCAACGACAACAAACACAACAAAACCGCGATACAACGACGACAAACGACGACGAAACGTCACTGCGCCGACTTTCAACGTTGCGACGACTCAATGGCACAGTCAATTGTGATCGTGGCGAACAACCAAACCAACGACGATTCACCCAGCCAATGGCGCCTTGTCTACGACGCCGAGCAACAACGACGACCACGACGACAGTGACGAATGACGACAATGACGAATGACGACGAACGCCGAACGCCCAACGCCCAACGCCGAACGATGAACGACGAACGTCGGTTGCCAGTTGCCAACACAACAACGACGACGACGACGAACGAACGATGAACGACGAACGAGCGACAACGAATGATGAGCTCAAGTCCGTGAAATCACTCATTCACTTACTTCACTCACTCACTCACTTCTAAGTCACTATAATCAATCATTTACTTCATTCATTCATTCACTTACTAGTAAGTCACTATAATCAATCATTCACTCACTTCATTCACTCATTAACTCCTAAGTCACTATAATCAATCATTCACCTTATTCGTTCACTCACTAGCTTTTAAATCACTATAATCAATCACTCACCCATTTCACTCACTCATTCACTTTTAAGTCACTATAATCAATCATTCACTCACTTCACTAACTCACTAACGTCCAATTCACTATAATCATTCATTCACTCACTTCACTCACTCACCCACTCTCACATCACTTTGATCACTCAGTGTCTAACGTCACTCACTCACTCACAGCCAGGCTGTGATATTCACTCAACGATCAGTCGGTCAGTCACTCAGTCAGACAGACAGTCGGTCAGTCAGTTCAGTGCACTGCCGTCGTCATCGCCGTTCGCCGTTCGTCGTTCGTCGTTCGTCGTTCGTCGTTCGTCGTTCGTCGTTGTCACCAATTATTTTTTTTTGGACAAACTGACTTTCGGTCGTCGTTCGTCGTTCGTCGTCGTTCGTCGTTCGTCGTTGTTTGTGGTGCTATTGTTGGTAATCGGCGTTCGTCGTCGTCGTTCGTCGTTGTATTATTATTGTTGGTAGCCGGCGTTCGTTCGTCGTCGCGACGTCGGCGTTCGTCGTTGTGTCGTTGCGTCGTTGTCACCAATTGTGGACACACTGACTTTCGGTTTTCGGCCGTCGTCGTCCGTCGTCGTCGTTGTATTGATGTACTGTGTTGATAGTTCGTCGTTGAGTGTTGGTCGTCGTCATCGTTGTCGTCATCGTAACGTGGCTGTCCGTGGTGGCTTCGTTTGGTTTGTCTCTGGGCTGTAGGTCAACCAGAAGCAGCCAAGAGAACCAAGTCTCGACATCGTGGCCAGCCAGTGCGTTCAGCGCCAGTCGAGACCTATGTCCTCCCTTTCACTCTCCTTTCAATGACAAGGGTGCCATTGAGTGAATGGGTGGTACTGAGAAGTGCGAAGCCAACCGTGCCAGCCAATCGTGCCAGCACGGTTTGCACGTTTGTGGTTGACTCGCTGTCGTCAGTGAGCACAATGTCAGTTCGTTGATTGAACTGCTTCTCTCGCTGCTTTTGATTTGTTTTATGTTTGCCCGATCCATCAGAACTAAGACAGAAGTTTTTTGTTTGTTTGTTGCGCGACTGACTGCCATGAATGCCATACGGTAGACGTCCGCGGCCACCTCCCTCGTCGCCAGCGCTCAAGGAGCGCCAAGTGGCGTTGCTGCCTCCCACTGCGGCCTCCTCCGCCGGCACCTTGCGCTCGAAAGTCTCTTCGGCATTTGACCACGCCCTGGAAGTCGCCATTGCAGACATGAATGCTGCATTCGAGGCTGCCGCCACCTCTGCGGACCCCGCCAGCGGCGTCAATGCGACGACGACGCTGGCTCCGGCCACCGCGCACAACTGCTCGTACTACCGGACGGAAACAAACCTCAACAGCTCCGAGGTGGAGTCCATCCCAATCCCATGCCGTTGGTATTCTTGGATTATAGCCGTCATCGCTATTCTAGTGGCTTCCAGCGTGTCCAACATTGGCTTCAATCTGCAGAAGCTGGCGCTGAAAAAGCACAAAGACAATGCCTCGGCCATCATTGTGAAGGCGCTGTGGGCCGGGGGCTTAGCTTGCATTGTGATCGCAGCACTGCTGGACGTAGTGGCCCTGACGTTCGGAGACGTCAGCTTGGTCACCCCGCTCGGAGTGTTCACAATCGTGGCCAACATCTTCTTCGCCAACTTCTTCCATGGCGAGAAGCTGTACTTCCGCGACGGCGTGTACACCGCCATCATCATGGCAGGAAGCATCCTGACGACCGTGTTCGCCCCGCACCAAGGTGACGCGGAGACCGACTCGGAGATATTCGCGGTCTACGGCTCCACAAAATTCGCGTGGTATGCCTCTGCAATAATGCTGATTTTGCTGGCCATCTTCGTATTTGTTATCTTTGCCGAGAAAACCCTGCGTCGCCATGGGGTCGAGTCCAAAGAGTACACGTCGCGCTTTGATCGTTTCCACAGAGTCAGCTACCCTCTTGCCGCCGGCATCATCGGCGCCCAAGCTGTGCTCGTCATGAAATCCTTGACCGAAGTGGTAACGGTAGGTGACGCACAACTTTGAGGTGTTTGTGAGGGCCCGCACTCATGCGCCATTGTGTATCTCACCCCTACTCCCGCCCGGCTCTTCACTGTTCGTAGGCTGTCGGTGGCGTGCTCTTCCTCACTGTCTGGCAGTTTTATTTGCTCGTGGTGGTTGTGGGCATTGTTGAAGTTGCGTTTTTGACCACCATGAACCTCGGCTTGGATCGATGGGACGCCATGCTGGTGGTCCCCGTTTTCCAGGTTTGTCTGAACTGTGTGCAGTGCGTTCTTTTTGGGTTATTGTTATCCTCAGCGTGGGACGGAAGCTGATTGGTGGCTGGTGCCGTAGACATTTTGGACGCTGACTTCTGTCGTTGGCGCCATCGTGCTCGACGATGAGTTTGCGGGTACGCCTTGCACAACACAACAGTGCACAGACCGTTCATATGGCTGTCCTGTGACCCTCTGTACGAATTCATGTCTCTTGTTTTGAAGGTTTCGCCGACTGCAACCTGGGATCGTTTTCCATCTGCATCAATGGCATTAGCATGTCATATTTCTTTTTCCCTTTGGGACTGGTGATCGCCGTGGTGGGCGTCTTCTTGCTCTCGCAACGAAAGTCAAACCAACAGCACGTGGCAAAGGACAAAGATGTCGGCCAGAAGCTCTCAAAATCGGCCAACAACTCCTCAAAGAGCATTACCAAATCGAGTGACATGTCTGACGGCACAGAGTCCAGCGAAGAGAACGCTGGTAGCACCTCGCACTGCGGGCCGGACGTGAGTGGCGAGCATCCCGCGGTGCACATGAAGTACAGAAGGTACATGCTGATTGCCGACAAAGTGTCGTGCCCCCCTCGTGCACGCTCTGTGGTTCCTTCATTAACAAGCCGCGCCTGTCACCTGTTCATGTGTTTAGTCGCGAGCACTCCTTGGTCGACGCTCTAGCAGCTGCTGCTGGCGGGGGTGACGAGCTCGAATCCGAGGAGAGCGATGACGTTGACAACGACGATGATGCAGAAGACGACGCCACCAAAAAGAAAAACAACGTGTGGGCCAGGTTCATCGACGTGACTGTGGAGATTGCTGCCGACGCGGTGGAAGGGTTCGTTCGCTTGCTGTGTCAAACTGCGAACATCTGCTGCATGCACGACCAAGTGAAAAGGAACTGCCGCACCACCTTCATTGATTCCTACACGCTTTGTTGTTGCCCGTGCCACCGTGATTAGGTTGGTGCTTGAGCCCTTCGTCGTCGACGTGTACTGCCCAGAAACACAGCAACAGTGGGCAATGACCTCGCTGATTGTCGTCCGTGCACCCTTCTCGACCTCGCCCAAGGCACGTTCCGTTGGCGACCCACTGTCTAGTGATTTGTCAAGCAGTGAAGCGGACACTCCGCGAAGTGCGCGACAGCGTAGAGCAGACCAGAAGAAAGCAGAGTTGAAACTCCCACGGGATCCCGTCGTTCTGCTGCACGACATGATTGTTCAGGTATGTTGGACGACGACCGTGCTTCGGAGCTCAATACACAATTGCACCTTTGCCCTCGAAAAGTTGTGCACGTGACTTGTTGGTGCGATGACCAGGTGGACGGCGCTCCGCTGGTGCGATGCGGCTGGCTGAACCCGGGCGATGTTCGAGCGGCGTTCCGCCGCCGAGCCGACGACCCAGCGCAACCAATTACCCTAACGGTGCGGCGCATCCAGGGTCTTACCGAGAAGAGTATTTTGAAAGCGCGCAAGTGGTAAGGACGTGTTGGCTTGGTGCGGTCCGTGGTCCCACGAGAGCCAAGGTGATTTGAGGTGTGCGCGCTCGCTGTTGTGTTTCAATTCAGGTTCGATGCCATGAAGTGCCTCCGTTTGCGGCAACTGGCTTTTCAGAGCCGCCGCGTGGCCCGCATCGCGGACTGTACGATCATCAAGGAGGAGTTGCGCACGAGCCCTTATCACGAGCACGTGTCATTGCAGCGAGGTTCGTCGAAGCCAACAATTGCAGGTGCGATGAACGCCACGCCGTCCCTAATCCTCACACCCCTGTGTTTGCGTGTCCACGCGCTGTACCGTGTAGCACAACAAGGCAGCGCCAGTTCTGTCAATGGAGTATCAACTGAAGGCCTGTTGGAAGCGTCCAGTGATGAAATTGGTCATGGAGTGCGGATCATCGGCGTGAATTTCTGAGTACTGAAGTACTGTAGAACATTTTTTGTAATTAGTAGTAAGAAGAGTTACAACATCGGTTGAGGTCGTCGTGAGATGCATCTCGGAGACGGCGCCGTCGTCAGAGAGCCACGAGTTGCTTCGTCACCCAACTCAAGACACACCGGCGTGGACTGCCTTATTTCGACCCGCCAGCTCTGTAGTTGGCGGCCGCTTCGGCCTGTGCCTTCGCCTTGGCCAAAAACGGCTTGTTCCGTGGATCATTCAGCACGTGGGCATGGTACTCTGGAGACTGGAACACAGCGAAGGCCTTTTTGTAATTGAACAGCTCGTCCAGCGTTTTGAAGCCCTTCTCCCCAGTGCCCCCGTATTCTTCGGGGAGGTTCGAGGGGTCCACTGTCTTGTGCAGTTCCTACGAAGAAGCAAGTGGGATCGGCATGAGTGGGTCGGCAACCTTCGCTGCTACAACAGGGTGGCACGCACGCACCTTGCGAAATTTCTTGCCCAAAATTCGGAACTTTTTCCTTGTGCGCTTGGCCAAGAAACCCCTGGCAACGGCCCAGATGGTCTTGACGAACCATGGCGCATTCACCACGATGCACATTCCCAAGGCCTCGGGGTAGTTGGGACTGCTGATGTCTGCCGCGTGCTTGAGCACCTCGCGAACGTACTTATTGAAGGTCTTCATCTTAAAGCCTTTGCAGTCGATGATCACAACCATTTCTTCGACGTGGAACCCGTGTTGCTTGGAGCTCTCCGCGAGCACGTAGGGGACCCGGAGGCATCCGATCACGGACTCCCAGCGGGCCGCATGGACGGCATCGACCTTCTTCGCAATGGCCTTTGGTTTCATCTTGCCGTACCACTTGAAGTACAACGGGCGACCGAGGCGGTCGTGCCCTTTGATCCCACAAGGGTAGTTTTGAATGATGAAGTTTTCATCGACCTCCGTAGTGCCGACGATGTCGCTCAGCGGTGCAAACTGCAACTCGTAAAAGCCGGACTCTGCCACCCACCTACACGCATGGAGTTGCGAGCACGAACACAAGCACAAGCACGAGCGCAAATTGGAACAGATGTTATGAATGCAACGCAGTGCGACCCACAGGTGCATATTACAAGACCAAAGCACAAACAAGACACACGCAGACACACGCACGAACACAGACAACACGTGCAGCCCAACAACAGGTCGTACGCACTTCATGTGGTCACGGTACATTGACACTGCAGCCTCGACCTTGAAGTCGCGAGCTCGCAGCCACCGCAACGCAAACTGCTCCACATCGTCGTGCGGGTTCTTGTGCGCGAGGAGCTCCTCTTCTGAAATCTGTTCACGGAATTGGTTGTAGCGATCTTGCTCTTTCTCCGTTAGGTGTCCGGGCTTGCCCCACAACTGAAAAGCAGTGGACCCCGGTGCGTGGGCCTTCAGGTCTTCGTCGTCGTCTTCGAGACCCTCGACTTCCACACCATCGGCTTCGTGGTGCGACACGTCACCTTCTTCTAAGTCATCCCCATCGTCACCGTTGTGGCGAGCGACGCTATCAGCGGAGGACGAATCAGCGTCTGCGGCGCTTGGTGCCGGTGCCGGTGCCGGTGCGTCCGCCATTGTTGTATAAGTTCAGCGACTCAAGTCTACTAAAGGAAGCCCAAGTACCCACGCAACCGCGCTGGCGAGAACGCCCACTCGAACACGCACCAAACACCACAACGTGGGTCACAGACACGTGCAGTGGGGGCCTTGACGAAACCAGCCAGGGACTTCCGTGGCACGCCGGCGGGCCCAGGGAAGGGCGCGACACAGAGCAGAACACAGAAAGCACACACAAAAAGGGACAACACAAAAACGGAACGAGAACGAGCCAGAAAACAGCACCGACAGAGAAAGCAAGCCAGCATCCGCCACCGAGGCTGTCACCATTCACACCATGCTTTCACCACTCATGATGTCACCTCCGTTCGTGACCACCACTGATTCAGTCAGCATTCGCGCACAGCCTCAACCGCAGACGCGGAGCTGCCGTGTTCCCCGCCGCGTCCGTCCTTTGCATCCCTCACCTCGCCGCCCACGTCTATTATCCGTGCGACGTCTGTCCACTTCAACGCTTCCCCAACACCACGCAACACACCGCACGAACCACATCGTTTCCCGCACGCTTGCCACCTCCAGCGCCGCCCTCTCCTCCTCCTCCCACCACCACCACCACCACCACTAAAAACGCGCCTGCTGTCAAATCAGACCAGCCGGATACGACAACACAATCCCACCAGCCGCACACCACACACACCACACGGTTTCTCCACGCCACTCCTCGAAACGCCACATGAACTGTGCGCGCCCACGCCACCGTCGTCCTTCGCCATTCAACCAACCAACCAACCAACCAACCAACCAACCAACCAACCAACCAACCAACCAACCAACCAACCAACCAACCAACC
>ENA-OWNT01005497-OWNT01005497.1-seawater-metagenome-genome-assembly--contig:-NODE-5497-length-10438-cov-3.595213_pt1 | contig 10438 bp, 3 predicted proteins | sample MGYA00238136_ERZ651165 | MGnify/ENA primary metagenome ERZ651165 (study PRJEB26861, sample SAMN08777766) | seawater metagenome | isolation source: coastal seawater | place: USA: Florida | collected...
TGAAGGGTATATCTCCAGGGTGTCTGACATAACCTATGTTGCCGGATTCACGGATCCCATCAAAGGCATGGAATTCATCAAAAGTCATCAGGTTGATTTGGTACTACTTGATATTGAAATGCCCGGAATGAGTGGGTTTGAGTTGTTAGAGGCCTTTCCAAATCCCAAATTCAAAGTCATTTTTGTAACAGGATACAATGAATATGCCATCAAGGCAATACGCTATTCAGCCCTTGACTATCTCTTAAAGCCCGTAATAGCATCAGAGCTTATTGAAGCTGTAAAGCGTGTAAAGAAAAACCTTGCCCTGGCTGAAGACTTAAGGGTTGAAAACCTGAATAGTGAGATTAAAAAGGGACAGCATTTTGAGCGATTGGTTGTGCCCACTGGTAAAGGATATGTGGTGGTTCCGTTTAGCGATATAGTATATATTGAGTCAGTTACGGGAGGCTATGTACAAATCCATCTACAGGGTAATAGAAAGATTGTGGCCTCACAAACCATGGGGTATTATGAGTCAATCCTTCCTCCTGAAGAGTTTCTTCGGGTACACAAGTCTCACGTGGTGCGGCTCGATCAGGTAACGGCCTATAACAAAGGACAGGGTGGTAAACTTGAAATGAGCAATGGAGTTGAGCTGGATATTGCCACACGCCGGAAATCGGCCTTTGTTAAGGCTCTTAAGAACCTGAGTTAGCGCATTATTTAGCAAAGAGCCTGGTAAGGATACAGCCGCAACATATGGTTCATGACAACACTTGCCTGTTTCAAGATAGGTTAGGGGTAATACATGACATATTTCCACTATCTTCCAGAAGAAAAGGTTCTCTTCGAGGTAGGTATATGCAACATCAATCCATCAATTACATGAAGCTGGTGAGAACCTGTTTCGGGCTAATGGTTTTGGTTATGGTCTGGAGTTCAGGGTTTGCACAAGAAGCTTCAAAACCTGACAGCCTTGAAGCAGAAATGCTTTCTAATGATAGAAACCTTCACACAACCTGATGTGGGCAGTATACCCATTTCTATTAGATGGGATGGGTATTTTGACGAATGCATAGCCATTACGGATTCCGATAATCGTTTAGACCTTTCTAATCCACTCAGGGTATTTTCTACGGTAATTGTAAAATCTTATGCGTTCATCTTTTTAGTGGCTTCAATTAGCATGTAGGTTCAGCAACTCTTGAGTACTTCACGGTAACGGCGGTTACCGAAAAGCCTTAAAAGAGTAGGTGAAACATAAATCTATTTACATGACTTACTATCTAAAACAAACAACACGAATTGTGGGCATTGTCCTGGTTTTTGCCCTGATTCTGAGCCAACAGGCAATTGCCTTTCAAAAAACCTATTATGACCCCAATGATCCCGGGCACAATGTTGGAATGTCAATTATTGAAGTACCCAACTCACCGGATGAAACAGTGGTTGCAGGCACACTCTATGGTACATCAGCGGGTAATGAATTAATCCATATCTCAAGGATTGACCATTTGGGATCACCGGTTTGGAGCTATATCTACACCTCAACTGAGGCCACCAATCAAAGGTGCATGGCTATTGAACACTCCATTAATGATGGATTCATAGTAACCGGTTATTACGAAGAAGTGGCTACCGGGCTGCATAAATCCCTGATCTTCGAAATAGATGCCAACGGGAATCTGATCTGGCATAGAACCTATGATGAGTTAACAGTAGGGCTTACTATTCTCAAAACCAGTACTAACAGTGGTTATTTGGTAGGAGGATTTGAAGCTAATGACATTACGGAAATTACCACTTCTAGAGTGGCCACAGTATTGAGTATTGATGGTGCCGGAAACCCTAATTGGCAAAGGAGCTATATGTCACAAAGTATTGCAGTATCAGCTCCAGAAGAATACTATGATTTTGTTGAGACAATAGTGGAAGTTTCACCGAGTGAGTTCTATATCACAGGGTCAATTTCTGGAATTCAAACCAGTACTTCAGGCCAAATAAAGGTACAGAAGGTGCTTTCAGCAATGGTCGATGCAAGTGGTAATTCTATTTGGGAACAGTCGTTTGGTGAGTTTTCGGCTTCTGCTGTTATCACTGACAACTGGGAAATTGGCGCAGACGCTCAATATGATCAAAACGAAGATGTTGTTTACCTTTTGGTAAACAACTGGTTTACATCTTTGAGTGAACACAGGATGACCATATATACTATAGATAAATCCAATGGGGCCATCCTTTCTGAAGTTCCATTCAAACAGGGTTCTTCCTTCTTTGACGTAGAAAACTTCCATGCAAATCAAATCCTTGTCAATAATTCAACAGTTGAAGTCTACGGATATGTTACCACTTTAAATGAACCGAACTGTAATTGGGATCCTTACTATTTCCCCTTTCAGTTCACTTATCAAAAAGGGAGTCCGGCCAACAATGTTATGGAAGTGAATTTCAATGAGAGCTATACTTATCCTCCTGCTATGCAAGGGTTTCTGAGGATTCGCAGCAACCCAGTTCACCCACCAAATCTTCCTTTGGTGCATACTCCTGAGATGACCATCAAGTCTTGGGTGGAAGGCAATTATTACTATCGCTTCCTTAGCTATGCGATTGATTTCAGATTCGAGCTTTTCAACACCCACCCTAACGGCCAGGGAATTTGCCGATATGAGCAGGCTGAATTGTCTGTTGAAACTCCAATCGTCAAAACAATCATACCATTCGCGTTTAGTGGAACTGTAATGACCCATGATCATTACCTACCCTATAGCAATCAATTTGTTGCTCTTACTGATGATGACTGTTTGGGGATTGTTTGCCCTACTAGAAAGCGGGATGCTGTAACGGCAATAGTTGAAGGGCCACAACAAGAAGAAAATACCTTCACAATATACCCTGTGCCTGCCAATGGCTCCGTAACAGTTGAGTATTCAATGCCCATTGATAATGATGCTACGATAACGCTAATTAATCTTATGGGTAAGGAACAGTTTAAGGTGAAGCTTACGGCAACAACAAGGCTTGATGTTAGTGCCTTGCAAGCCGGAACCTACATTGTTCAGATTGTCAATGGTGATGAGCAAACGAATAGGACAATTGTGCTTCAATAATGGTACACCCTAAGTATTCTAAAAAGGGATGCTTACCGATCTCCTGAATATTGTAGCCTGTGGGACCTATCCTTAACAATTTTCTTAAAGTAAGAAAACCCCGCCTTTTGGCGGGGTTTTCCTATTTTCCATTAAGACTATTTTTCCTATTTGATCTTGAGTTCTACTCTTCTGTTTTGATCTCTTCCTTGTTGAGTAGCATTGTCAGCAATGGGTTTAGAAGCACCGAATCCATTGTGTTCCATTCGGGTGGCATCTACACCACGAGCCGCCATGTAGTCATAAACAGCTCGGGCGCGCATTTTAGATAACATTAGGTTGGCATCATCGTTTCCGGTATTATCTGTATGACCTGAAATGACGATGTTGATGTCCTTATTAATCAATAAATAGGCTACAATTTTATCCAGTTCTTGTTGTGAGGTTTCAGTAAGTCTGGCAGTGTTTGGCGGAAACTGGATATTATTAGCCACGAAGCCGTTTTTGACAGTTACTTCAGCGGCCGCTACTTCCATTTCAGACGGAGTCATGTGCAGGCTGTCAATCTTATTGTTAAGCCGGTCAATTTCAGCTTTGTGCTCGGCATTTTCCTGAGTGAGCTGATCCATTCTGTCACGCATGGTTCTCACCTTTTCTTCAAAAATGGCATCCACTTCTTCCTGGGTAAGGCCCTGGTTGATGATAGTAGCAGGTTCATTTGGAGTAGTAGGCAGGCCTTTGCCTTTAAAGAAGCGGTACCCCAGGGTAAACTCATTACCACCCCCGGTAAATGGTCCGGCATCGTTAATCATATGATCATAAGTGTAGCTAAGAGTAAGGTTGTTGTTAAGTACTGCTCCTGCACCAAAGCTCAGCGCATATCCGCCACGGTAACCTGCAGTGATGAACACCTTGTTGTGAACATGGGCCTTGACAATCAGATCATATTGCACAGCAGTACCTGCTACATAACGAGCCGCCAGAATAGGAGTGATGCCAAAAGTGTCGCCCTTAACATCAAACCTGTATGAGGCAAAACCATAGTAATGAGCCGGCTGCTCATAGGTAAAGTTTACGTTAGAGACATAGTTCTGAAACACCAGCTGGTTTTGAGTGAGCTGTTGCACAGCAAAACCCACATTGAGGTTACCCGCTTCAAGGTGGGTACCAAAGGTTCCGTTTACATATACCTTATTGGCACTCTCCAGGTTGAGAATGTTTTCGGTCATGTCTACGGCATTTACCGCACTCATTTCCAGACTCTGCTGGCCGGCATTGGCAGCAAGGCCCAAGTGCCAGATAGCCTTGTCGTACAGATTTACTTTGTAGCTGTAGTTGAGCCCAAAGCCGGTTTGACGAATGAGGCCTGTAAGATCAGTATAGAGCATCCCCCCCAATCCCATTTTTTGACTTGAGAAAGGAGCATCAAGTGCGAGAAGGCTGGTGGTAGGGGCACCTTCAAAACCAGCATACTGATATCGGTGAGCAAGCATGAGCCTTGCCACCTGCCCCTGCTGATCCATCACCCCTGCAAAGCTCGGGCTCATGAGCATGGGGTTATAGACGTAGCTTGAATACAGGGGTAGTTGTTGAGCTATAGTTGAAAGTGAAAAGCCGAAAGCGAAAAGCGCGATGATTATATATCTGATATTGAAAACTCTCATTGTTCTAGATTTTAAATTGTTCATTTTCAATTTTTAATTATCTGAATATTGTGATTGAACCTTTGTACTCTTCACGGTCAGCGGGCACTTTTACTATGTAGTAGTAAGCCCCATCGGGTAGTTCATCACCGGTGGCTTGTGATATACCGTTCCAGGTATTGTCGTAATTAGTGTTTTGGTAGACAATGCGTCCCCATCTGTCAAACACTATTACTTCAACATCATTATAGTATTGAGCCTTCTCAACTATCCAGTTGTCGTTCTTGCCATTACCATCAGGGGTCATGATGTTACTCGGCTCTAAGGTGTAGTCATCTTCTACTCGAAGTGTTGCAGAAGTGTCTTTGGTACATCCAAACTCATTGGCAACTGTAACGGTGTAGGTGATGTCTTCAATCACAGTTGCAGTTGGTTTTGCAATCAATGGACGGTCAAGATTATCAACCGGGCTCCATTTGTACTCCACTCCACCCCGGGCTTCCATGGGTACGGTGTAGCCTTTGCTTACCAGGGTATCAGTTCTGATCCAGACATCAGGCAATGGCCAGACGGTAACACGTTTGCGCAAAGAGTCAACGCAACCATTATTGTCAGTAACAATCAAACGCACGTTGTAGTCACCATCTTTACCGTAGGTGTAGATTGGGTCAATGCCATTGTCACTATCACCGTTGTCATAATCCCAGTTCCAGTCATTAACTGTTCCCTGAGAGTTGTCAGCAGGAGTGAAGTCTTCACCAAAGCAGTGGTTGTTTACAGTGAAGAGAGCGACCGGCAAGTCAAAGATGGTAACTGATTTAGTAATGGTATCACGGCAGCCAAACTGAGAAGTTACGTAGAGCGTGGCATCATAAGTGCCAGGCTCTTCATAAGTATACTCAGGCTCAGCCAGGATAGAGATGCCCCATCTGTCACCAAAGTCATAAGTGTAGTTCTGAGCATCAAGAGAAGCATCAGTAAACTCACTCAATTGACCAAAGCACATATCAGGTGTAGAGAAGCTGGCAACAGGCTTGTTGTAAATAGTAATGCTTGTGGAAGCGGTATCGGTACAAGCCTGATCAGAAGTCACAATCAGGGTTACATCATAGTCAGCATCGCTGGCATAGAGATGAGCAGGGTTTTCAAGTGAAGATGAAGTACCATCACCCAAATCCCAGTTGTAATTGACAATGTCACCCTTACTGATGGTAGATGCAGAGTTGATTACTGAGATCATGCCTTCACAATTATTGGCCAGTTCAATACCTGCCACAGGTGAAGGATGAACTACAATAGTAGCCGATGCTGAACGCTCACAACCATTGTCAGAAGTAGCAGTCAGGCTAACCACATAGGCACCTGCCTGTGGGAAATGGTACTTAGGCGACTCAGTAGTAGTTTTATCACCTGTTCCAAAGTTCCACTCATAAGAGCTGGTACCCGAAGCGATTGAAGTGTTGTTGGTAAACACAGTTGAATCATAGTCACACTCAGTAGAGTTGGTAAAGCTTACCACAGGGTTGGGATGCACAATAATGGTTTTAGAAACCGTATCAGAACAGCCATTGTCAGAAACAGTAATCAGCGTAACATCATAGCTGCCATCACCCGCATAAGTGTAACCAGGGTTGATGACCAAAGAAGTATTGCCATCACCTAAATCCCAGTTGTGTGAAGTGATGTTGGCATTATAGGATGTGTTGTTAAACCCAACAGCCGACTCATCACACACATCCTTAGCATCAAAACCGGCAATAGGCTTGGCGTAAATCTCAATGTTTTTACTCATACTGTCTACACAGTTGTTGCTGGTGGTAGCAATGAGCTGCACATCATAATCACCGGCAGCTGCATAGAAGTTGAAAGGCGATACATCGGCAGAAGAGTTGCCATCGCCAAAGCTCCATGCAAAAGAAGCCGCACCTGAAGACAGGTTGTTGGTAAACATGGTATCACCATAGCATACAGAAGGGGCGGAGAAGTCAACCACAGGCATGGCATATACAGTAGCTGTATTGCTTACACTGTCCTTACATCCTTCATTAGAAGTAGCTACCAGTTTTACAGTATAGTTGCCATCAGCAGCATATTGATATGAAGGAGAAGGATTACCTGTAGAAGAACCATCACCCAGATCCCATACATAAGTCATGGTGCCAGCAGCAATGGTAGAAGAGTTCTTAAACTCAGAGCTTACACCAAAGCATACATCATTAACGGTGTAGCTTACCGATGGCACGGCAAATACATTTACATCAGCTGAGTCAGCACTCACACAACCCTTGCTTGAAGTGGCTACCAACATTACTTCATACACACCATGGGTGGTATAGGTATGAGAAGGAGCTGTAGCCGTAGAGCTGTTACCATCACCAAAGGTCCATGCATAGCTGTTGGCACCGCTGGTGTTGTTGATAGTCTTCAAGTCTTCACTCAGGCAGATATCAGCAGCTGAGAAGCTTACTTCCGGCAGGGCATTAACTGTAACAGTAGAAGACGTAACGTCAGTACAACCATTGCTGGTAGTTGCAGTAAGCTCTACCTTATAGTTGCCGGCAGTAGCATATATCACAGAGGGGTTGGTGTTGTTAGAAGAAGTGCCATTGCCAAACACCCATTGATAGCCCGAAGCACCTGAAGAGCTGTTGGTAAAGTCAGTGGCATCACCCAGACATTCTTCATTAGCGCTGAAGGCGGCCACAGGCAATGCATAGACATTAACCACCCGCTGGGCAGTATCAGAACAGCCATCAGCCGAAGTGGCAGTGAGCACCACAGTATAGGCGCCACTGTTTTTATACTTGTTTTTGGGGTTGGCCTGCTTGCTGCCAGATCCGCCATCGGCAAAATCCCAGCTATAGGTACTGGCATTGGTAGAGAGGTTGGTAAACTGAGTAGAAAGGCCTTCACATACTGAAGTAGCAGAGAAGTTAGGCCTGGCTACCTGCTTCACCTGCACAGTTTTGCTAATAGAGTCTACACAACCAGAGCCAGAAGTGGCAGTGAGTTGCACGGTGTAGAACCCGGCATTGGTGTAGGTATAAGAAGGAGCGGATGCCGTAGAGCTGTTCTTGTCACCCAAATCCCAACTATAGCTCAGACTACCTGAACTGATAGATGACTTGTTGCTGAACACGGTGGCATCACCTTCGCACTCGGCTGTCGCACTGAAGTCGACTGAAGGCACTGGGTTTACAGAAACTGTTTTAGTCACTGAGCTATTACAACCACCATCTGCAACAATGTCAAGTTTTACAGTATACGTTCCACTGTTTTTGTAGATGTTGATAGGGTTTTGCTGGTTTGAAGTACCCTGGTCGCCAAAGCTCCAGAAGTAGCTCTGGATTTTGCCAAAAGCCAGGGTGGTGGTATCGGTGAATATGGTTTGTTTGCCTTGGCACGCGGTGGTGGCGGTGAAGCCGGCATTAGGTTGCGCGAATACACCCACTTTCAATATGTTGGTTGTATCAGGCCCACAACCATTACCATCACCGTCCAGTCTTCTAAACCAGTTGTTGCCCTGAATAGTACCTGGTTGATAGCTGGTACTTGTGGCACCACTGATGTCAGACCAGTTAAGGCTGTCAGCACTCATTTGCCATTGGTAGTTGTAGTTGCCTACGCCACCTGATGTCGCGGTGCTTACCCTGAGCAGGTTAGGGCTCACGCCGCTACAAACGGTGGTGTCTCCATCAATGCTTCCAGCTACCACCAAGGCGGGCTCGGTAATGTTGTTGTCGGTAGTGTCTTTGCATCCGTTAGCGTCTTCTACAATTACTTCATAGTTACCGGCAATCAGACCACTTATGCTGGTGGTAGATGCGGTGTTGCTCCAAGTGTAGTTGTAGGTTCCCGTTCCACCTGTTGCGCTGACGGTCAAACCACCGGTTGCTTCGCCGTTACACGTCACATTGCTGTCCACGGTTATGGATGCAACAAGTTGTGTCGGCTCGTTGATCACTGCAATGGTGCTTGAATCTTCACAGCCGTTGTTGTCTATAATATAAACGCGTCCATTGGTTGCGGCCAATCCGGTAATGGTATCCTGAGTGGCGATGCCACCACCAGTTCCAAAGTAGGGGGCGGTACCACCCGTGATGGTATATCCCAGCTCTCCATCATCTGCTCCAAAGCAGCTAATATCTTTAGTGTAGCTGATGCTGAACTCTATAGAATCGGGTTGGGTAATGGTAGCTCCCGTTGAGTCAGTACAGCCATTTTTATCCGTTACAATCACAGAATAAGTTCCGGCTTTGACTCCTGCAATGCTTGCGGTGGTGGCTGTATTGCTCCAACTATGGGTGTAAGGAGTGGTTCCTCCGGTTGCACTCACAGTGGCGCCACCATTGCTTAGATCGAAGCACGTGACATTGCTATCGATAGCCGTATTGGCTATCAGGATGGCAGGTTCGGTAATTTCAATCGAATCAACTACAGTGTCTTGTGCTGCATCAATTACGGTAAAGGTGTGCCAACCGGCTGCCAGAGAATCTGCAAAAAGGGTGGTATCTCCATTGCTCCACAGATAAGTAAACGGTGCAGTTCCCTGTGCAACTGTCGCCGATGCACCTCCATTGGCCAAACCACTGCAGGTCACATTGCTGTCTGCCACCAAAGAGATTTTTGGCGAGTTGTCATAATAGAAAACCTTGACATAAGCGGAGTCTTTGCTGCTAGACATTTCGTTACCGATAAGAATGGTAGATCCGTCTCCTGAGATGGCTACATCCCATCCAAAATCGTCATTGTTCTCTTCTCCAATAAGTTCACAACCTACCAGATACCAATCTCCATTTTTATAGTCATATACTTTCGCTGCACCAGGATCATACCTATCTGGTGCTCCAACTACTACCCTCTTACCACTGTTTGACAGTGCCACAGAAACTCCAACGTCATCACCGTTATTAGTGCCATCAAAAGTTCCACTAATAGGATTGCCCATAAGGCTCCAATCGTTGTTTTTGAATTCGAAAATTCTAACTCTACCTGGATCGGGACCGCTTACTTGATCGTTGAAATCATAACTGTCTTCTCCAACGGCTACAATATTTCCATCGGCTGACAGTGAAATGGATCGACCCATGTCGTCACCCTTGAATTCACCTACCAGTGTAGATCCTTTTTGCACCCAAGCCGTACCGCTCCAGGTGAATACTCGAGCATGTCCGGAATTGGATCCGTTATCATCGTTGTAATCTGCACCGCCGGCAACAGTATTGCCGTCAGAGGAAATGGCTACTGATGTTCCGAATTCATCACTTTTTGCGGTTCCACTAATGGCTTCTCCTCTCAACACCCATTTGTTGTTCACCAGATCATAAATTCTTATGTAGCCTGAGTTAGTAAAGAGTGAATCTCCATATTGTGCCCCAACAACCAGCGTATTGCCATCTTTTGACATTTCAACATCCCAGCCGAAACGATCATTTGAATGTCCGCCATAAAGGGTTTGTCCCACCTGAACCATACTGTCCTGGTTGGCATCGTACTCGTAAACGTTCACACCACCGAGCATATAGCCGTAGAGTGAGCCAGCCTTGAAGTATCTATGGTCTCTGCCACCTACAGCCATCCTTTTGCCATTGCCTGAAACTCCGCTGTTCATTGCTGATTTTTACCGTTGTATTGGGCGTTAATGTAAGCGATCACTTCCTCGGTGATGTTGTGGCTTTCATCGGCAAACATCAATGAGCCGTTGCCATTGGCGCCATAGATGTATTG
>ENA-OWNT01005498-OWNT01005498.1-seawater-metagenome-genome-assembly--contig:-NODE-5498-length-10437-cov-8.169884_pt1 | contig 10437 bp, 11 predicted proteins | sample MGYA00238136_ERZ651165 | MGnify/ENA primary metagenome ERZ651165 (study PRJEB26861, sample SAMN08777766) | seawater metagenome | isolation source: coastal seawater | place: USA: Florida | collected...
GTCACTGTCACTGTCACTGTCACTGTCACTGTCACTGTCACTGTCACTGTCACTGTCACTGTCACTGTCACTGTCACTGTCACAGTCTGTGTCGATTTGTATTGTCACCCTTTCTGATTACAGCAACTGACCTGTTCTGTTCATGGTGGTACCGTTTGGGCTGAGTCTTCGAGTTCTTAACGATTGACATCGAATTTTGTTGCTGCCTTGTTCTTCATCAATACAGGGGCGAATGCGTCGTCCGGAGGCCTCTCTGTCTTGACCCTAGAAGATCTGCTGTCCCGGGGTGTGCCACCGCTGGAGCGCACCAGCGACTGCACGCCCAGCTCCAACTCACAGAGCATCAGCACTGGAAGCCCATCTAGTAAGGCGGCAGTGCGGAAGGGCGAGAAGGTTGCTCTGCGCGGCAAGTGGCGTGTGAACAATGCCGTTTTGAGTCTCCCCGCCATTGTGCCGCATCCTTCGCAGCACGACGCCGCATCGTTGGTCAATCTCCGGGCCAACGGTGTAACGCACGTGATGTTCGGAAATGAGGCAACTCTGCAAGGAAATTTCAGCTCCGTCCTGACGGACTTGCTGGGGCTGATCAACGTCTGTGACGTAGTGAACGAAGTCTCTGAGAAGAGCTCGGTTTACAACCACCAGGAGGTAATCCCTGACGTGGTGTTCTTTGACCGCCGCACGGGCCAACCCGTCCTTTTCTTCGAGTTTAAGGTCCCTGCAATGGGCCGCGGCACCCACGCCCACAGCAAGCCGGATGTCGCCGCGCAGCTGCGCCTGCAATGCGACAGACAGTACTTTTTGGGCATCGAGCACCCGTGCGTTGTCCTGCTGGACGGCGCAATGATGTCGGTGGCCTGGCGGCCGTGTGACGACGAGTATTTCCGGGACCTGGTTGGCGCCAAGAGCTCGGCCAAGCGCAATCACTGGCCCAATTCCTTCTGCTCCACTCTTCGTCTCCGCCAACCCAATGACGGCGTGCCCAACTTCACCCCCCCCCGAAAGCAACGTAAAGACCCGCAACAAGTGACTCCGCCGCGACACAATGAGGGCCTGCCGACCCCTATTTACGGAACTGCTGCAACCACGACTGCCGCCGCCACACACTCGGTGCCCACAGAGACATCTGTGCTGTCCTATCGCAATGCAAGGGCCGCACATGAAGCTGGAGTGGCCATCGAGGCCGTCATGCACCGCACTCGGGCGCACAGGGTCACGACCATCGCGACCACCACAGGTGATGGTCACAGCCGTGGAGGAGGACGAAGACCACAAGTAACAAGTGCACCAGGTGATGGAGGCGGCGGCGCAGGTGGACAGACAACCACAGAGGGCCTCGCTACCGTTGTCGATGGCGACAGCAACCGGCAACGAGTGCTGAACGCCTGCAGCCTCTTGGAACTGGCCTTGGCGACGGGCACCCACCGATGTCTGCGGAATAAGATCAATGTCGGCACTCCCTCCAACCTGTTCGTGGAGTATTACAGCCCGACGTCCAGTGAGCCGAGGTACCAGCACTGGCCTGCGGTGAACGCGGCGTACGGCATGCCTGGACAATGCACGAACTTTGCGAGGCTGCGCTACTTGGGAGAGGGGGCGGACGGAGAAGTGGGGCTGTACAGCACCGTCCCCAGTGGACGACCTCTGTCCTGCCGCGTGTTTGTGGCCAAGTCGTACAAGTATCCCATTGCCAGGCCTGGACAGCAAAGCATGCGGGCAGAGTGGCAGTCTGCACGGACTGATTTCATGCGCACCCAGGCCGAACACGAGCGGGCGCTGGCCCACAGGCTTTACTGCGACGGCCCGGACGCTCTGTTCCCGCCCGAATTCTTCGCGGTCAAGGTCATCAAAGGTCAGCACATGTTTTGCCAGCCGTACTTCGAGCCTATTCCGCCCGCCGAGCGTGAGGCGGCCGTCACGCAGCTGCCACACCTGCTGGAGCGCTTCACGGCGCAGGGCCTCGGCTACAGCTTCAAGGACAACGAGGTGCATTGGCGACACTTCCTCAAGTACAAGGACGGTGACGTGGCGAAATACATCCTGGTGGATTTTTGCCGACTGGAGCGCCTGCGAACAATCATCGACGGGCTCCCGGAGGACCTCCTGGGCCCGGCCGACCGCAGCGCGCTGTCGGATGACGGCCTCGCGAAGCTTTACATCCGGCTGCACTGTGGCACGCTCCGGCAGCGCATGGCGGCGGCGTCCACCGATCTTGATAGCGTTGCTGATCGTTTTGGCCGTCTTGATGTTGGCAGCGGTAGCGGTGGCAGTGGCGATGCCGTCCGCGGTAGTGACGATGCCACGAAGTAGACTAGCATTGCATTTGTACACAGTTGCGTTTTGCGACGCCGACGAATAACTATGTGACTAATACCGACAGTGCCGTTTTGAGTCTTTCAGCACAGTGCGCGAATCCTCCTCCCTAATCCCTCTCTTCCTCCTCAACGCACCAGAGGCGCGACTGCTCTGTTTGTTCCACACCCCTGAAAGAGCATCAGATGAACACCTTCGGGTTTCAACAAATAACTAAATGCGCCACGTCTTGCAAAATCGTACTTTGAGATTTACCGAACACAATCCTCATCTTAATTGCGTTCCTCCCATCCCTCGGGTGTAATCGTGGAATCTTAACGAATAAATGTGACTGTCATGACGGCAGAGACACAGCCGATACTACATCTGGAAAACGGGGCTAAATCAGCGCTTGGTGACAGAGATCTTGTCGGTTGCTGGAAGAGAGAGGAACGTAAAACAAAAACAATATGTGTGATAGCACACAATAATACACCTGCTTGCTTGTCGTAGGAAAGCGATAACCTGGTCGCGTACAGAGTTCGCAAAGAAGACTGTACCACATACAATCACAAGAAAGTATTTGCATCCAGAGGACAACACACGCGATCAGGTAGGTATAGGAGGTGGTCGACGAAATGCCTTTTGGGATTTGCAAGGAGATTTGCGTCGTAGAGATGGTCCGCCAGTCCAAGTTTCATAATAGCGTCGTCATTGAATCCGCCACCATTGACAGCTGGCTGTACGTTCGGAATTCCGTTTATGGTGGACGAAGAGAAGGAAGTGATGTTGCCCAGGACGTGAGGACGGAGTCGTCCGGTCAGCTTGTCTTCGTCGTCGTCGGGAATGTAGGATGACTTTGGTCCAATTCCGGAAGATTTGAGGTATAATTGTGTTAATGTCTGCATAACGATTTGCATAACGATTTGCGTAACGATTTGCATAACGATTTGCATAACGATTTGCGTAACGATTTGCGTAACGATTTGCATAACGATTTTATCCAAAATATATTTCTATTTCACAGCAGGGATTGTCGATACTGTGCCGGGGCTGTTCCCGAGGTTGGACTGGCGCTTGAACCCCCCCCCCCGATAGACCGAACGGCGTCGTAAGACTGAGCCTACCGGCTCCGCATGGGGATTCCTGTTATAGTATTTTGCCATTAATGGTCTCTAAGAACACGGTGCCGTACAATATACCGTACACCGGGCCGTACACATCCACCATAAAGTAGGGGTTCATGTACTCGGTTCCATTAGGATTTACGCTCTCCCATTTTCACACATCCATTAAATACCTCTACAAACTCTTCTAATAATATTCTCTGCTGTTATGACAGTCTCTTTACACTGATAACACCGATGTTTCCTATTTCTCTCAGCAACAGATAACACCGTTCTCTATCTTAATTAAGCGCTGCTCCTCTCGCTTTTTCAGCATAGTATCGACGATCCCTGCTGTGAAATAGAAATATATTTTGGATAAAATCGTTATGCAAACATTTACACGATAATACCCACCCGCAGTCGCAACAACATACATGCACACCGAATCAAGTCTGTGTGTCCAACCTGGGCCATATATACAGGCTCAATAAGTGAGCTTCATCGTAATTGTTTGTCAAATACAGGCTGTGTGTCGATGATTCATGTACGTTTGTTTGTGTGTGCAGTATCTGTACAAACATGCGTCCATCATCGGTACTTTACTTACGTATAATACTGCCAGTACCCGGTAGCTTCGCACGAACGGCAAAGCGAACGCGTCAAACTCCTACCGACTAAGAAAGCAGTGACAGATGTATTGACAGCAGTACAGTATCGCTGTAAACACCGATTTGTAGGAGCACAGTCCCGAACGAGTCAACTTTATCAACAATGCTGTCGGTCCATTGGTACTCCGAGTACTCACTCTACTTTCCGTATAATATTGGCTATAGAGCAGTCACGGTTGCGCAATGGCCCACGATCGTAATGCTCCTTGTTATCATGTTACGCGAACACGCGCGATAATACACATAATGCCGATAGTGGAGTAGTGTGAGAGAGGGCTTTCCACATGCACTGATGAGTGAGTGGGCTACCGTGAATTGCGACTGCAGCTTTGATTGCCTATACAGTATCAGACAATTGTGCTTTTTCCCTCCACACGAATCATGGTGCCATGGTGTTGTGTGCGAGCGCAACTACTCTATTTCCAGTATTATGGTGAACGTTGCTGTGGTCTTGCGCAAAACGTTAAAAGTCAGCCGAGTCATTTTCGGAGTAATTAGCAACGTATGCAAGGTTTGCGTGCACCTATGTGGGGCAGCATTGCATACCTCCTTTTCTGAATAATTACTTGTTCTGGACGACCACACTCTCTCACTCTCCCGTCTTTTTGGTGTGGGTCTTCCTTCTGGGTGGGTGTATGAGTGAGTGGTCGGTCCGTCGACATTGACGGTCGACGACGCAGACGCGATGTGTCTATACCTGGCATTACACCGTTCCTGGGGCCACGACGCACGCACTATCTGTGCTATCCCGTCTGTGGGTGCATTCGTTGTGTTGTTGCTCGCTGTCTCTTGCCTCGTTTGTTGTCGTTGTGGTGGTGGTTGCCATGAAGAAGTAAGGAGACGTGGTGGTCGCCGTGGTGGCTTGGTTGTATTAGGCACCACTGCTGTACGCAGGCGCATGGACGAACGGTGTGTTCGTCGCGTGTGACGCTTGTAGTTGTCGTTGCCGTCACACGAAGACGTCTTTTTTGTCAGTTCTTTGCCGTTGTACTTCTTGTCCTTTTGGGTGGTGAGCACAACTCGACTGTGGCTCGTGCACGGCAACGACAATGAATCTCTTTGATCATTGGAGGCGCAGTTTGTTTGGCCGAACACTGCTGTTGGGTGACTTCGTTCATGCCGAGTTGGTACTTTGCGCCGGCAACGTTGGTTGGCCTTACATGTGTGCGCAGTTCTGTTCACCGGTTCGTTGGTTTCGTCTCCCTCGGGTTGTCTTGCTTGTCCGGCAACGACAGATCATTACAAGGTTCTGCAACCACGGTGAGCCACGTGTCGACGTTCCATATCGTTGTTCCGTGCTGGGTGTAGCAAATAGGTGGCGTTTCCTTTTGATTGTGCCCTTGCTTTCCTTCGTTTGTGTGCGTGTGCTTTTTTCTTTGTCCGTGTCCCCTGCCACGCCGAGCAGACTCACTTCAAAAACCTCCCCAACTCATTCGGTTCGTTTTTGCTTCTACGCCGCCGCACCATTGTCCTTCCCGCTTGAGTTGTGTGCTCTTTGCCGTGTCACGTGCGTGCGCGTAGTGGCGTGGCAGCTGAGTTGTCGCTGCTCTCACACTATTCTCGTTTGTGTGCATAGAAGTCCGCCGGCTTTCGTGTTTTATTTGGTTGTGCGTGCAGTGGCACCAGTGACCGGGGCTGCAGTGTGCAACGTTGAGGTAACTTGCTGCACCGAGCTGGAGCCGCGTTGTGTTGGATTGTGTGTCGATGTGTGCCACAAGAAATGTTCCGCTCGCTGTTCCCTTTGCTTGAAGCGACACAACGATGCCTGCTCTTCCGTTTATAACTGACTGTTTTTTTCTTCTCCCTGCTGATAGCGCGCGTGCAAGCCCATCTCGGTGCAACTTCTGACCCCTGGAGCCGGATTGCTGCACCGAGGTGCGTGCGTGACGGTTTCGTTGACGTTTCTGCTCGTTCTTTGCAGCTACATCGTCCGTTCCGGTCACTTGTGTAGAGTGCCGTCTGCCACCGCACAGTGGGACCTTCGTTCCTGCTCCTCTCACTGTTTTGATTGTTTCCGTGCATATGGCAGGTCTCTTGGTGCTCCGCTTGGCGCCGGCGCACGTTGTGCTTCCCGAAACTCTGCCACTCATGCGGTGCGTTTTGTCTGAGCCATGTGATTCGCGCTCGTGCCGTGCCGTTGGCCGATCCCTCCCTTTGCGCGGGTGCACTCGCTCCCACCCCTCTGGGATCGCGGCTCGCGTTGCTGCTCACTGTTGCAGGTGGCTCTTTGTTTTTGCTTCCTAGATTGTTGACTGGTCGAAACGGCATGGGCAATATTAGTCTCGTCAAAGTTATTTTGTTTCCATGTTTCATTACGCTTCTTCTCGGCGATCTTTCCCTTGCCTCTCACGAGTTCTCTCATGTGCTGTGGGGTGCATGTTCTTCATGGAAACGTCTCGCTGCCTCGTGGTGTGCACCTTCGACCTGCTGCATGCTGCTCCGGGACTGCACCTCCGGGCAGATTGTTGTCGCCGGCTCTGGGCGTCCTTCGTCGCTGCCCGCATGCATGCAGCTTGTTGTGATAGGCTCCGGATAGGCTCCGGGCCTGCGTGTCAGCCTTTGTCTCTGGCTCTCACTGTGTAGTCTCTCTTGTCTCTCTTTCCTGTCTGTGCCTCACTCTGCGTCGCTGGGTCTCTTGTGTCTCTCGCGCCTCCGCGTCGCAGCATGTGCGAATGTGATAGGACAACTAACATATACGTGGCAGTCATTGCTGTAACATTATAGGCTCCACTATTGCTGGACGTTGCGGCCGGCTGCGCGTGCAGGCCGGTTAGCTGGTCGTGCGGCACCGAAGAATTGGCGGGTACGTGCGGCAGCTCGTTCGCTGGTGCGGGCGAAATAGTCCAGCATTTCTGCATACTTGGCCGTCGTGATGTTTGGGCGGTCACTTCGAACGTGGCGCGCGGTGGCAGGCGTGTGCAGGTAGGTGTTCAAGAGTTGCGCTGCCGAACTGTTGTAGCACACGGCGATCTCGGACACAACGTTGAGGTGCGAGGTCACGTCGGGTAGGTAGAGACCGGCCTGCCATGCCAAGAAGTAGGCGGTCATCGTGCTTCGACGAAGCATCATGGAGCCGAAGCTAGCAATCAGCAGCGGCAGTCTGTCCAGCGAGAACAGTTCCTGCACCCAAGGCTGCGCGGCGGTCATGTACTCGTCCATCCATTGGAGGACAGCGAACTTGCAGTTCACTTGGGACCGAGCCTCGCCCTGCGATCGTGGCCCTTCACGGGGAGCGTCGGTGGCCACGAACACCGTCGAGTCGGCCGGGGGCAGGGTGTTCGCAGCCAACACGGATTCGGGCTCGGAACAGATCTGTTCCCCTGCATGTAGGACCGCCGGAGGGGTGGGAAAGCAGAAAAGCAGAGCGCAAAACCAACAAGCAGGGAAACCACGAAAACCGGCACAGCACGCAGGGGAAACCAGCACAGCACGCAGGGAAACCAGCACGCAGGGAAAACGAACAAACGAACCCACCGGGCGACACATAGAGGCACAGACGCAGCCGTGAGTGCTTCACCAGAACGCATGCAAGCAAGTGGCAAGTCCGCAGGCAGGCACAGGCAACAACAAGAAGAACCAACACGTACAGAGCATGTCGGGATCCATCTCTGCGGCGACGGCGTCATCGACGATTGCCGGCCGTGCAGCCGTCAGCAGAGCAAACAGTTTCATGGCCGCGATCAGCGTCCACGGCAACCGGGCGTGCCGGCCTCGCTCGATCTTCTCCTTCGTCTTTGGGATTTGCGCAGTCATGACCGGCTCGGTGCTGACCGTGAAGAATGGTTGGTCGTCGATCAAGGTGGCGCCAGCCAGCGTACTCCACCGCATGCCCATCAGCACTTCGCCGCGGTTTCCGGCGCAAGCCATCATGCCCATCGTTTGCAGCGAGCACTTCAGAAACGCCCATTGCCTTTTGTCGAGGCCGTTGTCGGCTTGCTGAGCTGGCCGGATGTCTACACGGCAGGCGGGCGAGGTGTGAGTTCGGGGCAGTGGTCGGCACACAAAATAGACGCGGCGCGGCCACGGACGAACGTTTGAAGTCATCCTCCGACATCCCGCACACCTCGTGGTGCGAGAAATAGAACAATGGGTCGTCCACGCCGGGGCGGAGCCTGTCCAGCAGCCCCCGGTGCTCCTCGAGCCGCTGCACGAAGTCCTCGCGCACTAATGCCACCATGGTCATGAAATTTTCTGCTGCCGCGTCGTAGATGGCTCTGCACTCGGCAGGGAGCATGAGCATGCCATTCTCCAGCTTCTGCTTGAACAGGAGCTGGTTGTTTGCCGTCGTGGTCTTGCGCGCTGTGCACGGAGAGAAGCAAGCACGCAGGTCACACAGGCATCAGGCGCGGTTTGGCGGCGCGCAATTGCGGAGGAGCACTTGCGTGGTCACTCACCTGTGTTGACGGGTTTCACGGCGGCCTTGAAGCTGGTCTTGAGCTGCGTCTTGGCTATGGAGCACATGTGTTCCACCACCTCCACGTTGTACCACTCGGTGTTGCCGCTGCGGTCCCACTTGCAAAAGTTCATCTCCACGTCCTCGATGACGTGGACTTCGCCAGTCTTGATTTTGACCCAGTCTAGAAACTGAGTCACCATCTTCTTCAGCTCGGACAGCTTGGAGTACTTGGTGCTGGCGGACCACGTCGTGATGCGGAGGTTGTCCATTGCCGCTGCCACTTCGTCGACGAGCCGTTTGTCTGCGAGCTTGAGCAGGAACAGGTCGTCGGTCACCCACGAGAGCAACGGCACCTTGCCCACGGTTTGTAGAAGACGCATGACTTGCCCGAGGGTGGTGCGGAATTCGGCCGGGTTTTTGCCCTCACATTGGGCCAAGAAGGCGTCGAGCACCGGCGAACTGAACTGGACGGCGCGGTACACGGACTTCGGTTTCGCCTGGCACTCGAAGAACCCCGTGTCTTGCAGCCTCTGGTGCACAGGGGGAGGAGGAGGAGGAGGAGCAGGAGGAGAAGGACGGCGACGACCATGAGGACGGTCAGGGCACAGGATGAGTGACGCGCAGCAATAAATAAAACCATCAACCAACGGTCAAGCAACGAAAAACGAAACACACACGAAACACACACGAAACACACACGAAACACGAACGAAAACCAAACCAAAAACAAATGAAACACAAATGAAAAACAAAAGAAAAACAAACGACAACAAACGACGCAAACGGGAGCCCACGACAGGATGAAACGCACCTCGTAGTCGTGCACAAATTCCGCCACGGTGGAAGGCCGTAAACTTTCACCGTCCGCGTCCGTGGCGGTTGCGTCCGCTCGAGTGAAGCGGGTTTGTGCCGTCTGCGTCAGCGGTGTCTTGGTCATTCCGCGGCAGCGTTTACCTTTGGCTGCCAATTCTGTCCAGTCGATGTTGAGGCCAAAGGCGGCTGCACGGCGAGCCTTGTTGGCCGCGGCATCGGCGACAACGCGAGCAGTGACAGGCACACTGGCGGTGGTGGGCGAAGAATCCTCTGCGGCTCCTGCGGGTGGGGTGATGTCCTGCGTTGCATTGCGTGGGCTCGGAGGCGGGGGCGTCGACGGCTGCCGCGGACTGAGGTGCGGGGGCGTCGACGGCTGCCGCGGACTGAGGCGCTGCGAGTCATCGGAAGAATCGGCAGAGTCCGACCCAGAAGATGCCGAGCCGGAGGCCGCCGAGCTGGAAGACTCCGAGTCAGAGGACTCCGAATCGGACGACTCGTCGGAGATGCCAAAGTTTCGGTCCAGCTCGTCAGCGACGTCGGAGGTGTCCGTGCCGTTGACTGCCCGTTTGGTGAGTTCAGGTGGCGGCGGCCGAGGCGTGTCAGGATCGCCGCGGCTGCGGTTGCGTGGTGGCGGAGTGGCGCCGGTGTCGGCGGCGTCGGCGCCACGTTTGCGACGGCTGCGGCTGCTGCGACGGCTGCGACGGCTGCTGTCGTCGACCTTCTTGGTCTTCTTGTCCTTCTTGGTCTTCTTGTCCTTCTTGGCCTTCTTGGCTTTCTTGGGTTCTTTGACCTTTTCCGACGACTGCCGCGGCATTTTGGGCTGGAGGCTCGGAGGGACGGACGGACGGACGGACGGACGGAGTGAGTCGACGGCGGAGGTCGCAGCTACGAGGAAGTGAAAAGATTTGCAGCTCTTTTTTGTGCGCACAGGTATGTGTTTGCACTACAGCCGCGATGAGTAGGTGGTCGTCACGGGATGGATGCCACTAGATGGATGGATGGATGGTTGGAAGGTCGGTTGGTTGGTTGGATGGATGGATGGTTGGTTGGTTGGTTGGTTGGTTGGTTGGTTGGTTTGTTGATTGGTTGGTTGGTTGGTTGGTTGGTTGGTTGGTTGGTTGGTTGGTTGGTTGGTTGGTTGGTTGGTTGGTTGGTTGGT
>ENA-OWNT01005500-OWNT01005500.1-seawater-metagenome-genome-assembly--contig:-NODE-5500-length-10429-cov-4.132342_pt1 | contig 10429 bp, 9 predicted proteins | sample MGYA00238136_ERZ651165 | MGnify/ENA primary metagenome ERZ651165 (study PRJEB26861, sample SAMN08777766) | seawater metagenome | isolation source: coastal seawater | place: USA: Florida | collected...
AACGAACGAACGAACGAACGAACGAACGAACGAACGAACGAACGAACGAACGAACGAACGAACGAACGAACGAACGTACCAACGAACGAACGTGAAACAAACGCTTCGATCTGTCAGTCGACCAACAACCAACCAACCACCCCAATCCAACTCTAACTGTCCGTCCGACCGAGGTCGTGAAACTGTTCAGACGTTCAGACCTTCTCCAACCACCACTCACTCACCCACTCACCCACTCACCCACTCACTCACTCACTGTCCCTCACTGTCACTCAAAGGGTTTCACTGTCACTCACTGTCGCTCACTGTCACTCACTCACTGCTGGGAGGGAACCTCTCTACAACTACATAATCCTTGTTATAGATGACTATCAGCACTGCTATCCGCACTTAATAACTGCATATCGTGGAATAGGAATATACCGAACATAATACATCACATGGGATCTACACAGGCTGTACACGCATTCATCCGTTCGGGTACGTATCTGCATTAGACATTATACTGTTTTAGTCCGTCATAATCACTGTGAAAACGTAAAAGTCGCAGTTATAGATGACATTAATGTGTGGCGACGTGGGCTGGGCTGATGATGAGTGCTGATGGGTGCTGATGGGTGAGTGGGACGGTGTGCTGCTTTACAGAAATAGAAATGTGCAAACACTTAGTGGGATGAGTTGACTGACGAGGGGTGGGTCGTCCGTTGGCGTTACACCTTCGGCACAGTCACGCACTCACTCACTCACTGTCACACAATCACTCACTGTTCACTGTCGTTCGTTCGTTCGTTCGTTTGTTCGTTCGTTCGTTCGTTCGTTCGTTCGTTCGTTCGTTCGTTTGTTCGTTCGTTCGTTCGTTCGTTGTCGAGTTGTTCGTTGACTGTGAGGTCAGTCATCCTTCGCCGTCGCGCGTCGTGTTCGAGCGTGCGAGCGGTTCGAACGACGGTGGCTGGCTGGGTTTATGCGTGCACGACGACACTCGAAGTCTGTGATGTGCGAAGTCACTTTGGATGTGGTTGCGTGGGAATAGCTTTGTGATGGTGGAGGGACAGGGTGATTCACCTGTGACAGTTGATAAGGAACTGCATTGGCCGGCGAAGACCTCCCAGATTGGTTTGAACTGCCATTCACCAATGAGAGCAAGCCTTTGAGAGTGTGAACAACGCTGGACACTATGTATGTACAAGAGTACACTTTGTAGTTGCTAATCAGACACCAGAAGTTCCAAATCGACATTTCTTGTGTGACAGAGTTGTTGTCAAGATTTGTTCCACGATATCGTGAAGCATCCCGTCCGTGGACAAGGTAGAATGGTACGTGGACATTACGTATGTCTGATCTTGCTAGTGGTTGGCCGCCATTCATTTCGTGCAACTTGTTCAACACACATTGTGTTTCTCACACCATAGTCTGCTGAACCCGTCGAAATGGATTCATCCCAGCAATTGTCTGGAGTGGAGGTTACGTTGGTGTCGCAGGAGGGTACCAAATATGTTCTGCCAAAGGAGATTGCTGAATTGGCAGCAACGATCAAGAAAGACATTGATGCGTTAGGCGAGGATTCTGACTCTGACTCTGACTCTGATTCTGATTCTGACTCTGACGCAAGCGATGAAGGAGGAACAACTAATATTGAGGTTCCTGTGAGAAATATCCCGGATAGGTGCTTGGGACCGATCGTGGACTTCTTAAAATATCACCACAAAACACCCCTACCCACCTTCGAGGTACCCATCGCAACAAATGACTTTGAAAGCTTAGTTGCCGATTCATATTATAGGGTGAGATGCACCGAAGTCTCGTCAGTTTTGTGCGCGTGCGCGTAAATTCTGCTTTCGTTGTGGTGGGTTGTCATGCTCCAGACTTTCGTCGACGTGCCTCCAGCAACAACATTGATGGAGTTCGTCCGTCACTCAGATTACCTGCAGCTGGAGCCCTTGATGAATCTTTGCGTGGCAAAGGTACGCCGCGCCCGCAGCATCGGCGCCTGCAGCATCGATTTGAGCCAACTGGTTTTGGTTGTGATTTGGATATACCTACTCTGCTGCACAATAGGTTGCGACTCTGATCAAGGATCATTCCACCGAAGAAGTCGACACGACGTTTAAGTTAGCGCCTTTGAGCGTAGAAGACGAAGAGCTTGTCATGGCAGACAATCCTTGGTTGGGAAAGCTGTGATACTTTGATTACAAACTGACAGTCGCTGCAGTAAATTTTATTTGGGAAATGCATTGTTTTTCGTTGCATGTGCTCACCACGACAGCTTCACAGAACCAACACGTCTCCGATACGCTGGAAATTTCTTGTGTGCCGAGTAAGCTCACGTACAGTCACGGGTGATGTTCAGTATTCGCCTTGCTTCAGAGCTAGGGCAATCAATGCTGGAGCCACTTGCACGTAAAAAATTGTTTTGCTCACAGTCGCGGCTCCGTACAGTCCGACACCCACGACGTAAGTCAGCAAAAGAGACACAGCGCCAGAGTTGCCCGACGCCACGGCGTATGCCAGACCGGCGCAAAGCCCGAGGTTGTATACTCCCTGGTTTGCTGCGAGAACTTTGGTAAGCTTTGCCTTTTCTTCAGAGTTTCGAAAGATCTTGCGACCAGTTGGCTTCGTCCAAAGAATGCTCTCGAGAACGAAGAAGCCGAAGTGGAGGCCGGCAACCACGAGGGACGCTGCCGTTGACATGGTGACTCAAAAACGTTCTGGGTGAAGGACTCTGTGGCACAAAAAACAAAAATACGAAACACAAGCAACTTTGTCGAACTTTTGTTGTCTCTATCACTCGGTCCATTGCGGTAAACTTTCCCAGCATCCGTGGACTCGAACACGATGGCGCCGCAACGGTGCCACGTGACTGTGCTCAAGTAGTCAATTCACCTTGTTCGTAGACGTGGATCCACAACCTGTTGTTCGTTGTTTGCCGACGTTGCTTAACAAATTGTCACCGCACAGGTTGCTCTGTCACAGCGGACGTTTCAGTTCTTTGCTGGGTGACGTGAAACCGCGGGTGTGCGAAATACGCGAGTGGTGGAAAACGATGTTCCTTGTTCACTTGTCGTGGTGAACATGCGTCGGGCACCCCGCGGTTTGCTCTTCCTCTCTCCGCGTCTTTCTCTCCGCATTCTAATCTCCCTTTCTCGTCGTTGCTTTGCGTGTGTGTGTGTTTACCAGTCCTTGGTGCCTTGAGACTCGATCGAAGTCGCATGGTGGCGCCACAAGACTGCCGACACAACGGGTGGCAAGCAACAGTCCAACGTCGTCCGTCGTCCGTCCGCCGTCCGCGGACGCCGACGAAGGATACGCCGAACATTGTTCGTTCGCCGTTCGCCGTTCGCCTTCGGTGACAGAGTTGGTGACAACAACGCCTTAAACATTTCTACATGGGAAAAGTCAACGCACGTTATGTATGTGTCACTACTCCGTGTTTGCTGTTCGTTGCTCCGTGCAAAAGATCACAAACAAGATCGAGAGATCGAAAGTGAACAAGTCCCGACGGATGATGGTGAAGCTGACGACATTCCACGGAATTGCCGGTTTGGTGTTCGGACACCTTACGTACTTGCAATTGTTTAGCTTTTATGCACAAGACTTATCGACTCAGACGCGGGCCCGGGCTCGCGGGGGAGGTGTTTCTTCGACGGTGGCCTGGTCGCTTGAGCTGGCACACACAACATTAGCATCCGAGATGTGATCTTCAAAACACGTTCGACCATGCCTGCGACTCGGTGCACAGACTGCGTGGATTCCACGGCTCTTGGTGTTGTCTGTCTGGTCGCTGCACTGAAGACAAAAGTATGACGTTCGATTGTGACAGATTCGGCACAGTAATGCTGGGATGGGGGCACTCTTGTTTTGAGCCACAGCCGCATTCGAGCGCCGAACGTAGTATCGGGAGTTCGATAGCGATTTCAAAGTATGATTTGAAGCTGGTGATCGTTGTCCTCCACTTGGTCGCGTGGAACGGCTCTGTCGTCGTTGACCAACAGCAAGGCCCTTCTGAATCAGGCCCCACGCCACGGCCTTGATGAACGTGCGGTGAACAGCGTTTGGATCCCGAAAGTACTTAAACGCAAGGTAGGCATCAACCTCGATCATCCCAACAAACGTTTGAAAAAAGCGCATTTCCCAGCGGTTGGTCGGGCGCATCTCGAGGCCAAGCCCTGCTCCTCGACGAATGTGGTTATGCACGTCAATAGTCTGTGCGCCGTCGTAATACTCTTCGACAATGTTCGGTCGAGGCACCTCTCTTGTGAAGTACTGCGTTGTTCCATCATTGTCGTTACGCCAGCGTCGTTTCTCGTGTGGTGTTCCCTGAAGCGTAGTGCCGCACGTTGCAATGAAGCTCTTGACCTTTTTGTCTCCCCAACCGACAGCTCGCACATCCACGCCATCGTGCGTGGCTGTAAGTGCTACGTGGTCTCCACGATGACGATAGTTGTACTCCTGTGTCCATTTGAACGGGAACCACCTTGTGCAAGACTTGACTATTCCGATGAAAAATAAGCCAAGAAGCTTAAAAAGTGCCGTTGCCGTCTGCACGGACGCGAACGCTGAACCGCCGAGAACTACTCGCCCTGATCCTGCAAATGGAGCAAGCAGGCGAAGCATCAGGGCAGTTGAAGCGTACTGGGGCTTCCAGTGCTCGCGGTGGTGCATCTCATCGGTACTGGCCACGATTTCAAGACACAGTAGGACACCTACAGTCACACAGGCCACGTTTTTGAGTTCCATTCCCACTCCCATTGGTTTCCGCTTTTCCTTCTGGACATGGGGGCAACCCTTTACGTGGTGCTTTTCATCACGCCCACACCAAGGGCAGAACGACTCGCCAACGACCAGTTTGGGACCTGGCACAAAAACTGCTCGTCGGCATGCATTGAAACTGTCGATGAGAGGCTGAATGGCCCAGAAATCTCCGCGTCGCTCCCGGTCTGCAGGAGAGTCAGACGGGGTTGCAAATTTCATGCACTTGCCGATATATTTGAATCTAGTGAAGGGCATGAACTGATCCAATCGCGGCGAGACGTCAAATGTGTATCCGTCATCTACTCCTCGAAACACTTCCTCCAGTGGCATACTGGAGAAAAGACTGGCAACGAGCATGAGACCGACGTACAGATACAATTCATTCTCCGAGATTGGACGTCGTCCAGCGCCAGCCAATTCAACGGACGTCAGTTCAAGAGTCCGTTCCAAAAAGCTTGTTGGAAAGAACAACATGAAAAATTCCAGAGGTCCCTTGTGACTGGTTTGCCCATGGTCCGGCCAGATCAGCTTGGCACGAGTACTCGACATGTTTTGAGGTTGAATGGGAATGCCTTGAACGCGAGTCCACTTAGTCCCATGAGGTTTCAGCGGATCACTACCAGGATCAGCAGCCGCAGCAGCTTCAGTATCGTCAAACGGGGGGTTGTCTATGTTGGGACCATCATCTTCATCGAGCTCGTCGTCACTGGTGTTGGTGGGAGTTGCGTCAGAAGATCCAGCGGCCGAGCCAGTAGAAGCACGGGGAGGGTCTGGCATAGAGATCTGTTGTCGACCAGGGTCAGTGATAGGCCGAGAAGCAGCAGCGGATGACACAGAAGTGGACATGGACATGGACGCAGCCGCATCGCCTGTGTGATCATCCACAGCCCACTCAAGGTGGCGCGCAAAGATTACTGACGAGCCTGCACCGAAGCCGGGATCCCATTCAACCCGCCAGTTCCTCTCAACCTTTTCCACCACCGTCCCGGTTAGAAACTCAGCTTTCCACGTTCTAGGCCACTTGCCTTTGCACCATCCTTCAGATTTTGCTTTGGTAGCCAGTGCCTTCACGCGCTTGCCAACCGTTACACCTGAAACCATGGGTAAATACACGGAGCGAGAGAGCCAGATGTCGTGATTGAGTGCACGCGTCCAGCAACATCATTTCTTTTTTAACAAAAAGGGGAAGAAATAGTCGCACAGTCCAATCACCGGTTTGTTTTTTTATGCAATGTTCCTGCTTGTTTGGACAAGCTTGCGCCTCAAATGGAGCCGGGTTACTCGTAGTTATTAGTTAGTTAGGGTCTAGTTGGTTAGTTAGATTAGGCTACTGGCCGAGCCGAAAAGCTGGTCGTAGCGCTGGCCGTGTCCCAACAACAACGAAGTGGTCGTCCGACAGCCATCGTGTCGTCTCGACCTCAAACTACGCTTCGACGTTGCGATGTCGATTCCGCACCAATGTCGGCTGAACTCGTCCCAAGCAAGAACGTGCGTTGGCTTTTCCTAGAAAAGTTTGACACAAATTTTTGTGGAGGTGTGGAAATGAAATGTTGTCATTCATTGGTGTTACAAATTTTAGTCAAAGGGCCCTTTTCAATTACAGCTTCGCAGCGGATGGTAAGCAACCTCCACAAAAGACGAGTGGGCTAGGTCGCGAACACTGTCGTTGTTTGGAGTGTTTGTTGGGAGTCAGTTGGTTTTACCTAGATCTATGAGTGTGTTTTGGGGAAAAAACTTTTGTCTGAAAGAAGACGAACAAAGTATCATGCCACCACTCTCAAGGCTCTGGTCAGCATGAGCATCGATGTCATGAAGAGATCGAGTCCAGACTCGTTCGTGCGCGTTCCACTCGTGCAGAAGTTGGTGGGAGTGCGGGAGCCGGTGCTTTCGCAGGAGATTCCTCGTCTCCACGAGAAAATCCCGAACGATTGTATGCCAACCTTCGTGGCACGTTTGTCGCGTTCGTTTCTCGACCAGGACTGCTGGGCTGGCGGACCTTGCTCGTCTGCTTCCGTTTCGGCGTTTTGACTGGAGTTCTCCGTCGACTCCGCGGTCGCGGGGAACCGTGCCCACGAGCTCCAACTTCAAGTAATCCAACAGGAGCGGCCCAGCCGCAGACACGTGGTCTTCCAGATCTCTGCAGCTCTTGTTCTAAAATCGACGACAGTAACCTTGAAGCTGAGCGGAAACTGATTCTGCGACGAGGTTCTTGCGGCCACATTTTGTTCAGAAGCTCTGACAGCAAAGGTGGGAAATTTTGCGGGATTATTGGGCGAATTTGGGACTCGAGAAGACCTGCCACTATTTGAGCGTCGTTCAAATTGCGCACACTGAACGGGATTTGGCACGTCAACATGTAGTAAAAAGTAAGCGCGGCACTGTACACGTCAACCTTCTTTCCGTTGATTTGTACATCATTCTGCTGCAACATTTCTGGTGGCATGTACAATATTGTCCCAACCTGCGAATTCAGCACTCCACCACCATGACTGCCGTTCTGAATTTTGGAGACACCCAGGTCACACAACTTCAACTTAGGGAGACCATCAATTCCTTTACTGAGAGTTTCTCTGCTGGCATCGAGGAAACTTGGGTGGGAAAACTCCAGCAGCAGGTTCTCAGGCTTGATGTCGAGATGAACTATCGCCTTCGGACGCTGGTGGAGGAATTGCATCACATTGGTCAGATCGCTGCAGTACTTGAGCATGTGCGTCAGTAGCAGTTCACCACTGCGTTTTTGAACTAGCTGCTTAATGTTGCCACCACTGCAAAATTCGGTCACAATAAAAAGCGGCGGTGGTGGCATGTCGCTGTCGATGGTGGCCTGTGACTCCTGCGACACGGACATTGCTTCTTCCTGAGACTGAAAGGACGCATCCAATGCAGCAACGTCTTCATCCGAAGCATTTCCGTCGGTAATGCCGAAAAATCGGACCATGTTCGGGTGTTGAAGGCGCATCAACATATTTGCTTCGTACAAAACGTCGACTGTTGAGCCTGTCAGCAGTGTCGCAAACAACTCTTTGAGAGCAACCGGTTCGCCATCCAACTCCCCATGATAAAGCTGACCACAACCCCCGGCAGCGAATCGAGTGCCAACAACAATTCGATGGAACGGAATCATGAATTCACGCGCATTATCAAAATTGGGCAGGGTGCCGTTTGCGTCTTGGGACATGATAGTACCATATCTCGAACCACCGCCTCCAGCAAGCAACCCGTGATTATGTTGTGACCGGTCGGGGTTGTTGTGGGCGTCCATCGCCTCTCTGAAGCGGCGATGCGCAGATGCTTCCCGATGGCGAATAATGTTGTCGTGAATTGCGCTGTAGTTGAGATTTTGCGGGGACAGTTTGCTCGAAATCATGGCGGTCACATGAGATCGTGGTGTGCGTCGCGTCAAGAGAGCCACAACGGACGCTACGACACACGCGAGTGCACACGCGACATTCGACCATCCGTAGCCACAATCTCCGTGAAGATCAGAGGAATCGTCCCCTCGCAGTCCACTCGGGCTGACGCCGTTGTCAATGGCTCGAATAATGAACCAGCCAACGACAGCCCCAAGTTTCCCAACGCACGCCACACAACCGAAGTAAGCACCTTGGTACAGACGCGACGGCGCTGTGTCTACCGCGATCACTAGTGCCGTCACATTTGGTCCCATGTTGAGCAACACCAGGGCAATGATGATGAGACAGAAAGCGAATGCATCCACAACATCCGCCTGCTCGTCCGAGTGCCCAGCAGGAGCAATTGTCAGGGCAGGGCGCGAAGAATTAATCGAAGATTCGGACCACACGTTGGATGCGTGATCAAAGCCAACAGAACTCGCCGAGCGGATAGTTGTGCAGTTTTCGAGAGGAGATGCAATCACCAAATACACAACCGCGAGTGAAACGAAAGTGACCGTCAAAGCCCCGAAGGCAATCGCTTGCAGGTACCACCGATTTACGCGGCCGAGTAAGGGAATGGCTATCCAAAATCCAATCAAAGACAGCAGTGCTATCAAGGCCTGTTCCAGATTCGACTGAGAGAACTTGGCGAATGCTGACTCGGGTGCAGAACCATTTTTCTGAATAGGGTCGAGATCAATGCTAGAACGAGACGCGGAGTCGTACATAGATCCCCCATAGAAGAACGCATCAACCATGAACCAGGTTAAACCAGCGCCAATTCCTGCCCGGATAGTCGGCCACTCTGGACACGCCAGCACGGGGGGCACTGGTGGAGGCAACGTCACTGAGCTGTGGGCCGAGCTGCGCTGACTGCTGACGCTGTTTCTCTGGTGACGGTTTGTGTGGAGTGCCACAGCCTGAGCATGCTCTATCTTGTACTGTTTGCGGATATTCGATCCTGTCCAAACTTTGGTGACGAAAAAGATGACGGCTATTGCAGGAAGGAACAACACCGTTGATGCCGTAACCCACAACATCTCCATGTCATGCAGCGAACAGTCGACCGATAACTCATGGGAGCAAATGACCTGTTGGAACACGATGCGTACCACCATGGACGCAACAGCACCGGCACCGTACGCGAAGCAAGTGATGGCCAGCTCTTTTGGCAAGGCGCGATGCAGTCCGCAGTTCGCAGTCAACATGGCCGACGCCACGTACAGACAGCCGATTCCAAAGCCAGCGAATGAACGGATGACTTGCAGCCACCAAATATTCGGGATGTTCAGCCACAGAACATTCATCGCATTTAAGGCAGCTCCAATCACGACGATGATGACGCCGACTAGTGGAACGACAGCTGGCTTCACAATGTCATACAGCACGCCGGAGATCACACATCCCAAGCACATGCCCCCGAGCAAGTATGCTTCCATGAAGCCGTATTTGGTGACGTCCGCAGCACTGGCATTGTACTCTGTCAAAATGGTAATTGCGATGCTGTCCATGGCGTCACTGAAAGTGTACAGCGTCATTGCTGCGAAGAAAAAGCAGAGCCGAGCCAGGACTAGCTTCGACTTGCTGCGCTGCCGTTCCCTTTGTGGAAGTTTGAAATAGGTTGCAATGGACTCCACATCCAAGGCTGGCTGCCAGAACGAGCCCTTCCGTTTTGCTGGTGTCGGCGCCGCGCGGGCATGTGGAGAGGCAATAATGTCCGTCTGTGTCAGAAAAGGTGATGTCACTGACATATTGCCGGAGAAATCGAGAGCAAACCAGCAAGAGTTGACACTCAGCCGCCAAACGCGGAGCAGCGCGACACTACTTTGTCAACCATGACGGAAGGGTTGAAGGGCAATCCGTCCGCAAAACTTGATCAAAAAGTTATTTCTGTGTTCTCGCACGGAAGGTATAACTAGGCAAGGCAAGGCGAGGCAACACCGCGTGCACAGCAAAGCGACAGACACAGGAGCACAGCCTCCCACACAACAGCAACGCCGAATTGCATAATAAAACAAACAAACAACCTTCAATCAACGCGTCCCACAAACCCACAACAAGCATGTAAACATGTCAACGAACAAACCAACAAACGAGGACAACAAGAGAAAGACAGAAAGCAAGTCAGTAGAGCAACAACAAAGTAAACGTTCGTTCGTTCGTTCGTTCGTTCGTTCGTTCGTTCGTTCGTTCGTTCGTTCGTTTGTTCGTTTGTGCCAGCGCACTGTTCTCTGCACTCACCACTCATTCACCACTCACTCCCTCACTCACTCACTCACTCACTC
>ENA-OWNT01005501-OWNT01005501.1-seawater-metagenome-genome-assembly--contig:-NODE-5501-length-10429-cov-3.930835_pt1 | contig 10429 bp, 11 predicted proteins | sample MGYA00238136_ERZ651165 | MGnify/ENA primary metagenome ERZ651165 (study PRJEB26861, sample SAMN08777766) | seawater metagenome | isolation source: coastal seawater | place: USA: Florida | collected...
CGTTCGTTCGTTCGTTCGTTCGTTCGTTCGTTCGTTCGTTCGTTCGTTCGTTCGTTCGTTCGTTCGTTTGTTCGTTCCTTTGTTCGTTCTTTCTTGCTTGGGTTGGTTGGCTCGTTCCTTTGTTCGTTCATCCATTCCTTTGATCGTTGTTCGATCGTTCATTCGATCGTTCATTCGTGCATCCATCACTTCGTTCGTTTGTTGCTTCGCTTGATGAGGGTGTTGGTTTTCGTGCGCTTGATGGATGACAGCGTTTCGTTGGTTCGCTTGGTGAATGAGTGAGTGGCTGGTTTGTTGGTTCGTTTGGAAGAGCAGGCGGTCGTTTGCATGATCGTCTGTGCTGTCTGTTTGACGAGTCCGTTCGCGCGTTTGCGCTCGTTCGCTGGCTTACTTTTTCTAGTCTTGGTTTGGTCTTGTTGTCTGTGCGATAGGTGCTCAACGAGACACTCCAAATCTGTCGACTGCGTAGCGTCGCGAGTGGGTTTGTGTATCGCTACCATCTTCGTTCGATACTCAACAGTGCTGCTTTTTTGTCCCTGGTTTTGTTTTGCATTGTGCGATCGTTTGCGGTGAACACACACGTGCTGCCTTGGTCCGCTGTTGTGGATCGCGCGAGTGTTGTTCCCAGATCCAAGGTCTGGTTGCGCGGTTCGGCACCGCTAAGAAATTTGACTCAATTTCAACGATAGGATGAGCGATTCGGACTTCTCGAGCTCGGGTTCCGATTCGGATGACAGCTTCGCCGAAGGAGGCGCAGCGCCTCAGGAATCCAAGGCGGCATCGGAGAGTGAGTCGTCCGACCCGTCTGACTCCGAGACCGAATCTTCGGATTCGGAACCCGAATTTCAAGCAAGCCAAGATGCCTCGGCGGATAAAATGGAGTCCAAAATCACCCGTGTGAAAAACGCCCACCATGACGAAGCCATGGAACTCAGCATGTCACAAAGCACCGTCGCCACCAACGCTGATGCCGACGGGGCGCCAGCTGGTGAAGGTGCAGGTACGGACCACAAAGCACTCGAGAATCAGCATTACGATGAGGCGGTTGAGCTGACGAGTAGCTCGGAGGATGCGGCGACTCCTGCTAACAACAAGTCCGGCGGAAGGGCTAAAAAACCACCGCCATCAGACAGCAGCGACAGCGAGAGCACGAGTACCGACTCCGAGGCCTCCAGTCCCAAGCCCGTGCCAAAGTCTCAGCAAAAGCCGCTGGCTCTTGGGAAGAAAGGTTCAGATTCCGACGACTCGGATGATTCGGATTCTGACACAGATAGCTCGGATTCATCGCAGGCCAAACCAGGAGCAAAGTGAGTTGTTCAGTGTTTCGCTCATTCCGATGTGCGATTGCGCTCCGCATGGTGCTGACCCGCTTCTGTTGATGTGTTGTTCGTTGTGTAGGCGAAAGTCTTACGATAATCTGAGGGTTAGTAGCGAAATCCAGGAATTGTTTCAGTACATCAAGCACTACGAGCCCCCGCAGATGGAGCTGGACACGAAGTTGAAGTGCTTCATTCCTGATTACATCCCCAGCATTGGAAATATTGACCCGTTCATCAAAGTCGCCCGACCCGACGGCAAGCCCGACGAGCTTGGGCTCACGGTGTTGGACGAACCGCATTCACAGCAATCCGATTCGACCGTGCTCGAGATGCAGCTCCGAGCCGTGACCAAGAAATCTAACTTGAAAGAGATGGCAGTCGCTTGCATCGAAAACGCCGAGAAAGATACCGGAAAAATTTCCCGGTGGATTGAGAACATCGAGGAGTTGCATCGCAACAAACCACCGCCGGGAGTGTCGTACACAGATGCAATGCCAGACATTGAGAGTTTGATGCAAGTGTGGCCACCAGAGTTCGAAGATATACTCCGCACTCTCAAGGTCCCACCAGCAGAATTGGATGTCAGTCTCGAAGAATACGCACAGATCTGTTGCAATTTATTGGACATTCCCGTCCACTCCTCAGCAGTGCAGTCTCTCCACGTGTTCTTCACTCTTTTCTCGGAGTTCTCTGCCAACCAGCACTTCATTGTCGATGGCACGGCTCAAGCAAAGGCGGCCATGGCCCGAGGCGACGACGACGATGTCGAGACCGGTCCCGGCGGGTCACAGACTATGGTACTCGACGACAGCAACAATGGTGAAGACAACGTATGGCGGGCGGACGACAGCGACAGCAAACACGCCGACGAAGATGGTAAGGACGGCGGCTACGAGGGCAAACACGACGATTGATTGAATGAATCTCGAACCATCGCCCATACTAGTTTTGCCAGGGAGCGTTCGTTAGCTCTTTGTATTTCAATGTTACCAACAAACGCAACGACGAAAAAAATGAATCTTCTTGCTGCGCCCGCGACAATTGCAGTGGTCACCGTCGCGGGAACTGTGGGTTGAGCTTTGCCGTTGATTGCTGCAGCAGGCGCCGCATCTCGCGTTGTTTCTGCTTCATGGCTTGCTTTACGGTGATCGAACCGCCGTTTGCGTCATCGTGAGCTTGCTCATCTCGCCACTCTTTCAAATCTACGCAGTTTCACCACAACAGGCACAGAATAGAACAGGACGATTAACGCACTCGACACAGCAACTAACACTTTCAGCTCCAACTGGCAGTCCATTCTGACACGCACCAGCAAGTGTCCAGTCATCGCCGTGCATGTTTGCCCATATCGTCGACACTGCAGCTCGATCCTTCGCACCCAACGACAAAACAAATTTCAAGCATGTTGTTGTGATGTAAAGCGCAATACGACAGCGACGCAACTGTCCAACAATGCAAATCGCCCAACGATCGATGCTCACCTGCAAATCTGATATAGCCTTTAGGTGGCCCGACCGTTGCTCGTTTCCCTTCACACGAACTTTCTTACTGGAGACGTCGATGTTGTTCGATAAAGTAGGATCTGGACCCCGCTTCGCTGGATCCATCTTTCCTCGCGATCTGGAACACTGAAAGAGCGCTGGAGATCACATTTACTTGTGGTATCCGATGATCAATCACTGCAAAGCCGACGAGCGAGCAAACAACAATTGGAAAATTGGCGCGTGCTGGGATACAGATGGTCCAAACAGTTCCACCACCGAAATTACAACATCCTTCCACGTCAGGATCCAATTATTGTTCTTGAGTGTGAGCGGCATGTACTGCTTCTCGTCAGTGCGCTCCACCAACGCATGCATCGAGAAGTTGTCAAGTTGACGCACTTCATCCAGCCTGCTGCGTAGTAACGTCCTCTTCTTCCAGCTCTCCCGTAACGAATTCCTACGACACACAGGTCATACCAGTTTGTGTGTGATGCGTGTTGCGTGAGCACTTGGTTCGACAGTTCGAAAACAGGACGACGACGACGACGAAGAGGACCAGAGCAACAGAGCGACAGAGCAACACGGCAACAGAGCAACAGAGCGCCAGAGCAACACAGCATGAGCAACAGAGCAAAACAGCAACACAGAATGAGCAACAGAGCAACACAGAATGAGCAACAGAGCAACACAGCAAGACAGCAAGGCAGCAAGGCAGCAAGGCAGCAAGACAGCAACCGAGCAACCGAGCAACCGAGCAACCGAGCAACCGAGCAACCGAGCAACAGAGCAACAGAGCAACAGAACCACAGAGCAACGAACAACAGAGCAACAGAGCAACGAAGCAACAGAGCAGGAGAGCAACACTACTTCGTCATCCAGCGTGTCACCGTCACCGTCACTACCCGGGTACTACTCGGCAGCGCGCCGGATGTTATTTGAATTCGAACAGCGGAATAGTGTAGCCAGCCGTTGGCGTGCATTCACAACAACTATGGCATGGGTACCTCCTGCACCGCACCGTGGCAACACGCTTCTGGGGGACTCGTTCGAGTGGACGGCCCACGCATTCGTCGCTGTGGAAAACTGCAACGCTGGCGTTGCGGTGAGGGTGGTTGGATAGTGTTCGCGGTGGTTGAATGGTGCGCGGTGCGCGCGGAGATGGACGGATGGATGGTGGTGTGATTTATTATTTACTCGTGTTGGTGTCGAAACTCGCACTATGGCCAGAAGTCGCCCGTTGCAATGTGTTGTCGGCACACAGCATCGCTCGTCTGTAAGCGGGGGCATCTTTTCCACCAAACTTTAGGACGTTAGGGCAAAGGTGTTCCACTCCGCACAATGGTGTCGAAGTTCTGATAGACACTCGTGTGAATTCAGTTTATTCTTTTGCTGTTTTCGAGCGGCATGACCCAAGTGTAAGTAAGCGCTCACGAACCAGTGTTCGTGGTGACCCAACATGAAAAATAGACGTAAAAAAACAAATCAATCAGCGTCAGCGCGGCCGCCTCGCTTTAATGGGGCTCCTGTGCCAAAGTTGAGAAAAGAAGGGATGGGTTGTTTCCTCGGACCGTGCCTTCTTGGTGTCTGCGTTGGAATGCTGCTAATGTCATTTGCACTCAACTTTGGTGGCACTAACTTTGACGTGAAGTCACGTCGACACGGGGCACATCCTGCAGATTCTACTGAAAGGCGCGGCATTGCCACGAAGAGTCGAGCAGAACAGAACCCGAGTAGTTTTCAGGAATCTTGTGGTTTGGCTGATGTCTACTTGAACGTTGCCGCAGAAATAGATGCTGCTGGCGATGACGGACATTGGGGCTGGCTGTACTTGTTGGCTGCACACGACTTGTGTCCAACAGACACACACATTCTGTCGAATTTGATCAACAACTATGAGGCAGCTGGATACATTGACATTGCGTTGGACGAACTGACGACACTGAAAACTGCCCTTGAATTGGTTGCGAAGCGAAACCAGGACGCTGCAAGTGTACTCGGACGCCTTGGTGTCACGATGCCAGAAAGCGGAATCGACAGAACATTCCACTCGGCAACGAGGATGCAACTCGCGCACATCGAGGACGTGATGAAAGGACTCCAACACAGAAAGCACAACGATGCACACGCGCAACTATTTGCAGTTCTCAACGACGACGACGACTACACGACGAGGGACCCCGCGAAGGCTGCAGAAGTTTTCCATCAACAATCTGCGCAATTGCCCGAACCACTCATCCAACTTCCGTTTTCAACAGCGGTTGGCGAGTGGGACTTCAGCAATACGTATAAAAAGTTGGACGTGCTGCATTCAGACTTGTACAGCGCAACCATTTCAGGTTACAAGTTAATGCTGCAGGAATTGGAATCTCAAGGTGGCAATGTGCACAGCTTGTCGGACACAGAACTGAACCATCGTTTCTTCAATTGGCAGATGCGGCATCTTCACAGTGACGGAGAATATTGGAGTGGGTTCGGGAAAGACTCTCTGTGGATGAAGCTCATGCATTCCTCGCGAGTTGCTGCAGCGCAGCTTCTGCAAGTGTACGGCTTTTCAGCAACCGAGGCGTGGCAGAAGGCCAGTCATAGGACGGTGCTGTGGGCTTCTGTTCACACAGGTGCGTATCGTTTTTTGGCGCGAAGTCAGCACCCCGCGTCAGCTTGACATCCCCGCTTGCTTGGCAGGTAATAGCGTGCACGAGCCGCACATGACGAAGGATTCTTTAGTTGGCGGAGTGTACTACGTTAGTGTTCCGAAGAATTCTGGCGACTTGCTGCTCTTCGATCCTCGCGGCATGAGCCCCATGCTGTCGCAGAACGTGTCGGACCGCGTCCGACGCAAATCAGAGGCAAGCTTGTCGTGCAAAACATGCTTGCGCAAATGCAGCTACCATCACCTTCTAAGCTATTTTTTTGTGCGCATTCCAGACACTTGGAACCAGCAAACCAGTGCCACCGTTCCACCGCACAGTACGAGTCCGTCCGACCCCAGGAAAAATGGTACTATTTCCCGGCTGGCTCGTGCATCAGGTGTGGCTGCAACAGCTCTCGCACACTGGTTTCGCCGTTATATGTTTTCAATCTAGTTGTGCGAAATAGGTTTTGCCTTCCGAAGGATTAGACGTGACTCGCGATGGATATCGCGTATCCGTCTCGGTTAATTTGAAAGGAGAGTGGCAGGTGGGACATGTGCGAAACAGCGTTGCCACACTTGTCGGTTATAGCGTGAGCTTCGTTGCTTGTTTGTTCGCGCAGGATACTGCATCATTGATGGTGTCAGGCGTTCGTAAGCTGGACACAATCGACGGGTAAGACCACAGCTGGTAGACTCCAAGGTAGTGTGAAAACATTAGATAATATTTATCATCATTGCAGTGCAATCATGAGGGTTTTTTTTGTTTTTAAAAGCGTTCAACGAGCTCAGGTTCGATGTTGACGGGATCATCGTGCTCGGCAGCAGCGTCACCAATGTCTGGTCCACTTTCAATATCGACGAGTCCAAGGTCAGGCTCATCGGCAATCAAATCATCGTCCTCTACGTCACTTCCGGGTCCCTGTGCGTTCGGCTCTGATTCACCGGTAGGGCCATAAATGTCTTTTGGATCACTGCTATCACCCTTCGGTCCTGTGGCGTCATCCAGAGCGGATCCTTTGAACGAGTCCGAATCTGCCGGGGCATCGGCTCCGGTATCGGGAGCCATGTTGTCGGCGCCAGGGTCATCACCAGCAACGTGAGTCTCGTCTGGCGTGTCTGACACCTGAACCGGGGGAGGGCCGGAATTCACTTCGTCACTGCTGTCGGAGGAGTCGGATGAAGTGTCGGTGCCCGCAGGCGGAAGTGCGCCATTAGGAGGCAACTGTTGGGGCGGTGGACCTTGGTTCAGGTTGCTGACCGCAAGGCGGCGAATCGAGTCCAGGCGCTTTTCAGCGGTGGCTCGAGCAGTGGCTTGAGCCTCCAGCACAGCCTCGAGTTCAGCGAGCATCTTCTCTTGCTGGAGCAAGGCCGCGTTGTTCGCGTCAAGAGTTTTCTGCAGTTCCTCATTAGCTGTCGACAGTTTCTCCAACTTTCCGAGCTGGTCTTCGTTGGCTGCCAAGGCACGTCGACGACGAGACATCGCATCAACAACACTCTCCTCGTTCAGGACGAGATCTCCGACGCAGAACGCAAAAGTGTTGTCCGTGGTCACTTCGCAAGGTTGGGCTCCCAGTGAGAAGGCGGCCGAAAAGTCTCCAGTGACTTTAGATTGGTACCCAAAGGCCACCGAGTAGCGACCGTTCACGGTATTGGCGGACCCTCCGATGATGGTCGAGAATCGGCCGTTGGCTTTGTTCTTGTAACCGCCAAGAACGGTTGCAAAGTTTGAGAACGCCTTGTTTCTTGCGCCGCCGATGACAGTGCCATAGTTGCCGCGGACAGAGTTGTAGTAACCGCCCATAATCGTCGGCATGTACTTCGGACTGGCTTCGTGGCCTTGCCCACTGACCACGGTGGCGGCCACACCTTCAGTGTAGGTGTCATGCACAACACCGACCGAAGCAGAGTCGCCCATGATGTTAGGCTTGCCCTGAACATTGCCCGACGCAGTGTTGCTGGAACCGCCCATCAGGACTCCGTAACTGGAGAGTCCATACTCTCCGGAATATTCGCCTGCGTTGATCTTGCCACCGACAGTGCAGTCGGTACCCGAGAAAATGAAGCCGTAGTCGCCGTGAACGCGGTTGCGCAAACCACCTCGAATCGTGTTGGCGTACCCATACACAAAGTTGTCCTGGCCCCCACCGATGGTGTTATCCGTTCCGTCGATGACCTTGTTATCTACGCCGCAGCCAATGGTACTGTAGGACGAGTCAAACACCAGCGCGCCGTCGTGCTTCGTCCACACCCCAGTGATACCGATGGTGTTCATGGCCCCACCAGTGATGGTCGCGTAATCACAGTCCGAAATTTCATCACGGTAGGTCCCGTACAAAGTATTGTAGGACCCAACAACACTTTGGATTTCACCACCCACGATCACTCCTGCATAGCTGCTGAAGTCATCTGAGTTCCGGAATCGAGTCGACTGACCACCGAGGGTGGTGCAATAGTCAGCTCCAACTTCCTGGGTGGCATTGCGGCCGCCACCAAGAACGCCATAGGAGTTGCCACCCAGGAGATTGTGGCCTTCACCACCAATGATTGTGGCAGCATAGCCAGACGCGAGCGTGTTGCCGCCGGTTCCGACGTAGGCAAACTCGGAGCTGCCATCGATCACGACATTGTATCCAGAGCCGATAGTGGCGTGGTCAGACAAAACTGTGTTCGAAGATCCGCCACCAATGGAACTGTAGTCAGCGTAAATATTGTTGTACAGTCCACCGCCAACAGCATTGTAGGCATCAGCAGCTTGGTTATCGTAGCCTCCGGACACAACGGCAGCGTAACCGTAGACGACGTTGCTGTGGCCACCGCCAATGCTACTATAGGCTGCAAGTCACAAGAATAAAAGTATACAATGTCAATTTGGATTTAGCACATATTCGTTGTTCTTGTTTGTGGCGTGAACGCTGCACCCATTATTGAACGCACCTGAGTAAATGTAGTTGTTGGTTCCGCCACCAACGGCGCACGCCGTGCAGTAGATGGAGTTGCTACCACCGCCAATGATTATCGCATGCGCGCCGTACACCTAAAAGGTCATCGCAAAGCATGATGAGACGCTTCGGACCCAACCCACGAAAAAATAAAAACCAGCTTTACCTTGTTGCTCACGCCTCCACCAATCGCGGAGTATCCCTTGTATGCGTAGTTGGCATTACCGCCACCAACGTAGGCGTATGAGGAATAAGTACCATGGTACATACCACCACCAACATACGAGGTGTATCCAGCAACGTAGTTATCGAAACCACCACCAATACCGCTAGCTTCGCCAGCTGCAGCGTTACTGTAGCCGCCACCGACACCAGAGTAGCTAGCGTAGTATGCAGAGTTGTACATTCCACCAGCAACGGTGCCCGTGTAACTGAGACTGTAACTGTTGTGTCCACTCGCGATGGTGGAGAATGAATTGTAAGTTCTATGGTAACTGCCTCCCGACACTGCGTTGTAGTCACCGTAAATGGTGTTGTACGTTCCTCCAGCTAAGGCTGCGTAATCACCGTAGTTGATGTTCAGATAGCCGCCCAACACAATGGCATAAGCTCCATAGGCTTTGTTTGAGGAACCTCCGACAATTGTGGACCACGAGCCGTACGCTGAGTTGCTCATACCACCGGAAACTGTAGCTGCATACCCGTAAACGTAATTGCTGTGTCCGCCGGAAATCAGTCCGTAAGGCGTGTAATTGAAGTTGTATGAGCCACCGCCCACAGTGCCCCAACTACCGTAGGCGTAGTTGGCATATCCGCCACGGTTGGTGGCGTAGTAACCTTGGGCATTGACCACCTTAAAAAGTGTGGCGACGAGCAGCCCCACTCGCAACACCATGGTGCCCGTCTTTTAAGATGCCGCGTTTAGTCCCTGCACAGTCCTAAGTAAAATCAAGTACTCTTGCTGCGCTCCAAACTTGATGCAAACTGCAGCACCAAGCGAAACAACGCACAACTACAAAGTTGTTGGTAATTTTCTTCCGTCACTTTTCCACCAACTAAATTTCTCTAAGTTCACTGTCGGTATTTGTCGTCGTATCTGTCGCGCAGTCTTCGTCATCAAGTAAAGTGCTGTCAGCATCCTCGTCGGTCAATACTAAATCAATTCAATGTCGCTACCCATCGCCTTCAACCCAACCACGCCAACTGCAGGAAAAAGTCTTGGTCAGTCAAGGAGTGCAAACGGAGAAGAAGCAGAAGAAAGTAGCCCAACCATCTCAAGATGAGCGGAGGCGTCAAATGTTAGCGGTTAGTGGTGCATCACTGTCACTGTTGCAAGTCGGTGTGTTTGTGTGTCCTGTCATTGGTAATAATTGTGGTTTCTGCAACAGGCTGCTGAGAAAAGAAAAAAGGATGCGAAGGGCCACCTTCGGATCAATAAAAAGAAGACTGCAACCACTAAGACAGCAAGCAAAACTACCAAACCGAGTACACAACAAAATAGGAACACCACCCAACAGAATAGTAGCAATAATGCTCCGCAACGAAATGTCAATGACTTGACGGAGGACGAGCAGTTGGTACGTTTCGGCCCAAATTCGGAGTGGATGATAGTCGACTCAAGTTTCGCTGATAGCTGGCTTGACTTGACTTTTGACACTGTTGTGCAGGCACTGGCCTTGGCAATGTCACAAGAGGATACCCATGGTACCGCAAAGACAGCTAATAGTAATAGGACACCTGATGCCGAGGAACGGCGAAGAATTCAAGCAGCGGCAGCGGAAAAGAGAATGAAAGGGGATAGTCATCTTCGGGTGAAGAAGAAATATGTACGTCTGATCCATCCTACTCGCTCGAACCTCATGGCGTTCAACGAGTTGAAAATGAGTTGAAAATTCGTCGGTGCTCTGTTTAGGTGACATCAGATAAAGAACGTGAAACAGGTCTGAAACAATCAACAACAACTTTAGAAACCGTAACCACAGCCGATGGTTCAAAGTCCAACAATGGTTGGGACCCTACCAAGGTAAGCTTGAGAAAGGCATTGCAACCTATTGT
>ENA-OWNT01005502-OWNT01005502.1-seawater-metagenome-genome-assembly--contig:-NODE-5502-length-10423-cov-2.938720_pt1 | contig 10423 bp, 11 predicted proteins | sample MGYA00238136_ERZ651165 | MGnify/ENA primary metagenome ERZ651165 (study PRJEB26861, sample SAMN08777766) | seawater metagenome | isolation source: coastal seawater | place: USA: Florida | collected...
GGGACCGCGACCCGTGCCTGCGTAGGAGAGCGCCCCCGTGGCCGTGCCCTCCACGAGGCCGTCCGCCCAGCCCGGGAGCTCGGCGAGGGCCACCGCGCGCCAGTCGCGGCCCTCGGGCACCACCTCCCGGTCGCCGGAGCGGGCCAGCTTCGTGACGTAGGCGGCGCGGCTGACCCCCTCGGGGACCAGGGAGGGTGCGGCGATGCTGCTGGCGGCGGATATCGCGGTGCGGGTGGTGGTGCCGGATCGTGACCTCAAGCTTGGCGTGCTGACCGCGCTGGTCGGGGCGCCGGTGTTCCTGCATCTGATCTGGCGCACGGGGAGGTCCGCGGGATGAGCCTTCTGTCGCTGCGCAACCTGTCTGTGACCCTGCGCGGTCGTCCGGTGCTGCGGGATGTGTCCTTTGACATCGAGGCCGGAGAGGTCGTCGGGCTGATCGGGCCGAATGGCGCGGGCAAGACGACGCTGATGCGCGCGGCGCTTGGCCTGGTGGCGGCGGAGGGCGAAAGCTCCCTCGCCGCGATGTCCCCGGCGGACCGGGCCCGGCACAGCGCCTGGATGCCGCAGTCGCGCGAAATCGCCTGGCCGGTGAGCGTCGAGACGCTGGTGACGCTTGGCCGCCTGCCCCATGGCGGGCGGGCCGATGCGGAGGATCGGGCGGCGGTGGATGCGGCGCTGGCGCGGATGCAGCTGGACCCGTTCCGCCACCGCACCGCGACGCGGCTGTCGGGGGGCGAACAGGCGCGCGCGCTGATCGCCCGGACCCTGGCACAGCAGACGCCGCTGCTGATGGCCGACGAACCGATTGCCGGGCTCGACCCGGAATATCAGATCGCGACGCTGGAAACCTTTGGCGCGCTGGCGCGGGAGGGGCATGGCGTGCTGCTGTCGCTGCATGACCTGGGGCTCGCCGCGCGGCATTGCACCCGTCTGATCCTGCTGGACAAGGGGCGGCTTCTGGCGGACGGGGTGCCGGGCGCGGTGCTGACGGATGAGCGGATCGCGGAAACCTTCCGCATCCGCGCCTTTCATGCGGAGACCGATCACGGGCCGATCTTCCAGCCGACAGAGGTCATCCGGTGACGCTCACCTGCACGCCTCCATGGCTGGAATTCGACCTGGGCGAAGAGATGCAGGTTCTGAGCTTTGCCCCGCATCGGCCCGGTGCCGTCACGGCGCGCCATATCCTCTGGCGGGAGGTGCGCAATGCCGATCTGCCGCCCGATCTGGATGCCTGCGACTGGCTGGCCGGGGAGTTGTCGGCGCGGCAGGCCAGCGGCGCGGTGGCCTTTCTCACCTCGCGCACGATCACCAAGTATGTCACCCGCATTGCGCAGGTTGGCGAGGTGCGGGCGGATGCGGTGGTGACCATCGGGCTGTCGAATGCCGAACGTATCGGCACGCGGCTGGACCGGCGGGGGCATGACTGGGGGACGATCAATATCGCGCTGCGGCTGTCGGCGGGCCTGACGCCCGTCGCGCTGATCGAAGCGATGAGCATCGTGGCCCAGGCCCGCACCGCCGCCGTGATGGATGCCGGGCATGATCTGCCGACCGGGCGGGCGACGGGGACGGGCACCGACTGCATCGCGGTGGCCGCGCCGCAGGGGGCGGAGCGGTTCGTCGGGCTGCATACCGAGGCGGGTGAGGCGATCGGACGGGCCACCTATGAGGCGGTGCTGGACGGCGCCCGCGACTGGATGGCCACGGATATGCGCTGAAGGGGCGCGCCGGTCAGCGCGCCTTGAGCCAGTCCACCATCTTGCGCAGCTTGGCCTGGCTGTCGTCGCAATATTCCATCGCGCGCAGATAGCCGTGGATCAGCCCGTCGCCCATGTCGAGTTCGACCGGCACGCCGGCTTCCTTGAGCTTGCCGGCGTAGAGCACGCCGCTGTCGCGCAGCGGATCATATTGCGCCACGGCGACAAAGGCCGGGGCCAGTCCGGAGTGATCCTTGGCGTAATAGGGCGCGACGCGGGTGTCTTCGCGCAGCATTTGCAGATTTTCCTCCCCGCCGACGAGCAGGCGGTTCATGCGTTCCATGCCCTTGGTCTGCAACAGCGGCGCTTCGGCGTTTTCGATCATCGAGGGGCGGTCGCGCTCGAACTCCGTCACCGGGTAGATCAGCAGCTGGCCGATGAAGCCGAATTCCTTCATCGCAAGGGCGACACCGGCGGCGAGGTTGCCGCCCGCGCTGTCACCGCCGATGGCGATGCGGGCCGGGTCGATCCCCAGCATCCCGGCATTGGCGCGCACCCAGGTCGCCACGTCGCAGCCCTGAAGGAAGGCGACCGGGAAGTGGTGATCCGGCAGGAGGGCGTAATCGACGCTCACCACCGTCTGCCCGTTCCAGGACGCGATCCGTGAGGTGATGTCGGCATGGGTTTCGGGCGAGCCCTGCATGAAGCCGCCACCGTGGAAGTAGATCAGGCAGTCCTGCGTGCCGCCGCCGGTGTGGCGGTAGACCCGGACACGGACGCGGCCGGCCTCGCTCTCGATCCAGTGTTCGGCGCTGTCATCCACGTCGTCGGGTTTCGGCAGGGCCATGTTGCGGGCGATGATCTCGAACTGCGCACGGCGCTCCGGCATGGTGGCGTCGGCGGGCAGGACGGACCATTCGCTGGTCCACTTTTCCATGAACGGGTCGATCTGGGGATTCAGCATGTCATGTCACTTTCTGAGCACATCGCCGAGCACCATTGCCACGGCGCGGTCGCGCAGGCGGGCCTGGCCGTCGCGCGAGTAGATGGATTTGCCGAACAGCGCCGAGAAGGTCGGCTTGTTCGACACGTTGAAGAAACTGAGCGCAGAGATCTGCCAGTGCAGTTCGGTGGCATCGACGCCATCGCGGAACTCTCCGGCCTCGACCCCGCGGGCGATCAGCCGTTCGAGTTGCGAAATGGCGCCGGTGTTGAGGTCGCGGATGACCTTGGACTGGCTGAGGTAATCGGCATGATGGATGTTTTCGATCATCACCATGCGGATGAAATCGGGGTTGCGGCGGTGGTGGTCGAAGGTGAAGGCGACCAGACGCTTGAGCGCCTCCTGCGGGGAGCCCTCGTCGAGATCGAGCTTCTCCTCGCCCTGCCGGACCTTGGCGTATGCGGCTTCGAGCGCGGTGGCATAGAGCCCTTCCTTGTCGCCGAAGTAGTAGTAGATCATCCGCTTGGAGGTGTTCGTCTGGGCCGAGATGTCGTCAATCTTGGCACCTGACAAACCGCTTCGCGCAAACTCCGACATGGCCGCTTCGATGATGTCGCGCTTGACCCCTTCTGGATTCTGCTTCCAGCGGGTCTTCGACTTATTGTTTGTTTCCATCGTCTTAGACAAAGCCGCCCTCCTCGCTCCCCGTAGCGATAGCATAGCCCAAATTAAACGGGAAGAACAAAACGATTGACAGAATTAACTGGTGATTACATTTTGACCCCGGATCGGGCGACTCGCTCCGGTTCATGGGAGGACTGCTGACAATGGCCAATGGCGCCACACCGGACCGCATCGGAGAGATGCCCCGCGACGCTGCCCGCAGGGTGCAGGTCGGGCTGGTCGGGCGCGGGATTCAGCTGTCCCGGACGCCCGCCATGCATGTGGCCGAAGGGCAGGCGCTTGGCCTCGATTACCACTACGATCTGATCGATGCGGACGCGATGGACCGGGGCAGGTCGCTGGCGGATATCCTCGACCATGCGGAGGCGGAGGGTTTTGCCGGGCTGAACGTGACCTTCCCCTTCAAGCGGGACGTCATGGACCTTCTGGACGAGCTTTCCCCCGCCGCCGGAAAAGTCGGCGCGGTGAATACGGTGGTCTTCACCGAGGGCAGACGCCGGGGGCACAACACTGATTTCTGGGGCTTTTCCGAAAGCCTGCGCCGGGGGCTGCCCGACGCCGAAAAGGACGCCGTCCTGCTGCTGGGCGCGGGCGGGGCCGGCGGCGCCGTGGCGCACGCGCTGCGCGATGTGGGCGTGCGCAACCTGATGATCTTCGATGTGGATGCCGATGCGGCAGAGGCGCTGGCCGCCGCGGTGTCAGGCACTGCGGTCCGTGACCTTGGCCAGGCCGCCGCAGCGGCGCAGGGCATCGTCAATGCCACGCCCATGGGCATGGCGAAACTGCCCGGCATGGCGATCCCCGCCGATCTGATCGAGGCCCGGCACTGGGTTTCCGACATCGTTTATTTCCCCCGCGAGACCGAGCTTCTGGCAACGGCGCGCGCGCGGGGGTGCCGGGTGCTCGATGGCTCCGGCATGGCCGTGTTTCAGGCCGTGCGCGCCTTTGAACTGTTTTCGGGGCTTGTCCCCGATCCAAACCGGATGCGGGCCACATTCGAGGCCTTCACCGACCCAAGTTGAACGCAAAGGGAGGACTGACATGCGTTTCTTCACCACCATCTCGGCACTGGCGATCTGTGCGGCCACGGCCGTTGCAGCCCAGGACAAGGTTGAACTCGTCTATTCGGATACCGTGCAGGAGGGCGACATCCGGACCACCACGCTGCGCAAGGAATTCGGCGAATGCCTGGGCGACGGGTTCGATTTCAAATCCTACCACGGCGCGACGCTGTTCAAGCAGGGGACCGAACTGACCGCAATGCAGCGCGGCAACCTCGACATGGGCAACCTGGCCATCTTTGACTTCTACAACCAGGTGCCGGCGACCAAGATCCTCGGCACGCCGTTCATGTATCGCGATTATGAGCACATGCGCGCGGTCTGGGATTCGGGCGTTCTTGACGACCTTCTCGCCGAAATCGAGGAAAAGGCACAGGTCAAGGTCCTGGCGAACCCCTACATCGGCGCGCGTCACCTGGGCTACAAGGGCGACAAGGAGATCATGACGCCCGAAGACCTCGACGGCGTGAAACTGCGGATGCCGCCGGGCGAAGGCTGGCAGCTGGTCGGCCGCGCCATGGGCGCGACGACGGTTCCGGTGCCCTTCACCGAGGTCTACACCGCGCTTCAGACCGGGGCGATCGACGGCCAGGACAACGGCTTCCCGGCCACGCGCTCGATGAAGTTCGACGAGGTTCTGACCCATATCGGCAAGACCGCGCACCTGCTGGCCAACAACCAGTTCACCATCTCTCTCGCCAAGTGGAACGAGATGACCGAAGAGCAGCAGGCGAAGGTTCAGGAATGCGCCAAGAACTTCGAGAAGGCGCTCGACGAGATCACGCTCCAGCAGGAAACCGAGCTTGAGGCCGACATGAAGGCCAACGGGCTGATCATCTACACGCCGGACCAGGAGGCCTTCCTGGCCAACGTCAAGAAGGTTTATGCCGAAGAAGGTCAGGACGCCGACTGGCCCGAAGGCCTGATGGACAAGATCGTCGCGGTCGGCAAGTAAGCCGCGGCCCCGGACAGGCGGGATCCTTCCGCCTGTCCTTCCTCAACTCCGGGGCGGAGACATGGACAAAGTTCTAAAATTCGGAGACCGGGTCGCGACGATCGGCAGCCACCTTACCGGGGGGCTCCTGCTGTCGATGTTCGTGGTCTTCATCCTTCAGATCGTGTTCCGCTATGTGCTGGGCTGGCCGGTTCTCTGGACCGTGGAATGGGTCACCATCGCCTGGCTCTGGGGGATCCTCTTCAGCTTTACCTTCGTCATCAAGACGGGGGACATGATCCGGCTGGATATCGTCTACAACGCGGTTCCGCGCGGGGCGCGGCGGGCGATGGATGTGTTTGCCGGTCTGACCGTCGCGGCGATCTTTGCCTATACCCTGCCCCATGCCTGGGACTACGTGACCTTCATGAAGATCGAGCGCACGGCTGCCTTCCGTTGGCCCTTCGACCTCGTCTTCGCCATCTACATTCCCTTCCACATCGCCGTGATCGTGCGGATGCTGCTCCTCGCCCTGGGCGGGATCCTGGGCTCCCGCCGGCGCGAAGACGTGGACACGCACCCCGAGACCCACGATTATGACTGATCCCTTCACGCTTTCGATGATCCTCATCGTGGTGCTGGCCCTGTTCGGGATCAGCGTCGGGCTGGCGATGATGTCCGGCTCCATCCTCTACCTGATCCTCAAGGATCTTCAGTTCCCGCGCGGCTTCGACCCGTCGATCGCGACCGAGACCATGCTCCAGGGGCTGTTCAACGGCTATACGCTGCTGGCGATCCCGCTCTTCATCCTCGCCGCCGACATCATGAATATCGGGTCTCTCGCCGACCGCCTGCTCAGGTTCTGCCAGGCGCTGGTCGGGCGGTTCCGCGGCGGGCTGGGGCATGTGAACGTGGTGTCCTCGGTGATCTTTTCGGGCATGTCCGGGTCCGCGGTGGCGGATGCCGTGGGCATGGGCAAGATCATCATCGGGCTGATGACCAAGGACGGGAAATACACACCCGCCTATGCCGCCGCGATCACCGCCGCCACGGCCACGGTCGGGCCGATCATCCCGCCGTCCATCCCGATGGTCCTTTACGCGCTGGTGTCGGACCAGTCCGTCGGCTTCCTGTTTGCCGCAGGGATGCTGCCGGGACTTCTCATGGCGCTGATGATGGGCGTGGTGAACTACATGGTCGCGCGGCGGCGGAACTTTCCGACCGACACGGCGGTCCCGGCCAGCGAATTGCCGCGGGTGACGGTGCAGGCCTTCCCGGCGCTGATGCTGCCGGTGATCCTGCTGGGCGGCATCTACGGCGGCATCATGACCCCGACCGAAGCGGCGGCGGTCGCGGCGGCCTATGCGCTCTTCATCTCCGTCCTGCTCTACCGGTCCGTCACCTTCCGCGCCTTCTGGGATGCGCTGCGGGCCGGGTCGCGGTCGGCGGGGTCCATCGGCATCCTGCTGGGCGGGTCGCTCACCTTCAACTACGTGATCACGCGGGAGGACATCCCGAACGCGCTGGCGACCTTCATGACGGGGCTGGACCTTGGCCCGGTCGGCTTCCTGATCGCGATCAACCTGCTGCTTCTGCTGCTTGGCTGCGTCATCGAGGGCGGCGCGATCATCCTGATCGTGATCCCGATCCTCATTCCGACGGTGCAGTCCATGGGGATCGACCTGGTGCATTTCGGCGTGGTGGCAGTGGTCAACGCGATGATCGGGCTGATCACCCCGCCCTACGGGCTCTTGCTGTTCATCGTGTCGAACATCACCAACCAGCCGGTCGGCCGGGTGATCCGAGAGGTCTGGCCGTTCATCCTCGCGCTCTTCGTGGCGCTTGGTGTCATCACCTTCGTGCCGGACTTCGTGATCTGGTTCCCGCGTCTACTTGGCTATCAGGGGTGAACACATGAAGACCTCCATCGCGACCGTCTCGATCTCGGGCTCCCTGACGGAGAAGCTCGAGGCGATCGCGGCGGCGGGATACGACGGGATAGAAATCTTCGAGCAGGATTTCATCGCCCATGACGGAAGCCCGCGGGACGTCGGGCGCATGGTGCGGGACCACGGGCTGGACATCACGCTGTTCCAGCCCTTTCGCGACTTCGAAGGCCTGCCGGAGCCCTACCGCTCCAAGGCCTTCGACCGGGCCGAGCGCAAGTTCGACCTGATGGAGGAGCTGGGGACAGATCTTGTGCTCTTCTGCTCCTCCTGCCATCCCAAGGCGCTTGGCGGGATCGACCGGGCGGCGGACGATTTTGCCGCGCTCGGCGAACGGGCGGCGGCGCGCGGGCTGCGCGTCGGGTACGAGGCACTGGCCTGGGGCCGCCATGTCAGCGATCATCGCGACGCCTGGGAAATCGTGCGCCGCGCCGATCATCCCAATATCGGGCTGATCCTGGACAGTTTTCATACGCTTGGCCGGGGCATCGACCCCGAAACCATCCGGCGGATTCCCGGCGACAGGATCTTTTTCATCCAGCTGGCGGATGCGCCGAAGATCGACATGGATCTGCTCTACTGGTCGCGCCACTTCCGCAATATGCCGGGTGAAGGCGACCTGCCGGTCCGGGCGTTCATGCAGGCGGTGATGGCGGCGGGCTATTCCGGGCCGATCAGTCTTGAGATTTTCAACGACCAGTTCCGCGGCGGGTCGACACGGCAGGTCGCCAAGGACGGCTACCGGTCGCTGATCGCGCTGATGGATGACGTGCGCCGGGCCGAACCGTCGCTGTCCGTCGATCTGCCGCCGATCGCGCCGCGCGTGGCGGCGCAGGGCGTCAGCTTCATCGAATTTGCCACGCGGGGCGAGGATGCGACCCATCTGGAGACCCTTCTGACCACGCTCGGCTTTGCCCAGGCCGGGACGCATCGCAACAAGGCGGTGACGCTCTGGCAGCAGGGCAACGTGCGCATCGTGCTGAACAAGGAAACGTCCGGCCACGCCGCGACGGCCTTCAACGCGCGGGGCACCACGGTCTGTGACATCGGGCTGCGGGTGTCGGATGCGGCGGCGGTGGTGGACCGCGCCGCGGCGCTCGGCATTGCGCCCTTCACGCAGCCCACGGGACCCGGAGAGCTGGATATCCCCGCCATCCGGGGCCTGTCGGGATCGGTGCTGCATTTCATCGACGAGGGCACCGGGCTGGAACATGTCTGGGAGGTCGAATTCGGTCAGGTCGAGGCGCCGGTCGGGGCCGGGATCACCGCCATCGACCATGTGGCCCAGACCATGAGCTACGAGGACATGCTGAGCTGGACGCTGTTCTACACCAGCGTCTTCGACATGCAGAAATCCGCGATGGTGGATGTGTTCGACCCCGATGGCCTTGTCCGGTCGCAGGTGGTCCAGAGCCCCGATGGCGCGCTCAAGATCACGCTCAACGGGGCGGACAGCCATCGCACCCTGGCGGGCCGGTTCCTGTCGGAAACCTTCGGCGCGTCGGTGCAGCATGTGGCGCTGGCGACCGAGGATATCTTTGCCACGCTGGAGGCGCTGCGTCCGCTCGGGTTCGACCCGCTGCCGATGCCGCAGAACTACTACGACGACCTCGCCGCTCGGTTCGACATCGCGCCGGAACTGCTGGCGCGGATGCAAAAGCTCAACGTCCTTTATGACGAGGACGACCGGGGGGCGTTTTTTCAATGCTATTCCCGCGCCTTCGCGGGCGGGTTGTTCTTTGAAATCCTGCAGCGTGACGCGGGCTATGCCGGGTTCGGCGCCCCCAATGCGCCGTTCCGCATCGCCGCGCAGAAACGGCTCGGCCCGCCCCGCGGAATGCCACGCCGCTGAGCGTCAGGCACCGAGGGCGATGGCGCGGGGCCGGCCGGGACGCGGCGTAACCCAGCGCAAGATCAATGGCTGTGTCCGATCCCGCGGGCGATGGCGAGGTGATGCGCCTGGTGGTGGGCGCCGGTGGCGAGCAGGCCGAAGAAACCGAGGGCGCGGATCTGGGTTGCGGCTGCCTCTGTCGGGGCGGTGACGCGCCAGGTGATCTGCCGGCCGCCGACCTCCGCCACGGAAAGCCAGCCGGTTTCCGCCGCAAGCACAGGGGCATGGTCCGGCACCATGCGAGAGGCCGCCGCACCCTCGGGGCCGGTCAGGTCGATCACCATCTCGAGGCCGCCGTCGATCTGCCGCGTCTGCGGCGTGCGCCCCCTGGCGACGGCATCCATGTCGCGCAGATGCAGGCGCAAAGCGTCAATGGAGACGCGCGACCAGTCGGTCGTGTCGTCGGCCTGAAGGATGGTGACGATTTCGGTGATCGCGCCGAAGGTATCGTCGCCGGGCAGGGTCGGGGTGCCGTCGGCCATCTGGCGCATGTGCGCGGCGTGATCCTGGGCGAACGGGGCCTGCGCCAAAAGGATCAGGGCGGTGGCGAGGGGCAGCAACAGGTGTTTCAAAGGGGTCTCCCGGGTCAATCTGTCGTGACCTGACTACCCCGAACCGGCGCGCCATGACATGATCCGGGTCATGTCGGACATCATTCACGATCTGAAATCCGTGCTCCCGGAGGGTAGCTGGCGGAGTCACAGGCTGGACCGGGGGGCACTTCTCTTCCGGCAGGGAGACAGGCCGCTGTCGCTTTTCGGGCTGGAGGCCGGGCGGGTCGATCTGATGCGCTGGACCGCCGGAGGGTCGGCGGTCCGGCTGCATTCGGCGGGGGCCGGGGAAACGCTGGCGGAGGCGTCGCTCTTTTCAGACAGCTATCATTGCGATGCGGTGGTGCGGGCCGATGGCTGCGCGACCGCCTTTTCGATGCAGGCAGTCCGGCAGGCGGCTGCGCACTACGAGGCGGCCGGGTACAGCGTCGAAGATGTCGGGGCCTACCGGTCCTACGACTTGCTCGCCACGCGCGGAAACGAAGAGCGCCACATCGAAGTAAAGGGTTCCCAAGGATACGTCCAGAAGGTTATCCTGACGCGCAACGAGGTGACGCAGGCAAATGACTACGGTCCAACGGACCTGGTGGTGGTTGCGGATATTCAGTGGGAGCGTCACCTCAATGGTTCTATCGCCACCGACGATGGGACGATGACCGTCTACCCCGATTGGCGGCCCTCGCCGGAGAACCTGAAGCCTCTGAGTTATGAGT
>ENA-OWNT01005503-OWNT01005503.1-seawater-metagenome-genome-assembly--contig:-NODE-5503-length-10422-cov-3.864572_pt1 | contig 10422 bp, 14 predicted proteins | sample MGYA00238136_ERZ651165 | MGnify/ENA primary metagenome ERZ651165 (study PRJEB26861, sample SAMN08777766) | seawater metagenome | isolation source: coastal seawater | place: USA: Florida | collected...
CGGCAGGCCATTGACATCGAAATCGCCGGCACCGCGACAGGGCTAGTAGTCGAGGTACTATTCATTGCACTGGTGTGCTTGACCAAGTCGACTGACGCCTGCAAATCGCTTTACCACTGGTACTCGCTCGACCACGTGTTGAGCTTCGCCATTTTAACTTTCGTGCAAGCTTGCTCATACCTGATCTCGGCGCCTTTCAATTTCGAGTCAACGCAGCTTCCTCCCAGTCTTTGCTTCATCCAAGCCGCCATTCGGTCGTTCACCACTTTCGCAATTCTACTAGAATGCGCCGTTATTCCTTACCTCGCATTTCTAGTGATCGTCAAGAAGACGTCGTTCCCGGAGCTGAAGGAGCGCTATCGTACGAAAACCTTCTTATTCGTGTACGGCGGCGCGACTCTGTTCTCGCTGGTCCCGTCTCTCGTGCAGCTGTTTTCGGGCGGCAGCATTGTGCTGTACTCCGCCAGCATTGAATCTGGTACGTTAGGTGCACGTTGCTGTGTTACCGTGTTGCCTTTGCTTGGTGTTGACGTTGACCGGCAACCTGACAACAAAACTAATTGTTCTCTGTTGCGCCGCGCGCAGGAACATGCAACTACAACCCATCATGTTTCGTGGCTATCGTGATCACCTTTTATCCGGTGATGTTCGTCAGCGCCGTGGCAGCTCTTGTTCTGGCAGTACGTTCTCCTTGCGACATATTTGCTGTGTGCGCCATGCCTGTCTGTGGCACAGCATAGTCCTTAATCATGTCTCTGTGTATGCACGTGGCAGTTTCGAGTTTGCTATCAAGTGATGACCATCTACTACGGCCACAGCGCGTCCCCAGACGCCAGTCGACTGGACGTCACCGTATTCATGTGGCGACGAGTCGTGTTCGGAATCTTTGTGACCATATTCTTCGTCCTCAAAATATTTTGGTTCGGTTTTGCGTTCGGCGGGTGCGTATGCTGCCGTTGTCAGTGCTCGCTTCTCGCTCTGAAAACTCCGTAAGCGGAAGCTGACCACTGGTTGGTTTGAACTCTTGTCGAACTTTGACAGGATGTTGCCAGAAATTAAATCGTACTCCCTGTTGCTAGCATTCACAGATCAGGTAAGTCGGTGCCAATTCGCGCCATCAATGACGTTGGTGGCTCGCGGCCACAACATGTGACGTCTTGTGTGTGGTGCGCAGGCCGATGGTGCCCTAGGGCTCCTGCCGTTCTTGCTTCCCAAGACAGTCATCAGGTCCTGCGCAAACCGAGCTGCCAGGCGAAGAATGTCGAGCAGATCCGTCAACAGTAGTAATCGCTATGTGGTACGTCTAAACAAACTCCGCGAACCCGCCTTGATCGTGCTTGCGCTTCTGCACTGATTCTAACTTGAATGAAATGTGGTATGAACAGTCGAGGTCCATCGACTCAACAAACTCGTCTTACAGCGCTGCCGGAGTGTACTACGGCACATGGAGTGGCAGCACGACACCCGGGAGCACGCCGATGTTGTCACCATCCGTCACCCCGAAAAGGTCACTGGCGAAACAGCCCCTGGTATAGTCACGGGCACTGCCCTCAGTATTGCCAGTTAGACGACTCTCTAATGTATTATCAACCACAACCAGGAAAAAGTACCTTCACTTTGGTCATCGGGTCCGACGAGCGTGGAATCTACGGCGATGTCGTCGGCATCGTCAGTGTCGTCTGTCCTTCCTTGAGTGGTTGAACCTGGGCAAATGTCAATGACGTGAGTCAGCAGGCTCACAGGCGAGCAGGCCAGTGGTTGATGACACATACCACGTAGCCACCTTCGCCGTCGAAAGCTAGCACATGCGAATGGTACTTCCACAGAGAAGGGCGGTGCGATACCGTCAAGAGGGTCACTCCGAGGTCCTTGGCAGCCTAACATATTTGCAGTTGGAATGCTGTCATTGAATGCCCTTCGTCGAACTCGGCACATGTGGTTTGAATTCATACCTGGTAAATTTGCCCTTCGACATCGATCGACACGGCTGACGTGCACTCGTCGAGGATGGCGAACCGAGGACGATGGTAGAACAGTCGCGCAAGCCCGACGCGTTGCTTCTCTCCTCCGCTCAGCACATCTTCCCACGTTTTCACGGCATCCCAGCCGCCCTCGCGTCGAACGATGTGCCCAAGATGCACTTTTTTCATGATCGCATCTAGCATCTCATCTGTCGTTGCCGCCGACTGCTCGCGCGTGTGCGGATAGACGAGCTGGTCACGGAGCGAGCCAAGCGACAAGTACGGGTTCTAAATACGAAACATGGTAGCGGTGTGACTTTGAACGGCGATGTGGACGAAGTTGTGAAGAAGTTGACAAGCCAAACTCACTTGAGGAATGTAGAAAATAGATTTTCTGGGCGGACGCGTCAGCTTGCCTCCGCTGACCGGCCATAGGCCACCGAGCGTCCGAAAGAATGACGACTTTCCGCAACCGTTTGGTCCGGTAATGAGCAAATGGCGTCCGGGGGGCACTGCAACAGTCATGGCCTCCACCAGCACATCGCCAGCGGGCGTTACAATAGGTACATCGTCAAAGTAGACGCCTCCATCTGCGTTGCTTCCGTGCGGCAGAACATCACCAGCCGCCACCTCGCACAATTGTCCTCTGGCTTTCGTCCAATCAATATGTTGCACGTTGTCGGCGTCATCAACGGCGTCGGCGGCTTTCTCGCCTTCCGCGCCCTGCGACGCTTGTGTCCGAACATACCTCCCATTGTGCATGTCTTTGAATACGTCGAGCATTTCGGACACACGGTGCGTGTATCCAGCAAGCTCTGTGACCTGCACGCGAGCAGCAACAGTGTTTCCTTGTTGTGAGTCGCAACACTCGCCATCAATCAGCACCACAAATGGACTGCAGGATCGTACCTCTTTGTAGGAAGACATAATGCGCTCGATGGCGTCGGCTGCATTCGTCAGCAACCCGCGGGAGGTTACGAAGTCCTGCGTTCGGACGGACGCGTCTTCCCAGTCGCCACCGGCGCCACCAGACCCCTGTGTACTCGGAGTGCCCTTGGACATAAATGAAGGAAGTGCGACCATCATCAAACCGCACGCACTCCAAAAGTACTTCAAACAAAACCCTTCCAAGGTGGTGTAGAATATGCGCTTGCGTAGGATCATGTTTAAATGCCGAGCGAGCGCCGAGTAGGCGCTCCAAAGGGAGGAGCGTTCGACCTGTGCAGCAACGTAGGCGACTCAGCAGAAGAATTCTCAAACGGCAGCTCAACCAGTTCTGTCAGCATTCTGTCTCGGACACGCACCTTTTCACCGCCGTAAAACGCCACTTCTTCTGAGTTAGAGATGAGACGCGAATGCACGAATCGGTACTGGCCCTCCAGCTCGGCTTGCTCTTTGACCATGGCGCCGAATGGTGGCGAAGCCGCCTTGAGGATGCGGAACGACAACAACACAGCACCAATCCCGATAACGCTGGACGGTAGACCTGTCGTCAATGCATTTCATAGCACAGATGAGCCTCCAATATACATGCAGTATGGACTATGCGAGTGTCAAATTGTACCATTGTGTCCCCGCGACCGATTGTGGCGCAGCAACTCGAACGAAATCAAGGCGACGTCGAACGCGGGCTTCGATAAGTGCGACCAAAGGTGCGCAAGCGATGACGTAAAGGCGGTGATGTCCTGCGTCAAACACTGATCAGCATTCGCGAGTCGACCGTCCAAGTTGGACACTCTGTAATGACAGTCATCTTCCGTATACTTGCGAAGAGCATGCGCGGTCAAGTTCGTGCGGAGCGCTAAAGCCACCTTGCCTTCCAAGAACTTGATCATGGAGTTAATGTAGCACGCGGGCCAGGCTAGCAGAAGCCACTTTGCCATTTCGATAGCGAATTGGCGACCGTTTCGATCGACAATGGCTTTCACGAGCGCTCCGTCGAGTCTCGCTACTACGATGGACACGAACGTGCGCGCAAGCAAGAACGTGGTGTGCATCGCCAACAAAACTGCGGGCTTACTTCGCCACGAAGGCATGACGATCTTCAACAGCCCGCGGAGTTTCTTGAAAAAGGCACCATCGATGGCGATGCGCTTTTTGCGAACAACGAATTTGTTGTGTTTGCCGTCGCGTTCCAGTGACGATGCATCTTCACTTGGCGCTTTGGGCTTCGGGGCAAGCACCGGGAAGCCGTCCGTAGTCGCCATCGTGGCGCTGCAACGTCCAATGGCGATGTCGAGGCGCACTTCGTCTGCGACTCCAGATTGGGAAGCGTTGTGACTATTTTCGTTCCCACCGCAATAAATTTTGCTGAGGAAGTTTGGCTGGTGATATTTTTCAGTTTCGTTGGAGACACGGCTCACTTTCAAACAAATTCTTCGGCACTTCGCAGCATGTCTTACGTCTGGCTCGCGCGGTGATTGCTGCCCCACTGCCATCAGCATCTCTCTGCCATCCACCTTGACTTCTGCAATCCAAGCACAAACAAAAGCTCTTAGACTCCAAGGACACCCTTCAACGGCGCACTCCAATACTCCTGGCCATTCCTCTTTGCACCTGCTCGGGCCTCCGTCGTTGTCGTGTTGTCGCTGTTTCACAATTAATTGATCGTCATCAACATTCCTCACTTGACCTCCATCGCCGTCATGTTGTGCATCCCACGACATCACCCACGACCCACGACCCACGACTTCGTCTTCTTCTGTGAAGGGCACCGCTTGCACCGCCGTTGACGTGCACGCTTGGACAACGAAGTCGTGTTCAGCAAGCGACGAATTGGAAGGAAGGAAGGACGGACGAACGGCCGGACGGACGGATGGAAGGTGGTTGGCGTTGCGTGGTTGGTGGTTGGTGGTCCTTGAAGTGCGTTCGCGGGGATTCAAATTTGAACGAAGCGCCGAACGCCGAACGGCGTTTTGCGTTGGCCGTTGGCGTCGTGTTGTCGTTCGTCGTTCGTCGTTGTCGTCGTCGTCGTCTTTCGTCGTTCGTCGTCGTCATTGTCGTTGTCGTTGTCGTCGTCGTCGTCGAACGATTACTATCGCTTCGTTTCAACGTGCTCTCGACCTGTCGTGCCGAAGGCTGTCTACAGAACCTGCCATGCTGTCGGAATCGTCCTCTCTGTCGTTGTCGTGTTGTCGTGACCTCGCTCTTGCGATTCCATCGAAGAATCGTTGTTGTCTGAGCCACTTTCGCGCACCTGTTGGATCATGCTGACTCTCGGACCATCGGTGACGCAGTCGTGCCCGTGGCATCGCCGTGCATCATGCCATAACACGTGGCGTTCGCGAACGGCACGGTTGCTGCAACGTGACGCAAGTAATGCGGGCGACGGCAGTGATGTCGGTGATGATGAAGCGACGGTGTTGGCAAACGCGGCTGTGGTGAGCTGTCGCTGACAGGGCAATGTCGATCGATAATCAGGACGTCAGGACGTATGAAGAGTTACTTCGCTGTCGCTATGGGTTGTTCCTTGGTTGTTGTGTGATCGGTGCTGTCGTGGGTGTCAGCCATTGATGTGGCTTAGTCGCTTGCTGTGGATGTGCATGCCACGCGAAACTTTAGTGATCCTACAATGAGATGTGTTTGAAAGTGCATTATCTTCTTGTTTTCAGATCAACGGGCACGCCGTGTGTTCTGTAACGAAGGTGTGGTTTCTGCGCCAATATGATTCCACCCGAAGAGTTGAAAAGGAACAAGGGGTGGGTGGCGATTGATGGCAAGGTGTACAACCTGTCCGCCGCCGTCGAAGAAGGAAGCGGCGCTGGCTCCGATGCAGCGCTCGAGTCTGCCAAAGGTTTGCTGGAGAAGTGGGGCGGCAAATCCCTGCCGCGCGAAGCCGTTGGTTCGATTCCGAAAGAGCTCCTCGATTTTCTGGAGAAAAACGCATTAGTCGACGACTTCGCGAAGGAAATCTCGACTGCAGAACTCGCAAAGAATGGTTGGATCGCGTTCCACGGAGGCGTCTTTGACCTCGACGAGTTTGCAGTTGGGCATCCGGGAGGCTCTGAGCTCATCACCGATTGGAAAGGCAAAGACGGCACTGCAGCTTTGCTTGACGCACACCCTGGAGGCCAAGCAATGATTCGCAGCACGCTGAACGCTTCCGAGTTTGCAGCAGCGTACAAGGGGAGTTTCCCATATGTCCGCAAGAAACGCCGCGTTGTCGTCAAGAAGCGGAAAGGTGGTGGTGGCAGCAAGCAGAACTCCATTTTGAGTCCCGCCACTGCCCGAGTGCTGCTGACCGTCGTCCTTCCGACTGTCGTTGCCGTTGTTGTGGCCCTGAACCTCCCAGAATCGTTGCAATTTCGGCCCACCGATATCCTGCCTGCCGACTGGCCTACGAAGGAGCACCTCATCCATCTCGCCGTCGGAGCTGTGATTGCCATTACACTGCGGTCTGTGGCTGTCAAGCTCAACCTCATCCAATCTGAACGTCCTGCCCGGCCTCCGACTTCATCAACAAAAGGCGCCGGTGTTGGCGGTTGGACGTACGGAGACGTAACGCCTGCGTTGGTGCAAAAGATCCGAGCAGTGTGTGCTGACGACGGCCAAGTGTTCACCGACGACGACGGGGAAGACGGCCAACGCGAGTTGTCTTCGCACTCTCGCGACATGAGTTTCCACAAACGCGCCAAGCCAGACGTTGTTGTGTACCCTCTTTCGCCGGAGGAAGTCCGGGTGAGTGTGTGCGTGTTTGATGTTGATCAATCTGTTGCTGTCCGCTTGATGGAGGTTCCCAACATTCTCCTGATCTCATAGGACGTTGTGAAAGCATGCTTCGAAGCCAACGTGCCGGTGGTCCCTCGTGGTGCTGGTTCCGGGCTGGAAGGTGGTGCCATCCCGTACCAAGGAGGTGTGGTGTTGGATCTCATGAAGATGAAGCACTTCGAGATGCACGCCGCTGAGATGCAGGCCAGCGTGGGCCCTGGCCTCAAGAAGTCGGAATTCAACGCGCTTCTGGAACCGCACGGGTTCTTGTTCGGTCCCGACCCAGCTTCGAATCCTTCAGTCGGAGGCATGGCATCCACGCGGGGGTCCGGGCTGTCCACTGTGATGTATGGCACCACTGCCGAAAACGTAGTCTCGCTGCGCGTCGTGACGCCAGAAGGAAAGCTAATCACGACGCGCCGCCGCGTGCGCAAGAGCGCCACGGGCTACGCACTGACGCAGGTTCGTTCGACAATGGCGGTGCCTGCACAGGTAGTGTGGCAGCTATCACAATACGTGCTCATCTCCGCTTCTGTTGTCTCTCCATCAAGCTCTTTGTTGGCAGCGAGGGCACACTTGGTGTCATTGTTCAGTTGACGGTCAAAGTTCGACGGATTCCAAGAGTGCGATGCGGCGCATTCGTTGGGTTTGAGAGCATGCGCGATGCTGCCACGGCGACCATCGCGCTGGTACATGCCGGCCTAGGCACGCTCTGCAGATGCGAGGTGTTGAATGGCGATGGTATTGCGGCCACGAACAAGAAATATGGAACTGATCTGGCTCCACGCCCGACAATATTCCTCGAGTATCGTAGCGGGTGCGTGCGATGCTTGCTGGAAGCGTGCACCCCAACGCACGCAGTGAACTGAACCATGGCGATGATTTCGCGTAGGGGTGAACTCGAGGCTTGTGTGGCAGACGCGAAGCGAGGTGAAGCTGTGCTCAAGGCCAACGGCGCGAAGCAGTACGTTGCTTCGCTGTATCTGACACTTTTTCGAGCGCCTGCTGCGAAGCTCAGATTTGTAACTTCGCTTTGAAATGTGCAGGTATAAGTTTGCGGATAAGGGCGAGCAGCTCGACAAGCTGTGGGAGGCGCGCCGTGGGTGCTACATTGCGGCGATGAGCTACCGCGATTTGAAAGGGGACAGGGTGTACTTGTCGGACACGTGTGTACCGCTCTCCAACTTGGCACAAATGGTGTCAGAGACCGAGGCGGACTTCCAGGTACGCGCGTCGACGATTTGGTCGTTTTATGTGAAGTGGCACTATCTTGCATGTTGGGGCTTGAGCATCAAACCTTCTTCGTGTGTAGGCTGCCGGGTTCCCATGCATAATATGCGCGCACATCGCAGATGGCAACTTCCACTGCTGCATTCCGTACCAGCCATCGCAGCAGTCAAAAGTGAAACAAATTGAAACAGACATGATCCGTAGAGCTCTCAGGATGGAAGGCACTGTGTCAGGTGCGAACCGCTTCGGATCGTTCTCTTCTCTCATGCGGGTGGCTAACGACGGCGACGTGTCTCATCAACTGATGCAGGAGAACATGGGGTCGGGATCGGGAAAATCAAGCACATCATGGAAGAGCACGGGCATGATCATATTGAGCTGCAGCGAGCTGTCAAAAGAGTGAGTCAGCCATGTCGTTGTTCATCGTGGTCGCCTCCGCGGCAACTCCTTAACAGTCCCCGTTGTCTTGTCTTTTAAGGCTATCGACCCGCGCAATATCATGAACCCCGGCAAGGTGTTTATTCTGCCCCGCCATCCTGGTGGTTCAGATGAGCTTCCGGAAATTTATCACCAAACCGAGGGCGGTGAGGTGTCCGGAACGTATCATCATTAACTGTAAAAATTATGTTTTGATGCGAATTGCACAAGTCTACGCGGGGTTTCGAACGAGCACTGCCGCTGATTGTGGCGGAATGCAATAGCGGTAAACCTCCACAAAGGGTTCCTCCGCCGCCTGTGCCTAGCTTCAATTAGACCTTGGCGATCTTGCGCCAAGCTTGCCGCAGGACTTCAATGCCTTTCCCACTGCACGCGGACGTCTCGAAGTACAAAAAGTCGTGCTCCATGGCCTGGGGATTTGACAATGAATCACAGCCACAGTCAGCAACAACAGTGAATGCTTAGAAATGACACTAGCACAAGCGCAGGCATGCACGACGCACGAAAGTGCGGCCTTCCTCTGTGGAAACCTCCCGCTTGCGGTGATGAGGGACGAGGCGTGCGCGGAGCGTCTTGAACGATGCCGAGTTCAGCTTGCAGCCCTGGCGCTTCTTCCACTTCTGCAATGCCTCGACAGCCTCTGCATTCGGGTTGTCTGGGGAGTCGCCCCACACGTCCTCGTCGGTGTACTCGTCGACTTTGTTCGCAACCAGCAACACTTTCCTGCTCCGCGACGGAGTCTTCTTCTGGCTGTCCTCGATTGTTGTCAGCAACCCGTGCTCCGTCCCCGTGGAGATCATGCTCTCGAAAGACTCGCGGTCGCACACGTCGTAGACCAACACGAATGCCGCAGCTTGCTTGAACTTCGCGGTGGAGTGCGTCGACGTTGCGAACTCGGAAGACGCGAACGTCGACGACACCATGAGGCTGTCCGACACACGGCTGACGTTCACCTCCAGCTCGAGGGCGGTGGTGTCATTGAACATGGGGTCGAACTCCGCGTCTGGGAACAAAACCTTGCGCCACAACGACCGCTTGCCCACACCATGAGACCCAAAGATCAGGATCTCAACGGCGCTGGGCCTTCCGGAACCCGTCTTGCTCTCTTTATCCTTCTTGGGACTACTTGTGTCATTGCCCATGTTGCGCCGCGTGCGTGTCGTTGGTCAATGTTCGCGCGTGGCGGGCCTGCACTCAACCTTTACATTACACAACGGAGGGACGCGATGAAGGGCAAATAGTTCGGCAGTGGTACGCGGAAAAAGGCGTAAAAGTGTCGAAACTTTCCGAACTTATTTGTCGCCGTGGTGTCTCCAGAAGCGTCCATCTGTCGCCACGCGCTGAGTTGACACCGGTAAGCCGCTGAGTTGACACCGGCAAGCCGATGGAGAGGACGTGGTTGCAACAACGAGGGGCGAACGTCGATCAGAGTCAGGTCAATCGTGCGCGAAGTCGCCAGATGCTCACTGCGCGCGCGAAATCAAATCACTCGTCGTTCCAATGCAATGTATGTAAGCAAATCCACGTCGTTCACTTCACCAACGTCGTTTCGTCGTCGCACTTTCCAACAGAACAGACGAAGTACTCAATGTGATGGTTGGTGGTTGGTGGAAGTGGTCGTCGGCATCGCAGTTTAATTTAGTGGACTGTCCACAACATCGCGGCCGCGTCGTCATTGCTGCCATCACTGTCCTCTTCGTCGTCATCGTTGCCGCCGTTGCCGTCGTTGCCGTCGTTGCCGTCGTCATCGTCGTCGTCGTCGTCGTCATCGTCGTCGTCGTCGTCGTCGTCGTCGTCGTCGTGGTCGTCGTCGTCGTCGTCATCTTCGTCGTCGTCATCGCTGCGAATTTCGTGGTGACGACGACGACGACGACGACGACGACGACGACGACGACGAATAACTTTACGTCTTCTGTTGTAGACACAGTGCCGCCAACGTTTGTCGGCAGATCGGATGTATCTACAACTAGGTATTACATCGTATATACAACGTAACGGCAGTTGAGGATGTGTTCGACGTAGCACAGTGTTAGTGAGGTTGGTGGTTTCTGTAATTGGGTATACGACGAACGACGGCGACGAACGA
>ENA-OWNT01005504-OWNT01005504.1-seawater-metagenome-genome-assembly--contig:-NODE-5504-length-10422-cov-3.476752_pt1 | contig 10422 bp, 9 predicted proteins | sample MGYA00238136_ERZ651165 | MGnify/ENA primary metagenome ERZ651165 (study PRJEB26861, sample SAMN08777766) | seawater metagenome | isolation source: coastal seawater | place: USA: Florida | collected...
ACGATACCCTGTTTGGCGCTGCGATCCCGGCAGAAGAAGACGTTCAGGTCGGCACGGGACCGGGAAAGGGTGGCTCTGATGATCCCGCAGCCGGGCGTGTCGGGACTGGCGATGACATTTTGCCAGTTGCCAAATCAGGTTTTCCCGACGGAACCACGGGTAACGGCGGCGACCCTGCCGATAACGATACCCTGTTTGGCGCTGCGATCCCGGCAGAAGAAGACGTTCAGGTCGGCACGGGACCGGGAAAGGGTGGCTCTCCCTCGGGCGAACCCGTGGGTCTGACGCGCGAAGCAAACATCCATCGGGCCGTGAGTCGGGCGCATGGCGGTACAGGGGACGAAAACGGCTTTGCTCGGACCGGTGAGCAAACCGGCGCCCCGGTCGGTGATCGGGTCCAAGGTGCTGGCGATCCGGCGGAGTTTCCGCCCGAGGCTGGAAACTTGGGAACGTCGGGCGACGAAGCGGGTAAAATTGTGTCCACCGGAGCAGGGCGGGCCCTACCGGGGCGGCCGGTTGATCCATACCGGGGCGAGACGCGCCGCAGACCGTTTGAACCGGGCTCCGACGCGCGCGCGGATGGGCGTATGAGGCAGGAAACCGCGGAAACCGCAGGCGCCGGTGCGCGGGGGGGGCGCGCGACCGGCATCGCGATGCCGGAGCCGGGTTCGCCGGGCCAAGAGACGGTTCGGGAAGTCGAGACGCCCCTGTCGGGCGCGCGTCCCGATCATCGTGCTGAGGGAGCGCTCCTGCCGCACGAGGCTGAGGTGAGACGACTGGTGGCGGCCCTCGTTCAGGGCGTGCTGTCGATGGAGCAGGCGGGCGGCCTGTCGGCGCTGGACATGGCGCGCGAGTTTCAGGGGCTGATGACCGTACAATCGAGCGCCGTGTGGCGGTGGGTTCTGGATAGTTCCGACCCGCAGGCGGCTGTGGCGCGGTTGCTGGTCAATGTCCCGTCGCAGAGCGTAGCTCTGCTTTTGCCGGTTGCGGTTCCGGGGTTCGGGGGTGTGCTGCAGAAACTGGTCGAGGTCGCCGCGCACAGCGATCCCGTTGCGGGCGAACGGGTCGTCGCCCATGCCCTGTACCGGGCGGCGCGCGGCGGGTTTTCCGGCAGCGCTGGCGAAGCGCTCAACGACTGCCTCACAGCCATGGCCGCAGAGCCGGAATCCAATGGAACGGGGCGGCGGAGGTCAGACAGGGTGGCCGCCCTGATCGCGCAAGCACGGCAGCAGGCGCAGTCCGACCCGGTGCGAGCCGAGGCCTTTGCCGTCTTGGCCGATATGTTGGGGGCGCTGGGCACAAAACAGCCGGAGGCGGCAGCGCCGGTTGGAAATCCGGTAGAAACCACCCGCCCGGATGACCTGATGCGCTACCTGCGCTACGGCGGCTCGAGCCTATCGGAGGCGCGCCTGACGCGGCGGTTGATCGCATCTTTGCGGGCAGGGTCTTCGGCGGCAGGCCGGTATATCGAACTGGCGCGAGTGTCGCCGGTCTCTCGTCACCGCATGGCCCGGCTGCTGGATAACCCAGACGGGTTGCGCGCGCTGCTTCCGGCATTGGGACGGGGCGCCGCCACCGACATCCGCGATGACCGTTTTGGACGGCTGCTTGCGCTTTTGGCCGGACAGCGGGGCGTGCCCGCGGCTGCGGCTGTCAATGGCGTGGATGCGGCGGCGCAACCGCAGGCCACCGTTCCAGCGGATCCGGCCCGCGACCGGCTGATCGTCGAAACCGCCGGAGCGGTGCTGCTTTGGCCGTTCCTGCAGCTGTATTTCCAGCGTTGCGGCCTGTGGATGGATCGGCATTTCCGCGATGAGGCCGCCCGTCGCCGGGCGGCTCTGTTGCTTTATGCCCTGACGACCGGCAAACCCAACGCGGCCGAGCACCAGGTGCCCCTTGAAAAGGTGCTTTGCGGTTTGCCGCTGACAGCCCCGGTCGAAGCCTCGATCACCCGAACTCCGGTTGAGGTCGAGCAGGGAGAAGACCTGTTGCGGGAGGTCTGCCGGCAATGGACACCGCTGGCCGCGTCAGATGTCGCGGCGCTGCGTGAAACCTTTCTGCTGCGGCCCGGCGTGCTGGGTCGGCTGGATGGTGAAGGGCCGCTGGTTCTGCAAGTGCAGGAGGGTGCCTTTGATATGCTGCTGAACCGGTTGCCGTGGAACAAGTCGCTGATACGGCTGCCCTGGATGCGCGAGGCGTTGCACGTCTCATGGGACTGAACACGACACTTCTCTTGCGGGAACTCGAATGGCTTGCAGCCACGATGGACGCGGCGATCAGGTCGCATTTCCAGAGCGTGCCCCGGTCGCAGGTTGCGGCGCCCCGGATGGATGAGGCGGACCTGTCACCCTATGCGGCGCTCGTTCGCGAGGCCGGACTGTCGGACCCGCAGCGGCTGGCGCTCTGCCTGGCCCTTGCGCCGGATCTGAAGCCAGAGGTTCTGGATCCTTTCTTGGTGCGCAATCCCAACACCGAACGCCTTTTTTCCGAGTTTGGTGGCGATATGCCGGCCAGCGGAGGTTTCCTGCCGACGATCGAGACCGCGCTTTTTCTGGTCGCCGGTGACGATCTGGGCGACCGGCTGGAGGCGCTGGCCCTGTTCGCGCCCGGCAGCGCGTTGATCGACGCTGACCTGATCGCGGCGCCGGATCCGGAGGGGCCGCGTGGTGGGCTGCGCCCGGCGCCGGGAGTGCTGGAAACGTTAGTGAGGGGACGCCGCGTGCCGCCCCGGTTCGGCGCGGCCTTTCCGGCGCGGCCGATCACAACCGATCTGGACTGGGACGACCTGATCCTGTCGCCAAGGACCAATTCGGATCTGCAGCAGATCCTGGCGTGGATCGACCACGCCCCCTCTCTTCTGGCGCGGCCGGGCGTGGCGCGGCGGCTTGGCCAGGGGTACCGCTGCCTGTTTGCCGGCCCGTCGGGGACCGGCAAGACGCTGACCGCCGCGCTGCTTGGTAAACGGACCGGCCGGGAGGTGTATTGGATCGACCTGTCGCAAGTGGTCTCGAAATGGGTGGGCGAGACGGAAAAGAACCTGTCGACGATTTTCGACCGCGCCGAGGGGCGCGACTGGATCCTGTTTTTTGACGAGGCGGACGCGCTGTTCGGCAAGCGGTCGGAGGTCAGCCAGGCGCAGGACCGCTATGCCAATATCGAAGTCGCCTATATCCTGCAGCGGATCGAGGTCTTCTCCGGGGTGGCGATTCTGGCCAGCAACCTGCGCGGCAATATCGACTCCGCGTTTCAACGACGGTTCCAGTCGGTTGTGCGCTTTGCCGAACCGGGGCCGGCCGAACGTCTGACCCTGTGGCGCAAGATGTTCGCGGAGGCTGGCGTTCTGGCAAGCGATGTGGATCTGGGGAGGGTCGCAAGGGATTTCGAGGTGACCGGCGGGGCGATGGTGAATGTCCTGCGTCAGGCATTGCTGGCCAGTCATGACGAAGGCCGCGCCGAGATCGACGAGCCGACGTTGATTGCGGCGATTGAGCGCGAATTGCTGAAGTCGGGCAAGATATGATCGGGGGCGAACATGATTGAACCAACGCTGAAATACCTGTCCGACGCCTTGGATTCAGAGCTGAGAAAACTGGTCGGTGCGGGGGAGCCGGTGGTGCGGTTAGGTTCGCCCGGCAAGCAGTCCGGCAATGCGGCCGGTGACGGCGACAATCAGATCCTGATGACGCTGATCAACTTGGAACGCGAAGGCACGGCCCGCAACACGGCACAAACCGTGCGGCAGATAGAGGGCGCAACGGTGCGGGTGGTGCAACCGCTGAACCTGAATCTGATCGTGTTGGTTTCGGCACGGTTTCCTGATGCCTATGACCAGAGCCTGAAGGCGTTGACCGGCGTTGTGGCCTTTTTTCAGGCCAATCCGGTGTTCACACCTGCATCGGCCCCCGGATTGCCCGTGGGCTTGCAGCGGCTGACCGTGGAATGGCGCGACACCGATTTGCAGGCGATGCACAACCTGTGGTCGGCCTTGGGCTGCGATTATCTTCCGTCGGTGGCCTACAAGGTGCGTATGCTGGTCGTGGACGATCTTCTGGGCGGACCGGAGGCCGACATCATCACCGGGATCGGGGTGGAGACATGACCGATGGCGCGTGACCTGCAACTGGCTCTGATGCTGCGCGTGGCTGTGCGGCACGGGTATTACCCGGACGGGATATGCGACCGTTTGAAACTGCGCGCCGTGGGGCGCACGCAGGAAGTTCTGAGTTGCTATGGTCTGTTCTCTCGGCCCGTGCCGGCGGGGCAGGAGCTGTGGTACGGGCGCGAAAACGGGATCATCCGCGCCACAGGGCTGCCTGCCGCGGGTTGCTTTTCTTTCGCTGTGACCGCCGATCAGGTTCCGTTGACCACAATCACCAGTCCGGACTGGCCGGTGGGGCAGGCGAGCGACCCGGCCTGCCTGTTCCTGTCAAACAGGGAGCAGGCGGGAGAGGACAGCCAGATCCTGACCAGCGGCATGGCCGAGGTTCTGCCGCTGATGGGACCGGTCCATGTTCTGCGCGGTGCGCTGCAAGAGGAGACGCCGCTGGTCCTGAAGCGCTGGTGGGACGGAGCCGAGGTTTGGGCCGACAGAGTGCGCGGGCCTGAGCCCTGGCACCTGAACTTTGCGGGCGTCGCCGAGGGGCGGCATCAATTGTTCGCCGGCGGGCTGCTTTTGCTGGATTTCATCCTTTCGCCCAACCCGCGCGATGGTCGCGTGGCGCAGCTGGAGATTGGTATCGGCGACGGATTCCGGCCCGACGTGCAGGATGTCATGATCCGTTTCGAGGCGCGGCGCACGCACTTGGAATACCTGGTGGTGCCAGGCAATCCGAAGCTGCCGATGACGGGCGCGCAGATCCTGACCGGCAATGGTGAGGATGTGTTTGGTGCGCCGCAGGAAACGGTGGTGCGTGGACGCAAGGCATGGCGGTTCCGGGCCCGCTCCGCACTGCCGCTGGCGCTGTATCCGCCAAGTGCTCAGCGGCTGGCGTTGCATGTGCCGAAGTGGGGCGCGCGGGTCTTTGAGCCGCTGCCGCTGCGATGTCCGGGACCACAGGACACGCGGCTCGGCCCGGGGCGTGACGAGGCCCATTCTGAGGTGCGATTGACGGTATGAGGTGCAGATGAAACAGTCGAAACAGTCCAGCCGCCCATGTCTGACGGATCCTGTCAGGGGCCGGGTGGCGCAATCCGACGCCCCGCTCATCGCGCGGCAGCGCAGCCGGATCGAGGCCAGTTTCGGCCCGGCCCTGCAGCTGCGACCGTCGTCTGGCGGGTTGCCGCCGGGCCTCTTGCAAGGGGTCGCTGCCTTGTCTGGGCATGATCTGAGCGGCGTTCGGGTGCACCGCAACTCGGACCTGCCCGCCCAAATCGGCGCGCTGGCCTTTGCGGCGGGCGACCAGATCCACACCGGTCCGGGGCAGGAGCATCATTTGCCGCATGAGGCCTGGCATGTTGTACAACAGGCGCAGGGCCGGGTGTCGCCGACGCAACGGGCCGGGGACGCTCTGATCAATGATGATCCCGGGCTGGAGGCTGAGGCGGATCTGATGGGCGCGAGGGCCGCGTCGGCGGGGATGTCCGGCCTGGCATCGGCCCCCGCGCGATTGGCGGTTGGCTCGCAGGGGTTGGTCCAAAGTGCCCCGCTGCAACTGATGCGCCCCGATACGATTTACGGTCCGGCACAGGGCAACCACACCACCGCCTACGCCGTGGTCTGGCGATTTTTCCGGCAGGTCTATGATGCGGCATTGGCGGCGGGCGCCACCATGCGCGAAGCATACGAGATCGCCCGCGACAGGGCCGCGGCCCTGGGCGGCGCCGAACAGCTCGATGATCTGCCCGATGACATGCAGGCGCGCTATCGCGCGGCCGAACGGCAAGTGGACGACCACGTTGCGAATATGCCCGATCACCGCCACGTCACGCGAGCGGCGCGGGCACAGGAGGCCGAAGGCTTCCGCCGGCTGGAGTTGTTGGAAAATTCCAATCCGCTGGCGACAACGCTGCTGGGCGATACCGGTGGCGGCGAGGGCCACCATATCCGCAACCTGAACACGGCGGAGGCGCAGTTGCAGGCCGGAGCCGCCGGACCGGGCGTGATCGCACAGGCATGGCGCGCGGTGTCGGGTCTGTTCGATGCCCGCCATACGCAGGATGCCATCGAACTGGAGGTGGAAGCCGGAGAAGATGACACGCGCCAGTTTCTGCCCGGTGTGGTGCGCGGGGCCGATGGCACGGTCGATCAGGACGGAACCCGCGCGGCGCTGGGGGACAGGCACGCAGGTCTGATCGCCGGTGTCTGGAGCCGTGTGACCGCACTGATTGGCGGAGAAGACGAGATATCGCAGCGGGTTCAAGAGGATATGCTGAATGGATCGGATGACGAATATGAAGATGAATAGGGTGCCTCGGGAGGCTCTCTTCCCCCGTGGCCAAGAAACAAGGATCCGGTCATGGCATTTCGCGACAAGATGACCGGGCCGGACCCGCGTCCGCCAGCGGTCTTCGCACCGGGTAGCCCGGCGACGGAAACGCCACGTGTCCAGTCCCAACGCAGGCACTTGCAATCGATCTTTGGTCCCGCCCTGCAGCGCAGGGCGAACGCGGCAGGCGCGGTGCCGGGCGGGGCGGATAAGGCGGCGCGCGACGGAACGCTGACGCCCGCCCAGGTCTCGATGCCGACCGTGCGGACAGGCGACCTGACGCCAGGGGCAGCGCAGTCGCTTCGATCGGCGGTAGGCGCGCTGGGGCAGTCCGACGCCACCCCGGTTGCCACTGCGATTGATCGGGGCAATGCCGTGCTGACGGCGGACAAGGTCGCGTTCAGATCGCCGATGATAGCCGATGGTGCGGGATTGTCGGGCATCCTGGGCGGCCTGCGGGGCGGCGCGGTCAAGGCAGCCCGGATGACCATCGACGGCAACCGCTACGCCATCGACGCCCGGATCAACCCCTGGATCCGGGTCGCGGACGGGGTTGTCACCTGGAAATCTGACAGGGACCCGAACGGAGCGCCGGGCAATTGGCATTTCGTCGCGCAGGACGTGTATGATGGGATCAATCTGCGCGATCCCTGGCCGCCGGGTGTCATGGCCGCCCCTGTCGCGGGAGCGCAGGCCGGACATCAGGCCGGACATCAGGCGGGACATCAGGCGGGACATCAGGCGGGGCGCCAGGCCGGGGCGGCGGGCGCCGCGCAAGCGCCGGCGGCGGTTCAGGAGAGGCTCGGGTGCTTTTTCATCGACCTCGGCGGCGGCGACGAGGCAACGCTGACCTATACGCCGAACGGAGACATCACCTTGACCGACGGCAGGGTCATCAGCGGAGTCGAGTTGGATATGGTCAACGTTCCTGAGGGGCATCGCCGCCAGGGCCACGGCCAGCGGCTGCTTGATGCGTTTCTGTCCGCCTTTGAGGGTCCTTTCATTCTGGAATGCGATCAAGGCGGACCTGTGTCAGAGGCGCGATTGGCCCGATGGTACGGAGATAACGGGTTTGCAGTTCAGGGCACCTCGACCAGCGGTTTGACAGCGATGATGCGGGGCGATGCCGAGGCGGTGGAGGAAGACGACGAGGACGATCCCCACGGCGTCAGGCGGATGATCCGGGAGTTCGACGCGGAGCGAAAACACCATCGCGACGGCGGCGACAGCTCGGAAGACGGATACGGAGATGGTTCGGGCGACGGGCATTTCTGGTAACGGTCTTGGGTGCTCCGCCGCGCGCGCGAATCCGGGTCGCAACCATCATGTTTCGTGGCAGGCGGGCTGACCCTCGGCGTGACGTGCGGATATGGCGCTGGCGGGCTCGCCGGCGTACCAAAGGACCGGAGAAGAAAGATCTGGTTGGCCGGGCACGGAGAACCCGAATGGACCGCCAGGTCCGACCAGCGGGGTGCCGGTGCCACCGGGGTCGGGCTGCCAGTGGACATACGGCGCGCGGCAAACCGCCACGCTTGCTTCGTCGTCAATGACGAAGGAACCGAGATGACGCCGAACGCGATGCCTAAATGGCAGGAGGACCGCAAGGTCTATCGGCACTGCATGGCCGCCGAAAAACCGAAGCAGAACGTATTGGTCGAGAGTTTCAACGGTCGAACGCACGAGGTGTGCCTGAACGAGCAGCTGGTCCCGTCTCTGCGCCGTGAACCGCGCCGGGTTTGCTGGCGGCTCCAACTCTTGAGTAGGATGGAGCATCATGAGCAAGACGACGAACAGTTATTCCCCCGAAGTGCGCGACCGTGCGGTTCGCTTGGTACACTTAATTCGCTTTGCGCTCCGAGGCGTCGTTGTCGGTTGTTGGATGAGTTCTTGATCGAATTTATCGAAGCAATCGGCCAAGACGGGGACAGGCGGCGGTCGAATTCGCGTGTGCGGATCTCGACGATCTTGTCGGCAAGGCGCGGCATGGCGGGGTGCTGCATCCGCCCGCACTTGCCCACGATATGCCAGATGCCGTGAATCCTAAGCTCGACAGGGATCCGTTTGATAACCCCAAGCGCGGGCGCCTTGCGCACCGCGCCCGGCGTGGTCAACAAGATCAGGTCGCTTTCGATGGCGGCGTCGCGCAATACCACGATGTTGTGGCTGTCAATCGCGACGATTGGTTCGGACGGCCAGGTATCTCGCCCCACCTTCTGCGCCAGCGCGTGCACCACGGCTTCGGGGAAATGGGAGCCCGCAAACTTGTAACGCGCCAAGTCGGTCGCTTTTGGTCGCAGAGTGTTCAGAATCGGATGTCCGGCCCGGCAAAATGCCCACCCGGTTTGCGGCGGCAACAAGGTCAAGTCCAGATCATCGGTCTGGTCCGGCAGATCGCGATCGTCTGCGACGATCAGGTCCAGCGTCTCGTCATGTAGCCCGGCGAGCAAATCAGGGGTTTCGCCGATAACCAGGTCCAGTTTCACGTTGGGGTGGGCATCATGCCACTCGGCTATGATCGGCCCGGCAAGCGAGGTCAGTGAACTGGCCGCCGTTTCGACCGGACACCTTGGCCTGACCAAGAGGGCTTAAGGATGGCCTTAAGCACGTGCTTATGTCTGAGATTGAAGTCATCACCGATGGCGGTCGCCGTCGTCGTTGGCCTGCGGCGGAGAAGCTGCGGATCGTGGAAGAGACCCTGTATGACGGCGAGAGCATTTCGGCCGTTGCTCGCCGCAATGGCGTGGCGCCCAATCTGCTGTATCGTTGGCGCGAACTGATGCTCGAAGGGGGCAGTATCGCGGTGACAGGGGATGACAGCGTGACCAGCAACAAGGAGGTGCGGGAGATGGAAGCCCGCATCCGCGAACTTGAACGCCAGCTCGGGCGGAAGACGCTGGAAAATGAGATCCTCAGGGAGGCGTTGGAAAAGAGCCGCTCAAAAAAAACCGACCTTGCTTGCGCGGTCGTTGAAACGGGACGATTTGCCATGAAGACGGCTGCCGATGTTTTGGGCGTCTCCCGTTCCAACCTGCACGACCGGTTGAGTGGAAGCGCGAAGCCGCGTCGGAGCTACCATAAAGCTCAAGACGCGGCGGTGTTGCCACGCATTGAAGCGCTGGTGGCGAAGCGCCCGACCTACGGTTACCGCCGGATCACCGCCGTTCTGAACAGAGAGCTGCGTTCGCTGGGCTTACCACCTGTTAACCACAAGCGGGTCTACCGCATCATGAAGACCAACAACCTGCTGCTGGAACGCTCTGGTTTTGACCGGCCCGAGGGCACACATGACGGCAAGGTGGTGATGATGCGCTCGAACCTGCGCTGGTGCTCGGACGGGCTGGAGTTCACCTGCTGGAACGGCGACGTTATCCGGGCGGCGTCCTGATCGATGCCCATGACCGCGAAATCATCTCCTGGCGGGCCGTGGCCAATGCAGGGATCGGCGGTTCGGATGAGCGCGACATGCTGCTGGAGGCCGTCGAGAAACGGTTAGGGACGTATCGGTCCCCGGAAGTGATCGAGGTGTTGTCTGACAATGGCAGCGCCTGCACCGCAAGGGAAACCCGCATATTTGCCCGCCAGCTCGGTCTGAAACCCTGCTTCACGCCGGTAGCCAGCCCGCAATCCAACGGCATGTCGGAAGCTTTCGTCAAAACGCTCAAACGCGACTACGTCCGCGTCAATCCGCTGCCCGATGCCGAAACCGTTCTGAGATTGATAGGAGACTGGATCGAAGACAATAACGACAACCACCCACACAGCGGCCGGAAATGGCGCTCGCCACGCGAGTTCATCAAGGCCAAAACCGAAACCGCTCAGGTGTCCGGTGAAACGCGGGCAGGTTCAATGACAGACTGAACCGCTGTCAATCGGCATGCAAAGCTGACCCCCAATCGGCGTCCGATTTTGCCCCCCCTTGGGCTAAGCAGGCCCGTCGCTGCGTAGTCCCCATGCAACGCAGCTGCGGCGGGCCTGCGTGGCTGTGGCCTGGAGCTAT
>ENA-OWNT01005505-OWNT01005505.1-seawater-metagenome-genome-assembly--contig:-NODE-5505-length-10421-cov-5.714617_pt1 | contig 10421 bp, 11 predicted proteins | sample MGYA00238136_ERZ651165 | MGnify/ENA primary metagenome ERZ651165 (study PRJEB26861, sample SAMN08777766) | seawater metagenome | isolation source: coastal seawater | place: USA: Florida | collected...
CTGGTTCGTGTTGTAAGCCATGGGTTCGTTCCTCCTTGAGCCCCGTTGTCGGAGCGGGTGTGCAGTGTGACGAAGGCGCCTTCGCTTGGCCTTCATGAACACGACGCGCGGAGTCCGGCCCGATCGACACGGCCCCGATCTTTTTCCGCGGATGGTCTTCGGGCGTGCGGCGAGCTCCCCTCCTGAGCGCTCTCCTGCATCGGCACGTTCGCGCTCGACCTCGAGGTCACCCCGTAGCGCGGAGTGCGTGGCGGACCCGGGCGCGCAGATCGGGGATCAGCTCCGCCTCGAACCAGGCGTGCTTGCGGGCAAAGAGCCGCGCGCGCCACGCGGGGTGCGGCGTCGGGAAGAGCCGCGGACCGTGCCCGCGCCAGTTCTGGACGGTGGCGGTCAGGGTCTTGCCCCGCGTGCTCCCGAGGTAGTGCTTCTGGGCGTACATCCCGGCGAGGATGATCAGCTCGAGCTCCGGCAGCTCGGCGAAGAGTCGCTCGTGCCACAGCGGCGCACACTCGGGCCGCGGCGGCGCGTCCCCCTGGCCCTTGCGGCCCGGGTAGCAGAACCCCATGGGGATCAGCGCGATGCGGTCCGGGTCGTAGAACGTGGCCTTGTCGACGTCGAGCCAGCTGCGCAGCCGATCGCCGCTGTCGTCGTCCCAGGGGATCCCACTGGCGTGAACCTTCGTTCCCGGCGCCTGGCCCACCACGACCATCCGCGCCCGGGCCCCGACGCTCACCACGGGGCGGGGACCGAGCGGAAGATCCGTGCACACCGCGCAGGCGGCGACGGACTCGAGCAGGACCGGCAGGGACACGGCCCGCTCAGTGGGCGTGTTCGTGGTCGTCGTGCCGCAGGTGCCACAGGACGTGCAGGAACAGACCGGCGAGCAGCGCGGGGAGCCACGTATGCGCGCCCGGCAGGTGGTCGCTGCCGCTCAGGCCGAGGGCGGCGCCTCCCGCCGTGGCCGCGGCCAGGAGCAGCCCCCGGATCACCGTGTCGCGACGGCCGCGGTGTCGACCGAGCTCCATGAGGACGGCCGCCAGCAACGGGATGGAGTGCGCCGCGATGGCCAGGGTCAGGGCCCAGGCGCCGGACGCGACGGCCCAGGCGGCGCCGATCTCCAGGCCGTCCACCACCTGGTGGAGCCCGATGGCGACGAACGCCAGCTCTTCACCGGCCAGGCTGTGCTCCGAGTCGCGGTTGCCGAGCATCCGCGAGCCGAGCCAGGGGAGCCCGACGCCCACAGCGAACACCGGAATGGCGAGCCAGCCCGCCTCCTCCCAGGCCTCAGGCAGCAGCTCCACGAATACCACCGCCAGGCCCGCCACGATCGCCACGAGCCGCGCGACGCGCATCCCGGCGGGCGGGAGCAGGCTGGGGAAGAGCGCGAGGCCGGCTCCGAGGAGGACCGGCACGACCGCTGCGAGGAGGGCGACGAACATCGGGGGGCGCGGATGATGCCGCGCCGATTGGGGTTTCGCCAGGATCGTGCAGACTCCCCGCGTGCACCCCGACGTGATCATCGTGGGCGCCGGCCTCGCCGGCTGCAGCGTCGCCTGCTTCCTCGCTCCGCACCGCCGCGTCCTGCTGCTCGACCAGGCCGAGCCCGGCAGCGAGGCGTCCGCCCAGAACGCGGGCATGGTCCGGCGGATGGGCGAGGATCCCTACGAGCGCGCCCTGGCCATCCGCACCCACGAGTGGCTCAGCGATCCCGGGGAGGACTGGGCGGACCTGACGCCGTCGCGCCGCACCGGCGCCGTGCTTGCGCTCGCTCACGACGACCACCACCTGCACGACGCGGCCGCCCACCTGCGCGCCGCCGGGGTCCGGATCGAGCCCCTGGATCCGGTCGATCTTCCGGCCGCGCTCCAGGGCTCCGGACTCCGCACCGCCTGGCACCTGCCGGACGAGCGCGTCGCCGACGCCTGGTCCCTGGTGAGCGGCTTCCTGCGCATCGCCCGGAGACACGGCGCCACGGTGCGGGCGAACACGTCCGTCCGCAGCCTGATCGTCGATGCCGGCCGGGTCGTGGGCGTACGCACGGACGACGGCCCCCTCCACGCGGACCACGTGGTGGTCGCGGCCGGCGCCTGGAGCCAGTCCCTCGCGGCCACCGCCGGCGTGGTCCGTCCGCTCACGCCGCTGCGGCGCACGCTCCTCCAGACCGCGCCCGACCCGCGCGCCCATCCCGATCACCCCTGGTGCTGGATCGACGACGTGGGCATCTACGTCCGGCCCGAGGGCGGTGGGTGGATGGTGTCGGGCTGTGACGAGGCCGTCAGCTACCCCCGAACCGCTGGCTCCAAGGGTCCGGTGGAGGACCTGCCGCGGGCGCTCGCCATCGACAAGCTGGCCCGCTGGATGCCTGCCCTCGCGGACGTGCGGTTCCGCGGCGGCTGGACGGGCCTGCGCACCTTCGCGCCCGATCGGCGCCCGATGCTCGGCCCCGACCCCGATCTGCCCGGGCTCCACTGGGCCGCGGGCCTCGGTGGATTCGGGGTCACGTGCAGCTACGCGGTCGGAGAGGCCGTCGGCAGCTGGCTCGTCGGCGAGGACGTGAGCTGGCTGGGCCGGGAGGCCGTCTCGGCCGGGAGGCTCCAGTACTCGACGTGGCTGATCCGCGAAGACGGCCACCTGGCTCACGCCCGCCCCATCCGCGCGGGGGCGCCGTCCTGATGCGGGTCAGGTCCGGCGCGCCAGCGAGGCGACGCGCTCGGCCACGGCGACGTTCATCCGGTGGTACGGCCTCTCCCGGATCAGGAGCGTCTTGAGCAGCCAGCCCACGGGTCCGGTGAAGTCCTCCCCGTGCTCCAGGAGCGTGCCCTCCCCGGCGGCGCTCACCCGCACGTAGTGCTCGATCCAGATCAGCGGCCTGAGTCCTCCCCCCCACCGCAGCTCCTGACCGGGCTCGAACACCAGGATCGTCGCGGTGGTCCTCACCGGCTTCCGACGGCCCGTCGCCACGGCGATCGCGAGCGCGGCGCCGACACGGGCCTCGCCATCCATCCGGACCATCAGGGGGTTCCAGTCCGGCCAGCGGGGCAGGTCGGCGAGGACCCGCCACACGTGCTGTACAGGGGCGTCGATTCTCAGCTCGGTCCTGATGCTCGCCACAGGGCACCTCGTTCGTGCGCGGCCGCCGCCTCCGTGGAGTCGTGGCGCATGCCGCTACCCCAGCAGCAGGATCCCCGCCCAGGCGGCGAGGCCGGCCACGAGCGGGATCGTGAAGTTGTCGTCGATGCGGCGGGACACGAGCTCCGCGACCGCCCCGGCCACGGCGCCGATGGCGGCCAGCGTGAACGCCGACGCCAGCGTCACGTCGTCACGAAAGGCCAGCAGGGTCGCCCCGCAGACCATGGTCGCCACGGCCACGAACGCGAGGCTCCCCTCCAGCGACCGGCCGTTGATCAGCTTCGTCTTCCCGAACCGCCGGCCCACGACGGCAGCCGCCGGATCCCCGACCCCCAGCACCAGCACCGCGATGGAGCACACGAGGTGGGATCCGGTGAGCGACAGGAGGAACAGCGCCGTCGTGTACCAGGTCGCCGAGTTGACGCGGTGGCGCTCGTGGTCGTGCGCGATCGGGCCGTACATCTTCATGACGCGGTCGTTGAAGGCCGGGTTGCGGCGGCGCAGGATCTCGACCGACCACGCGTAGACCAGGAACGCACCTGCGATCCCCACCATCCACGCCGGGGTCGCCAGGAACTGGATCACGCCGAACGCGAAGAAGCTGAAGCAGACGTGAACGAGGCTGCGCAGGTAGTTCGTCGGGCGCAGCGACGGCACGTGCACCGCGTCCGCCCGGAGCACCAGCGCGAGCTGCTCGTAGGCCGGGGTCAGCCGCGCGCGGAACGCCATCCACTCCTCACGCCCCTGGTCGGCCCGCTGCTTGAGCTCCGTCAGCCGGCTCCGCAGCACCTCGTCCACCGCCGCGACCTGCTCCCGCAGCCGCTGCACGCTCTCGTCCGACGTCGCACCGAGCTGCTCCAGCGACGCCCGCAGGGCCTCCACCCGCCGCTCGATCTCCTCGATCCGGGTGCGGAGCGCCTGGCTCGCGTCGGCCCGCCAGCGGGCGGGGTCGAGCTCACGCAGCAGCGCGTGCAGTTCGATGGCGATGGGGCGGGTGGCTAGGGCCTGTGCGCTGGACATGCCACGGTGATGCCACTGAGTGGCACTTCGCGCAAGAGAGAACCACCTGGACCGTCAGGATCCCCCGTCCCGCTCCGTCCGCCACCAGATCACGAGGGCGCCCAGTCCCATCAGCGGGTCCAGGATGGAGAAGGCGATGGCCACGGGCCACTCGATCCACCCGATCGCCGCCATGGGGAGCAGCACGAACGGCAGCGCGAGCCGGTCCACGACCGTCGCGACGCCGAACGACGTCGCGACGGTGCGTCCCCCGAACCAGTAGAAGTAGCCGATGACCGCGAGCGTGAGGCCCAGGAGGCGGGCGTACCCCTCGGCTTCGGACCCAAGGGTCACGCCGAGCAACGACACCCCCAGCGACGGCACCAGGGCCAGCGCGATCCCCATGACGGCGTAGACGACGCCGCAGGCTTCGGTGTAGCGGGACAGGGGCGTGCGGGGCCCCCGATGCATGAGCGCGGTGACGAATCCAGACATGCCGCACGGTAGCGCGCGCGGCGGGGCGCTACCCCAGGGTGTCTTCGTTGACCTCCGCGAGGGACTCGACCGACTCCCAGGCCGTCACCAGCGCGTTGAGCTTCGCGCACGCGGCCTTGGTGGTGGCCGCGTCCTTCGCAGCCTCGAGCTCCGCGATCAGCTCCTCCACGGCTCCGTGGGTGGTGGCCCACAGCGTGGCGAGGTGGCCCAGCCCCTGCGCGGCGGACCGCGCGGCGAGCGCCGCGTTGGCGAGGTGCACGCGCCGGAGCCCTAGGGACTTGAGCGTCCGGTGGGGAATCGCCACCTGCCCGATCACCTGCTTGTACTCGTAGATGGTGGACCAGAGCGCCTCGTGCGCGTCGACGGTGGCCTGGGCGTAGAGCGTGCGCTCGAAGCGACGGCCGAGCAGGTTCCACTCGTCGCCGTCCACCAGCCGCGCGTACGCCTTCTCCTTGTCGACGATGTCGCCGAGCAGGCGGCGGCCCTTCGCGCGGAGCCCGAAGGCCGTGGCGTCGTGCCGGGTGCCGGACACCACGTCGAGTCGGCCGACGACCTCGGGCGCCAGCGTCTCGTGGATGTGGGCGGCGAAGCCCTTCAGTCCCGCGTGGGCCTGCACCGAGGCGTCGCGCTCCCGCGCCATCCTCACCCGCACGCCTTCGAGGAGGCTCAGCAGCCGTGCGCGGTTCTCTTCCCCAGCCTCGAACCCGTCCAGCGCCTCGCCGGCGTCGTCGACGAACTTGCGACCTTCGAGGATCAGGCCCGCGCAGCGGTCCTTGCACTGCTGCTCGTGAAAGCCCCAGGTCCCGGCGTGAGCGCGGATCTCGTTGTAGGTCCCGAGGATCTCGGGCACCTCGGTCCCCGGGATGTTGCAGAACCGGTAGCCCAGGTGGGCTTCCATGGTCAGCGAGCCGGTGGGCAGATCGTGGGAGTCCTCCTCGAAGACGCGCAGCATCCGCCGGTCATGGCGCGTGACGGCCACGCCTGGATCACGCTTGCTGCGCTCGTGCGTGCCGGCGGCAGCGGCGACGAACGCCTCGGTGACCCGAACGGCGTCGGCGGCGGGGTGGGTCTTCATCGAAACGGCTCCTCGTGCGGAAGGGCGCACAGGATACCTGCCGACCACCTTCGAACTATTCAACCGATCGGTAGATATCTCGCGCCAGTTGCGGTAGATCCCACGCATCGAACGCTTCATCCCCGCCCTGCTGCTCCTGCTCACCGGCTGCGCGACCGAGCTCGGCGTGCCCTACGGGGACGCCACGCTCGACGCCGCGGACATGCACCTGCACTTCGGCGAGTGGGGCGCGATCCCGCCGTCCACGCGCACGTTCCTGGCCGGCAACTTCCCGTTCCCCCTCGGCCTGAACAGCGAGCAGACCGCGGAGGGCGTGGTCACCGGCGAAGGCATCCTCAGCCAGCTCGACCGGGCCGGCGTGCGGCGCGGACTCCTGTTCGCCGTCTACGCCCCCCGCACGGTCGGCGTCGCCACGAACGAGCAGGCCCTGGTGGAGATGGCGGTGGATCCGGAGCGCCTGCTGGCGCTCGGCTCGCTCCGGGTGGACTCCTGGGCGCGGGACCGCGATCTGCAGCTCGACGCACTGCGCTCCATGCTCGACGAGCCCGGCGTGGTCGGCATCAAGCTCGCGCACGCGCACATGCACTTCCGCATGGACGACCCCGACTACTTCGGGATCTACGACGTCGCCGACGAGTACGGCGTCCCCGTCTACGTACACACGGGCCGGTCACCGTTCCCGGGGACGGCGCAGGAGGCTCCGTACACCGAGGCGCAGTTCCTGGAGGAGGCCATCACTGCCTACCCCGACGTGCCCTTCATCCTCGGGCACCTGGGGCACGACTTCGAGCCGGACTTCACCGAGCCGCTGGACGTCGTACTCGAGCTCGCGCAGCGGCACGAGAACGTCTGGCTCGAGCCGTCTGCGCTGAGCGACGACGCGGACTTCCGGCTCCCGTACGCCATGGATCGGATGCGGCAGGACGGGCTCGTGGACCGGATCATCTGGGGATCCGACGGTCCCCAGTCGCCCGGCTTCGTGGACCGGTACGTGGACGCGACGGTGGAGGCGATGCTCGCCTCCGACTACTCCGTGGACGAGGCGCAGGCGGTCCTCGCAGGCAACTTCGACCGGGCGTTCCTCCCGTGAGGCAGGAGCTGATGGAGGCGCTGTTTGCGGGGCTGGTGCTGGGCCTGGCGCTCGCGGCGCCCGTGCAGGCCGAGCCCGTGCAGGCCGAGCCTGTGCAGGCTGCAGAGGCTGCGCAGGTGGGAGAGCCGCCGGCGCTGGCCAAGGGGGAGCTCGCGTCCCTGGATGTGCTTGGCGGAGGCTCGGATCCGGGTGCATGGGCCGTCGGCGTGCGCGCGGGCTGGCCGTGGATGGCGATCCGGGCGCAGGTGGGCCTCCGCGGCGGAGTGACTCCGCTTCTGGAGCTGGACACGGCGCTCTTCCGCCGCTGGCAGCCGTCACTCGGGATCAGCGGGCGTCTGCTCGATCACCCGCGCGGCCGCCTCAGCGTCGAGGTCCTGCTGGGTTGGCAGATCCAGACGGGCGACCTGGCCCAGCGGGGCCCGAGCGGCGCGGTGCGGCTGCGGCTGCTCGGCATCGTGGGGCGCGCGAACCCGTGGCTGGCAGTGGGCGGGCGACACACGCTGCTCTTCGACCGGACGACGACGATCACCGCGGACGCCACCACCGTCGACTGGAGCGTGCGGCACCGCTGGAGCCCGTCCATCGCGGGCGGCGTGGTCATCGGCATCACGAAGCACATCGGGCTCGACCTGGGGCTGGACTGGCACTTCGTGGATGTGGGCTCCACGGCCGTCTCGCTGCCGGGGATCCACCTGGGCGTGCAGTTCGGGGGCGGACGATGAGGAGTCGTCTGCCCAGCGCCCGGCTCGCGCGGCGCGCGCGTCTGGCCCACGCCCTGCTCACTCAGCGCGCGCGTCTGGCACACGCCCTGCTCACTCGGCACGCGCGTCTGGCCCACGCCCTGCTCGCGCTGACCTGCCTGAGTTCCCTCGCGGGCTGCGTTAACGGCGACGCCGTCTACTACGTGGTGGACCTCGAGATCGACGTGTCGGTGGACGCGGACGGGCCCATCACGCTGACCGCCCACCACGCCACCCAGGGCGAGGGACTCCTGGAGCACCCGCTGGGGCCGTTCGACGAAGCGGTGTTCGAGGACGACGCCCTGATCTCCTGGCAGATCGCGGTGCCCCAGCACGAAGGCGAGGGCCTGATCGTCTACGGCTGGCAAGACCGCGACGGCGACGGAGTGCTGTGCGCGCCCGGCGTCGACGACGAGCCCGCCGGCCTCACGGTGGTGGAGGCGTACCCGGCGCACGCGATCGCGATCGAGCTGGTGCTCGACGCGAACTGCCGGGGCCCCGAGGCGCTCGTGCCCTGAGCGTCGGACGATCGCATCCAACGGGCCCAGCTCGCAGACCTCACCCACGATGGATGCGATCCACAGCCGGCCATCGCATCCAACGGGCCCAGCTCGCAGACCTCACCCCGATGGATGCCCGCTCATCCGGCCAGTAGCGATCTCCGATCGGGGGCACCTACCTTGCGCCCATGAGCAAGCAGGGCTTCACCGACACAGACGTCCCGGACCAGTCCGGGCGCAGCATCTTCATCACCGGAGCAAACACTGGCCTGGGGTTCGAGGCCGCGCTCGTGCTCGCCGGCAAGGGCGCGCGGGTCCTGCTTGGCTGCCGCTCACGGACGAAGGCAGAGGCGGCGCAGGGGCGGATCCTGGCGGCGTACCCCCAGGCGGACGTCGCCATCGTGGACCTGGACCTGGGCGACCTTGAGTCGGTGCGCAAGGCGGCGGCGGTCGTCGCGGCCGAGCCCCGGCTGGACGTCCTGATCAACAACGCCGGGATCATGATGCCGCCCCGGTCGCTCACCACGGACGGGTTCGAGTCCCAGCTGGGCGTGAACCACCTCGGCCCGTTCCTGTTGACGGAGCTTCTGTTGGAGGCGCTCGAGGCGACTCCGGGGTCACGCGTCGTCCACACCAGCAGCAACGCCCACAAGGCGGGCAACATCCACTTCGACGATCTCACTGCGGAGCAGTCCTACAGCGCGCTCGGCCGGTACTCCCAGAGCAAGCTCGCGAACCTGCTGCACATGTACGAACTGGATCGGCGGTTGAAGGCGCGTGGGAGCTCCGTCGTGACCGCTGCGGCCCACCCCGGAGGCTCGGACACGGACCTGGGGAGGCACATGCCGAAGTGGCTGTTCGTCCCGGTGTCCTTCGTGCTCCGGCCGTTCATGAACACCGCGGCCCAGGGAGCCTGGCCCACGCTCATGGCGGCGACCGCGCCCGGCGTCCAGGGTGGCGAATACTTCGGCCCGCGCGGGATGGGCGAGATGGCGGGCCCGGCCGTCCAGGTCGACTCCACCGATCGCAGCAAGGATCCCGAGCTCGCCCGCATGCTCTGGGACGCCTCCGTGGAGCTGACGGGAGCCCCCGCCCGGTGACGCCATTGGGGGAGTGCCAATTCTGCGGGGGAACAGCCTGTCTCCCCCCGGATCTGGCGCGATCGGGGGGCGGGGAGTGCCAGCTCGGCGGGGGAACAGCCTGTCTCCCCCCGGATCTGGCGCGATCGGCGCCCTCGCAGTGCCAACTCAGCGGGGGAACAGCCTGTCTCCCCCCGGATCTGGCGCGATCGGCGCGCTCGGAGTGCCAGATCGGCGGGGGAACAGCCTGTCTCCTCCCGGATCTGGCGCGATCCGGTGGGACGTCGGTTTCCCGAGGTGAGCGCGGACTGCTCCCCCCAGCAAACGACGCCGCGGGCGGGGAAACGTCGGTTTCCCGGGTGAGCGCGGACTGCTCCCCCCAGCAAACGACGCCGCGGGCGGGAGGGCGTCGGTTTCCCGGGTGAGCGCGGACTCCTCCCCCCGGCAAACGACGCCGCGGGCGGGGAAACGTCGGTTTCCCGGGTGAGCGCGGACTGCTCCCCCCAGCAAACGACGCTGGGGGCGGGGAGACGTCGGTTTCCCGGGTGAGCGCGGAGCACTCCCCCCAGCAAACGACGCGAGGGGCGGGGAGCCGTCGGCAGCGGCCGGGGAGACGTCGTCAGCGGCGGCCGGACGCCCTGGGCCCGCCTGCGGCGCCGGTTGCTGGGGGCAGCATTCAAAGCTCCCCCCGGAACCGACGCCCCCGGTGTACTCACTGCCCGCGTACCCAGGTGTACTCACCCGAGTACGCTTTCTGACACGAACCCATGCCACACAACACTTATCCGCCTAATCTCTGGGTGTGCCGCGTACTCACGCACTTCCCCGAATCTACGACTACCTGGACTACCGCGTCTGGCTCCGGGACGCCTGGACCTGGCTCCGGGCGGCGTCCTCCACCCACTCGTACCGCTGGTTCAGCAAGAAGGCCGGCCTGGGCTCGCCCAGCTACCTCAAGCACGTCATCGACGGCGACCGGAACCTGACGGAGGACACGGCCTCCCGCTTCATCAAGGCCCTCGAGCTCGACCACCAGGAGTCGAAGTACTTCAACGCGCTCGTCCGCATGAACCAGGCCCACTCCACCGAGGAGCGGGCGCACTGGTACGAGGTGCTGTCCGCCCTCCCGCCCTACCGCGAGACGCGCAAGCTCGAGCGCAGCCAGTACGAGTACTACGCCCGCTGGTACTGCGTCCCCATCCGCGAGCTCGTGGCCCGCGCCGACTTCATCGAGGATCCCGCCTGGGTCGCCGCCCAGCTCCGGCCACCCATCAAGGTCAGCCAGGCGCGTGAGGCGCTCGCGCTGCTCCTCGA
>ENA-OWNT01005506-OWNT01005506.1-seawater-metagenome-genome-assembly--contig:-NODE-5506-length-10421-cov-3.484339_pt1 | contig 10421 bp, 8 predicted proteins | sample MGYA00238136_ERZ651165 | MGnify/ENA primary metagenome ERZ651165 (study PRJEB26861, sample SAMN08777766) | seawater metagenome | isolation source: coastal seawater | place: USA: Florida | collected...
ATGGGCATCGGCGGAACCCCGGAAGGCATCGTCGCGGCCTGCGCCATCAAGTCCCTCGGCGGCGTCATCCAGGGCCGGCTCTGGCCCACCAGCGACGAGGAGAAGCAGAAGGCAATCGACGCCGGACACGACCTGGACCGGGTGCTCTCCACCAACGACCTGGTCTCCAGCGACAACTGCTACTTCGCGGCGACCGGCATCACCGACGGTGATCTGCTCAAGGGCGTCCGCTACTCCAAGGACAAGGTCCTCACCCAGTCCATCGTGATGCGCTCCAAGTCGGGCACCATCCGCTTCGTCGACGGCGAGCACCAGGCCAGCAAGTGGGAGGGCTACGCCCGCAAGAGCTAGCCTGTACACCGCGCGAACCTACACCTAGGGCCCCGAATCCAGCCGGATCGGGGCCCTGCGTGTAGGTCTGCGCCATGGGGATGGCCGCGAGCGTACCTGCGTTACCTGCGCACCTTGGCCCGCAGGCCCTTGAGTAGCTGGGCGGCTTTGCGGGCGAGCTGGTAGGCGCCGTAGCGGAGCTTCTTGACCGGCAGGTCCCAGGTTCCCGGGTAGGCAATTTCGCGTCCGCCAAAGGATTTCTTGAACGCCGTGAAGCCCGCCCACTTATGGTCCGGCGCATCCGCCGGCGCCACGCCCCACAGGTCCACGTGCGACAGGCCCTTGTCCTTGGCATCGGCCATAAGCGTCACCAGCAGCGGGATGCCCGCGCTGAGCTTGCGGTGTGTGTCGTCGAGCGCGGCGTGGGCGTAGGTGCGGGTGTCCGCGGAGTCGTAGGCGAGGGCGGCGGCGATCGGCGTGCCCTCGAGCTCGGCGATAAACAGGGTGGCGGCCCCGGCCGGCATCAGCGAACGGGCAACCTGGGTCAGGTACTCGTCACTTTGCGGCTTGAAGCCGTTGCGCGCCGCCGTCAGGTGCAGGAACTCCAGCAGCACCGATATCTCCGCTGGATCCTGGCTGGACCGGAACGTAACACCCTTCTTGTGGATGTTGCGGTACAGGTTGCGGTTGACCGGCTTCATGTCGGCCAGGACGTCCTTGAAGTCGCGGTCCAGGTCCACGATCCAGCTCAGTTCGGGCTGCAGGTTCGCCGGCGCGGGCCGCAGGCCGCGGCTCCGCAGCACTGTCCCGGCGTCGGAGGCTGCGAAGCCGGCGCTGACCGGTTCCAGCCGGACGCAGACCGCTCCGCACTGACGCGCCAGCGCCGTCAGGGACTCCAGTGCGGCGTCGAAGGCGGGAAGCGACTCAGCCAGCGGCCCGTAGGGCACGTACAGCACCTTCCCGGCGGGGTTGCGTTCCTCGACGGCGAGGAAATGCCAGCCCGGCCCGGACTGTTCGTGGACGGTGCGGCCCAGGGCGCGCTGGACGTCGGCCCAGTGCGGGCCCTGCAGGAAGTAATCCACGGTTCAGGCCTTCATTCCGGTAGTGACGGCAAAGGCCACGGCGGGCCCGGTGGCACCGGCGACGGGGTGCACGTTGACGGGAGCTTCGGCGGCCGGGAGGAACGCCGAAGCGCCGCGTTCAAGCTGCAAATCGCCCTTGGGGGAGTCCAGCAGGACTGCCCCGGAGACCACGATGATGACCGCGGCCCCGGCTTGCGCCAGCGGCACCGGTTCCGCGCCGGGGCGCAGCTCCACCCGCTGCAGCGCGAATTCCTGGAATGGCGGCCGGTACAGCGCCTGGTCCAGCATCGTCGTCTCCGCACTGAGGGCCGGCACGCCGACGGCCTCGAACGCGACCGTCTTCAGCAGTTCCGGAACGTCCACGAACTTGGGTGTCAGCCCGCCGCGGAGCACGTTGTCCGAGGACGCCATCACTTCGATGCCGAGGCCGTGCAGGTAGGCGTGCACATTGCCGGCGGGCAGGTACACCGCCTCACCCGGAGCCAGCGAAATCCGGTTCAGCAACAGCGAGATCAGCACGCCGGGGTCCCCTGGGTACTCCCGGTTGAGGTCCACGACGGTGGACAGCTGCGCCGTGTGCGAGCCCATCGGCGCTCCGGAGACCAGCGCCCCGACGACGGCGGACGTCGCCGCGGCAACGTCCTGGCCGCCGGTGATCAGCCGCTCGAAGGCGGCACGCAGGGCCGCCGCCTCCTCGGGCTTCGCGAGGTCCTCGACCAGCCGCCGGAGCAGCTCGGGAACGTCCAGCCCGGCCAGTTCCAGCACGGAGACCAGGTGTTCGAACAGGCCCCGCGACTCCGCCGCCGGCCGGAAGCCGCAGAGCGCCTCGAACTGCGTCAGGGCGAAAATCATCTCGGGCTTGTGGTTGTCGTCCTTGTAGTTACGCTCCGTAGCGGCGCGGTCGACGCCGGCAGCCTCCTCGCGGGCGAACCCGGCCCGGGCCTGCTCGAGCGTCGGATGAACCTGCAGTGACAACGGGCGTTCGGCGGCCAGGACTTTGAGCAGGAACGGCAGCCTCGGACCGAACTCGGCGACGCTGTCGCTGCCCAGGTAGTGCTCCGGATCGCGTGCGATCAGCTCGTCCAGGGCCAGCCGGTCACCGCCGTCGTCGTCGTCGCTGGCCCGGCGGGATGCGGCAGCGGAGGCGAGGGCGAGGGACGGTGAGTCCGGGTGGGCCCCGATCCAGAGCTCCGCCTCCGGGCCGCCGGACGCCGGCCGGCCGAGCAGCCCGGCAATCGCGGTGGTGGATCCCCAGGCGTAGGGCCGAAGGACGTTCTCAAGTTCGTACACGGAATACCTATCTGCTCGTGGCGAGCTGGTGGCTGGAGCGTGCTGGAAAGGCGGATGCGGCAGGCGGGCCTAGAGCGGCGCGCACTGGCCGTTGGTGGCCACCAGGTTGCGGATGGACTGCTCGTCGCCGTTGCGCTTGAAGTCGTTGAGCATCTTCTCCGTGATGGGCTCGCCCTCCGGCGTGGTGGTCACGGGGGTGAAGTCCGACGACGACGGCGACGGCGCCGGCTTGGTGGCCGGCTGCGCTCCGGCCATGGAGGCGCCGGCCGCGGAGAGCGGGCCGGGAGCCGCAAACGGCTGGCGGATGGAGTCCTCGGCCGCCCCGGCCGCGGGAGCCGGCCCGAGCAGCTTGTCCACCGCCTGATGGATCTTGTTGAAGTCCGGCACGGTGGAGAAGGAGGCGTCGAAGTCCGGCGGCCCGATCGTCAGCCGGCTCACCGGCTGGCTCTTGGACTTCATCGCCAGGTCCACGAAACTGCCGAGCTGGCTGGCGGAAATGTTGGAGTCCACCACCTTGGTGCCGGCCTTGACGATGTCCTCGAACTTCGAGAGCAGGGTCGCGGGGTCCATCTGCTTGAGCATCGCCTGCTGGACGCACTGCTGGCGGGAAATGCGGGCGTAATCGTCGACGAATTCGCGGGAGCGGCCGTACCAGAGGGCGTGGTAGCCGTCCAGCTTGTTGTCACCGGCCGGGATCCAGCCCAGCGGCATGCCGTGGATGCCGTTGGCTTCATCGATGGTGGGGCCGCTGATCGGAACCCAGCCGCCGGCCTTGATCCGGATGCCGCCCATGGCGTCGATGAGTTTAGCGAAGCCGTCCATGTCCACCAGGACATAGGCCTGGACCTTGATCCCGAGGGTCCCGGAGACGGCCTCGAGCGTGGCCTGGGCCCCCGGATCCTGCACGCCGGGGTAAAGGTCCTGGTACTTGTTGGTGACCTCGGTGTTGATGGCGTTGATGAGGCACTCATTGCCGCAGTCGTAGCCGTCCGGGTAGATCTTCCGCATCGGGGAGCCCTCGCTGAACTGTGCGTTCTGGAGGTTGCGCGGGATGGAGATGATCGCCGACTTGCCGGTCTTGGCGTCCACGCTGATCACGGACAGGCTGTCCGGGCGGCGGCCGGTACGGTCCGCCCCGGCGTCGCCGCCCATCATCAGGAAGTTGTAGCGGCCCTCCGAGGGCTCCATCGCGGGGCCGTTGGCGAAGATGGTGCCGATCGCGTCGCGTCCAACGTTCAGGAGGTAGGCCGCGTAGCCCAGGCTGCCGCTGCTGAGCAGCGTGGCCAGGACCAGGGTCACGACGACTGCGGCGCGCATTCCGGGCTCGAGCAGCACCGGGCGGATCAGGCGCAGGGTGTTGAGGAACAGCGCCGCCCAGCCGAGGGCGAGCAGAACCAGGACGATCACCAGCGCCAGCGAGGTGGCGGGGTTGGCAACGAAGTTGATCAGCGTCGGGCGGGAGACCGCGAGCAGGACGAGGGCCGCGATGACCAGGACCCAGACGGTGAGGGTGACACGGAGCGCGATCCGGCCCAGCCGGCGGTTGCCCGCGACGATCTGGGCGCTGCCCGGAACCAGCAGCGTCATCAGGATCAGCAGGAAGGCACGCTTGGACAGGACCGACGACGCCGCTCCCGAGGGGTAGCGGACCGGGTCCGTCAGGGCACCTCGTGGCGGCTGCGACTTTGCCTGCGCAGCGGCGAAACCTTTGCTCATGTGCGGGATCCTTACCGGCCGCCCCGCGGAACGCTGTTTTCGTCCGAGAAGACTTCAGCCACTTTGCTGCGCAGGTTCGCGCCCTTCCGGGTGGCCGCGTCGTTTAGTTCCTGGGCGAACTGCACCAGGTCGGACCGCAGCTGCTCCGCGAGGGCATCCGTGCCGGAGGCCAGCATCCGGACCGCCAGCAGGCCGGCGTTGCGGGCGCCGGCGATCGAGACCGTGGCGACCGGGACGCCGGCCGGCATCTGCACGATGGACAGCAGCGAGTCCATCCCGTCCAGGGTTTTCAGCGGCACGGGCACGCCGATCACCGGCAGGGGCGTCACGGAGGCGAGCATCCCCGGGAGGTGGGCGGCGCCGCCGGCGCCGGCAATGATCACGCGCAGCCCGCGTTCATGCGCCGTCTGCCCGTAGCGGATCATCTCGGTGGGCATGCGGTGGGCGGAGACGACGTCGGCCTCGAAGGGGATGCCGAATTCAGCCAGCGCCTCAGCGGCGGCTTCCATTACAGGCCAGTCGGAGTCGGACCCCATCACAAGCCCCACGATCGGGGCGGCCCCGTTGCCGGAGTTCCGGGAAGCGGAGTCTTGGGCTTCGGTGCTGGCGTTCACGCGTTCTCCTCGGGGTTCCCCGAAGCGGTCCCGGCGTGCGCCCGACCGTCCCGGATGATATTGGCGACGGTCGCGGCACGCTGCCGGACGGAATCGACGTCGGCGGCAGAGGCACCGACAAGATTGACGTGCCCGATCTTCCGGCCCGGCCGCACAGCTTTCCCGTAGCAGTGCACCTTGGCGGCGGGCTCGCTGGCGAGGGCCGCGGGGTAGGCGGAGAACAGGTTCTGGTTCGCGCCGCCAAGGAAGTTCTTCATGACCACCACCGGCCCCAGCAGGTCGGTGGCTCCCAGCGGCAGGTTCAGGATGGCACGCAGGTGCTGTTCGAACTGGCTGGTGACCGAGCCGTCCTGCGTCCAGTGGCCGGTGTTGTGCGGACGCATCGCGAGTTCATTGATCAGGAAGCCGGAGCCCACGCCGGGGGTTTCGAACATCTCCACGGCCATGACGCCGGTAACGCCGAGCTCGTTGGCGATCCGGACGGCGGCATCTTCGGCCGCGGCGGCCACCTCCAACGGAATGTCCAGCGCGGGGGCGATCACCTCGTCACAGACACCGTCGACCTGGACGGTGTGGACCACGGGCCAGGCCCGGGATTCACCGTCGGGCGTCCGTGCGACCATGGCCGAGAGTTCGCGGCTGAACTCCACCTTGGCCTCGGCCAGGAGCGGGCTCATGGCCTCGAACCAGTCGGCCGAGTCCGCGGCATCCTCGGCGGAGTCCACGATCCGCACACCCTTGCCGTCGTAGCCTCCCCGCGGCGTCTTAAGCACCACCGGCCAGCCGGCGTCGTCCCCGAAAGCGACCAGTTCCTGCACATCCGCCACGGCAGCCCAGCGCGGATTGGGAAGCTCCAGCCGGTCGATCGCTGCGCGCATCACCAGCTTGTCCTGGGCATTGACGAGCGCGTCGGGGCCCGGGTGGACGTTGACGCCGGCATCGATCAGGGCGCGCAGGTGCCCGGTGGGAACATGCTCGTGGTCGAAGGTCAGCACATCCAGGCCGCGGGAAAACTCCAGCAGGTGGTCAAGGTCCGTGTAGTCGCCAACGGGCGCCTTGGCCACGGCCGCGACGGCGGAGACGTCCTCACCCTCGGCGAGGACACGGAGTTCGAAGCCGAGGGCGGTCGCGGCAGGGGCCATCATGCGGGCAAGTTGGCCGCCGCCAACCACGCCGATTACAGGAAAAGTCACATCTCCCAGCCTACCGAAAACCTCACGGGAACCGGCCCTCGCGCGCCCGGGCCGCCCAAACAACGGGTTTTTTCCGCCGCGTACCGGTCCCCGGTCCGGACGTAAATGGGCGGCCGGTGCGGGGGATTGGGGTCTGCTGGGGGCGCGGACCCGGGAAACGGCGCTAAAATGGGCCGTTGGCCATATGGCCGCCAGCTTCCCCAGATTCAAATGCCCACGGAGGGTCATGATTAACACACTTGCAGATCGTGCGCGCGGGCTTGTCTCGCTCTTCTGGCGTGAAGTGGCCAAGTTCGGCGCCGTCGGCGGTGTCGCGTTCGTCATCGACAACGGCCTGACGTATTACCTGATGCACGGACCCATGTCCGACAGTGAAGCCAAAGCCCGCTTCGTCGGAGCGACCGTGGCCACGATCTTCTCCTGGATTGCGAACCGGTTCTGGACGTTCCGCCACCGGCGCCAGGAAAATGTGTTGCGTGAATTTGCGATGTTCGTCCTCATTAACGGCATCGGCATCGGCATCTCCACAGGCCTCACCGCCTTGGCCAAGTACGGCATGGGAATCACGGACAAGAACATGCTCTTCCTTGCCGGCGTCGTCGGTATCCTCGTCGCCACGGTGGTGCGGTTCTTCGCCTACCGCTTCCTGGTCTTCAACAAGGAACTCGACGACGAGCCGGAGTTCTCGCACGACCACGAAATCATCGAACGGAACCCGCACGGCCAGGAAGCCGTCAGCGTTCCCGGCCAGCCTGTCCAGCACCCGGATGCTCCCGGGGCCAGGCCTGACCACAGCTGATCGCGCGGGGCGCGGTCAGCTCCGGCTCACCCGTTCGTCCCCCAGCAGCCGTTCGGTCACCGCGACGTCCGGGTGAACCAGCACCACGGAACCATCGCGCAGCCACGCCCCAAGGCACTTAGCCAGGACCGCTTCGAGTCCCTCGGCGGCCCGGACCAGCACCCGCTCCCCGCCCTCCGCGGACGCAACAGGGGACGCAACAGGGGACGCAGTAGGGGCCGACGCCGTTTGGGTGGCCGGCGCCGGGGCAGCGAAACCCTGCATCAGTTCGGCATGGCTGTAGGCAGCGCCGGCTGAATCCTGCACGGCCCGGCGGCCGGCTTCCGGGTCCACGTGCGGCATGAAGAAGTCGCCGTGGGAGCGCACTTCCGCGGCGTAGTCCACGACGCCCGAGGGCAGCTCTCCCAGCCAGCGCATTGCCAGCGCCGGCAGCGCGACCGCCACGACGGCGTCGAACGCGCCTTCCGCGGCCGCCGGACCGGGCTCCGCGGTGGCGAGCAAATCGGCGTCCGCAGCATCAAGGACCACCTCCATGCCAAGCTGCCAGGCGGCCAGGGCCAGCACCACGGACTTCCAGTGCGCCGGCAGATCCAGTCGCAGCCGGGTTCCCGGCTCGGCGTCCAGCTCGTCCTGCAGGAGATTGCTGGTCTTAGCCACCCAGTTATCCAGCACCCGGCCTGAGAGCTCCACGCGTTCGGCGTCCGGGCCGTACCAGGTCAACCGGGGAGAGGTCGACTGGCCGGATCGGAGGGCTGCCATCAGTTCGAATGCCGGGATGCTCATGCCCTCATCTTGCCACGGCCATGCAGTTGTGATCTCTGTCACAGTAGGGCTGCGGGCGGGCCCCTTCCGGTGACGGTCCGGTGGAGGGCTGCGGCGCAAAACCGGCGTAAACGCAGGAAGAAGGCAGAAAAACCTCAAGAAAGTGGTCAGTAGGCTGTCAATTCCCAGCGGGCGGGCGGGTGGGGCGCAAAAACTCCCGGGCGTGGCGTGCCCCGGCATTCTGACGGAAATTGATTATTATCTCCGCTGCGGCTTGACTCCCGGATACTTACACGCGTGTAATTAGGTATCGAAAGCCAATGCGCATCAGGCGGCACACAACCGAGTGTCCGAGGGTCAGGCAAAGGCTGCAAAAATCAGAGAGGGAACGCCAATGGGGCTTGCAGAGCGTATCCATGAAGATGAGGTTGTCGCCGGCCAGGCGACGGCAAAGTACCATTCACGCGGGGTGCCGAGTGACTGGTATGTAGACCCGGCCGATCCGGACGCCGCTGAGCGGTATAACGAGCACACCCAGGATTCGCTGCAGGACCAGGCCACGGCCTTCCTGGCAGCCCACGAAGCACTTCTGGCAGGGAACCCGGAGCAGGACAACGATCCGCTGGACCCGCCAATGGAGCTGCAGACCCTGCACTCCGGAACCACCGCTCAGCCGGTGTGGATCGGATTGCCGTCCCGGCAGGACTTCGATGACGAAGGCGAGCTCGGATGGCAGACAGATGCACTCTGCGCGCAGACCGACCCGGAGGCCTTCTTTCCCGAAAAGGGAGGCTCCACCCGCGACGCCAAGAAGGTGTGCGGTGCATGCAATGTGCGTTCACAGTGCCTTGAGTACGCTTTGTCCAACGACGAGCGTTTCGGCATTTGGGGCGGCCTCTCCGAGCGGGAACGCCGCCGGCTTAGGAAGCGGGCAGTCTAATTCTTCAAGAAGTACAAGTCACCGCCGTTGTGGTAGCCCACAACGGCGGTGACTATCTCCCCAGGACCCTGGCGGCGCTGGCGGCCCAGACCCGTCCGGCGGATGCAGCCATCGGGATCGACACTGGATCACGCGACCACTCCGCGGCCCTGCTGGGGCAGGCGCTGGGCAACGCCAACGTCACCGTGTTCGACCAGGCCAGGAGTGGCATGGGCGGCGCCGTCCAGGCAGGGCTGAAAGCTCTCGCCCCCTGGCGTGAGGACGCTGGTTCCGCGGGTTCTGAGTGGATCTGGCTGCTGCACGACGACGCCGCGCCGGCCCCCGAGGCCCTCGCCGAGCTTTTGCATGCCGTGGAGCGGGCGCCTTCGGTTACCGTTGCCGGCTGCAAGCAGTTGGACTGGCACGCCGGGCGACGGCTGATTGACGTCGGACTTTCCATCAGCCGCTGGGCCGAGCGCCTGACGCTGATCGAGGCCGACGAGCTCGACCAGGGCCAGTACGACGGCCGCAGCGACACCTTCGCCGTCAACTCCGCGGGCATGCTGGTCCGCCGCGATGTCTGGGAAAAGCTCGGCGGCTTCGACCCGGCGCTTCCGGGCAGCGGCGACGACGTCGACTTCTGCTGGCGCAACCGGCTCGCCGGTCACCGCGTTGTGGTGGTCCCGAGCGCCCGCATCTTCCACGTTTCGCACCGGCCGCACGCCCAAGGCAACGCGACGGCGGCCCGCAAGGCCCAGGTCCACCTGCGACTCAAGCACGCCTCGGCCTGGAAGGTTCCGCTGCACGCCCTTGGCGCCCTCCTCGGCAGCCTCTTCAAACTCGTCCTCAGCATCGCCGTCAAGGACCCCGGCCACGGCTTCACCCAGCTGCTGGCGACCCTCGGTGCGCTCGGAAGACCCGCAGCGGTGTACCGGGGCCGGCGCAACGCGGCCCGCACCCGGCGCATCCGGCGCTCCGTCATCAAGGGGCTGCAGACGCCGCGGCGTGAGGTCTGGGCGCACCGGCGTTCGCTGATGGAAGCGCTCGGATCCGATGAGACCGACGGGCTTTCCAGGCACGACCAGCTGGCCGAGCAGCCCACGGGGGATTCCGCCGACGATTTCGCCGCGCTGGGCACCACCGAACGCGGCTGGGGAGGAAACGGGGCCCTGCTGGCGCTGCTGGTCAGCGTCGCGGCCTCCCTGGTGGGCCTGCTCAGCCTGTTCCGCGCCGAAGCCGTCACCGGCGGAGCGCTGATTCCGGTCTCGGCCGGCCTGGGCGACATCTGGAGCCATGCCTCCGGCTGGTGGATTGCGTTGGGCGCCGGCCTGCCCGGCCACGGTGATCCATTCGGCTACGTGCTGTGGGTGCTCGGCGTCCTCGGCGCAGGCAACGCCAACGGCGCCGTGGCCTGGCTGCTGATCCTGGCCATGCCGTTGTCCGCGCTGGGTGCCTGGTTCGCCGCCGGGGCACTGACGCGCCGGCGCAGGCTGCGGCTCGCCGCCGCCCTCGTCTGGGCCGGCTCCCCCGCCCTTCAGGTGGCGCTCAACCAGGGCCGCCTCGGCGCACTCGTGGCGCACGTGATGATTCCGTTGCTCGTCCTAGCCCTACTGCGCGCCACCGGCTCCGTCCCGGGCCGCGGACGTTATGCCGTCCCTGCGCCGGGGGAGCGCCGTTTCACCGAAATGCCTCCGGCCAAGCCGGGAATCAACGGCA
>ENA-OWNT01005508-OWNT01005508.1-seawater-metagenome-genome-assembly--contig:-NODE-5508-length-10419-cov-5.336492_pt1 | contig 10419 bp, 8 predicted proteins | sample MGYA00238136_ERZ651165 | MGnify/ENA primary metagenome ERZ651165 (study PRJEB26861, sample SAMN08777766) | seawater metagenome | isolation source: coastal seawater | place: USA: Florida | collected...
GCCCATTCAATGAAAAAAATGCTTCTCTCACTCGCAATTTCTACGGCTTTGGTCGGCTGTGGCGGCGGTGAAACACTTCAAGATGTAAAACAACAAACGACCCCTGAATTACCATCAGCATCAGTGAAATTTGACCCATCTAATGGTGTGATTTCAATTCCAAATAATTTACTTTTAAGCGGTACTAAAGACGGTACTTTAAACTTGCCAGGTGAATTTGACGCTGCTGGTCAACCATTACCAGCAGCAGCCTACGCTAGCCCGAGCTTAGCTATGGGTGGTTTAGACGGTTGGTCAACTAATATGCCATACGTTATTGATTTGGATGTGCCTAGCGAAGTGAGTATTAATGCCGACTCGGTAGCAACACCAGATGCAGTCCGTATTTTTCAGGTTGAAATGGGTGGCAGTCTTACCGATGACGAATGTAAAGAAGTTAACCCTGCATTTGCTTGTAAATATGTGGGGGAGTTGACGTTTGGTGTTGACTTTATAGCTAAGCTAACAGATTCAGGTAAAGGCATTATGGTTGTGCCATTGAAACCACTCAAGCCTGGCGCATCATACATCACGGCACTAACAAAAAGTATTGTTATGGCTGATGGTCGACCGCTACAACCATCATCGACTTATGGTTTAGTTAAAGCCGAAGCGCCTTTAGTCACTGATTCACAGAGAAGCCTTCAGGCTGTTGTGAACAAGTATGAAGATGTTATCTCAGGCCAAGTTGCAAAAGAAGATGTGATTTATACCGCAGCAATGACGATTCAGTCAGTGGGTGCGGTAATGAATAATATCAAACTTGGTTTGGTACAATCTATTGATACGCCATTGCAGCCAAAAGTTGAAGTGAACACTCAGCAGCCAATGATTACTGTTGCTGATGTTTTAGCGTCGGTAATTTCTGATACCGAAACACTCGCACGTTTCAAAGCAGTTCAGTATATGCGAGGAAGTATTAAGCTTCCTATGTACTCCAAGAAACCGGAAGGAACAGCTATAGAAGACTTGGCGGGTACGTACTGGAAAGCACGTTGTGATAATGCTGCAATTATCGCAAGTCTATCAAAAGCACAATTATCAGCTTTAACACCAGGTCCAAATGACGCTTACTGTAAAGGTTTTTCAGGTGATGCTTTACGTGATTTTGGTTTAGATACAAGTCGTTTCTTAACTAAATTTAATAGTATCCCTACTATTGAATGGTTCGCTACTGTTCCAGTTCAGATTACACGCCCTATTGCTGAATTAATTGGTAAACCAATGCCTGAAACTGGATGGCCAGTAGTTATCCTTCAACATGGTATTACAGCAAATAAAGAAAGCCTTTTAGGTTTGACGTTAGCATTAAGTAATGCTGGTTTCGCAACGGTTGCGATTGATCATCCAATGCACGGTGAGCGTGGTCTTGATATTGACTTAGATGGTAAAGATGACTTCAATGCTACAAGCGGGCAAGGTTCAGTACTGTCTTACATGAATTTGACGTCTCTAATGGTTGCTCGTGACAACCTTAGACAGTCTTCAGCTGACCTATTAGCACTTAGACTTGGCTTGAACTTCATTGACCCAACACTGGGTATTAACCCAACAGATGTAAGCTTCTTTGGTCATTCTTTAGGTTCTATTGTAGCGCCTAACTTTATTGCACATACTAACAAGCCAATCGGTGTAGAAACCGTTGATAATTTATTTAAAGTAAATACGGTTGGTCTTGCAAGCGGTGGTGCTGGTATTGCTAACTTCTTAACTGAGTCTGGTTCATTTGGCTCGTTTGTTAAGGGTTCGGTACTTTCAGCAGCGGGTAACTTATCTTCTAAAGCGTTCTTACAGTTCGTAGCAAGTGAAGCAACGGCGGCTTGCCCAGTAGAGACTAAGATCCCATGCTCTTACGCGCTATACGAAAAGCAACTTGTTGAAGCTGGTGATAAAGCTGCACTTGCTGGTATTCAATCTGTGATTAGCCAGTTCGTGACCGTCGCTCAAACAGTGTTAGATAGCTCTGATCCAGTTAACTATGCTTCAGCCGTTCAGGCGCTTGGTACGCCAACTTATTTAAGTGTGGTAACAGGCGGTGAAGATGGAAATCAACCAGACGCAGTAATTCCGCCAACAACAGCATTGCCTCTGTCTGGCACTATGCCAATGGCACAATTATTTGGTATGACACCAGTGACAGAAACACAGCAAGGTGAACCAAAGAACTATGTGGTTAAATTCTCTCAAGGTCACCACTCATCGATTGCGACAACCTCATTTAACGAAGCTGTAGGTGGTACAGCGCAGGGTCACGCTATGACAACAGTTGAAATGCAAAAGCAACTTGCAACTTTCTTAGCGACTAAAGGTATGATGCTGCCAATTACTAACCCAGCAGTTATTGCTAATTAATCTCAAGTACGAGAAGATGAAAAAGCCGCGTTAAGCGGCTTTTTTTATATTTATAAAATGATTTTTATACCAATCCTCTTAATCAAATGATTGAGGATCATTGAGAATTGGTATGAATTATAAGAACAACGAGGAGAATAGATTGACGTTCTTATTTGAATACGGTTTATTTTTAGCTAAAGCAGTCACCATAGTGTTATCTATTGGGATTATTATCATTTTGGTTGTGGGCGCGAGCCAAAAGCCAAAGGCAAGCGCAGGTGAAGTTGAGCTTCAAGACTTATCTAAAAAGTTAAAGCGCAATAAACAAGATTTTATTGAACAAACTCTAGATAAAAAGGCGCTTAAAGCTTACAAAAAAGCTCAGAAAAAAGATCAAGAGAATAAAGTTGAAGCAAAGGCATTTGTGATTAATTTTGACGGTAGTTCAGATGCCCATGAAGTGAATAACTTACGAGAAGAAATCACAGCAGTTTTGCAAATTGCTGATAAAAGTAAAGATAGCGTCATTGTGAACATCGACAGTGGCGGTGGTGTTGTACATGGCTATGGCTTGGGAGCGTCTCAATTAAAGCGTATCACAAATGCTGAGGTTCCTCTTACTGTGTGTGTCGATAAAATTGCAGCTAGCGGTGGCTATATGATGGCTTGCGTGGCAAATAAAATTGTTGCTGCGCCATTTTCAATTATTGGTTCAATTGGCGTTATTGCACAAATCCCTAACTTTAATAAGCTTTTAAAAAAGAATGATATTGATTTTGAGATGATCACCTCAGGCGAATTTAAACGCACCTTAACGCTATTTGGTGAAAATACCGATAAGGGCCGTGAAAAGTTTCAACAAGATGTTGAATCAACGCACGGGTTGTTTAAAGAGTTCGTTCAAGCTAACAGAGCTGATATTGATCTTGAAAAAGTGGCCACAGGTGAATATTGGTTTGCTTCTGAGGCGCAAAAATTAGGTTTAGTAGATGAATTGAATACCAGTGATGATTATATTTTATCTTTACTAGATAGCCATCAAATTTACACGGTAAAATATACCAGCAAAAAATCTCTACCAGAAAAGCTTGGACTTGGCGTGAGTCAAGCAGTGGCAAGTGCGACAAATATACTTTGGACTAAATTGCAAGACGCAAAGTGGTAGTTATAAACCATTCTGCTGAATGGCGAAATATAATTTAGTTCTTTTGAAATGCCTTTGGAGAAACACCAAAGGCATTTTTGAATGTGCGGCTAAATTGACTGGTATGATTAAAACCTAAATCAAAGCCGATTTGGGTAATGCTGTTGCCTTTTTTAAGAAGCTCCTTGGCTTTCGACAGCCTCCTTGTTTGCAGCCATTGCTGTGGGGTCATGTTTAAGCAAGACTTAAAGTAGTTAAAAAATTTACTACGACTCATACAAGCAACTTTACATAAAGTATCAATATCTAAAGGCTCACTTAAATTATGCTCAATGTATTGAATCACTTTGGTAATGGGGTCTTGATGGTGTTGTGAGTTGGCGCATTTTAAAATGAGCTCGCGAGTTTGTTGGGTAAGTAATCGAGTCACCAATTCATTCAGCGCAAGATCAATCAAAAACCCACGCTGATCTTCATTTTCGGTAAATAAATGTACCATGCGATCGAGTAGCGCTTGAGTTTGCCAGTTGTGCTCGACGTGTACTAGTTCATTTTGATACGTCACTTCTATGCTAGTTTGATTTTGCATATTGAGCTTTTGGGCAATATCAGCAAGTTTATCTGAGTTAATTTCAATGGCTAAACAAGTTGTAGGAGAAGGCTTTGATGCGTCAGGAAAATCAATATGGACAGTTTGTTCTGGTGCCAGCACAAAACTCTCATTAGGCAAAAAATCGTGATGATAATTGCACGCCTTAACATGCATCACTTTTTTGCCCTGAAGCATACCGCAAAACAGCACATTACTTGACGACAAAGGCACGTTAAATGCGCGCTCGTAAGTATCGTAAATACTCAATTGGGCATTATCTGAGTTAAAGCTAAGCTTATTTTCAACCAGTTTATCTATTTGCTGATGTCTAGTTTGTAAATCAAATCGCATACTTACTCCCTGTTAAGTTCAATACTGAGTGTTAAGCAAAAAATACCCAGAGTTAATTTTTTAAGCCTCCTTTCGCTTAATGTCAATTCAATCGGCTCAAAAATAAACATATAACTGAAGTATGAGCCGGGCAACAAGTTGATAGAAGAGGACACTATGATTTATTCAAACCCGAATACCCAAGGCGCGGTAGTTAATTTTAAAGACAAATACGACAATTACATTGGCGGTGAGTGGGTTGCACCGTTAGATGGCGAGTATTTTGAAAACAAAAGCCCAGTAAATGGTAAGGTGTTTTGCCAAGTGGCACGCTCTAAAGCAGCAGATATTGAGTTGGCACTTGATAAAGCACATCAAGCAAAAGAGGCGTGGGGCACAACCAGTGTTACCGAGCGCAGCAATATTTTACTGAAAATTGCACAAATCATTGAAGACAACAAAGAATATTTAGCTGTTGCTGAAACGTGGGACAACGGTAAAGCCGTACGTGAAACCCTTGCAGCGGATATTCCGCTAGCCGCAGATCATTTTAGATACTTTGCTGGCTGTATTCGTGCACAAGAGGGCAGTATTGGAGAAATTGATGAGCATACAGTGGCTTACCATTTCCATGAGCCGCTAGGAGTGGTGGGGCAAATTATTCCTTGGAACTTCCCGCTATTAATGGCCGCTTGGAAGCTAGCCCCAGCTCTGGCTGCTGGTAACTGTGTGGTTTTAAAGCCTGCGGAGCAAACCCCAACCTCAATCATGTTATTGGTTGAATTGATCGGCGATTTATTACCTGCGGGTGCTTTAAACGTGGTGAATGGCTTTGGTAAAGAAGCAGGTGAAGCGTTAGCAACCAGCACACGAATTGCGAAAATTGCCTTTACGGGTTCAACACCGGTTGGTTCGCATATATTGAAATGCGCCGCTGATAATATCATTCCATCAACTGTTGAGCTTGGTGGTAAATCACCGAACATTTTTTTCAGTGATGTATTAGAAAGAGACGATGATTATCTCAGTAAGTGTATTGAGGGCGCGGTATTGGCTTATTTCAACCAAGGTGAAGTATGTACTTGCCCTTCGCGCTTATTTGTTCAAGAAGACATTTATGACGAGTTCATTGAGCGTGTGAAAGCGCGTACTGCGCAAATTAAGCGTGGTAATCCGCTCGATACTGAAACTATGGTGGGCGCGCAAGCTTCTCAGCAGCAGTTCGATAAAATCTTAAGTTATATCGAAATAGGTAAGCAAGAAGGCGCAGAAGTGCTGTTTGGTGGTGAAGTTGAACAGTTATCTGAAGAGTTTAATTCGGGTTATTACATTCAACCTACCTTGCTTAAAGGCAATAACTCAATGCGAGTTTTCCAAGAAGAGATTTTTGGTCCGGTTATTTCACTCTGTACGTTTAAAGATGAAGCTGAAGCATTAGAGCTGGCGAATAGCTCTGAATTTGGCTTAGGTGCGGGTGTTTGGACTCGAAACATGAATCGCGCTTATCATTTTGGTCGCAAGATTGAAGCAGGCCGTGTTTGGACAAACTGCTATCATATGTATCCAGCGCATGCGGCATTTGGTGGTTATAAAAAGTCAGGTGTGGGTAGAGAGACGCACAAAAAAGCGTTAGACCATTATCAGCAAACTAAAAACTTATTAGTTAGCTACAGTGAAAGTCCACTCGGTTTTTTCTAAAGAGTTAGCTATTTAATTAGTTATTTAGATATCACAATGCAAAGGGGCAAGTAGCGCAATGTTAAATTGCGCTACTTTTTTTTGGGCTTAATTAATCTTCGATTGATTTTATATAGTTTAGCGCGCCAATTACTGAAGCCACTTGCCCTTGTACACAAATTTCATCGTTGGCAGATGTGCTGTCAGGGTAAACTTCGGTTGTCGTCACGTATTCAGCATTTGTCATGCCCATGCAAAGACCAAGTTTAGTGCCGTCATAATTAATCACACCAAATTGCTCAATCGGAACACCAATCAATCTGCCATCTTCATCAGCAGGGGCGATGTGGGTAACTTTTTCTACTTCTTTGATTATTGCAGTTTGGAACGAGTACTGTGGTTTTTGAGTATGTCCAACTAAGTAAAAGCCATCTGGAATATTCCAATTATCGTGGCTTACACCATCACGAGCCGCGAGTGCTGGTCGAAACTCTGAATTGTCGGTGTCTGTGGTTTCATGTAAATCAACATGACACAGTAAATCATCGAATTGAGCGACATAAGCCATAGCTTGTTTTGACTCAGCCGCTGGGCTGTCAGCATAAAATGAGCGGTTTGGATCAATCGCCTCTGGGTTCCAACGGTTGATTGTTTCATAACCCCAAGGACTAATACACGGGAGTACTACAATATTGAAATCAGCTTGGTAATGTTTGCCTTGAGATTTTATGAACTCAATCGCACCATGTACGCCACTGGTTTCATAACCATGCACACCACCAGTTACTAAAACTGTTGGCTTAGAGTCAGAAAAGTCACGTGACTTTACGGCATACAACTTATATTCATTTTCACCGTAGTTAAGTGCGCCATATTGCTCAACGTCAAATTCATCAGCGAGCGCAAGTATTTTAGTTTCTACTTCTTGCTGGTAACTACGCTTTATTTTTTGTGCATCGAGCCACTGTTTTTTTTCTGCTGCTTGCCATGGCGTACCAGGTGTGCCAATTGGGTATGCGGTTGTCATAATCGTCCTCGGTGAAAGTTTTTTGCCATCCTAGTGATAAAGACACTATCAGTAAAGAGTTAAGCTACTATTCGTATACGTCTTGATGGCATCTTAAACACTTTATCCCGCTGAGTAGCCTAATTGCTTTAGCTGCGTTTTTTGTTGCGTGTTAAATTTACAACTTAGAAGAAAAATACTTTTCTGTTCTAATTTGACATGCGTGAACTTACAGCAAAGGAATCTATGTACTTTAATTTGTTGAATAAACTCGATTGGCGCATATCTTTGAGCGCCAAAAAAAGTGTAGTAGCTTAAACCATTTGTACACCAAGAAGCCGTTCTTTTTCCAAGTAGGGTCTGTAATAGATTGAAAACAACAGCAAATACCACTAACAGTATTAAAGTCATTTCAATAGACTCTAACCAAGCTGTTAATTGAAAAACGCTGCTGATAGAAAGCAAAAGCGCAATAATGCTCGCGGCTAAAAAGTAAAAGCCAAAATTGATTGAAGATTTTATTTCGTACATTTATTTACTCCTAAGTACCTTTTTTATGTGGCGAGCAAAGTAATGCAAGAAAGTGAATAAAATATGGAGCTCATACTAAAAGGTGAAATTATCCCAATTCTCTTTTTTAAGCTCACTATTATGAAGCGAGAAAACTTATCGATAGCAACGCACTCGGCGAGGTCGCTTCACACATGCAGTCGTCAATAAGAAAGTTTTAAATAAGCTAGCGTCAGCTTTAGTCCTCAATATGATTGAATAGTATTGAGAATTGGTATTAACCTTGAGTGGGTTTTATCTCTTGCCAAGTATCAACATTGGGGTTTAAAAAACCGCACTCTCTGTAAGCGCGCTCTATATAACCTGATTGCCTTAACTGTTTGAGCCCTTTTTGCAGTGCATCGAAAGTCTGCTTCCCTAATGGATGTTTTTTTGAAACGACGAAGTGACGGCTATCTTGTAATGCAATTTTGTAACCGTCGATAGCTTGTATATGATAATTTCGGCCTTGATAGCTAAAGGGAAGTGCACTTTTAAAAGGTGCCAACATGGCATCGACCCAACCATTACTTACCATTTTAGCCATAACTAGCCAGTCAGCTTCTATAACTAGGTTTTTCGGCTCTAATTCGGTCAGTGTTTTTACATCTGTGTGCCATGCTTCACTGGTTACAAAACTGAGCTCTGAGATACCTTGGGCCAGTTTCGGTTTCAATTCAGTAATGCGTTTCGGTGCGACGTATATACCTGCATAAAACTCTCCGTTGCGGATAACAGGTTCAGAGATGTACACATCACTCTCGTATTGAGATGCTTCATTAAGCCAAATAGAGTCAAAACTTATTAACAACAGCCCATGTTGAATAAGACGGATATTTCTCGCGTCATAGTCTCCTAGTACGAAATCGTATTGAAGTTCTAGCCCGCCAAGTTTTATGGCTTTTTGTACCAAGATAAACTCAACAACATCTCTTAAGCAATGAGGGTGCTTAAAGTGCTCAATGGTTTCAATACTTTCTTTACCTAACACTTGCTGTGCATAGTTATAGATATCGGTTTCGATTGAAATTGGAATTTTAGCTTTGCTACTAAACGCATAGAAAAAGCATAAAAACAAACATACCCATTTCATAAACATGATTCATTAGACTGCATTTGAGTTAAGTATCGTATAAGTTGAGATAAATTAAAGTGACAAGAGCAAACTAGTTCACTATCTTGTTAAGTTGATGTTATTAAAAACGTCGAAAATCGTGTTTATCAAGCACTGTAAAAGGGGACTTTATGAAATTCGAACAGTTACTTAATCATCTTGATTCTGGTGTGTGCGTTGATCAGTTGCAAACGGAATCTGTGGTAGATTTAGCTGTATTACTTATGTCAATTGATGGCGAAGTATGTGAAAAAGAGTTATCTGTTTTAAACCGGTGGATAGAGAAACTGTGTTGGAATAGTGAGATTGAAGCTGGTCTTTATATTTCAAATATGATCACCCATTGCAAAGAAGTGATTGCTAAGGGCGATACTGAGCATTTTATTCATCATAGAATGAAACACATTGTTGATGAACCCATAAAGGAGTTAGCACTAAGATTGACGACTCAACTTGCCAAAGCCGATGGTGTCGTCACTGAGTCAGAATCTAATGCACTAAAAGTGATTGAAGCTGAGCTTTAATTGTTTAGTGGTTTTGAGAAAACAATTTTTTACGCACGATTTTTCTATACTCACTCGGTGTTTGATTTAGCCTTTGCTTAAATACCCGAGTGAGTAAGCCCTGAGAATTAAACCCCACAGATACCGCCACATCTTGAATAGATAAATTGCTTGATGCTAAAAGTTCTTTGGCATTTTCTAAGCGTATCGTTTGCAGATAATGCGCGGCTGTTTGGTCTGTTGCTGCTTTAAAACGTCGGTTAAACGTCCGGTAACTTAAGTCAAATTGATCCGCCACATCTGAAAGGGCAATTTCAGAGTGATAATTGTTTTTTAACCAAAATTGAATCGATGCGATTAATTCATCGGGGTGCGTATCCGCATCGCCTTCTAAAAAGCGTTGTTCTTCGTAGGGCTTCCTGATTTCATGAGAAAAGTTTTGCTGTACGTGTTGTGCTGCTGCAACCCCATATAATTGCGAAATCAAATGCACAATCACATCAGCGAGGGCATTCAAACTGGCTACCGTGTAAATTCGTTCAGACTGAGTAATAAAGAAGTCAGGTTTCAAATCGACTAACGGGTAATTAAGTTTGAACTGTTTGGCATAATGCCAATGTGTTGTTGCAGGATGGCGTTCGAGTAAGCCTGACTCAGCCAAAAAACAGACCCCAGTGCCGACCCCAATGATGGTCGAACCTTGTTGCCAGGCTTGATTTAAAGCCGTTGCAAGTGATTGGTTTTTTCTAAGTACAGGCCTTGGGTTTCGCCAAATGCTCGGCACAATAATGTAATCTTGCTCTGACAAATAGCTAAATGCCTCGTCAGGCTGTATTTGTAACCCAAGCTCATTACTGATTGGCGAGGTATCATTCGCTAGCCAAGTTATGCGTAACGGCTTAAAGTCATTTCCTAAGTGTCTTTTTGCAAATGCTTCACCTGCTCTGAGCATTTCTGCAGGCAGAGAAACACTGGTAAAGAGCATGCTTGAATAAATACAAAAGCCAATTTTTATCGGGTTTTCTGGTCTGACCATGCTAATTTGGCGAAAAATAAATGATATTTGGCTATTTTTGCAAAATGTAATCTAAAGTTCAAACTAGAATCGAACATATCTAAGTTGTGTGAAAA
>ENA-OWNT01005509-OWNT01005509.1-seawater-metagenome-genome-assembly--contig:-NODE-5509-length-10418-cov-3.765400_pt1 | contig 10418 bp, 7 predicted proteins | sample MGYA00238136_ERZ651165 | MGnify/ENA primary metagenome ERZ651165 (study PRJEB26861, sample SAMN08777766) | seawater metagenome | isolation source: coastal seawater | place: USA: Florida | collected...
GTGCGAAGCGCTGGTTGCCGGTGCCGCCGCCCCCTCGGCCGTCGGCCACCCGGTACGTGCCGGCTGCGTGCCACGCCATGCGGATCATCAGGCCGCCGTAGTGGCCCCAGTCGGCCGGCCACCAGTCCTGGCTGTCGGTCATCAGCGCCTGCACGTCGGCCTTGACCGCCTCATAGTCCAGCCCCTTGACCGCCTCGCGGTGGTCGTAGTCGGGGTCCATCGGATTGGTCCGCGCGCCGTGCTGATGCAGGATGTCGAGGTTCAGCGTTTTCGGCCACCATTTGGTGACGCTGTTGCCCAGTTCGGTGTTGCCGCCGTGCATGACGGGGCAGCCGCCGGCCGGATCGATATTGTTGCCGTCCATGTCTCTCTCCTCAGGTGAATGGATGTTTCTAGAATCGTTTTAACCTCTGAGAACGGTAATCTCCAATTGGATCTTCAAAAGGTTCTGATAAGCTGGGCTAATGATAGCGCTGACCCTCAGACAACTCTGGTACTTCGACTCCCTGGCCAAACAGCGGCATTTTGGCCGCGCGGCCGCGGCCTGTTCGATCTCGCAGCCCGCCTTGTCCCTTCAGATCAAGGAGTTGGAGGCGCTGTTTGGCGCGCCGCTGGTGGAACGCCGCTCGCGCGATGTCCGGCTGACGCCGCTGGGCGAGGATCTGCTGGAAAAGGCCCGCCATATCCTGCTGGCGGTCGACGAGCTCGAAGATCTCGTCCGCGCCTCCAAGGGGCCGCTGTCCGGGCGGCTGCGGCTGGGCATCATCCCCACCGTTGCGCCCTATCTGCTGCCCACCATCATCAAGGCGCTCAAGGTCCGCTTTCCCGAGCTGGACCTGAACCTGCGCGAAGCGATGACCGAAACCCTGATCGAAGAGCTGCAGGAAGGCCGCATCGACCTCGCCGTCGTGGCGCTGCCGATCTCGGAACCGGCGCTGACGGAATTCGCCCTGTTCGAAGAGGACTTCGTGCTGGTCCGCATGAGCCAGGATGCCGACAAACCGGTGCCCAGCCCGGAAACCCTGCAGACGATGCGCCTGCTGCTGCTCGAGGAAGGCCACTGTTTCCGCGATCAGGCCCTGTCGTTCTGCCAGTTCGGTGAAAACCGGCCCGGCGACCTGATGGAAGGCAGTTCGCTGTCGACGCTGGTCCAGATGGTCGGCGCGGGCATGGGGGTCACGCTGATCCCGGAAATGGCGGTGGCGCTGGAAACCCGCTCTGCCGACGTGTCGATCGCACATTTCCCACAGACCCGCCCGTCGCGCACCATCGGCATGGTCTGGCGCCGGACAACCCCGCTGTCGGACCAGCTCATGCAGATCGGCGCCGTCATCCGCGCCGCCCGCCAGAACGAGAGCTGACGGCCCCCCTGCCACGCGGCTCCGACGCGAGATCCACAGCCGTCCGTTTCCCGTCAGACGATCTCCAGATCAGAGACCGTCAGGGACGGCTGCCCGGCCAATGTGGCGATCAGGATAGCGGCTGTCCCCCCCACGCCGTCGGCATCGTAAAACAGATTTCCGGTCGCTGCGTCATAGAGGATCCTGTCGTCGGCATCGAGCGCCGCAGAGCCGGCCACGAATTGCTGCGGATCCAGCAAACCCCGGGCCAGATCAAATCCCGAAGCATACAGAACAATCGTATCCGTGCCCGGTCTGAAATCGACAATCCTGTCCCCGCCATGCGACGGATCCCGAAATACGAACCTGTCCGCGCCACCGCCGCCAGCCAGAACATCATCCCCCTCGCCGCCGTCCAGCGTGTCGTTGCCCTTGCGTCCAAACAGCCGGTCATCGCCGTCAAAACCGACCAGCAGATTGTTGCCATCGTCCCCCAATAGGCGGTCGTCGCCCTGCCCGCCGGCCACGTTTTCGATGGAAACCAGCGTATCGTTCGCGGCTTCACCTCTGTTTCGAGAGGGATCGGCCAGATCGACAACCACGCGCGCCGTCTCATATTCGTAGGAAACCGTATCCTGACCCGCACCACCGTTGATGTAATCGTTGCCCTCGGACCCGATCAACACATCGTTGCCCCTGCGCCCGAACAGCCGGTCGTCGCCGTCCAACCCGATCAGCCGATTGTCCTGATTGTCGCCGCGCAGGACATCGTTGGCCTGTCCGCCGACCACCCGTTCGATCGACACATAGGTGTCGCCATCCGCCTCGCCCCTGTTCCTGGACGGGTTCTTGAGATCGACAACCACACGTTGGGTCTCGGTCTCATATGACACCGCATCCTGACCGGCGCCGCCATCGAACACATCGTCGCCGGTCCCCCCGAGAAGATTATCGTGCCCGCCCCGACCATAGAGGTGATCGTCGCCATCTTCGCCGAGCAGCCGATTGTTGCCATCGTCGCCATACAGAAAGTCGTCATAGTTCGAACCTGTAATCCGTTCGACCCCGATGTATTCGTCCTGATCCGCGAAACCGCCGCTGCCGCCGTTGATCAGGTCGGCCGTGACGCCGCTGGTTGAATTCACATAGCTGACCAGATCCGAACGGCCGCCGCCAAGATCGAATATCTCGGCATCGGCCGTCGCGAACCTGACATCGTTGCCCGGTGTGCCGGTGACCGTCACCTTGGCGTCGTCATTCAGAATGGTCAGCGACAGATCATCCGCCGATGTGTCGATGTCCAGCCCATTGGGGCCGGTCAGGCGCAGGTTCACGGTTTCGTTTGCTTCGAACCCGGTATCGCCAAAGACCGTCAGCGTGACCGTCGCCGTGGACTGCCCCGCCGCGAAATCCGCGACACTGTCGGCCAGCGCAAAATCGGTGCCATTCGTGGCCGTGCCCCCGACAACCATGACACTCACGCTGGTGCCAGTGACACTCGGCCGATCCAGGGTCACCTGAAAGGTAATTGTCCTTTGCCCGGAATCGCCCTCGGTCACGGTCATGGCCGATGTGGTAAACCGGGCGACCGGCTGCGTCAGCAGGTTGTCGATATTGTAATGAAATCCGTCCAGGTTTACCCGTTCGATATTGATCAGGCGGTCTCTTTCGGAATCGTGAATCGCGCCGGGATTGGAATATTCGGCGACCACCTCGGTCGATGACACCCGGGTAAAGGTCCATTGACTGCGCAGCCCGTACAAGATCGCGGTATCCTCACCCGCACCACCATCCACGGTATCGTTGCCGCCACCCGGCGCAAGAATGTCGTTGCCGTCACCGCCGTACAAGGTGTCATGGCCGATCAGGCTCAGATCGCCGCCAACATAGAGGTTTTCCGGGTGACTGCCGTCGCCATGGATCGTGTCGTTGCCGTCGCCGCCCCAGATCGTGTCATCCTGGCGACCGCCCCAGATCGTGTCGTTGCCTTCGTCCCCATAGAGCAAATCATTGTTTTGATTTCCATAAATCGTGTCGTTTCCGTCGCCGCCCCGGATCGTGTCCATGCCATCAGGTGCATCGGCCTGGGTCATACCGTTATGAGCTGCGTCATATCCATAGATCGTATCATCGCCGTTGCCACCGTAGATTTCGTCATCCCCCAAACCGCCATGAAGGGAGTCGTCACCGCCGTTGCCATAGATCTCATCGTTCCCACGGCCGCCCCAAATATCATCGGCAAGCCCGTTCGGAACAACAATTGCACCGTCGCCATAGACAATATCATCGCCATCCAAGGCATTAATTGTATCCGAACCAACCGTCCCGATAATCGTTTCCCCGGAATTGGTTCCGTTAATAATTGGCATATCTACCCCTCCAATAAACTTCGAGATCAAAAAATTTTCACAATCGAAATATCGCAAGCAAAGCACAATCTTTTATGACAATGCAACATTTTTTCATCCCACCAGATGACGAGAGATACAGGCAAAGCGCGTAGCAAATAATTGAAAAACAAATTCAAATGCCTACCCCCAGAGTTACTGACCTTTTTCAATACCAAATCAAAAATACGCCATTGCCCAAAATATGGGCAGGCATTCAATCCAAGGCAGCAAGAGCACCCCGCAGGCGGATCCATTCGGGATCAGCCGCCTGACCCGCGTCACAAGCAGCGCTGGCGACCGCGCCCCCTGCCCTCACCCCGTATACCCGCCGAACTGGCCGATCCGCGCCTCGAAATCGCTGACCCGGTCGGCGGCGCTGTCGGAACGGGCCGCCATGGCCGCCAGCAGCATTTCGCAGGCCAGAAAGGCCGAATTCAGCGACGGCAGGAAATGCGGGCCGGCCATCGGCAGCCGCAGCACCTGCCAGGCCCCGGCGGCGATGGGCGCGGCGTGGCTGTCGGTCATCGCCAGCACCCGCGCGCCGCGCGACCGGGCGATTTCACAGCCGCGCACCACCTCCTGCGAATAATGCGCATAAGTGATCGCGACGACGATATCCTCGGGCCCGGTACGCGACATCTGGTCGACAATGGCGCCGGGCATCGACGGGCCTTCGGCGAAATTCGCAAAAGCCATGCCGCCGACATAGGACAGGTAATGCGCGATGGAATAACAGCTGCGCACACCGATGGCATGCACCCGGCGCGCCGCCAGCAGCGGATCGATACAGGCCCCGAGCGTCTGCACCGTCTCGGGCGACAGCAACAGCTCGGTATTGCCGCGATGGGCCGCGATCACCGCCGCCAGCGCGTCGTCCCGGTGCCCCTGCCGCAGGCTGCGCGCCCGCGCGCCATAGCTGCCCGCTCCCAGCCCCGCCTCGACCCCGGCCTGCACATCGGCGCGAAAGGCATCGAACCCGTCATAGCCCAGTTCGCGCGCCAGCCGCGTGACGGTGTTGTGATTGACCCCGGCCTGCTGCGCCAGCCCGCGAATCGAATGAAAGGCGACCTGCGGCAGGTTATCCAGAACCCAGGGCGCGAACTGGCGCAGCGCCGGGGTGCCCTCGGCGCCGATCCGCGCCAGCGCGGTTTTCATTTCGTCGGGATTCATCATGTTTCTCAGCCTGTTGCCCTCTGCCCAATCTGCCCGTCTGCGCCCCCTGCCCCGCCGGACGGCGCCTGATTATGCATTTGCTTTTTCATCAGCGATAAAATAATACAAACGAATTATCACCGGCGCAACCGCCGAATCCCCCTCGCAAATGCGCGTCTTTCCGCAAGGATCCTGCTCATGAACAGCCATATCTTTGGTCGCTCCACCAAGGGCACCCTGCCCGTCGCCGTCACCGGCGACGGCTGCTACCTGATCGACGCCGACGGCCGCCGCTACCTCGACGGATCGGGCGGCGCGGCGGTGTCCTGCCTGGGCCATTCCAACGCCGCCGTGCGCGCGGCGCTGCATGGCCAGATCGACCAGCTGGCCTTTGCCCACACCGGGTTCTTTACCTCGGCCCCCGCCGAACGGCTGGCCGACCGGCTGATCGAACAGGCCCCCGAAGGCATCGACCGGGTCTACCTGGTCTCGGGCGGGTCCGAGGCGGTTGAGGCCGCGATCAAGCTGGCGCGGCAGTATTTCCTCGAGATCGGTCAACCCGACCGGCGCCGGGTCATCGCCCGCCGCCAAAGCTATCACGGCAACACGCTGGGGGCGCTGGCCGCCGGCGGCAACGCCTGGCGCCGCGCCCAGTTCGCGCCGCTGCTGGCCGAGACCAGCCATATCAGCCCGTGCTACGACTATCGCGACCGCCGCGCGGACGAGACGCTTGAAACCTACGGCCGGCGCGTCGCCGACGAACTGGAAACCGAGATCTTGCGGCTTGGCCCGGAAACGGTGATGGCCTTTGTCGCCGAACCGGTGGTGGGCGCCACCGCCGGGGCAGTGCCCGCCGTGCCCGGATACCTCAAACGCATCCGCGAGATCTGTGACCGCCACGGTGTGCTGCTGATCCTGGACGAGGTGATGTGCGGCATGGGCCGGACCGGGCATCTCTTTGCCTGCCTCGAAGACGGCGTCGCCCCCGACATGATCACCATCGCCAAGGGGCTGGGCGCGGGCTATCAGCCGATCGGGGCGCTGCTGACCTCCTCCGCGATCTATGACGCCATCGCCGCCGGCACCGGGTTCTTTCAGCACGGCCACACCTACATGGGCCACGCCATGGCGGCGACGGCGGCCAACGCGGTTCTGGACGAAATCCTCGGCCGCGATCTGCTGAGCCGCGTCCGGGTTCAGGGCGACCGGCTGGATGCCGCGCTGCGCGCTGAGTTTGGCGATCACCCGCATATCGGCGACATTCGCGGGCGCGGGCTGTTTCGCGGCCTCGAACTGGTGCAGGACCGCGCTGGCAAGACGCCCTTTGATCCCGCCCGTGGCCTTGCCGCGCGGATCAAGAAAGAGGCCTTTGCCGCCGGGCTGATCTGCTATCCGATGTCGGGCACGATCGACGGGCAGAACGGCGATCACGTGCTGCTTGCGCCGCCCTTTATCATCGAGGACGCCCAGATTGACGAGTTGGTCGGGAAACTGTCCACCGCCATCGCCGGGGCGCTGGCCGCATGACCCCCCTGCCCCGCATCATGGTCGCGCCCAACGGCGCGCGGCTGACCCGCTCTGATCATCCGGCGCTTCCGGTCACCATCGACGAAACCGTCGCCTGCGCGCTGGCCTGCCAAAAGGCGGGCGCCGACGGGCTGCACGCCCATGTTCGCGATGCCGATCAGCGCCATGTTCTGGACGCCGGTCTGTACCGCGAACTGCTGGCCGAACTGGCCCGCGCGGCCCCGGATCTTTACGTGCAGATCACCAGCGAAGCCGCCGGCATCTATGGCCCCGACACCCAGCGGCGGCTGATCGAGGATTTGCGGCCCAGAGCTGTCTCGGTCGCACTGCGCGAGATCATGGCGGACCAGGACAGCGCGGTCACCCGCCGCTTCTTTGCCATGTGCGCCGAGGCAGGTATCGGGGTGCAGCACATCCTCTACGACGCGTCCGACATCGCTCATCTGGCCCGGCTGGTCACAGGCGGCGACGTGGCGCGCGAGGACCTGAAAGCGATCATCGTACTGGGCCGCTACACGCCGGGTCAGGTCAGCGCACCGGCGGATGTCGCCATCTTTGCCAACCGGCTGACATCCGCCCTGCCCGGCATCGACTGGTCGGCCTGTGCCTTTGGCGCCCGGGAAACCGCCTGTCTGGCCGAGGCCGCGCGGCTCGGCGGTAAAACCCGGATCGGCTTTGAAAACAACCGCCTGAACGCCGATGGCAGCACCGCCTCGGACAATGCCGAACGGGTCGCCGAACTCGTCGTCTTGCTGCCTCCTCTGCCCGCATGAAGCCCCGTTTCATTGCATTCCGGTAACTTCACTGCCCGCACAACGTCAGCCAAGTTGTAACCCGCTGATTTCATTGCGTTGACGGCTGTCAACTTTGGCAAAACAGCCTTCCCTCGGGAAAAGTTGACAGCCGTCAACTCCACCATTCCCTTCTCAGGCCCGGCCATCGGGCTGCAGCAGAGCCAGGATCATCGGCGCGGGTGAAAAACCGCCGCCCCGTGCCTTGGCCGTCAGCGCGCGAAGGTATCCGCCGGGGGTTCTGATCTCATCAACCCGCTGCAGGATCGCCGCCACGGTGGCCGATGCGGCCTCGCGTCCCATGACCTGTTGCGCCTCCTCCCAGGCCGACGGGCTGATCCCCATCATCCCGCGAACAAGCCCGGCCAGCGCCACCAACTGATGCCAGTGCCGCACCGGATCGGGGCTGTATGGCAGGATGTCCGGACAGGCCTTGAGCACCAGCCCAAGGGGCAGGATCGGCGTCTTTCCATCCGCAGACGTCCCGGCCCTGCCCGGTTCCAACCGGTCACTGGTTTTGTCGGATTGTCCGGTCTCTGCGCTTTCAAGATCAGAAGTATCTTTATCTGAATTAGAATAGTGCCGCTCATTCCGGCTGTCACAGCCGCCCGTTTTCTCTGTTTCCGGCAGCATTCCGCGGATCACCGAGAGCAGGTGCCGCAGAGTTATCCCCAGCTGGTCGAGCTCCTCCTCGTCCAGTTTTCGGCGTGACATGCGGTGAGTGTCCAGCAGCGCGTCGCGGATCGCGCCCCAGGGCCGGTCGGGCGCGGTCTGCTGGCCGTATTCTGACAGCTTCAGCGCGTCGCGTTTCAACAGCATCACCGCCTCGCGGGCGCGTTTGATGCGCTGTTCGATGGCGCGGGCCTCTTCTGCGGCAGCGAGGATATCGGGCGCGGCCTGCAGCAGCGGCCTCAGGTCAAAGCCAAAGGCGCGGGCAATGTCGCCGTTGGCATCGCGCGCGGCATAGCGTTTGCCGTTCGGGCTGTCGTGGCGGGCGATCAGACCCGAGGCGACCAGCGCCGCCAGGTTGCGCCGCAGGGTGCTCTCGGCCATGCCGTGGGCCCGTTCGCAAAGCGTCGCGTTCGAGGGGAACACGATCAGGTTGCCGTCGTCCGACAATGTCCGTCCGGGATGAAAGCTGAGCAAGGCGTTCAGAACCGCAAGATGCCGGGTGCGCAGGCCAAAGGCCGCGCGCGCCGCGCACAGGTCGTGGAACAGCTCCCATTTATCGGCCTGGGGCAGGGCGGGGGCGCGGCGCGCGGCCGCCGCGCGTTGCAACAGTGCAGCCGTCACCGGCCGCGACCCAAAGGGGGTCGTCGTTAGTACGTCCATATCATTTCACGAGACAAAACTTTTTAGCCCGCCGGAATCGACGCCTGTTGACGGGGTCAACCACAGACCTTAGATTCGAGGGTGCTAGACAACGAACAAAGGCCTCTCGGGATGTGATCTCGGGGGGCTTTTTACTTTGGTCCTGTCGTGTCGTGCCTCCTTGCTGCTTCGATCCTCGTGGCCGGATCCCGGCCGGTTATTCGCCGTCCTGGCCCGTATTAGGGTCGGTTTTCCAGGTGCGGTGAAGTTCGGGCAGATTGGCGATCAGCCAGTCTTCGAACCCCTTGGTTTCGCGCAGGGCGAGGTTGACGGTGACGCGGTCCTCGGTACGGATGATGCGCGCCAGCGGTTCGCCATCGGTCGCCTTGATCGTTTTCGGGCGCGGCGGCGGCACCGCGCGGCGGCGCCGTTCCACGATCGACAGCGCCTTGGTCAGCGCGTTGAACCGCGCGTCCGAGGTGTCGCCGGTGCAAAGGCTCAGCATCTCGGCCTCGGACCAGTCGCGCTCCTTGATCAGCCGGGCCAGTGCGATCCAGCGGTCGCGCCCGGCCGCAGGGGCGGCGCCGATGGCCTCGACCACCGCCAGCGGCAGCGTATCCATCACGCTCAGCATCCGGCTGACCACCGTCTTGTCCACATGCAGCGTGTCGCAGATCACCGCGCGGTCATAGCCGAGATCTCGCATCTGGCGGGCAAAGTTCGCCTTTTCGACAAAGCTCAGATCCTTGCGCGCGGCGTTTTCCTGGCCTTGGGCGACGATGGCCTGTTCGTCGTCCATCGTGCGCACCAGCGCCTTGACCGGGATGCCCAGATCGCGCGCGGCGAACACCCGGCGGCGGCCATAGATGATCTGGAACCGGTCGGGTTTGTCCGGGTGCGGGCGCACCAGGATCGGCACCTGCTGGCCCGATTTGCGGATCGATTCCATCAGCGCGGCATTCTCCGCCTCGACATAGTCGAGCCGGTCGCGCAGGCCGCTGTCCTCGATGTGGCCGGGATCGATCTCGACCACGGCGCGGGTCTTGAGATCGGCAATCGACTGGCTGACCGCACCAATGGCCCCGGTGGTATAGCGGGGCCGGGCCGGGTTGACGCGGGCGGTTTCGGTATCAGGCTCTGAACCGCCCTTCAGAGACTCATTCATCAGACCTTCGAGCAGATTTTTACGCGCCATTTCCGCGCCCCCATGCCGCCTGAACCAGGGCTTCGATTTCGCCGTTCACCGCGTTCAGGCTTTCCATCGCGCGCTCGTAAGTGGCGCGGGTGAACTGGCTTTTCTCGACTTCGTAGAGCGTCTGCTTGGTGATGCCGGCATCCGAAATCGCGGTGGATTTCAGCACCGTGTGGTTCAGTACGTGATCGCCGAACATCGACCGCATGAAACTGACCATCTGGTTTTGCGGCCCGTCGCCGGGCTCGTACCGGGTGATCACATAGCGCAGCCAGTCATAGCTCATGTCGCCGCCGGCCTCGCTGACCACGCCCAGCAGGTTCGACACCATCAGCAGGAACTGGCACATCGACATCACGTCCAGCATCTGGGGATGCACCGTGACCAGCACGGCGGTGGCCGCCGACAGCGCCGACATGGTCAGAAACCCCAGCTGCGGCGGGCAATCCATCACCACCACGTCATACTCCCCCTCGACCGTTGCCAGCGCGTCGCCAACTCTGGTGAAGAAAAGGTTACCATCCCGTTGCACCAGCGCGCGGGGGGTGTCGTGTTCGAATTCCATCAGGTCCAGGTTGCCCGGAATGATGTCGAGATTGGTGAAATAGGTCTTTTGGATCACGTCGCGCAGGGGCAGGGGGGCGTCGTAGCGGATCGCGTCATAGAGGGTGCCGCCATCCAGCAGGTCGAATTCCGGCTGGAACCCGTGCAGCGC